>Ga0256406_1001810_pt1 | contig 32858 bp, 27 predicted proteins | sample RumenRJG_03DNA_FD_185986 | JGI IMG/M metagenome (GOLD analysis project Ga0256406, IMG submission 185986) | Bovine rumen microbial communities from Lethbridge, Alberta, Canada - RJG_03 | ecosystem: Host-associated > Mammals > Digestive system > Stomach > Rumen | place: Canada: Alberta | collected...
CTGTCGAGGACAGTAGATTTGCTCGGATTGTCGACATTGGAGAGGAAGACTGTGATGTCTTGACCCAATCCGGCAATCTGCGCGGAGAGTTTATGCTGCTGCGCCTGCATAGACAGAGGCAGCAACAGAGCAAAGAGAGAGGGAAAAAAGTTTTTCATTATATCGTATAGTTGAGCAATGCAGGGGGCGGCCCTTGTGGCCGTCCGCCATTGCAGGGTAAATAATCATACAAATCGCTTATTACATTTTCGGGTGCGGACGGCCACAAGGGCCGCACCCTGCACCATCATTTAGCATCCCGCACATATTTCACGCTCATCCAGCGAAGGTCAGTCGGGCACGGTACACGCTGCACCATGTTTCGATTGGCGACAATCACGCGAATGTAGGCACACGCATTGGCCTTCGTCGGGTCCTGTGTCGCCGTCCAATAACAGCCATAGTCACCGACATGATACCGCTTAGGGTAAGCCGTAGAGACGGCTCCTATCTCTCCTGCCAATAGGAAGGCGAGCTGCGTTCCCGTGCCTTGCTGCATCATGAGCGTGCCGGCACCATTGCGCCAGCCCTCTTTAGAGGCATCAGAAGCCGACATGCCGAGAGTCTCCTCAAGATTCTGATAGTCGGCATCGGTCGGCAGACGCCAGCCTTCCGGGGCACAGTCCTTGGCTTGCTGCCACGTGAAATAATTGCCCTGCTGGGCTATCAGCGCATCTTCGGCTTCCTCATCGTCGACACTGAACCCATCTTCAAAACCATTGGCCACGAAGCTCTGCGTATACCATGCCTCACCACCCTTATAGTTCTCTACCATCCAGTCGAGGGTGCCGATACGCACCCAATGGTAGACGGTGCCGTCAGCATCGGTGAAGGTACCCGTCGTCGACGGCGTCACCGTCGGATCGCTGTCGTCGTCGCTGCATGCGGACAAGCACAGGCCCAAGACGAGGGAAAGAGTAGTACACAACAATATCTTAAATTTATTCATATACTTATTACTTATGTATGCTTTTGTGTATTTTTCCAAAGATTTTTTATCTCACACGGATCTTAAAGATTTTAAAGATGGCTACGCTATTCGCTACGCGGTAAAGTTCTAAACATTAATTTCCGTCAATCCCCGTTAATTGACGACAATGATAATTTCCAATTACCGATAATAAATGAAAATATTAATGGCTAATTAATGGCAATTAATGTTCGCAGAAGCCGCGAAGCGGCGTAACAATCTTTAAGATCTTTAAGATCCGTGTGAAAAATAATCCATGTGAGAAAATGATTAAATGTAATTATCGTTAGATATTGAATCCCATCTGCTCGATGATACTCTTTAGGGTATCGAACTTGTTGACCATGATCTGCTGACTGCCATACTTGGCGACGAACTCATCGCGCGACATCGTGAGAACGACATCCACCCAGTCTTGCAGGTCTCGCTGCCGGTCGGGGAAATAATAATCGGTGGCACTCCAGAAACTCTCAAACTTCTCTAAGAAGCCATACTGCCATTCGACGTTCTCCTCCGTGGCATCGATGTCGTGGTCTTTGAGATCATTACCATAGAGGGTCTTACCGTAAGCATAGAAAGGATCGGTGACCGCACTTGCCTGCCTTTCAAACTTATCGACAACGATATTGGCGAGCATATCAGAAAAATAGCCCTCCGGATCGTCATACATCTGTCCATTGTCTGTGCTGAGCACATAGCCACGAGGGGCCAGCAGGTAATCCACATGCTTTATACTACCATAATTGTCATAGCTGATGTCGTTGACGAGCAAGATGGAGAACGGTCTTGCCTTGCCGAGCTTGTTGAGCAAGTGCGTCTTTACAGCTTCGGAAAATCTCTGCTGGTCAGCCACATCCGTGATATAGCTGTAGCGATAGTCTTGTGAGTTGCTGACAGAACCTATCATGGCATAGGTAGCATCAAAGAGCTCCGGCCTGCCTTTGGTGTCTGTGCTCGTGAGGGTATCGTTGAAGAGCAGGAAGATCCCTGTCGCTTTATAAAACGCATTACGGAGCTGGGCCGTGGCACTGTTGTCATCCGCCGCAGGCGCAAAGCCGTTGACATCGGCATTGCTCGGCGTGAGGTCGTTCTCACCGCCACAGGCCGTGAGCATAGACAAGGCAACAGCAGCCGAAAGAATATATTTATAGATTCTCATTGCTAAAGTATTCAATTGTTAAGACATTATTTACGGACGGCCGTACAGGCCGCCCTTGCAAGGGTGTCATTCACCGTCGCCACCTTCGACGTCATCGCCACTGTCGCCATTGTCATCATCCGAGGCGATTTCCTGCTTGAAGTACGGCCGGTCAGGGCGCGTGTTGCTGCCTATCGACGGCTGGAAGTCACGGACATCCTTCGGAATGTTGAGCGTGTAAGCGTCGTCGTTAGGTTCAAGACGATAGTAGTTGGTATACTGCCGCACGTCGACATAGTCCACCGTATGGTAAGCGCTCATGGTATGGACGATGGTTGTGGTCTGCGGATACTTGGTGTCGACCATATACCGGCGGAGGTCAAACCATCGGTGCCCCTCGAAGCAGAGCTCGCGCTCACGCTCCTCACGGATGAACTTCACCAATGCTTCACCCGAGAGGCTGACGGCAGCGTTGGAAGCCACGCGTGCCTTACGCAGGCGTGTCAGATACTGGCAGGCCTCGGCATCCTTGCCCAGCTCGGCATCAGCCTCGGCGAGGTTGAGATACGCCTCTGCCGTACGGATACAGAAGACATCGCTGGCCGTGTTATAGATGTTATAATGCTTTGTAGAGTTGTTGATTTTATGATAGGACCACCGATGGTAGTTCACATCGTCCTGATTGGTGATATAAGCTGTACGGCGGCCGTCATCCTTGGCAAAGAGGGAGACGAGATGATCACTGACCTCAAAGGTCGGACTGTAGACAGTGCCGTAATTATTCTTCTTGCCGGGTGCCATGAAGACGATGTTGCCGAAGCATGAGGAGCCATTGGAGTAGACCACCTCTTTATTGTCGGAACTGATAGGATAGCCATCCGTCCATCCCACGAGGTTCTGCAGATAGCTGTCGTCGTCGAGGGCGCGCTTGGCATCGTCAGCAGCCTTTTGCCACTCCTGCATGAACATCTCCACACGGCTGCGGAAGATGTACACAGCGTCTATGCCTACATGATAGATCGTAGCGGGGCTCTTGACATCCTTCAGGTCCGTCTCAGCGGCATCGAGGTCAGCAAGGATCTGCCTGTAGACCTCAGCCACACTCGCGCGGGTATATTCCTTGTCCTCGACCTTCGAGGAAGTCTTGACAGGCACTCCCGGCGTGCTCTCTGCCGTCGACGGAACATAAGGCTTGGCGTAGAGGTTGACGAGCGTGAAATAATACGTGGCACGTAGATAGTGGCACTCCCCCATGACATGGCGGAGCAGTGCACGATCCTCATCGTTGTCACAGGCCACGTCGTTCTCAGCGTCGATGACCATGTTGCAACGGTCTATCTTCTCATAGGCGAGGTCCCAGTATCGGGCCTCATTACCCGACAGCGTGCTCTTGCTCTCAAAGTCGACCCACGTGTCACGCTGCCAGCAGAAATAAGGGAAATAAGTGCTTGCCACATCTAAGAAGTCGGGCTTGCCGGAGGTAGAGATATTCTCCTGAAGCTCGTCGCCCATGAAATGCAGCACGGCATAGTTGGAATTGTGGATATAATAAGTACTGTACTTCACCCCGGCCTCACCCAAGGGCATGACACAGTCGCCCATGAGCAGCTCGTTGAGGTCTGTCGCCGTCTTCACACGGCTCAAGTCCTGTGAATACTCTTTGAGAAAGTCGGAAGAGCAGGACGTCGCCGTGAGCAGCAGTGCGGCGACAAGAAGTGGAACGATCTGTTTAATTTTATACTTGCTAAGCATAAGGCTCTTTTTCTTTTTATTTATTTATTCGTGTCTGTAAAGATCAGAACTGAATGTTCATGCCAAAAGAGAAGCTCGGACGGTCGGAAAGCTGGATGGTCGTGAAGCCCCCCTGTGTCGGAGTCTGGCCTTTCAGTGCCGAATCACAGATGGTGAAGAGGTTGTAAGCGGAGAGTGTGAAAGCAAGACGCTGCAAGCCCAAGCGGTCGAGGACCTTGTCGGGCAGCTCATAGGTCAGCGAGAGGCTCTGGAGCTTCAAATAGTCGGCACTGACCACACGAGCGTCAGAGTAGTCGTACATCTCCCAGTAGTCGTCGCCGATGGTGTTCACCTCAGTGGCATCACTTTGGTTTGTCCACACAGTGCGATAATTATAGTAAGCCGCGGCGGGCTCACTGATGATAGCCGGGAGGTTTGTCTTTGTCTCGTCACCAGGCTTACGCCAACGGTTCATATAGTCGCGGCTGTAGTTCTTCTCCGAATAGATTTCAGCCCCGTAGCCACCTGTAGCCTGCGAGCCATACATGGCGAAGAGGCGGGTCTTGGCGCCAAGGCTGTACCCGAAGACGACAGAGGCATGCCACTGACGATAACGGAACGTGTTGGTCAGGCTGCCCTGCATGTCGGCATCACGCTTGCCGGAAGCAGAGAGCACGGTGGTGTAGGTGTCATACTTCGACAGTCCGCGCAGCGCCTCCTTATTGTTGTAATAGTCGTCGATGAGCGGGCCTCCGTCAACGGGGCTGAGTCCGAGGAAGCGGTAGCTGTAGAAGGTGTTGACAGCCTGGCCTTTGACGAGGGCGGTACCATTGAGGAAGTCGGAGAGGTCATAGGTCTGAGAGGCGGGACGGGAGTCGAGGGAGTTGATCACCTTAGAGAAAGAGGTGCTGATGCTCCACCGGAAGTCCTTGGTACGCAGTGGTGTGGCCGTAATATCGAAACTGTAGCCTTTGTTCGTCACGTCGCCACCGTTGATGACATAGCTGTCCACGCCGTTGACGGTGCTCACGCGCTTCGTCATAAAGGCGTCGGTGGTCTTCTTGTAGTAAGCGCTCAGTTCCATCTCCAGCCGGCGGTCGAAGAAGCTCATGTCAAGGCCGAGGTTGACGGAGTTGGTCTTCTCCCATTTGAGGTCGGGGTTAGGATGACTGTTCACGGTAGAGGTGTTCTCATTATAATAGGTGTTGAGGGTTCCTTTCTTGATGGTCATCACGGGGCTCTCCGTGTCGAGCATGTTGCCCTGGAAGCCATAGCTGGCCTTGGCGGTGATATAGTCGACCCATTTCTCATGAATCCAGTGCCCGACATCGTAACTTCCCGATACGGACCAGATAGGCAGGAAGCGCTCGTTGGAACGGTCGCCGAACTTGTTACTGCCGTCGACACGCCCGTTGAGGTTGATGCGCCACAACTGCTTATAGGCATAGGTCAGGGAGAGATAAGCTGAGAGCGTGTTGTTCAAGTCGTCGGCGATGGTAGGCACGTTGCCCATGGCCCAAGAGGCATAAGCGGTATAAATCGTCGGGTCGATATCGCTCACGAAGGTCTCGCCACGGTCACGGAAATAACCGCGCTGTGTGGTGGCATAGCTGCGATACTTTGCGCTGTTGGCCTCAATACCGAAGGTAGCATCAATGTTATGCTGGTCATCGCTGCCGAAGAACTTGTTGGCATCGAGCTGGAAGCGGGCGGTATAGCTGCGGTTGGTCACGGAGGTATGGTTCAGCTCGCCACCCGTAGGACACGTCGACATATCGGGGTAATCGATAGATGCACCATATTCTGACTTGCGCAGGGCTGCGATATGCCACGTACGCTCGCCCCACCAGTCCTCAAGTTCTGTGTTAGAGTTGGTCACCGAGAGGATGGCGTTGGCAGAAAGCCAGTCGGTGAACGTGAAGCGGAGGTTCGTGGTGAACGTCATGGAGTTGACCTTCTGATGGTTGTAACTGTTGGCAAGCTCGTTGAGGATATTGTAGTTGTACTGGCTGACGTCGCTCAGCTTGCGCTCATAGTAGTAATACTCACCGTCGTCCTGATAGACAGGCAGTGTGCGCGTTGTCGTATAAGCATAGTTGAGCGGTGCTATCTCGTTCTGATAGTAGCTGCGGCGCTGATGATAGCCGTTGAAGGTGAACGAGGCCGTGAGGAGCTTCGAGAAGGTGTTGTCGAGGTTCAGCGACCAGGTATATCGCTCGTTGGCGTTCGACTTGATGACGTCCTGTTCATTGTCGTATCCTATGGAGGCATAGTAGCGCGACATCTTAGAGCCACCACTGACACTGGCCGTATGCTGTGTGCTCAGGGCATCGTGGCAGAGCAGTTTGAACCAGTCGGTGTTACGGGTCTCATCGGCCGACACACGCTGCAGGAACTCATCATAGGTGATGGAGCCGTTGTAGAGGTCCTGCATGTCTTTCTCATAGCCCACTGTCGTCATGCGTAAAGGGAACTGGTAGTGGTCCTGCATGAGCTCGCGCGAGAACTCCACACGCTCCTTGGAGTTCATAACATCAACAGAATGGTCGGTATACCGTGGACGCATCTTATAGTTCATGGAGAAGTTGTAGCTCACGACGGGCTTGCCCTCGTAGCCTCGCTTCGTGGTGACGACGATGACACCGTTGGCGGCCTTGGTACCGTAGATGGCTGTGGCAGCAGCGTCTTTCAAGACATCGATGCGCTCGATATCCTGCGGGTTGATACCGGCAATGGCATTACCGATGCGGTTGACATAGTCGGGGTCGTTGAGTTCCTCCGGTGAGATCTCCACCGGGTCTTTGACGACGATACCATCGACGACCCACAGCGGCTCGCGGTTACCGATCAGCGTAGAGGTACCACGGATTCGAATCTTTGGCGCCACGCCGACCTCAAAGGAGTTGTTGCTGACGACGAGATCCGGGATCTTGCCTTCGAGCATCTGGTCGAGGGAGCTCATGTCGGTACGCTCCAGGTCTTGCATCTTCGCCGTGGTGACGGCCGATGTCAGTGAGCGCTTGTTGAGAACCTGATAACCGGTGACGACGACCTCATCGAGCTGCCTCCTGTCATCGTGCAGGATGATCTTAGCGGGATGTCCGGCAAGGATCGTGCGCGTGACACCATTGAAGCCGAGGTAGCTGACCTCCACCGTGAGACGCGGGTCCTCAGTGAAGATCTGGAAATGGCCATTGGCATCGGTCGTGGTTCCCGTGCCTGTGCCTTTGATCTTTACGGTCGCCCACTGGAGGGGTTCTCCATTGGCATCGACGACGGTACCACTGACGGTACGACGCTGCGGTGTCGTCGTCTTGCGTGCGCCGTTGGTCTGCTTAAGCACGACGGTCTTGCCGCTGATCTCGTAGGATAGGCCACAATGGTCGCGAAGCACACAGTCGAGGAGCGCGCTGAGCGACAGGTTCGTGCACTGACACGACACGTCGGGGACTCGGTCGAGCACCTGTTTCTGATACACGAAATCGTAGCCCGTGCGTTGCTGAAGGTCTTGGATGACCTGCTCCACGGGTTCAGCATGATAGTTTACGCTGTAGCGTTGCGCCGCCGCTGCCAGAGGCAGAGCTAAGAGCGCAACGACAAGCAAAAGAAAATCTCTAAATCGTTTTCTCTCTCTCATGAATTGATCAATACTTTAGGCCTCTCCCCGGCCCTCCCCCGAAGGGAGGGAGAATCGCGTACGAGGCGTACAATTAACTTCTATTTTCTTATTCAGAATAACTCCTAACTCCTATCTCATAACTCCTAACTTAGGCTAATTTCTAACTTCCAAAACCTCAACGGTTTTACCCTGGACGCGGAACTTGATTCCGCCGCTCATCTCAAGGATATGCAGGACGTTCTGAAAGTTGCCGTATCGCGGCACACTGCCCATGAACACGGTAGAGGCGAGCTTTGGATTGCTGAAATGGTAACGGAAGTCGTACCAACGGCCCAGTGACTCCATAATCTGTCCGAGCGTCTGGTCTTCGAAGACAAACTTGCCGCGTGTCCAACTGCTCACCACGTCCGTGTTGGCGGGGTGGAGCGTTGCCGTACCGTTGTGCTTGTCGTATTCAGCCTGGTCGCCGGGCTTGAGAGTCAGTTCTCCGCCTTTGCTACCCATCGGTTTCAAGGCGATGCTGCCACGGATGAGCGTCGTCACCACCTTGTCGGCCGAATAGGCATTGATGTTAAACTCGGTACCGAGGACCTTCACCTCCTGACCTTCCGTCTCGACGATAAACGGATGGTCGGCGTCGTGAGCCACCTTGAAGTAAGCCTCTCCCGTGGTCTTGACACGTCGCTCCTTGCCGTCGAAGACTGCCGGATACTCGATGCGCGAGCCGGCATTGAGGCATACCTCCGTGCCGTCGGTCATCGTGATGCTATACTCACCACCCCGCGGCGTCTCTAAGACGATAGTGCCTTTATAGCTGTTGCCCAAGGCACGACGAACAGCGGCCTTGTTCATTTTTATATTACTGCCCAAGCGTATCATGCGGCCATCGCTGAGCATGAGCATGGCCTTCGTGGTACCCGCCTTGATCTGTGACTGACGGGCTTGCTCTGCCTTGGCAAGCGCCTCACCCTTCCATTTCGACACATGGGAATAATATTCCCAGCCGCCAAGCCCAACCAATGAAACGAAGAGGGTTATCACGGCTGCAGACACCCAAACACGCAATGACCGGAACTTCGAACCGACAGTGGGGCGAACGTCTTCTTCCAAGGCCTCACTTTCTTGGATCCGGCGACGCATCGCTTCGACAGCCGTCTTCGAATCGACAGCCTCACGCGCACGAACATCTTCCTTCACGGCTTCCAAAGAACACAGTTCCTGAAAGAGACGACGATGGCTCTCCCGTGCCTCAATCCAGGCATGGAGCTCCTCACGCTCTTTGTCACTCAACTCGCCACAGAGGTAGCGAACGATGAGCTGCGATATTCTTGTTTCCTTGGTCATAATCTTTCTTCTTTATATTCTCTTTAACGCAATATCCCCTAAAAGGTAGACAAGAAAATACGATTTTATTCAAAAAAAGTTTCAATCTGAAAAGAAAATGCTAATTTTGCAACAAAATATGATGTGTTGAGCACACAGCACGACGCTTCGGCATGAACAAGGGAAATAGATATCAAGACGCATACGAGCAGTTTCTGCAAGGCGAGATAGGCCTTTTTTATAAAGATGTCTATCCATCTCTCCTTGTCTTCACGCGTCGATTGCTCCCTGATACCCTCACTTATCTTGCAGAAGACTGTGTACAAGATGCTATCTTCAAGCTTTACAGCCAGCGTAGCGAGATGGCGTCGCCTGAACGTGCCAGGTCGTTCCTTTATGTCTGCATCCATAATACCGTCGTCTCATATATTCGTAAAGACAACAGTCGGCAGCATTTCATCAATCAGGATACCGACAACTTCGAGGATGACTTCTCCGTGGAACTCATCCGGCAAGAAACTATTGATGAGCTCATGGGAGCCGTAGACCGCCTGCCCGAGGACATGCGGCAGCTCTGTGAGATGATCTTCCGGGAAGGAATGAAGATGGCGGAGATTGCACAACAACTCAATATGACTGAGAGCGGCGTAAAGAAAAAGAAGCGCCGATTGCTCGACCTCCTGCGCAAGTCGCTCTCACCGGAGGCATTGCTTTTCGCTTCAATTATTCTTTCGAACTAATAATGGATAAATATTCAACCCATAAACCACATCTCGGCAAACGAATGGCGGCGTTGAGAGCTGCCTTTCCTTACACCATCCCTATCTTCGCTGGTTTTCTGGTTCCTCGGTTTGGCTTACGGCCTACTGATGAACAAGTCGGGCTTCTCGTTCTGGTGGCCGATGATCATGGCCATGACGATCTTCAGCGGTTCAGTGGAGTTTGTTGCCGTGAGCATGCTCAAAGGTGCGTTCCATCCCCTGCAGTCGTTCGTTATCGCCCTGCTCATCTGCGCCCGCCATCTCTTCTACGGCATCTCCATGCTCGACCGCTTCAAAGGCATGGGCTGGAAGAAGTTCCCGCTCATCTACGGCATGTGCGACGAGACGTTCTCCATCAACTATACGGCTAAGATCCCGGAAGGCATCGATAAAGGCTGGTTCATGCTCTGGGTCACGGTGCTCGATTATAGCTACTGGGTCACAGGAGCGACGATGGGTGCCGTCTTCGGCGACTTCCTCCATTTCAACAGTCGCGGCCTCGACTTCGTGATGACAGCAATGTTCGTCACGATCTTCATGGAGAACTGGATGAAGGAGCATGACCACCGTGCCTCTATCATCGGCATCCTCATCTCTATCGTAAGTCTGTTGATCTTCGGCCCCGACAGTTTTGTGGTACCGGCCATGATCCTGATGCTCGTCTGCTTCATGAGTCTGCGCAGTAAGTTAGAAATAAAAGAGACAACCATTAATAAAGAGGAGGTGCACGCATGACATTCACTCAACAAATCCTCACGGTAGCCATCCTCGTCTTGGCCACAGCCTCTACCCGCTTTGTCCCGTTTCTCATCTTTCGCGGCAAGACGACACCGCGTTACATCCAGTATCTCTCTCAGGTATTGCCTGCCGCTGTGTTCGGCATGCTCGTGGTCTACTGTCTGCGCAATGTCCACGTCATGACAGCACCCTTCGGAATCCCCGAGGCCATCGGTGTGCTCGTCACCGCCTTGCTCCATCTCTGGAAGCGGCAGATGATGGTCTCGATCCTTGGCGGCACCCTCACGTATATGCTCATTGTACAAAACTTAACTATATAAAAATACTTTATGCCTATGAAAAGAATCATGTTTCTTGCCATGCTGCTTTGCATGACATTCACTGTGTTCGCACAGGACAACGCTAAAGACAATGTCTACGGCTTCAGCCTGCCTGACAAGAATGGCAAAGAGGTTAGCCTGTCCACCTACAAGGGTAAGGTACTGCTCATCGTCAATACGGCCACGGGATGCGGCTTCACACCACAGTATAAGCAACTCGAGGCCATCTATACCAAGTACAAGAACCAGGGATTCGAGATCCTCGACATCCCCTGCGACCAGTTTGGTCATCAGGCTCCGGGTACCGATGAGGAGATTACGAAGTTCTGCACGAAGAAGTATCACACCGACTTCCCACAGTTCAAGAAGAGCGAGGTCAATGGCGAGCATGCCTTGCCCCTCTATACCTGGCTGAAGGCCAAGAAAGGCGTCACGGGGACCTATAAAGCCGGCATGGCCAAGATCATGGAGAAGCTATATAATAAGGTGAACACGGAGCCACGTGCGAAAGATGACATCCAGTGGAACTTCACAAAGTTCCTCATCAACCGCAAGGGTGAGGTCCTTGCCCGCTTCGAGCCTACCGACGACATGAAGATTGTTGAGGCTGCTGTGGCTGAGGCAGTGGAGGCAAAATAACGCAATATTTCCTTTATTTTCTTGCCGTTCTCGCTGAAATGATGTATTTTTGCAAAATAATACGTAATAGATGACACAGAAGGAAGATAGGGAAAAGCTAAAAGTCAGTCGTGAGACAATGGGCAAGTTCTTCTATGATTTGGCTAAGGCTATATTCACAGCTATGGTCATTGGAGCGATCATTTCATTGTTTTCTCCAGGACAAGACAAGAAGTATGTCATTTTTATGCTCGTGGCTGGAGTTATTATTACCTTTATTCTTGCTAGTGTTGGGAACTTCATTTTAAAACGTTAAACGTATGGAAAATGTTGCGATATTCTTCGGTGGGCTGCTTATTATAACAGTAGCTTTTTACATCTGGTTACACACGAAGAGTGGGAATAAATGGGTTGATAATCTATAAATAATAGATTATGGAGCTATATTACACCCCTTTGCTGACTTATAAATATAAACATATATCATAAAAGACTTTTATGGGACTTTTAACAGGAAAGACAGCGCTCATCACGGGTGCTGCACGCGGCATTGGCAAGGCCATTGCCCTGAAGTTTGCTAAGGAAGGTGCCAACATCGCCTTCACCGATTTGTTCATCGACGAGGAGCATGGCGGTCTGCAGACCGAGCGTGACATCCAGGCTCTTGGCGTCAAGGCCAAGGGTTATGCCAGCAACGCTGCTGACTTCGCTCAGACAGCTGACGTCGTGGCAAAGGTGAAAGAGGAGTTCGGCTCTATCGATATCCTCGTCAACAACGCTGGTATCACGAAGGACGGTCTGATGCTCCGCATGACAGAGCAGCAGTGGGACGCTGTCATCAACGTCAACCTGAAGTCGGCCTTCAACTTCATCCACGCTTGCGTACCCGTGATGATGCGCCAGCGCAATGGTTCAATCATCAACATGTCGAGTGTCGTCGGTGTTCACGGCAATGCCGGACAGTGCAACTACGCTGCTTCCAAGGCCGGCCTCATCGCACTGGCTAAGAGTATCGGTCAGGAGATGGGTTCCAAGGGTATCCGCGCCAACGCCATCGCTCCGGGCTTCATCGATACAGCCATGACACAGGCTCTGCCGGAGGACATCCGCAAGGCATGGATCAAGAACATTCCACTTCGTCGTGCCGGAACGGTCGACGATATCGCCAACACAGCCCTCTACCTCGCCTCTGACCTCTCGAGCTACATCTCCGGTCAGGTTATCCAGGTCGACGGCGGCATGAATATGTAATGAGACCTCTTTACGAAGATAATCATATCATCATCGTCTATAAGGAGAGTGGTGAGATCGTGCAGGGCGACAAGACCGGCGACCGCCCGCTCTCGGAGACGGTGAAGGAATATATCAAGGCGAATTACCACAAACCGGGCAACGTGTTCCTCGGCGTGGTGCATCGCCTTGATCGTCCTGTAGCGGGTCTTGTCGTCTTTGCCCGTACGTCGAAAGCACTGACACGCCTCAACGACATGTTCCGCAAAGGCGAAGTACATAAGACCTACTGGGCCATCACGCACGAGATGCCACCGCAGCCCGAAGGCACGCTTACCCACTGGCTTACACGTAACGAGAAACAGAACAAGAGCTATGCCTACGACCATGAGGTGCCGGGGGCAAAGAAGGCTATTCTGAAATATAAGGTAATAGCCAACAGCGACAACTATCATTTGTTGGAGATTCACCTCCTTACGGGACGCCATCATCAGATCCGCTGTCAGCTTGCCGCCATGGGCTGCCCGATCAAGGGCGACCTCAAATACGGAGCACGCCGCTCCAATCCCGATGGAAGCATCTCGCTTCTCTCCCATGAGGTAGAGTTTATCCATCCCGTATCGAAAGAAAAGATCCATGTCGTCTCGCCGTTGCCTGACGACAATCTGTGGAAAAGTTTTCAAAAATAGACACCAGACAATTGTTGTGCCATTTGTTAGAGATTCCGACAACTATAACAACTGGCACAACTTTCACAACTTCTTCTATTCTTATCTGTTGTATTAGTTGTTGATGTTGTCCACGTTGTTGGGAATATACCACAACTTGTCACTTCCTCTTTTTCCTTTCTTCTTTGTTCTTTAGTGTTGCTTTGGAGCGCCCAAAAGAAAACAGGTCACGCAGACTGCCAAAGTCTTTCTTAAGAATGAAGCCGACGCCCTGCGTGTTGAGCGAGTTACGCGTAAAGTAACGGTCGTTGGCCTGATTATAGACATGCACGCTGAAGTTGCCATTGGGGAAGATGAGGTAACGCAGGTCGAAGTCGCCAATGAACGAGGTTGTAGCATTGGCATTATCGCGGTAGCCTATCTGTCCATTGAAGACGAGACGATTGTTGAGCAGGTTACCACTGAACAGTCCTTCATACTCAGCATTGTTGAATCCCTCGTCGCCCGTCGAGATATTAGCACCAAAGTTCCAGTTACTGTTTTTCATCAGGCCGCCAATAACATTGTTGATCTGCTGGCTTAGCTGTCCACTGAGGATGCTCTGCATGGCAAGCGACGTTTGGTTAGTCTGCGTGCTGGCGTTATTGGTACCGCGCGAATAGAATCGTCCCACAGCAAGAAGGTAAAGCACCTGCTGGTTCATCTCCTCCTGGCCATTGATGATGCTCGAGATCATCTGCTTGGTGTCGGAGCTCATCGTAGGGAAGTCGAGGTCGAAACTCACCTGTGGGTTCGCCGGTGTGCCGGTGATGTCCATGATACAGTTCACCTTCACGTTGTTCGACGAGAAGCTCTTGCCCATCTGAAGGTCGGAGAGGCTGACTGAGGCGATGGAATACAGGGCCCTCAACTTGAGGATCGCCGCGTAAGGATCTCCGCCGAAGGTGATGGTACCTCCTTGCGAGAAAGTAAAGATCTTCTTGATGATGTTTTGTATCGTCAGGCTGTAGATGCCCCGTTCTACGGTATAAGTACCGAAGATGTCGAGCCCGCCTTTATTAAAATAGGTCGCACGCAGCGTTCCTGCGCCATTGAGCGTGATATAGTCGCCCGTTGCCTTGTCGGTGATGAGCCGGAGCGTCGCACTCGGATTGGCATTGATGAGCAGACTGAGATGAATGTCCGTGGGGATATCAGGGATGCTGTCGGCCGGTAGCCTGTTAATACTGTCGGGGCGTGAAGCTGAAGCGTTGCGGTCATGCCAGTGGACAAAGTCCTGGGCATCCGGCGCCGTGGTGCTTGTGATGTCGTAAACTACTTCCGAGCCCTTCGTCGGTGTGACATTGACGTTGACATCGAGTGTACCCGGACGGCTCTTGACCGTCACATCGCCCGTGCCGAAGACTTTTCCATAGAAACTGCTGCCGTCGGAACCGTCGAGGTTATAAGCTAACAGATGGTTGGCCCGTGCACTGATGTCGGCCGTGATATGGCTGATATGCTGATGATGGATGGCACCACTGACAATGCCTTGATTGCCATAGGCATCACGGATCGGGTCGTCGACGAGCTGTATCTCATTCTCAATGAAGTGGACCTTGCCGCCGTTGACATAATAGCGCACGCCCGTCGGTTTGATCGTCATCGCACCGTCGGTCGTGATGTCGCCCGTGAGGTTCAGTTTGCTCAGATCACCCCACAACCGCAGGTCGCCATTGCCCCGAAGATCCACATCACTTAGGAAACTGGAGGCAAGCGTACCCAAGAACTCTGCGCGTGAGTTATCAAGCTTCATGCCAAGGTCAATATAATGATGCTTGATAGAGACATAACCATTGACAACGGTGTGTGAGGGGATAGTAGTCTTACCCTCACGGATGGTATCATTCGTGATGCCATCGATATTGATCTGTCCTTCGCTGAGCTTCCATCCCACATTGGCATAGAGTGTGCCAAGACGTCCTTGAATCAGTTTGAAGTTGTCGACGCGCAGGCTGCCATTGACATCCGGACTACTGAAAAGACCTTTCACGCTTGCCGTACCCGATGCTGCACCACCAAACTCCACAGAGTGGAAATTAACAAGATTGAGGATATAGTTCACGTTGACATTCTTGAGCGTTGCTGTCAGCGAGTCACGGTCATTGTTAGAGCCCGTGCCCGAGACGAGGATCCGCTGTGTGCCTCCAGAGATAAGGAAGTCGTGAACCTCCAAGTGGTTCTTACTGTAAAGGACAGTAGAAGGATGGACGGTATAGAGCGAGTCTCCGATATGCACCTGCGACTGATTGAAGTTGAGCAGTGCCAGCGTCTTGCCCTCCATATCTTTGCGGAAGGCGACCTCAGAGCTCAGCGTGCCTCGCAGCCGCTGAAAGGCAGCATGGTTGTCGAGCGAGACATTTGCCGTGATATGGTCGTTGCCTGCCGACGCTTGTAACCCGAGGTCAGTGCCGAGCGTCTCTGTTCGCATATTCGTAAGCGCCGCCTCAACGGAGAGGATGCCGTCTATTGTTCGAACGGTCGTCCGGATATTCTTCAGATGCCTATCACCATAGACGATATCTGGTGCAGAGAGATCAGCATCGAGCGAGGATCCGTCGCGCCCGAAAGTAGCCCGCACGTTGACCGTATCAAGGATATCGAGTGGCACGTTGAGGAAAGGCCGTGCCCACTTGCTGTCCGTCAGACGGGCAGCGAAGCTCACCTCCCCGGCATGGATAGGACGGTAACGGAACGGCGCGAGATTCGTGATACCCGGTAGTTTCTTTACGATGACGTTCTCGATGGCCTGAGGCAGAGCAGCATAATCGAACTTGCCATACACGGCTGCCGAGCCAAAGCCACTGTGCATCAACAAGTAATGGCCACGAGAGGAGTGCCCGGCACGGAAGTTGAGAGAATCGAGGCTATAAGTGTCGTCGCCCTGCTTCATCGAGAAGTTGCCGACACGAAGATAGCCGTCAGTTGTGTTGATGTCACGCCCACGGAAATTGGCATCCACCGTGCCGCCATAAGTAGCATTGGCGAGTCTGCCCTTGAGCATGTTCAATGCAGACGGCAGGAAATGAGCAACCGTCGCCTTGAGGTGAACAGTTTTCTCAGCACCGAGCAGACTGGCGCCGCCTTCAGCCGTGAGACTGATGTTCGGATCGTCGATGCTCACGCGTCCCTCTGCCATCCCACCGACATAGGAGCCGTCGAGCGAGATGTTGCGATAGATATAGTTGTTATAGTCGAAACGAGACACGAGACCCTTGGCACTGAACTGCTTTGCCTTGATGTCGCCACTGCCATCCAGGTCAGCCACTAACATGCCGAAATGAGGATTGGCAAGCATCGTTCCGAGCGAGAATCCTTTTGTAGCAATGTGACCACCAATGCGGCTACCCGCCTTCCGTACATCCAGCACCGCATTGCCCGCTCCGGTATGCAGCTCGCCTTTCGCCATAAGATCGCCACCACGACCCGATGCCGAACCTCGGAAAGCAATGTTGCCAAGGCGCATCACCGGCTCCGGCACTTTCCCTGCAAAATATTTCACGACATTGGCATTGGCATGGAACTGCCGCACTACGGCATGCCAGCGCAAGGGCTTGCCCAGCACAAGGCCACCCACGGCAGAGAGGCGCAGGTCGGATGGTTTCACGAAACTGTTATAACCCGCATACTGTGGCATGGAGAGGTCTAACTGGGAGATGGAAATACGCTTCCCCACCCCACTGACAGAAGCACGGACAAGCAACGGACGGGCGATGGCGGCAAAGTCGGGAACGAAGGCCCGCAGGTCGGCGAGGTTGACACGCGACAAAGCCAGCGCGGCATTAAAGGTCCGCTTCCCGTTCTTCATGACGGTCTCAGCGTGCGGGATATTAATCTCCGAACGCGGCAGTTCCAGATAGAAGTTGTCAAGACTTGCCGACTGCTTCGTAGCCTTCGCCTTGAAAGATAACGCGCGGAGGTCGAGACCCGATGCTTCACGAAGAGACAGACGCTTCAGATAAACATTGTAATTGTCGCCGTCCGTGATACTGAAAATAATGTGTGAACTGATATTCGACACATTCAAGTGATTGACATCAAAAGTCTTGATCACCGGCTTGTCGAGACGGTTCCATGTCATCTGTCCATGGCGGATGATAAGACTGTTGATGGCGAGGTTGAGATGCGACTTCTGCGACTTGTCCTTGGAAGCCAACGAATCGAGCACGAACTGGAAGTTAGGCTTTGTCGATGCGTTCTCCTTATAGAAGTTAAACTTCGGCGTGAAGATCTGCGCCGAGGTGATTGTCACGCGCCCTTGCACCAGGTCAGTATAACTGAACTTTGCCGACAGACGAGAGGTCCACAGCATGTGTTTACCCCGCTGATCGAGCATCGCCACGTCGTCGATGATAATACGGTTGAACAAGCCCACATCGACACGGCCTACGGACACAGCTGTGCCCAGTTTCTTCGAGACAGCAGACGCCACAGCCCGGCCCAATGCCGACTGTACGGCAGGGACATGCACGAGGGCAATGACGGTGAGATAAAGGCCTACCGTCACCCATAAGATGATATTTATGATGCGTCTGAGTCTCTTCAAGCAGAATTTAAAAAGTGGATATTATAATATAAACGTTACAATGTGGGCAGCTTGCACTTCTCCCTGTGCAAAATTAGACAAAAAATTGCCTTTAGAGAAGAAAAAACGCGCAGATTTCTGTCAATTGGTACAAAAAATGATTAAATTTGCACGCAGTACACCAAAATATCTTTTATCTGTTTTATGGCAAATGTAATTAAGTTGCGTAAAGGCTTAGACATTAACCTGGCAGGGAAGGCTGCGAAGGAGAAGGTGGCGACAGCTGCATCCTCCGTATACGGTCTCTCCCCTTCGTCGTTTCCGGGCATCACTCCCAAGGTGGCCGTGAAGGAAGGCGATCATGTGCTTGCCGGTGAGCCTTTGTTCGTAAACAAAGCTTGTCCGGAGATGGGCTTTGCCTCACCTGTCAGCGGTACTGTCAAGGCCGTGGTGAGAGGTGCACGCCGTAAGGTGCTCATGGTGACGGTAGAAGCCGACGCCGAACAGCAGGCCCACGACTATGGGAAGGCTGATGTTGCTTCGCTCGACAGCGAAGCTGTGAAAAACAAGCTTTTGGAAGCAGGGCTCTTTGGCTACATCAACCAGATGCCTTATGCCGTCGTGGCCAGTGCTCAGACCCAGCCCGACGGTATTTTCGTTTCTGCCCTTCGTGACATGCCGTTAGCATGCGACTTTGAGTTTGAGCTTCAAGGTAACGAAGAGGCGTTCAAGACGGGTCTGAAAGCGCTCGCACGCATCGCGCCCGTGCATCTCGGCACAGGCGCTGAGCAGACAGCTCCGACGCTGACGAGCGTGGAAGGTGTGGATCTCAATGTCTTCGACGGTCCCTGCCCTGCAGGCAACGTCGACGTACAGATCAACCACATCAGTCCGATGAGCAAGGACAAGACGGTGTGGACCGTTGACCCCACAGCCGTCATCTTCATCGGTCGTCTGTTCCTCACAGGTAAGGTGGACCTCACACGCACCATCGCCGTGGCCGGCAGCCGCGTAAAGTCACCGGCTTACACCGACGTGAAGGTGGGCACGCCCCTGAAAGATATCCTCAACGGACGCCTCGCCCAGACGGAGCATATCCGCATCATCAACGGCAACCCTCTGACAGGTTTGCACGACACGCTCGACGGGTTCCTCGGCGCACACACCTCTGAGGTGACGGTCATTCCCGAGGGCGACGATGTCAATGAGACCCTCGGCTGGATCATGCCACGCACAAAGGAATTCTCCGTCAGCCATAGTTACTTCTCTTGGCTCTTCGGCAAGAAAAAGACTTATGACCTCGACGCACGTATCAAAGGTGGCGAGCGACACATGATCATGAGCGGCGAATACAACAAGGTGCTGCCCATGGACATCTACGCTGAATATCTCATCAAGGCTATCATCGCCGGGGACATCGACAAACAGGAGCAGCTCGGCATCTACGAAGTGGCTCCCGAGGACTTTGCCCTCGCCGAATTTGTGGACAGTTCGAAGCTTCCCTTGCAGAAGATTGTCCGTGAGGGTCTTGACATCCTGAGGAAAGAGAACGCGTGACAGAGTTACAGCGTTTAGTTAAAGTCTCAATAGAATTTTCCAATAATAATATCCAATATTTGGAATGAACGCAATAAAGAAATATTTCGATAAGATACGGCCGAACTTTGAGGACGGCGGCAAGTTGCATGCTTTCCGGAGCGTGTACGAGGGTTTCGAGTCGTTCCTCTTCGTGCCCAACACCACCTCGGCGAGCGGCGTGTCTATTCACGACGCCATCGACTCGAAGCGCATCATGAGCTTCGTGGTCATCGCCCTGCTGCCCGCCATGCTCTTCGGCATGTACAATGTGGGCTACCAGAACTATCTCGCCGCCGGCACCCTTGCCTCGGCATCGTTCTGGAGCATTTTCGGCTACGGCTTCCTCGCCGTGCTCCCGAAGATTCTCGTGAGCTACATCGTCGGCCTCGGCATCGAGTTTGCCTGGGCACAGTGGAAAGGTGAGGAGATTCAGGAGGGTTACCTCGTATCGGGTATCATCATCCCGCTCATCATCCCCGTCACCACGCCATTGTGGATCTTAGCTTTGGCTTGTGCCTTCTCCGTCATCTTCTGTAAGGAGATCTTCGGCGGCACGGGTATGAACATCTTCAACGTCGCTATCGGCGCACGTATGTTCCTCTTCTTCTCTTATCCGTCGAAGATGACCGGTGATGCCGTGTGGGTCGCTAAGGACAGCATCTTCGGTTTGGGCAACACGCTCCCCGACACGTTCACCATGGCTACGCCCCTTGCTCACCTCGCACAGGGCACACCAATGGACACGAGCGTATGCAACATGATCACGGGCTTCATGCCGGGCTCTATCGGTGAGACATCGGTCATCGCCATCGCTATCGGCGCCGTCATCCTGCTGTGGACCGGCATCGCCAGTTGGAAGACCATGCTGAGCGTCTTCATCGGCGGCAGCGTCATGGGCGCTATCTTCCATGCTACGGGTGCTTCTCCTATCGCTTGGTGGGAGCACCTCATCCTCGGCGGCTTCTGCTTCGGTGCCGTGTTCATGGCTACCGACCCGGTGACCTCCGCACGCACAGAGACGGGTAAATGGATCTACGGCTTCATCGTCGGTGCCATGGCTATCATTGTCCGCGTGAAGAACCAGGGCTATCCTGAAGGTATGATGCTCGCCATCTTCTTCGGTAACATGATCGCTCCGCTCATCGACTACTGTGTCGTGCAGTGCAACATCTCCAAGCGGGCTAAGCGCAGCAAGGTTTCAGAATAATTAGGACAAGAAAAACGAACAGACATGAAAACGAACAGTAATTCATATACCATTATCTATTCGGCGGTCATCGTCGTGATAGTGGCGTTTCTCCTTGCCTTTGTCTACCAGGCGCTCAAGCCCATGCAGACTGCCAATGAAGCACTGGCAAAGAAGAAACAGATTCTCTACAGCCTCAACATCCGCAACTTAGATGACAAGGCAGCAGAGGCTAAATACAATAGTGTTGTGAAGCAGGAGAAGACCGTGGACGGCAGTGAGATGTTCATCTGCAACGTCGACGGCAAGACCAAGTATGTCTTCTCGATGACCGGTATGGGTCTGTGGGGCGGCATCAGCGGCTTTGTGTCAGTCAACGATGACAAGTCGACGGTCTATGGCGCTTACTTCAACCATGAGAGTGAGACAGCCGGTCTCGGTGCTGAGATCAAGGATAACCAGAAATGGCAGGAGAAGTTCCAGGGCAAGAAGCTCTTCAAAGGCAACGACCGCAGTTCTATTGCGCTCTCGGTGCAGAAGAAGGTGACAGACCCATCAACACAGGTGGACGCCGTCACGGGTGCCACGCTGACCTCCAACGGTGTGGCCAATATGTTGCACAACGGCCTTGGGAAGTTCTTGAAGTTCCTCAACAGTAAGTAACTCCGCAAGTAATCACATTACAATATTATATAACACATATAATATATTATTATGAGTTTATTTTCGAAACAGAATAGAGCGGCATTCATAGAGCCTCTGCATCTGAACAACCCTATCATGGTTCAGGTGCTCGGTATCTGTAGTGCCCTTGCCGTGACCTCACAGCTCAAGCCTGCCATCGTCATGGGACTGGCAGTTACGGTCATCACGGCTTTCTCCAACGTCATCATCTCGCTCATCCGCAACACTATCCCGATGCGTATCCGCATCATCGTGCAGCTCGTTGTGGTGGCAGCCTTGGTGACTATCGTCAACCAGATTCTCGGGGCCTTCGCCTATGACGTCAGCGTACAGCTGAGCGTCTACGTCGGTCTGATCATCACCAACTGTATCCTCATGGGTCGCCTCGAGGCTTTCGCCATGATGAACAAGCCCTGGCCCTCGTTCCTCGACGGTCTGGGCAACGGATTAGGCTACGCCATGATCCTTGTCATCGTCGGTGCTTTCCGTGAGTTCTTTGGCAGAGGCTCGCTCCTCGGCTTCCAGATCATTCCACAGGGCGCCTACGACTGCGGCTATATCAACAACGGCATGATGACAATGTCGTGCACCGCGCTGATCCTCATCGGCTGCGTCATCTGGATCAACCGCGCTTTCTTTGTAAAAGAGGACAAAAAATAAACGAAGGAAATAATAGGAAATGGAACACGCTATAGCATTATTCTTCCGGTCTATCTTCGTAGACAACATGATCTTCGCTTACTTCCTCGGTATGTGCTCATACCTGGCAGTGAGCAAGAACGTCAAGACCTCTCTCGGTCTTGGTCTCGCAGTGACCTTCGTGCTCGTCATCACCGAGCCTATCAACTATCTTCTTCAGGTGTATGTGCTCGGCCCCGACTGCCTCGTCCAGGGCGTTGACCTGAGCTATCTGAGTTTTATCCTTTTCATCGCTATCATCGCCGGTATCACACAGCTCGTGGAGATGGCCGTGGAGAAGTTCTCACCGTCGCTCTATGCAGCCCTGGGTATCTTCCTCCCGCTGATCGCTGTGAACTGTGCCATCATGGGTGCCTCTCTTTTCATGCAGCAGCGCATCAAGCTCCCCATCACCAACGCACAGGCTATCTCCGACTTCGGTGACAGCATCGCCTACGCATTGGGCAGTGGTCTGGGCTGGACGCTCGCCATCGTCATGTTCGGTGCTATCCGTGAGAAGATGGAGTACTGCGATGTTCCCAAACCCCTTCAGGGCATGGGCATCGCCTTCATCACCGTCGGTCTCATGGCCATGGCTATGATGTGCTTCAGCGGACTGCAGTTCTAAACGCTTCGCGCCAAAGGCGCAAAGCTAAAGAATAAAGAAGAAAGAATAAAGAAGACAGAGGCGGTTGAATAAGACCGCACAAAAGAAAACAAAGTAAAACAACAAATAACATGGGACAATTTATAGGCGTAAGCATAGCAGTGTTTCTCATCACCATCCTCGTGCTGGTGGTGGTGCTGCTTATCGCTAAGAAATATCTCAGCCCGAGCGGAAAGGTGACGATCACCATCAACGGCGACAAGAAACTGGAGGTCGAACAGGGCGGCTCACTGCTCTCTACCCTCAACGAGAACGGCGTGCACCTCTCCTCTGCTTGCGGCGGTAAAGGCAGCTGCGGACAGTGCCGTCTGCAGGTACTAGAAGGTGGCGGTGAGATCCTCGACACCGAGAAGGGCCACTTCACACGTAAAGAGATCAAGGACCACTGGCGCCTCGGATGCCAGACAAAGGTACACGGTGACCTTAGCATCAAGGTCTCCGACGCTATCCTCAACGTCAAGGAATGGGAGTGCACTGTCATCTCCAACAACAACGTATCGAGCTTCATCAAGGAGTTCAAGGTGGCACTGCCACCGGGTGAGCACATGGACTTCATCCCGGGCTCGTATGCTCAGATCTATATCCCTGCCTACGACACCATCGACTACGACAAGGATATCGACAAGTCGCTCATCGGTGATGAGTATATCGGTGCATGGAAGAAGTTCAACATCTTCTCCCTCAAGGCCCACAACCCCGAGCCAACCATCCGTGCCTACTCTATGGCTAACTATCCTGCCGAGGGTGACATCATCACGCTGACGGTACGTATCGCTACCACTCCGTTCAAGCCGCGCCCACAGGTCGGATTCCAGGATGTGCCGACAGGTATCGGCTCCAGTTACATCTTCTCGCTCAAGCCGGGCGACAAGGTACGCATGAGTGGCCCTTACGGTGACTTCCATCCGCGCTTCAACTCGAAGAAAGAGATGATCTGGATCGGTGGTGGTGCCGGTATGGCTCCGCTGCGCTCACAGATCATGTATATGACGCGTCAGATTCATTGCACCGACCGTGAGATGCACTTCTTCTATGGCGCCCGCTCACTCTCCGAGGCTTTCTTCCTCGAGGACTTCTGGGAACTGGAGAAGGAGTTCCCCAACTTCCACATGCATCTCTCCCTCGACCGTCCCGACCCGAAGGCTGATGAAGCTGGCGTGAAATACTATGCTGGCTTCGCTGTCAACTGCGTGCGCGACACCTACCTCAAGGACCACGACGCTCCGGAAGACTGTGAGTACTACCTCTGCGGTCCTCCTATGCTGATCAAGACCGTCACCGATTACCTCGACAGCCTCGGCGTGGAGCCCGAGAGCATCATGTACGATAACTTCGGATAAACTTATACAACGTAGGGGCGAGCCCGCCTAACCACGTCTACCGCCCCAATAAAAAAGCCGCTGAAGAAACATTCAGCGGCTTTTTTGTTGCGTGTTGTGTATGCAGTCGCATCGCGACTGCCCGCCCACGAATTACTCCTGGCTCTGAGCACGCGTCTGATGACGATGCATGCGAGCCTTTTCGTTCTCCGTATATTTCTTATACTGAGAATCAGTGAAGATAGCCTTCAGCTCTTTGTTGTAAGCCTCACGGTTCGTCTTCATCTCCTGACGACGCTTCTCCATCTCCTCTGAAGATGGAGCCTGCTGAGTAGCTCCCGTCTGACCATCGACCTTGGCACCTGACTTCTGCCCCATACCTGGTCCATGGCCTTTGCCACCACGCGGTCCACCCATAGGAATCTTGCCGGCATACTTCTTATTCAGGGCCAGCAACTTTGTCTTCTGAGCATCCGTGAGGCCATAGGTGCTCACCATCCGCTCGGTCATGCGCTGAGCCATCTGCTCCTGTGTAGGCCGCTGACCCTGTTTGTTACCACTCTGCAGGTTGTCACTTTGTGCGAAAGCTGCGGCTGACATCATCAGAGCCACAGCCATTGTCATCATAATCTTCTTCATAATTGTTCTTGTTGATTAATAATTCTCTTATATTCGTTATTATCGTTTTTGTCGCGACTAATAGTTTGAAGAAGAAAAGGGCAAGAAGTTTAATCCATAACCATCGATTTAGCTTTCTTTGGAGAATCGCAACAATTATAAATCTCATCGATTTAACCACATAGTCATCGCGCCTCATATGTGACGCATTTCCGCCTCATATGTGACGCATTTCCGCCTCAATTGTGACGCGTTTCCGCCTCAATTGTGTCCGATTGAATGAGATCTGCAAAAAGGCACTTAGTTTCCTTGATATGTCATATTCCCGAAATAGTTTATTGCCTCTCAAAAAGTAGATACTCGAGGGTAAATATGCATTTTTTGTTTTTTGTCCTGAAAAAAGAGCACATCAGTGCATGAGAAATACATATTTTTTATTATATTTGCAGCATCAAGAAACTAGAAGCCATTAACGCTATGATTATATCGCATTACAGAGACAAGGATACACCTCCTCAATCCAATGAAGAACATCAACAGGGTGTGGCCGAACTGGCATCACAGTTCGCCGCTCAATTTGGTATGGGACAATTCGGCAGGATTCTCGGTCTTCTTCATGACAAGGGTAAAGAGCAGAAAGACTTCCAGACCTATATTAGGAGGGCATCTGGCATGTGTCCTGATCTTAAAGTAAGTAATCATCCCAACCATGCCTATGTTGGTGCACTGATCGCTCAAAAATACTATAAGCCCGTCTTGCCACTACTGGCTTACCCCATTATGTGTCACCATGCGGGACTATATGATTATCCTGACTATGAAGCAAAACTGAAGTTGCCAATCCCTAAAGACGTCACTGTTGCTGATTGCGGAATAACTCCTTCACTACCTCACTGGTCTACTATTCCGAAGCCATACGATTTTAGCAATATTATCCGTATGCTGTTCTCCTGCCTTGTGGATGCCGATTTCCTTGACACGGAGCGTTATATGAATCCTGAGGAATCAAAACTTCGTGGAGGAAAGAAGACATTGGCTGAACTAAAGCCTTGTCTTGACCGGTACCTCGCAACACTGAAAGCTGGTGCTCTTGCATCACCCCTCAACATCATCCGCGGGAAGATACAGGATGTCTGTCGTGAGAAAGCAAACTGTGATCCCGGCTTCTACAGTCTGACAGTTCCGACAGGTGGCGGGAAAACACTCTCCTCGCTTGTCTGGGCATTCAACCATGCCATCACTCATCATAAGCAGCGCATCATCATCGCCATACCTTTTACGAGTATCATTGTACAGACAGCTCAGACACTAAGGAACATCTTTGGGAACGAGAACGTATTGGAGCATCATTCCAATGTATCGTTTTCCGACCGAGCTGATGGTGATGATGACTTGGCGGAGAAAATGAAACTGGCAACGGAAAACTGGGACTATCCTATCATCGTAACGACTAATGTGCAGCTCTTTGAATCGATGTATTCCAACAAGCCTTCCCATTGCCGCAAGCTTCACAACCTTTGCAATTCTGTTCTTATCCTCGATGAAGTACAGACGCTTCCCACAGAGTTTCTTCAGCCCATCCTCAATGCGCTGAAGACTTATCAGCGCATGTTCGGTATGTCGGTGCTCTTCACCACTGCCAGTCAGCCGGAACTTTCCGACTATACCAATCCTAACAATCCTAGCGTTAAACTCGACGGTATAGACATTATAACAGAGCTCATGCCGGAGGACAGCAAGCTCTACGACAAGCTTCGCAGAGTGGATATCCACATGGAACAAGGGCCAACAACAGTCGAGGCCCTGGCATCAGAACTCCTCAAACATCAGCGAGTGCTGTGTATCGTCAACACGCGGCGCGATGCCCAAGAGATCTTCAGCCGTTTGCCTGATGAGGGACTAACTGTCCATTTGTCAAGAATGATGTGCCCGAGACATGTGAGTCAGGAGATAAACAAGGTGAAGGAAGCGTTGAAGTCGGATGAGTGCCCGGTCATCCGTGTTGTTGCCACTCAGCTTATCGAGGCAGGCGTGGATATCGATTTCCCTGTAGTCTATCGTCAAGAGGCGGGTTTGGATTCTGTTATTCAGGCTGCAGGCAGATGCAACCGTGAGGGAAAGATGTCGATCGGCAACGCCTATGTCTTCTCTTTGGGCAAGCCGTTACCCAAGGGATATCTCACCTACACCAATGAAGCCCGCAAGAACATGCTCTCGCATGAGTTTGACTGGCTGAGTCCAGCGGCAATGAAGGTATACTTCCGGCAGAAGTATGCACGAGTCTCTACATTCGATAAAGCATTGATATTTAATAAAGATAAAGTCAATTGCAAGCCTCTACTTGCAAAGCCACGAGAGCTGATGTTCTCCTCTGCGGCCAAGGCCTTCCGACTGATCGATGATTCAGCCATCAGTGTCATCGTCAACTGGGGCGACTCCATGGCTTTAGTAGAAAAGTTGAAGGCAGCCGGTCCTACTTACAGCCTCATGAAGGAGCTTAGCCAGTATACCGTCAATATCTATGAGCGTGACTTCAAGCGGCTGATGCAGGGAGGGCTGGTGGAGGAGCCTTATGAAGGTATCTATGTCATCCCCGACCGTGCACAGTATGATGTTAAGTCAGGCTTGAAATTAGATAATCACTGGATGGAAGAAATATTAATTCATTAAACAAGATATATGGAATATCATGACAAAGAATTTTGTTTGGAGGTATGGGGGGCGATGGCTTGCTTTACCCGGCCGGAACTGAAAGTGGAGCGTGTCAGCTACGATGTCATTACGCCGTCGGCAGCACGAGCCATCTTCGAAGCGATATTCTGGAAGCCTGCCATCCGCTGGCAGGTGACGAAGATCGAAGTTCTCAATCCCATCCGCTGGACATCAGTGAGGCGTAATGAGGTGGGAGCAGTAGGCGGTAAGAATTCTACAGGCATATTTATCGAGGATAAGCGTCAGCAGAAGAACAGTCTGCTACTGAAGGACGTGCGCTATCGCCTTTGGGCGAAACTCGTGTTCATTCCCAAATGGAAGAGAGCAGAGACCAAGAATCCGCTTATCGACCGTGAGGAGGATGCTATGCTCCATAAAGATGAGAACCCCGGAAAGTACAACGCTATGTTCGAACGCAGGGCAGGCAAGGGGCAGTGCTTCAATCAGCCTTATCTCGGCACTCGTGAGTGCTCGTGCGCTTTCCGTCTCGTCAATCCGGAGGAAGAGCAGTTGGCTGCGTCCATCCATGAGTCACGCGACCTTGGCATCATGCTTTACGACATGGACTTCAAGGACAATCCCGAGAAGCCTGATGCTATGTTCTATCGTGCCAATATGGTCGATGGCGTCATCATTGTTCCACCTTTAGATAGTGAGGAGATACTGAGATGATACTGAAAGCATTATATGACTATTACAACAGAAGTGATGATTCTGTTCCTTTCGGATATAAGTATGTTCAGATGTCATTTGTTCTGGTTATCAGCAAAGATGGCAAGTTATTGGGAATTGAGGACTATCGTGATGAAAATGGGAAAGGCAAAGAATGCCTTGTTCCTAATGGAGATCATAAAAACGGTTTGACCCCAATGCTATTTTATGATAATCCTCAATATCTTCTCGATTACTCTGATCAAGAGGATACTAAAAAGAGGACTACAGCTCACAGAAAGCATTTGTCGTTCGTTGAAAGATGTAAGAAGGTTGCTGATAAATCTCAAGATGGTGATCTTATGGCTGTATGCAAATTTTACGAGAATGGTGAATTATGCAAAGTGAGCGAGGATCCGTTGTGGAATGATATTACCAAAAATCCTCATGTATGGCTGACTTTTAGAATAGACGGTCATGCTGAATTAGTCGTATCAAAATCATTCCTACTTGACTTCAATGACGATGATAATCCTACTGAAGGAAGATGCCTTGTAACAGGTAAGAGGCAGGAAATAGTTAGAATATGTACCCCGACTCCCATCAGAGGTTCTCAATCATCAGCAAAATTAGTATCGTATAATGATGAGAGCTATTGCTCTTATGGCAAAGAGCAGGGAGAAAATGCAACTATATCAAAGGAGGCTGACTTTGCATTCTCGTCTGCTTTGAAAGCTCTTACAGCGAAAGGCTCAAGGAATAAGTTTGAGATTGGTTCACGTATCTATCTCTTTTGGGCTTCTTCAAAAGATGCGACATCAAGGAATGCGGAGGAAGCATTGTATACGATGTTTGGAGCTACTGAAGATGATGATCCGAATAAAAGAATAGAGTTAGCATGTCAAGTCTTCAAGGACATATTTTCAGGGAAGAGACCCGTGTCTGATGAAGATAAATTCTATTTTCTAGGTATTACAGCTCCGAATCCGGCTCGCATCGCTGTGGTCTACTGGAACGAATGCAAGCTGAAGGACTTTGCTCGGATTATCCTCCGACATTTTGATGATATGGAGATCATAGATACGCGTTCCGATGACAAGAAGCGTCCTTATCAGGGATTGCACCAGATGATGGGGGCCGTAACACTTAGCGGCAAGTCGTCCGATGTGCAGCCAAATCTTCCTGATGCCACCATCAAGAGCATCCTGCAGGGCTTGCCTTATCCCGTATCGCTCGTGCAGGCTTGCATCCGCCGTGTCAGAGCTGAACAGGATATTTCTCCTTACGGCTCGCCATGTAGAGTGGCTATTCTGAAGGCTTATCTGAACAGAATAAACGATAACAACAAAAAGATAGAAGTTATGTTAGACAAACAAAATGACAACGTAGGATATCTCTGTGGCCGCCTGTTCGCTACCATAGAGAAGATTCAGGAGGAAGCAAACAATATACATAACGTCCGCGACCGTTATCTGAATGCTGCCAGTTCCGCTCCGTCAACAGTATTCGCAACATTGCTCAACCTCTCACAACATCATTTGGAGAAGCTCTCTCAGAACCGACAGATTTTCTTCCAGAAGACTGAACAAGAGATTATCGGCAAATTACCTGCCGACGGTTTCCCGTCACACCTCGACTTGAATGATCAGGGCCGCTTCTTCGTTGGTTACTATCATCAGCGTCAGGACTTCTTCACGAGCAAGGAGGACAAGGAGGAGACAGAAAAGTGGAACAACTTATAATACAGATATTATGTCAGAATTAAAGAACAGAATTGATTTCGTCTACGTCTTCGATGTACAAGACGGAAACCCAAATGGTGATCCCGATGCCGGCAATCTGCCGCGTGTCGATGCTGAGATAGGTATGGGTCTTGTAACCGATGTATGCCTGAAGCGCAAGGTGCGCAACTATGTTGAGGTAGCCAAGGCAGGCGTTGAGGGCTACGACATCTTCATCAAGGAGAAAGCAGTGCTTGACAATCTCGTAGAAGCAATCTACGATACCGAAGAAGTGAAGACTCACAAATCGAAGGCCGAGCAGAAGGATGCTGCCAAGAAAGCGCTTTGCGACAAGTATTTCGACATCCGCACCTTCGGAGCCGTCATAGCGACGACCGACAAGCAGGGACAGGTGAGAGGCCCTATCCAACTGACTTTTGCCCGTTCTGCCGATCCTATCAACGCAGAAGAGCACTCCATCACCCGTATGGCAGTGACTAAGGAGGCTGACATCGACAAGGAGCGCACAATGGGACGCAAGTCCACCGTTCCTTACGGTCTCTATGTCTGCCATGGCTTCATTTCTGCCAACCTTGCCCGTCAGACTGGCTTTGACGAGGATGACCTTCAGCTCTTCTGGGATGCGCTGAAGAACATGTTCGATGTCGACCGCTCTGCAGCTCGCGGACTGATGAGCGCTCAGAAGCTCATTGTCTTCAAGCACGACTCTGTCCTCGGCAACGCCCCTGCCAATAAGCTCTTCAATCTCGTGAAGGTCGAGAAGGTTTCTACAGGTGTGCCCCGCAAGTTCAGCGACTATCGTGTGACCGTCGATACCGAAAATGTTCCTACAGGCGTAACAGTCAAAGAACTAATCTGATAGGCTCTGTATGTACACAGACGATGATATGCTCATGTTGTCGGGGATACAGCACTATAGGTTCTGTCCCCGGCAATGGGCACTGATACATATTGAACAGTTGTGGGAAGAGAATAGACTAACGACGGAGGGAGACATCCTGCATAAGCATGTCGATGACCCTTTTTATCGGCAGAAGTGCGGCGACTATGTCTCTCTCCGCGCCGTGAGCATCGCTTCCCATGAACTGGGACTCTATGGCATCTCCGACATCATAGAACTGAGGCCGACCGATGATTCCAGCAACTTTATTACTCATCCGAAGTATCCAGGGAAGTGGATGCCCGTGCCTGTGGAGTATAAGCATGGGCGTCCCAAGCACCACCAGATAGACGAGGTGCAGTTGGCAGCCCAGGTGATGTGCCTGGAAGAGCAATATCATATCTCGCTGTCCCTCGGCGTACTGTACTATGCTGAAATAAAAAGGAGAGTGGAAGTCGAGATTACATCGGAGCTGCGAAACATCGTCAGGCAGTGCTCTTCCGAGATGCATCGCATTTATGCCAACGCCATCATTCCGCAAGGGGAATATACGTGTCATTGCGATAGATGCTCTTTGCTTAACGTGTGTATGCCAACAAGAAAGGAAGTGACCAAGGCTTCCTACTATCTAAGAAAGAATCTATATGAGGAAACTACTTAATACGCTGTACGTTACAACACCGGAATCCTATCTTTCGAAAGATGGAATGAATGTGGTAGTGTCGGTGAAACAGGAAGAGGTGTTCCGCATTCCAATTATCAACATTGAGAGCATTGTGACATTTGGCTATATGGGAGCCAGTCCGGGAGTGATGAAACTATGTTGCGACAATGGTGTGTCGCTTACTTTCCTCTCTCCTCATGGGAGGTTCGTGAGCAGAATTCAAGGAGGTATGCATGGCAATGTTCTTCTTCGGCGGGAACAGGTACATTGGATTGATAATGAGGCAAAGACCTTGCATCTTTCCAAAATAATCGTTGCGGGGAAGATATTGAATTATCGAAATATCCTCCGCAGATTTATCCGTGACAATGGCGAAAACGAAGAGGTGCTTAAGGCTGCTGATTTTCTGGACATGAACCACCGTGATGCGCTCAACGCCCAGAATATAGATTCTGTAAGAGGCATAGAGGGTATTGCAGCTAACAAGTATTTCTCTGTCTTCCATCATCTTATCATTCAGAACAAGTCAGACTTTCCTTTCAATGGAAGGAACCGGCGACCGCCTAAGGATGCTGTCAATGCACTTCTCTCCCTGGCATATACGCTCTTGACTAATGATATGCAATCAGCATTGGAGACGGTTGGGCTTGATCCATATATGGGCTTCCTGCATGTGATGCGTCCGGGACGAGCTTCGCTTGCGCTTGATATTATAGAGGAACTGAGAGCATATATGGGTGACAGGTTCGTCTTATCGCTAATCAACAGACGCCAATTGATATCGAAAGATTTCCTGTATCAAGGAGATCAAGGGGTGTTGTTGACCGATGAAGGCAGAAGAAAGTTTCTTACCGCCTGGCAGATCAGAAAGAAGGACGAGGTCATGCATCCATATCTTAACGAAAAGGTGAACATTGGACTGCTGCCTTATGCCCAGGCTTTGCTGCTCGCACGATATATTCGTGGTGATATTGATGATTATCCTATATTCTTAATCAAGTAGATATGACGATTCTAGTAACCTACGATGTAGATACTGTCAGCCCAGCAGGGCAGAAGAGACTTCGCAATGTGGCAAAGGCATGTGAGAACTATGGGCAACGTGTTCAGAACTCAGTATTTGAATGCGAAGTGACAGAATCCCAATTTGTACTGTTGAAGGCTACTTTGACAGATATCATAGATCTTCAGTTGGACAGTATCCGTTTCTATCGTCTTGGAAAAAATCCTAAGATACACACAATAATTATTGGTAAGAAAACGTCTTATGATGTAGATGGTGTCCTGTTGATATGATTGCGAACCTCCAGTGTTGCATAAAAGCGCAATTGTTCGCGGTTATTGATAATCAGGTATTTCTATACATTCTTTCGCATTTATGGGCCTTCTGCTTCTTTTTCCTTTGATGTTCGCATAATAGGTAGCTAATGACTTGTAAATGAGGAAAGGTTGAGTAGTACGGTCGCGCCCCCCGTGGGCGCGTGGATTGAAACATCAAGGCGCTAAAAGGTAGTGCTGCCATCTCCGTCGCGCCCCCCGTGGGCGCGTGGATTGAAACAGTGGCTGCGCGCCATCCCGGAAGACGAAGATCCTGTCGCGCCCCCCGTGGGCGCGTGGATTGAAACAAAGGCAGCTATAAGACCAGTGGCGGCGGCTATCCGGTCGCGCCCCCCGTGGGCGCGTGGATTGAAACCTTTGCTACGTGCCTCTTTGATGGCCTCTATCCGGTCGCGCCCCCCGTGGGCGCGTGGATTGAAACA
>Ga0256406_1001811_pt1 | contig 32835 bp, 33 predicted proteins | sample RumenRJG_03DNA_FD_185986 | JGI IMG/M metagenome (GOLD analysis project Ga0256406, IMG submission 185986) | Bovine rumen microbial communities from Lethbridge, Alberta, Canada - RJG_03 | ecosystem: Host-associated > Mammals > Digestive system > Stomach > Rumen | place: Canada: Alberta | collected...
CCTGCTTGCAAGGATTTGTCGAGGTTGAGTTATCTGGTGCCTGCGGAGTATATCGTGTATGAGAAGGGGCTGTTTGACGAGGTGCCTGCTGTGAGTGTGGAGGCGATGAGGAGGTTGCAGTGGACGGGCACAGCGGAGAAGCATTCGAATGAGAGTCGGCAGGTGGGTGAGGTGATGGAGAATGACGAGCGGTGTAAGGATTTTGAGTATAACGGGTATAGGGTGGCTGACATCGCGAGGGAGTATGTGGCAAGCACGGGGGGTGACCCTGCTGGGGGTACGGTGCACACTTTCTACAACGAATTGATTGTGATGTTCAGGAACATTTGCAACAATGACCCGAAGATTGTGCATGCGGTGCTGCCTCGCTTTGGCCACTCGATAGAGGAGACTTGGGACCAGTGTGTGCACATCTGTTCGACGAACCGCACCACAAAGATTGACATGAAACTCTACATGTGGCTGAAGAGCAGGAACATGTTGGCGCAGAGAATGAGCGGTGAGATGCCTGAGGAGGAGAAGGAGCCGCTGCCTCCCATGCCTGCCCTGCCTCCTGTGTTCCGCCAGTATGTAAACGCTGCACCAGAGGATTTCAAGGTGCCTACGGTGGTGGCATTGTTGCCGATTTTGGGTACGCTGACGAGTCACCTGAGAGCCACTTATTTTGACGATTCGGAGCAGAGCACGGAGTTCATCAGTTTGCTGTTCGCTCCACCTTCGAGCGGCAAGTCGTTCATCAAGCGGTTGAGCAAGTTGCTGAAAAACTTGAGGGACAGGGATGAGTTGGCGAATGCAAGGGAGGAGTTGTATGCGATGAGCGAAAGGAAGAAGGGGGCGAACGAGAAGGGAGAGGATGTGCCCAAGGTGAGCGTGAGGATTGTGAAGCCTCTCATCTCCGTGCCTGAATTGCTGACGAAGATGCGGAACAATCAGGGGCATCACATGTATATCGAGGCTGAGGAGTTGGACACGTTCAACAAGGGCAACAGGACGGCTGGCGGCGACAAGAGCGACTTGTGGCGGGTGACGTGGGACAACGGGTTTTATGGTCAGTATTACAAGAGCGTGAACACGTTCAAGGGTGAGGTGCAGATGTTTCTGAATCTGCTTTTCACTGGCACGCAGGACCAGATTGACAGGTTTTTCAAGAATGTGGAGGATGGGCTTGTGACTCGTTTCTCGGTGTGTCCGATAGAGAACCAGACGTTTGCGAAGTTTGTGCCTTGGAAGAAGTTTTCAAAGAAGGATGAACTGCAAATCAGGAACATTCTCGACAGGCTGGAGATGAAGAACTACAAGATGCCGTTGCGGTTTGACAAGAGTGAACTGGTGGACATCAAGAGGGAGGAGTTTGACGCGCTGGTGCCGTGGCAGTATGAGTTTCAGCCTTTGGAGCACGTTGACTTGAATTACATCTACCCCACTCTGCTGGAGTGGCTGGAGGAGGAGCGCATCAAGGCTGCATCGACGCTGGACGAGGCGAGGGATGTGTTCAGACGAAGGGCTGCGGTGAAGGGATTCAGGGTGGCGCTGGTGTGTCATGGATTGTATGTGAATGTGGGGAAGAAGGAGCAGCAGGTCATCAGGGACTTCGTGAAGTGGTTCTGCACGGTGGATTTAAGAAACTCGCTGGAACAGTTTGGAAAGCGGTATAACGAACTGCAGGAGAATGTGAAGAAGAGCGGTGTGCCGCATCATGCCATATTTGACAAGATGGGCGACTCGTTCACTAAGGCTGACTTGAGAACTGTGCTGCAGCGTTTTTTCATCAAGACACCTGTGCGCAATGTGATTGCACTCTGGCACAAGAACAACTTGATTGAGAAGCATGGAAATGTCTATGTGAAGAATGAGAAAATGAAAAAATGAGGACGGATTATGATTGAAATGACATTGAAACGTGAACTGAGCACCCCCTTCTATACGTTGGGGGTGCTTGAGGAACCCACTACGGGTTTCCGGTGCAAGACGCTTGAAAAGCCTGTGGCATCGGTGGTGAAGAATCCACGTGCCCCGTTCGTGGCTGTGCCTTCGGGATTGCACAGGGCTAAGATGATTTGCGAGGGACTTGACTTCGGCATCGGGTTGTCGATGATGGGCACTTACCATGAGGCAAGGCTGGTGGGCGAAAGCAAACCTTCGCTTGCAGAGGCTGGGTGCATCTGCGTGGGGAGGAGGTTTGTGGATGGTGTCGGAATGGAAGGGGGCAAGGAGGTGATTAAGGTGGTGTCGCAACTCGTTGACCACTTTGTGGCGATGGGGCTTATCTCATCAAAGGGCAAGGTGGGTGACATCGTCATCAACATCTCGGAGGATGAAATGGTGACTGGCAGGGGAAAGGACATGGACGAGGATTGGGAAACAAGGGCTGTTCCGAATTGGGACTGCATAGCAACGGAGGAGGAATGCCATGAGGAACTATCTTAACATCCGCACCAAGCCTGTGGAAGAGGCAAGGAACGAGGTGGACTACTGGTATCAGGTCATCTGCCTCATCAGGAAACACTTTCCCAAAGGCTACATCGAGTTTAAGGCGCTGTGTGTGAAACTCTATGGTGCACGGGCGATGCTCGTGTTGGAGAAACTGAAAGTGGCTGGGATTGATGTGGATGAACCTCTTATGGTGGAATGGACGATGGAGGGCTCACGGGAGTTCTTTACAAAGATTCTTCTGACCTTGGCTTTCATCAACCGAGCCGGCAGCGACATCCACTACAAGATTCTTGAAAAGGCAATGGAGAAAATGCTGGCGTATGGGGGGATGGAAATGGAAGAATGAGGAATGGAAGATGCACCTCCTGAGGATGGGGGGTGCATTTTTTGCAACTTTTGCACTTTTTGCACTTTGCAACTTTTGCACTTTTCATTTGTCAAGAACCTTTTCTCAACTGTTTATGGGGAGTTGTACTCTACCCTATTCCCAATGTGAGGGAAAAGATGAGGACACAGATGTAGTTGAAGAAGATGATGGTCATGAAGGTGTCCATGTCGCTCTTCATGTAGCCGGTGGAGGTGAACTGCTCGGAGATATAGTTTTTCCTGTTGATGTGCGGATGCACAAAACGCTCCATGATCCAATAGAACAGGCAACCGAGGATGATGCCTACCGTGAAGCCCACACAGACGTCGCCCAAATAGTGAACACCGAGGTAGAGACGGGTGAAGGTGGTGGTGAGCGACCAGAAGATGAGGGTGGCTGTCACTTTGGGACTGCGGAAGAGCCACGAGAGAAAGACGGCAACGCACATGGTGTTGCAGGCGTGGCCTGAGAAGAAGCCGAAGCGTCCGCCTCGATAGTCGCGCACCACATCAACGAGATACATGAGTTGAGGGTCTTGCGTGGGACGCCAGCGTTCCACCATCGGTTTGACCAAGCCTGAGCAGATGCGGTCTGCCACGAAAATGAGCAGGGCTATGGTGACATAGACCATCACGGCTTCTCTCCAAGTGTTGTTCTTGAAGATGATGATGAGCAACGTGATGATGACCAACGTCCATGAGAAGGTATTGGTGACGGTGTACATCAGGTTGTCCCAGAAGAGGCTGTCGCTGCCGTTGATGGCAAGCGTTAGCTGATGGTCAAGTTCGTTGAGCTCGTGCATTATGAGAGTTGACAGTTGAGAGTTGACAGTTGACAGTTGAGAGTTAGATGATTTCGAGGGCGTTGACGGGAATCCATCCCTGTTTGCCTTCTTCGAACTTCACTTCGAGCCATTCCTTCATCGAGCCATCGAGAATCTCGACTTTTGAGCCTTCGTGGATGAGGAATAGGTCGGTGCTGGTCTCGCTGGGTGAACTCTTCACGGTGACCGAAGGTGCAAGGATGATGGCTGTGCTGCGATGAGTCAGGTCGGCATGTTGTGAGACGGCTGCCAAGTTGGCGATGATGACAATGACCAAGAGTATCATGGCACCATAAACGCCTGTCTTTCGTACTGTCAGTTGTGGCATGAACATATAAAGCAGCACACCGATGAGCATGAGGATGAAGGCGATGATGCCTAACATGGCCCATGCGTTGATGCTCATGCAGTTGGTCAGGTCGCGCCACCATGTGACGAAGAACATCTCGGAGGGGGGCACCACTTTGTCGATGGTCTTTCCTCGTGCCAGCGCGAGGTTGGCGCGGATGTCGGCATCGCCCGGGTCGAGCAGGATGGCACGTTCGTAGTTGAGCACTGCCAAGGGGATCTCGTCCATCTTATAGTAGCAGTTGCCGAGGTTGTAATAGACCTCAGCCGCCACGCCTTCATTCTTCAGCACAGCCTCGTAGACTGCCGCTGCATCGCGGTACTGTTCTTTCTCGTAGAGGGCATCGGCTTCGGTCTTGGTGGCAGCGAAGGATGCAAGGAACGAGAAGGTGAAAATGAAGAGAAGGAATATCTTGGGGGCTGTCCGCATGGCAAATTGCAAATTGTCAATGGTCAAATGGTAAATCTTCATAGGTTGTCCTCCATTTTGCTGATGGCACTGATGGCGCTGTTATAGACGTTTTCCATGTTCTCATTCACATCGCCTGGCGCATAACGTGCAAATTCACAGTCGTTGAGCACTTTCATGAATTGCTGTATCTGTTCGTCGGGCACTTGTCGGGATGTGAGGGATTGTTCGATATTCTCTTTGTTCAGCGACTCTTGCGACATGTTGAACTTGTCGCCCACATAGCCCCAGAGGGCACGGAGCACTTCGTCGTAGAATCGGCTTGTGTCGTGACTGTCAAGGAGTTTCTTGGCGGTCTTCATTCTGCGGAGTGCCACCTTGTTGGCTTTCCTGCCACGAGAGAGTGCCACATTGGCGTTGGCTTTCATCTGCTTGCGACCCAGCACGATGACCATCACGAACAGAAGCAATGGCAAGAGATAGGCTGCAAGATATTTCCATGTGCCAAAGAAGGTGTCGCCGGGTTGATGCAGTTCCACCTCACCCTGCTTGATGAAGCGGATGTCTTGGTTCAACTGCTGCACATCTTGTTGCTGACCGCTATAGTTGGAGACGCTCTGAGCGGAACCGCCCTTGCCCTTATTGACCTTCAACGTGTATGCCTCGGTCTTGAGCGTCTTGTATGAACGGGATTCGGTATCGAAATAGATGAAGTCGGCGGCAGGAATTTCGTAGGTGCCTGCATGACGAGGTACAAACAGGTACTCAAAATCTTTTGTTCCAGCCAATCCGGAACGGGTGAGTTGGAAGTTGTCGTTCACTTTGGCGTCGTAGGTCTCAAAGTCTTTTGGGAACTGTACATCGGGAGTGGAGATGAGTTTCATGTTACCACTACCCTTCACACTGATTTTCAGGGTGACAGCCTCGTTGGCATCCACCTCTTTCGTGCTGATGCTGGAAGAAACGGAGAAGTGTCCTACTGCACCTGAGAAGCCTTCGGGCTTGCTGGGCAACGGAGAGACATTGATGGTGAGGGTCGGTGTGGTGATTTTGCGCTTCACTTCGGTGTAGCCGCTCTGTCCGTTGAAGAATGCCTCGAAGGGGTCGAGGTTGCGGTTGCGGGTGATGACCACTCCTTCGTAGGTGATGGAGGGGATGGTCAGTTTGCCTGATTTCTGCGGGAAGAGAAGGTATTGGCTCCACACCACTGAACGGTAGTTTCTGCCATTATACTGTTCAAGGGAGAACTCCTTGGTGCGTGGAAGCGGGATTTCCTGAATCTGGAAACCGTCGAGCGTAGGGAGTTTTCCATCTAATTGGGTCAAATCGACCAGCGTGTAAATCTTGTAGGTCAACAAGATTGCCTCCTGTTCGTGAACTGTCGTGCGTGAGGCTGTTGCCGTCATGAAGAGGTCTTTGGCTGAGATGGTGGGCGATGCGGATGCAGCAGGTGCTGAGGATTGACGCCCTCCCCCATAATTGCCGCCACCGCCTCCATTGGCACCTCCGCCACTGGATGAACCACCTGCACCGCCAGACAGGACTCTCACCTGCACGGGCTTGGACTTCACCACCTTGCCATCTACATGCACACTGGCACTGCCGATGGTGTATGTGCCAGGAGCCTCGGCAAGAAGCACATAGGTGTAGATGATACTGCTGCTTTGCGAGGTGCGTCCGTTGATCATCTGGAAACTGCTCTGCGAAGAGGTGGCTGGTCCGTAGATGACCTCGAAGCCCTTAAAGTCGGGCGCACTGAAACCTGACACATTCTGTGTGTTGACCGTGAACTGCACCCTGAACTTGCCACCTGCTTCGACGGTGGACGGTGCTGAGGCACGGAAGGACACTTCGTCAGCCCATACGCTGACGGAGAGGAACACCAATACTATTATATGTATAAGCCGTTTCATTGTTACCAATCCTTCTCTAAACTACGACGTCTATTGTTCTGATTCTTATTGACCTTGCGCTGCACACCTTTCTCGTCCTGCTGTGCGGAGTTGAGGAGTTGTTCGGCGGCTTGGTCGCTCATTTCATCTTTCTTTTGTTCGGGTTGAGGTTGCTGCTGTTGCTGCTGCTTGTCCTCATCCTTCTTCTGCTGGTCTTGCTTCTGCTGATCTTGTTTCTGCTGCTGCTTGTCCTGATCCTGCTTGTCCTTGTTCTTGTCGTCGTTACCGCCACCTCCGTTCTGGTTCTGCTGGTCTTGGTTCTTTTTCAACTGATGCTGAGCCATCGCCAAGTTGTAGCGGGTTTCGTCATCTTCGGGGTTGCAGCGCAAGGAACTCTTGTAGAACTCAACGGCACGTTGGAAGGCAGACACGGCATTGCCGCCTTGCTGACGGGATGCCGCCATGCCTTGTGCGTACCAGATGTTGCCCATATTGTGGAAGTTACGAGCCTTGCGCAGGGGATCATTCGTACCGATGGAGTCAGCCTTTTTGTAGTTTTCGAAAGCGGTAGAGTCCTTCATCTGCATCACGTAGGCATTGCCCAGATTGTAGTAGCCCTCGAAAGTGGGGTCTTTGGCAATGGATTTCAGATACATGGTCTCCGCTTTGTCGTATTGCTTCTCACGATAAGCCTTGTTGCCCATGCGAATGAAGTCGCGGGCACTCTGTGCCATCATCGGCAGCACAAATATCATCAATAATATGCTAAAAATCAGTCTCTTCATCTCACTTGAAAAGTTTGAATTTCGTTAACACATGATTCTTTCTCTCCATGATGCAGAACTCTACGACCAGCACGATGAACAGCAGCAAGGCTACTGCCACGAACTGCTCGTCGTATTCGGAGTACATCGACTGGGAGATGTCTTCTTTCTGCATCTTCTCTATTTCCTTTTCCAAAAGCGACTGCGCCAGATTGGTCTGGTCCACATGGATGTACATGCCACCGCCAGCCTGTGCGATGTTCTTGCCTATCTGCTCGTTCAGTTTGGTGGTCACCACGTTGCCCGAAAGGTCTTTCTTGAAAGAGCCGTCGCTCATCGGGATGGGTCCACCCTGCTCGGTGCCGACCGAGAGAACGAAAATCTGAATGCCTTCCTTATGCGCTTCCTTGGCTGCTTCGATAGCACCATCTTCGTTGTCTTCAGCATCGGTGATGAGGATGAGTGCCCGCCCCACATTGACATCGGCTTTCTTGGAAAAACCAGCCGTGGCACGGGTAATCGCCTCTGCCACATTGGTTCCCTGAATGGAGATGGTGGCTGGATTCAGTTGGTCGAGAAACATCTTGGCTGACACATAGTCGCTGGTCATGGGCAACAGGGTGATGGCGCTTCCAGCAAATGCCACCAAACCCACTTTATCTTCATCGAACTGCTCAATGAGTTTGCTGACAATCATCTTTGACTTGTCCAAGCGACTGGGACTCACATCCTGGCAGAGCATCGAGTTGGACACATCGACTGCTATCGCCACTTCGATGCCCGAACGCTTCACTTCTTCGTTCCGTGTGCCAAACTGAGGACGTGCCAACACCACTGCCAATAATCCTAATGCCACCATCAGCAAGGCAAACTTGACGTGACGGCGCATAGGTGACACATCGGGCATCAGGCTACGCATCAGTTCTGGGTCACCGAACACCTTGATTTGCTTCTTCATCCTGTATTGCACCAGCACATACACGGCTACAAGCAACGGAATGAGAATCAACAGATACAAATATATGGGACTTGCAAATCTAAACACCTTAGTAATTTACTATTTGACAATTTACAATTTATTTTTTTAGGGTAATCTCTTCAGCACCACTGTCCTCAACAGAATCTCCAACAAAAGCACCACGAAGGCGGCGATGGCGAAGGGCTGATAGAGTTCTCCGCGACGGCTGAACTGCTTGACGTTGAACTTCGTGCGTTCCATCTTGTCGATGTCTTGATAGATGGCATCCAGTTCAGCGTTCTTTTGGGCACGGAAATACTGACCGCCTGTCTCGGTGGAAATTTTCGTCATGGTCTGCTCATCTATCTCCACGGGCAACATCGCCGTGCCGCCTGTCGGCAGCGGATAAGGAGCCATACCGTTCCGCCCGATGCCAATGGTATAGATGCGGATGCCGTATTTCTTGGCAATTTCAGCAGCGGTCTGCGGAGAGATGTTGCCTGAGTTGTTCACACCATCGGTCAGAAGGATGATGACCTTCGACTTCGCCTGACTCTCTTTCAAACGGAGAATGGCGTTCATGATGCCATCGCCAATGGCTGTACCATCGTCGATGATGCCACGGGCTGCCATGTTGCAATCCACACTATTGTAGAGATTCATCAGCACCGTGTGGTCGGTCGTAAGCGGACACTGGGTGTAAGCCTCACCTGCAAACATGGTGAGACCCATATTGTCGTTCGGACGTTTCTCTATGAACCTTTGTGCTATTTCCTTCAGTGCCTCCACGCGGTTTGGCTTGAAGTCTTGCGCCAACATGGACGTTGACACATCGACTGCCAACATGATGTCAATGCCCTCCACATCGGTGTTGCTCCACGAATGCCTGCTTTGTGGGCGTGCCAAGATGCACACCACCAACGACATCAAGATGAGTCGCAACAAGAAGGGCATGTGCATCAAATAGAGACGGAACGTCTTGGGCACCTTCACATATTTAGTCGTGTCAGGCACCTTTAACGAAGGCAGGCTCTGCTTGAACCGCAGGACATACCACACGATGTATGGCACGAGCACCAACAGCAATAAGAAGAATAAAGGATTCTTAAACTCCATCTTATATGATCTCTATATTCTAATTTCTTTTTATAACTTTAACCCTAACTTTAACCTTAACGCTAGCCTTTTCCAACTCACATCCCGCATGGTTCTCTCCATTACGGGGAAGATATTCGCAGGACAAAGTGGGTCTTTTAACTCTTCTCTCCCCCTTGGGGGAGTTGGAGAGGGCTCTCACCCCTACAACGTCAACATATAAATTCTATACCCTACAAATACCAGCACGCCAAGCAGTACAAGACTTGCCACGATGATGCTTCCGATGAGTGTCCATTTAGCAATCTTCGAGCGCTTTTCCTCGACCACAATCACTTCGGGCTGCGGCTTCTGTTCTGGCTCTTCTATCTTGGTCTGGTTGATGTACTCTATCGCATTCACCAGATTGCGGTCATTCTCGTTGATGAGGGTGCTGTACTTCGCAAACTTCACGAGGTCTGCCGTCTGGAAGAGTTCGCGCAACTCGTTGATGGCATCTTCGTCATTCACTTCCTGCAGATGCTGGATGATCTCGTAGGAGGTCATCTCCATCGCATTGAAACCATAGCGTTCCTTGATGTAGTTACGCAGAGTATCTGTCAGTTGCGTATAATATTCCTTCGAGTCTTCACTCTGCCATATCTTCTCCTCCTTGATTTGCTCAATCTTCTGCATTGCCACTTTGTGAGGAGGTTGACGCTTCTTGTTGCGGATACGTCGGATGATGGGTTTGTTGGTCTTCAGACGATAAATCACATACCCCAACAGACCGCCAATGAGCAGTGCCAAGATACAGAACCACATGACTTCTCGCCATTCTGCCCAATCGAAGGGAGGAGCCAACTCCTCTTTGATGCCGAAGATGCTGTCGCCATGAAGTGTGTCAATCTCAAAGGTCAACACTTTCAATGCCAATTTTTTTGAGTGGTATTCCTTTCCATCCACCTTCACGTCCATGTCTGGCATCAGATAGAGCGCAGAATCAAATGAAGTGAAATAGTAGCGACGGGAGAGCATCATGCGTTTACCGTCGTTCAGAAGGCTGGTGTCGGTCTTCTCGGCATGAACAAATTCAATGCCCGGAACCACCTGCTGCAGGGAGTCCCATTCAGGCAGTTCCACGTTCGATTTGGCACTGGCACTCACCTCCAGAGTCATGCCGATGCGCTGGCCGATATAGATGCCAGCTGAGTCTAATTTTGCATCTACCGTCACTTGAGCATTTGCTTTCACAAAACACATCAAGCAGCAGATTGTCAGTATTCTATAAATATTCAATATTCTCATTCTTAAACTCTAACCTCTCAACTCCAAACTACACTAACTTCTCCGTCTGAACAGATTCATCAATGCTTTGACATAGTCTTCGTCTGTCCTCACTGAGATGTTGTCGATATTCGACTTCGTAAAGGCGTTCTTCAACCAAGACTGATGCGTCACCCACCATTCGTGGTGAGCACGACGTACGGCGCTGGAAGAGGTGTCGATGAAAGTTTCCCCTCCCGTCTCTGCATCCAGCATCTTCACGATACCAACGTCGGGCAGTTCCACCATGCGGCGGTCGTAAATCTGCAGTGCCACCACATCGTGACGGCTGTTGGCGATGGTCAATTGGTTCTTGTAGTCCTTTGTGTCGAAGAAGTCACTCAACAGAAAGACTGTGCAACGCTTCTTGATGGCGTTGGTCATGAACTCTACCGCCTGCCCCACATCCGTCTTCTGACTTTCTGGTTGGAAAGTGAGCAGTTCTCTGATAATGAAGAGGATGTGCTTCCTACCCTTCTTCGGAGGAATGAACTTCTCCACCTTATCAGAGAAGAAAATCACACCAATCTTATCGTTGTTCTGAATGGCAGAAAACGCCAAGGTGGCAGCAATTTCGGTGAGCAACTGTCGCTTGGTCTGTGTCTGCGTACCGAAATCCAACGAACCGGACACATCGACCAGCAGCATCACTGTCAACTCACGTTCCTCTTCAAAGACCTTCACGAAAGGTTTTCCGAAACGTGCAGTCACATTCCAGTCGATGTCGCGAACATCATCACCATACTGATATTCACGCACTTCACTGAATGCCATACCTCTACCCTTGAAGGCGGAGTGATACTCGCCTGCAAAGATATTGTTCGAGAGTCCTTTGGTCTTGATCTCGATTTTCCTGACCTTCTGTAAAAGTTCCTCAGTTTCCATCCCAACATTTATAACTTAACTGTCAACTATCAACTGTCACCTGTCAACCATCAAGGAACTTCAACCTTATTCAAAATCTTACTGATGATTTCCTCGCTGGTCACGTTGCTTGCCTCTGCCTCGTAGGTGAGACCAATGCGGTGACGGAGCACATCCTGAGCCACGGCACGCACATCTTCCGGGATGACGTAACCACGATGCTTGATGAAAGCGAAACTGCGGGCTGCCAACGCCAGATTGATGGATGCACGTGGAGAACCGCCAAAGCCAATCAAGCCCTTCAGTTCCTTCAGGTTGTACTTGTCGGGGTAGCGGGTGGCAAAGACGATGTCGGCAATGTACTGCTCAATCTTCTCGTCGAGATAGACTTCACGAACCACCTTGCGAGCCTCCTCTATCTCCTGAGTGCCCATCACAGGACGGATGTCCAGTTTCTCTTGCTTGATATTCTGACGGATGATTGCTTTTTCTTCCTCCAGACGAGGATAGTCGATGACCACCTTCAGCATGAAACGGTCCACCTGAGCCTCAGGCAGAGGATATGTGCCCTCCTGCTCAATGGGGTTCTGCGTAGCCAATACGAGGAAAGGCTTAGGAAGTTCATAAGTATTGGTGGAGATGGTCACTTGACGCTCCTGCATGGCTTCGAGCAATGCACTCTGCACCTTGGCTGGAGCACGGTTGATCTCATCTGCCAAAATGAAGTTGGCGAAGATAGGACCTTTCTTTGCCTTGAACTCACCATCTTTCTGCGAGTAAATCATGGTACCGATGACATCGGCAGGCAACAAGTCGGGTGTGAACTGGATGCGCGAGAACTGCGCATCAATCAGTGATGCCAAGGTTTTGATGGCTTTTGTCTTTGCCAAACCTGGCACACCTTCGAGCAACACGTGCCCATCAGAAAGAAGTCCCAAGAGGAGGGACTCCACCAGATGTTTCTGACCGATGATGGCCTGATCCATGCCTGTCATCAGGTTTGTCACAAACGCCGAGTGGCGCTCAATTTTCTCGTTTAATTCTCTAATGTCAATAGCTTCTGCCATAATTCATTTATTAGAAGTTAGAGAAGTTAAAGAATTTTGAGAAGTTATCGACGGAACTTTGCCTACAGTATGACATATGTCTTTAACTTCGAGCGAAGCGATAACTTCCGCAACTTCATTAACTTCATCAATTATAATGCAAAGATACACCATTCTACGCATATCTTCGCCCTCTCAAGTATTAAAAAACCTTGCATTTAAGAATAGTTAACCCATAAAGGCTTAAGAATATAGACATCAAAAGAAAGCCAACCGCAACACGAAGGCTACGATTGGCTTTTATTGTGTATGACATGAGGTTCTTTTACGGCAGTTTCACCACAGCGCCGACTGGGATGTTGTTGGGATCGGCAAAAGTGTTGATGCGGAGGATTGCCCGCACAGAATCCTTCGTGCCATAATACTTCTGAGAGACGCGGGTCAAGGACTCACCACGTTGCATGCGGTGTGTCTTAGGGCGTTCCTCCTTGGCTGGTTTCTGGACTTCAGGCTTCTGGGCATCAGGCTTGGATGCTTCTTTTTGTGGTTCGGGAGCCACTTTGACGCTATCGGCCTTTTGTGCTTTAACCAATGAATCCTTGTCTGCCTTCGGTACAACAGGTTTTGTGGACTTAGCAGGTTGGACAGATTTGTCCTTCTTGGCAGGTTTCGTCGTCTGTTCCACTGTATGTACTTTTTCCACAGCCTCGATGTTTCGATGAATCAAATAGATGAAGACGCCCAGCACCGCCAACAGCAGGATGATGAGGACGGTCAGCCAGAAACGCTTGTTGCTTGATGGTTTTGATTGAGGTTTTTCCTCTTGTGAATGTGATGGCTCTGTCATCACACGGTTGAAGGCTGCCTGACGCTTTTCCTCTTCAAAAGTTTCTACTGAAGGGTCGGCTTTTTCGTTCGCAGGAGTCACAGGAATAGCGGAAACGGGATTGGTGTCCTTTACAGTTTCCGCAGACACTTCCTTTTCCGTTTTTTCTGTATGGGGCACAACTTCTGGTTCCACATTCTTCTCCAACCTTTCCAGCAGTTTCTCCAAACGCATCTTCTCGGCATTTGCCTTGCGCGCTTCTTCTACCGCACTTTCCATCTTTGCCTTCGCCTCTTCGTATTGCTGACGGATGTCGTCCACACTTTCTGGAGTGGAGATGAGCATGTCGATGCCAGCAAAAGCATCCTGTGGAGTCTCCACCTGTTCAGGTTCCGGCACTTGGATGAGGGTTTCTATATCTGCCTCTTTCTTTGGCTCTTCCATCTCGATGGGTGCTTCTGTTTTTATAGGCTCTGCAACCATTACGGGTTCTGCAACAACCACGCTTTCCGTATGGGCATCTTCTGCCAAAGTCACCTCTTCCTCATTTTTTGCCTGAGGATTCAGCACCTCCACCACATGGTCTTCAGCGGTGAAAGAAAGTTTTTTATATCCTGGAATGACAAAACGCATGCCTGTTGACACGTTCACACTTTCGCGGTCACCGACCTCTATGAGTTTGAAGGTGCCCAAACCTTTTATCTTGACGACATCTCCTGCCGACACAGCCTCAACGATGGTGTCGAAGAATGCCTTGGAGAACGTCTCAGCCACCTTTTTCTGCACTCCTGCTTTCCGAGCAAGGGTGTCGGCTATATTCTGGAATGAAAGTTTCTCGTTCATAGGCTATTCCTTGTTAAGTTGCGTCTTCAGCGCCCCACTCATCTTGTAGTTGAGCGTGGTCTTCGACGGCACCACCATGTAGGTCTTGGAGGTAGGGTTGTAGATTCTGCGACTGGCTTTCTCGCGAGGCTCAAACGAACCAAAGCCTTGAATGGTCACGCTGTTGCCGTCGGCTATTTCCTCCAGCACAGTACCAATCAGCAAAGAAGACAGTTCCTTCGCCTCGCCCATCTCGAGGCGGGTCTTCTGCGAGATTTTCTCTAAAAATTCCTTGTTCGTCATTTTGTCACTTTACCATATAAGTCAAAATCGTCGGAATCAACGATATGAACATTGTAGAAACTTCCTTTTCTTAATATCCCGTCGGCCACTGGGATGAGCACTTCGGGGTCCACTTCGGGCGAGTCAAACTCAGTTCTTCCCACATAATACTCGCCTTCTTTCCTGTCGATAATCACCTTGAGCGTCTGCCCCACTTTCTCTGCCTGCACCTCTGCGGAAATGTCTTGCTGCAAGTCCATCAATTCGCTCAACCGCTGCTGCTTCACCTCGTCAGACACCTCATCCTTGAACTGCTTCTGCGCTGGTGTACCTTCTTCCTCCGAATAGGCAAAAGCACCCATTCTGTCGAATCGTGCCCAACGTACAAATTCCTTCAGTTCCTCAAACTCCACCTCTCCTTCACCTGGGAAACCGACCATCAGCGTGGTGCGGAGTGCGATGCCTGGCACCTCCTTTCTGATGCGCTCAATCAGGGCGTAGGTATCCTCCTTGTTCACATGGCGCTGCATGTTGGTGAGCACTTTCGTGCTGACGTGCTGCAAGGCGATGTCGAGATACTTGCACACGTTCTTCCGTTCACGAATCACCTTCAGCAGTTCCCAAGGGAAATTCATCGGATAGGCATAGTGCAGACGAATCCACTTCACACCCTTCACCTCACTAATCCGCTCCACCAATTCCGCTATCTTTTGTTCGCCATAAATGTCCAAGCCATAGTAAGTCAACTCCTGCGCAATCACTTGAAACTCCTTCACGCCCTCGCTCACCAGATGTTCCACTTCTGCCACGATGTCCTCCATCGGACGGCTCTGATGATGCCCCGTGATGATGGGGATGGCGCAATAGGCACAATGACGGTCACATCCCTCCGAAATCTTCAAATAGGCATAATGCTTGGGGGTAGTCAGATGGCGTTCATACTGGCGTTCCTGTTGATACGTCTTGCCCAAGTCGTTGAGCAATTCCGTCCAGTTGAATTTGCCGTAGAACTTGTCCACCTGCGGAATCTCATGCCCCAATTCCTTCATGAAGCGCTGAGACAGACACCCCATCACATACACCTGCTTCACACGCCCCTCTTCCTTTGCCTGACACAATTCGAGAATCATGTTCACACTCTCCTCCTGCGCATCGGCAATGAAGCCACACGTGTTCACCACCACAATCTCACCCTGCGGGTTCTCACTATCATGCGTCACACGATAGCCATTCAGTTCCAACTGACGAATCAGCCTTTCCGAATCCACCAGATTCTTCGAACACCCCAGCGTGATGATATCTATTGTATTTTTTCTCATTCTCTCAACTCAAAACTCTCAACCCTAAACTCTTAACTGTCAATTGTCAATTGTCAATTGTCAACTGTCAACTCTCAACTACTCTCCAAACAGGCTCTCCACAAACGCCTTGCGGTTGAACGCCTGCAAGTCTTCCATTCCCTCGCCCAGTCCGATGTAGCGCACGGGAATCTTGAACTGGTCGCTGATGCCGATAACCACACCACCTTTCGCCGTTCCATCCAACTTGGTGATGGCCATCGAAGTCACCTCCGTCGCCTTTGTGAACTGCTTTGCCTGTTCAAAGGCATTCTGTCCGGTCGAACCGTCCAATACCAGCATCACGTCATCAGCCTCGTATCCAGCGGCTTTCTTCACCGCATTCTTTATCTTCGTCAATTCGTTCATCAAGCCCACCTTATTGTGCAGACGACCTGCCGTGTCAATGAGCACAACATCCGCACCGTTCGCCTTGGCAGAACTAACCGCATCAAAAGCCACAGCGGCAGGGTCACTGCCCATCTGCTGCTTCACCACAGGCACTCCAACTCTTTCTCCCCAGATGCAAATCTGCTCCACGGCAGCAGCACGGAAGGTGTCGGCTGCACCGAGATAGACCTTCAGACCTGCCTGCTTGAACTGATAAGCCAACTTGCCTATCGTCGTCGTCTTCCCCACTCCGTTCACGCCCACCACCAGAATGATGTAAGGCTTGTGCGCCCCTTCGGGTATCTGGAAACCCTCTGTATCATCTGTATTGTTCTCGGTCAGCAGACCTGCTATTTCCTCACGCAATATCTTGTTCAACTCGTCCGTACCCACATACTTGTCGCGTGCCACACGCTCCTCAATCCTACGGATAATCTCCAACGTCGTATCGACACCCACATCGCTCGTAATCAGCACCTCCTCCAGATTATCCAGCACATCATCATCCACCTTCGATTTTCCAGCCACAGCACGAGCAATCTTGCCAAACACACTCTCTTTCGTCTTGGCCAATCCGTTATCCAGTGTCTCTTTCTTTTTCTTGGAAAACAAATCAAAAAATCCCATATTCTTTTTTCCTTTACTTATGTAATTAAAAGACAAAGGTACGAATAAGTGATAGAACAACCAAATAAATTTGGATTTTTCCCACCAATAGTGCCTTCGACACCGCCAAAGGTACGAATAAGTGGCTAAAAAAGCAAAAAACCCCTCCAAAAATGGAGAGGTTTGTCGTTTTCATGCCGAAGAGCACCCCAAAAGTGCACTCCAAGCCTATGTTTTAGTCATGTAGGGCTGAAGGTTCTGCCCCAAACGTCAGATTACTTCTTCATGTATTCCTTCACCATGTCGGCAGGAATCATCTTCTCATCAAATGCGTATGCACCAGTCTTGGGAGACTTGAACATCTTGATGACCTTCGTGTAAGAACGTCCGTCCTTATTCTGAAGGGTTGCGACGGTTTTTTTTGCCATAGTCTAATTATTTATTTTCAATTTACTATTTACAATTCAAAGTTCCCACAATCCACGCACTCGCCGCATGGCAAATGGTAAATTGCAAATCGTCAAATGGTAAATTACTTGATTTCCTTGTGCACAGTCATGCGCTTCAGGATGGGGTTATACTTCTTCAACTCCAAACGGTCTGGAGTGTTCTTGCGGTTCTTGGTAGTGATGTATCTTGATGTGCCTGGAAGACCGCTATCCTTCATTTCTGTGCATTCGAGGATGACCTGCACGCGATTGCCTTTAGCTTTCTTTGCCATAGTTCTTTTCTCCTTACTTTAATGTGATTAGCCAATAACTTGGATGTCCTTCCATTCGCAGTGACCCTTAGCGACAGCCTGCTTCAGAGCAGCGTCAAGACCAATGCGGTTGATGATACGCAAACCTGCAGCGCTCACCTTGAGCACAATCCAGCAATCTTCCTCTACATAGTAGAATTTCTTAGTGAACAAGTTGACATCGAAACGTCTCTTTGTTCTGCGAAGTGAGTGAGACACATTGTTACCCACCACAGACTTCTTACCTGTAATCTGACAAATTTTTGACATTTTCTTATATTCTTTTGTTAATTTTCAAATCTAATTTTACTTGGAGAAGTACAGGTCTTCACAGTTCCGGCAGGCCCGCAATGCCCACCTCGCGAAATTTGGAACGCTCAACCCTTTTTGTTTTTGAAAATTAGGGGTGTTTCTTTATTTTCTATTTTACCATGTACAATTTACAATTGATTGAGCAATCCAACAAATATCCATCGCCGCATGGCAAATGGGTAAATTGTAAAATTGTAAATGACATTGTGCTCCCGATTGGGATTACATATCCCTTGCCCTGCCACGGGCTATCATTCGAATCCTTTCCTCACCTCTCGAACTGAAAGCGAGCTTTCGTTCGCTCGTTGAGAAAATTCTTCGTGATCCGGTTGGGATTCGAACCCAAGACCCACAGCTTAGAAGGCTGTTGCTCTATCCAGCTGAGCTACCGGACCATCCTCTCATGGACCTTCCGTCCTTCTCTCAGGCCTCATCCACTCGGAGTTTTTACGTATGGCTCAGCCACACAAAACATCATGCACGGACATACGCCCACGCAATTTGCGGATGCAAAGGTACGCTTTTTCTCCGAACCTCACAAATAAATTCCAAAATATTTTTCTCGGTGAGACAATTTTTGTGCCACTTTTCTTTGGAAGTGTCAAGAAAAGGGTGTACCTTTGCCGTCGTAAACAACAAAGAAGCTTATATCAATAAAAGTATTATAAGAGGTTTCACATAAGCTCCATGATTGAAAGGCCCTGTCTTCTCGCTATGGGGAAGACAGGGAATTATTATTTCTTTATTAATCAGAAGTTGGCAATTAGGTGTTTGTCCTCCTTTATTCCATTAACCTTAAGACCCCAGCCTTTTACTTTTGTAGAGGTTTTTGTGTATACACCAAAGAACCAACTGTGCTTTTCCATTTCAAATTCAGGTTCAGCAATGATATCTGCACCTGAGTCTTCTTTTGCACGATACAATGCCTGGCTCTGGCGTTTTGTCAGACCTTTATAACGGTTTGCACTATGGAAGTATTTATGCCCATTACGCTTTAGCTGAATAAACCCGAAAAGTGTGGCTGTATTGACTGTTGCTTGAATTGGTTTTGCACTGGAATAGTCAACATCAGCTTCCAGATAAGTGTTGAGATGACTGTCCATACTCATAACAGCAGCCTCTTTTTGATACGATGCACAACTTGAAATGCCCGACATGAGCAGACCGGCGCAGATAGCCGAAAGAAAAGATAACTTTTTCATAGTGTTAATAAGTTTTTGCCTACCAGTTCCCAATCTCGGCAGTTAATAATAGATGATATAGAAAAGGCGTGGGAACTATTGCCTATCACCTCATTGTGGCTCTGGACTGCCTTGGCTGAATAATAAGCAAATGTCCACGCCACAAATGATATGATAGACCCATAAGGGTATAAAATACCATTGACGTGAACGTTTCTGCTCATCACTCTCAGCCTTAGAATTGTCCAGATTCCAAATGAGAAGTAACGCGCTAAACGCCCTGTCTCCTGCTACTATGCTCTGAGGAGTTTTGCATTCGACATTGCAAATATATATCTTTTTCCCATTACAAACAAATAAACTATAATTTTTTTTTCATACGGACCAATCTTTTTCGTTTTCAACATTCAGAAAAAGATTGTTTTTTTAATCCATGTTGCACCAATAATTCCTTTACACCCATCCCCTCTCCGCACACAAAACAGAGAGCGGAAGCCATCAAGCCTCCACTCTTCTTCTTTGCCGAACCTTCAGCCTCAATTGTCAACTGTCAACTGTCAATTGTCAACTGTCAACTATCAACTGTCATCTGTCATTTGTCAGGCTCTTCGTCGTCGATGAAGAATTTGTCGGATTTCAGGCGGGAGAAGTCGCAGCATTCGCTGAGTTTGCTGTAGAAAGCGGAGCGAGCCTTTTTCTCCTTCACGAACATTTCCTTGGTGCCTTCGATGTCGGCGTCGAAGTTCAGACTGTGGTCGATGCCCATGCCCTTAGCAACCGCCATGGCATCTTGGTTGGCACCGATGTAGGTGAAGAGCCAGTTGCCCTTCTTCAGTTCCTCGACCAGCTGGGAGACACGTTGGTGGTTCCACTCCACGGATGAGTTTTCGTAGCCATCGGTGATGATGGTCACCAGCACGTTGTCGCCCTTGTCGATATATTGGCGCAGGTGGGTGAGGGAATTTCCCATCGCATCGTAGAGGGGCGTGTTGTCGGTGGGTTGGTAGTCGTTCTCATTCAGGTCGGGCACCTTGGTGATGGGCATGCGGTCATAGACGGTGGAGATGCGCCGCCCGTTGAATACCACCAAACTGAACAGCTGTTCCTGATTGGGGTTCTCGGTTTGGGCAGTGCGGATGGTTTGAATGGTTTCCACCACACCAGCGATGGCTTCTCTGCGGATGGAATACATGGAGCCGGAGGCGTCCAGAACGATGAGGTTGTAAACTTTCTGTGTCATGTCGATTGATGTATTAAGTGGTTAATGTAATAGTTTGTTGAATTGAAGATGCAGAAGCGGACACTATGCTTTCTTCACATAGATGTAGGCAGGGTATTTCCCCAGCACGAAGAGGGTGACGGGGCAGAGCCAAATCTTGCGGTCGAATCCGTCCAGCCCTCTCACCTCGTAGTGTGCTCCACCTGTGAGCGAGTGGTCGAGTCGGCGCAGTTCGGCATAGCCTTGGAGTTTTTCCTGTTTGGAAGTGGGAATCACCTTGACGCGTGTTTCCACATCATCGTCCGAGAGGTAGGCACAGAGCAGGTCGGCGCCAGCCACCATCATCAGGTTGTGATGTTCGAAGGACCAGCCGGGAAAATCCACATACCAGCATCCGTCTGCCTCGTGGTTGAACTTCAGGTCATACTCGCGTTTCTTTCCGAATACGCTCTTTTGAATCAAAACTGCAGCGTTCTTCAAATCTTTCAATGAATAATCCATCATTAAAACAATTTTTAGAGGTTGAACAAAAACTTTTGACGATGCAAAGTTACGCTATGATATATAGCAAATGGAAATCCCTGCAAGCCTTGCAAACGTCGCAAGCCTTGCAGGGATACTGCCTATTTTATTATGGAAGAATGGGTTAACGGAAATTTTCCCAGACAATCATGTCTTGAGGCAAGAGGATTTTCTTGGCTTCTCCCCTTTCGCCCGTGATGTAGTAGTTGCGGGCGATGCTGTCATCGAAAACCCTCAGGAATGCCTGCTTGATTCGGGAGCATTTCTCGTTGATGGAGTTGCGTGTGGGGTCAGTCACATCGTCGATGCTCCTGCGGATGTCCTCACGGTTGTCACGTCCCGAAATCAGTTCGTACATGGAGAGGAGTTCCCTGCGGTAGTCGGGCAGATAGGAGAACCTGATGCCTTCGGGATGCTGCAGATAGAGCAGGTAGATGGCTTTCGAGAGCGGAGGCATCTTGATTTCCACATTATTATAGTCGGGCAGGAAGATGCGTCCGTAGCGCACATGCAGGCGGCTCAGTTTCTGTGTGGGTTGGAAAAGCTGCTGAAGCGCCCATTCGCCCACCCCACTCTGGCGAAGACGTTCCACGAGCATCTGCACCTCGCTCATCACGGCTTCCACATCCTCCTCCTGCGGCTGCACCCTGCATTCCTCCCTGTCTGCCTCCTTCCTTCTCCTAAAAGCCGACGCCAGCCTGTCGAACAGAGATGGGCTGGAAGGAGGTTCCGCGCACGCTTCTTCGGAACATGCCTCTTCAAGCCGCATTTGCTGAAGCTGTTCCTCTTCGTACCTCAGACGGTCTAATGGCCTATCATGACTCCTGCCGAAGAAATCGCCACTGACTCCATGCATGCGTATGTAGTTCTCCGCCATTTCGTAGGGTGACGGTGAATAAACATCCGTCATGGGCGTGAACGCATAGGTGTAGGTGTCCTCCTTGTCAAAATCCTCACCCTTGTATTGAATCAGTCCGGGCTCAAGGCTACTTGCATCGAAACCGGCAACGACAAATTCCAGCAGGTCACTATCGCGGCTATGGCTGGCATAAGGGACGGCGGCATTCGCGTCGGCATCGGGATTGAAATAGCGGTAAATCTTGCCGAGATCCATGTCGTGCGCAATCATCGGCAGGAAGCAGAATTCAAGTCCGCCATGTCTGAACGCCTCCACAAGCATGTTGTAATGCTCATAGAGAATCTCATAATACTTTTTCACGCCAATGTCCATCGCATCAAAATAGATGACCACATTCGTCTTCGGCTTGAAAGGAAGTCGGTTTTTGTAAAAACTGATGTACTGCATATTTTTTACGTTTTTTGATTCTATCTATACATTTTTATAGCATCCTCATGCCATTGGCGAATCTCATCTGCCAGCCATTGAGGGGAAACGACTTTGAGCCATGCTCCGCGTGAAAGAAGTTGACCTTTGAAGTCGGCTGTGGGACGGATGAAGAGTACAAAGTCCACATAATCAGAGGTTTCCTGCTGTTGACGTTCTTCATCTGTTCGGGGGAGCGCTTCCCTTTGGGTGTGGTGTAACGGAAGGTCGCGAAGATAGTATTTTTCTTTCCCAAATGCACGGAGCACAATACGTTCTGGTTGCGTTCCGTCGCCAATGACCACCCCGTAGCACTCGCTGAAGAAGTCGCCAGCCTGAAAGTCTTTCTCTATCTTGAATGTCTCATCCGTCAGGGTGATGTCTTCCATGCGGTCGAAAGAGAACATGGCAAAGCCGCCATTGTCAAACTTTCCCAACAGATACCAACGCTGGCGGAACAGTTTGATGCAATAGGGTGAGAGCGTGAACGTCTTTGCCTCCACTGACTGATAACGCCGATACTTCACAGAGATTCGTCGGTTCTCTCGCATGGCTTGAATCACCGTTTCGAGAAATTCCCCGTCGGACGGAATGTTTTCGAGCATGATGCGATGCTGAAGACTCATGCTCTCACTCACGAGGTTGTTGACCGTCAACGTGGAAAGCATCCAGTTCTGCACAGTATCTTCACGCAACACCTCCTCGTTGCCGATGTAATAGCGATAGCCATCCCTACGGTCACAGTCGATGTAGATGCCGAAGATGTCCTCGATGGCATCCTTGTGGCGGTTAAATGTGGTGCGACTCAACGGCAGCCCGTCGCTCATGTCGGTCCGCATCCATCGGGTGTTGATGTCCGCCAGCGAAATCTTTCCAGCACGGTAGATGGTGTTGACCAGCCAGATGTATTCTCTAAATAATGTGGGAGTTTTCATTGTTGCAAATGCCTGATGAGAGTTTTTCTGCGCAAATTTACTAAATCTATTTTACCCATCAAAAGATTTACAACACTTTTGTATCATAACACATGGTCACGGAATTCACACGATGCCCTACGTCGGCACGGTGCGCATCGCATCTCATGCACCCTGCGCGAAATATTTCATTCTTCCAGCGCATCATATTTCGTGCTGAAAGATGGTATTTGAAGGCCGACAAATTACGGAAATTGTGACCCAACCGAAAAAACAAGGGTGTTCATCTTTGTTCTTTCTTATTATTAATTAGTCTCAAATTATTATTCAATTTGAAAAATCCTTAGCATATTTCTTCGCATTCATTTGCCACATTCACGGCTTTTTTATATCTTTGCCTCCCAAGAAAATCAATTGCAATTATGATTATGAGAAAGAAACTGTTTGGGTGGTTGACAGCCATCATGTGCTGCAGCCTTGTCGTGACGGTGGTGTCGTGCTCCAAGGATGACAACATTGTGAATCCAGACCCAGGAGTAAAGTTCAAGGCCATGCTGAAGACATTGAACTGGGGTGACGACACGTGTTTCGTCTATGGGCACAAGACGCCCGATGTGGATGCAGTCACCTCTGCATTGTCATACGCAAAACTGATGAATGTGCTGGGCTACAATTGCAAGGCGAAAGTGTCAAGCCCCATGAATCGTGAGACGCAGTACATTGCCCAACTTTTCGGTTTTGCCCTGCCTGAATTGAAGACCTCGGTGGCACCCCAGACACGGCTCCTGCTGACCGACCACACAGATTATGCGCAATGTGTGGATGGTGCTCGCGAAGCCATTATTCTCCAAAAGATTGACCACCACATTGAGGGTGATATTGCCGATGCCACCATTCCTTATGTTCGCCGTGAAATGGTCGGTTCGACCAACACCATCATCTATGAGTGCTATAAGGAGTTGGGCGTCGATATCGACGATGAAACGGCACGTATCATGCTCGCTGGTATCATCAGTGACACACGCAACCTGACGAAAACCACCACTTGTGGCATCGACTCAACGGCTTGGTGGGCACTCTCCACACAATTAGGCATCTCAAGAGACTCAATGGCTGTCATTAACCACAATATGGAAGATGCTGCCTATGATTATTCAGGCATGACCGATGAAGAAATATTGTTGTCAGACTATAAGGACTATGAAATTAACAACCACCAGATTGGCATCGGAAGTCTTGTCTGCAAGCAGGCAGAAATGGATGACTTCATCACGCGAATGTTGACTGCGATGCCTGAGGTCATGAAGCAGAAAGGTCGCCAGATGCTTTTTGCCAAGATTGACAACTTGGTGCCCAATACAGGAAACGACAAGGACGTAAAGCCATATATTGAGGAGGGAACTTATTTCATCTACTATGGCGAGGGCAGCAGAGAGGTGGCAGAGGCAGTGTTCGGAGCGTCGCTGCGTGAAGGCGTATGCTATACCATTGAGAACCTGTCACGCAAGCAAATTGTGCCCCGTATCACCAAAGTACTTTAGTCACCCAAGTTCACCCACCACGCATCTTGTAAAGTGGCGAATATTGGGACAAAAAAATGCTCCAAGGCTGTGTGTGCCTTGGAGCATTCTTTTCTGCTCTATTTCTTATACCAGCAACGCGTCTGCCAGCACCTTGAGGTCTTCAAGGGTCTTGGCCTTGACGGTTGACTCGACGGTGACGATAGGCTCGATGATGGTGATGTTCTTCATCGTCTCCATCTGCTCGCGCATCTTCTTGCCTGATGCAGGTGCCCATGTGCCGTTCTCCACAAAGGCGACCTTGCGGTTCTGGTAGGTCTTGATGCGGAGGTGGTTGATGAAGTCCTCCATGATGGGCATGATGCCGCCATCGTAGGTGGGAGCGCAGAGCACCATGCGGTCGTAGCGGAAAGCATCTTCCACGCACTCGTGCAGGTCGTCGCGGGCAATGTCTGCAATGGACACCTTCACGTCGCTCTTCTCCTTGAGGATGTCGGCGAGTGCCTGGGCAGCCTTGGCGGTGTTGCCATGCAGGGAACAATAGGCAATGAAGATGCCTGTAGTCTCAGGCTCGTATTTGCTCCAAGTGTCGTAGAGGCCAATGTAGTAGCCGAGGTCTTCTTCGAGCACGGGACCATGTAGCGGACAAATCTTCTGGATGTCGAGTGTGGCAGCCTTCTTCAAGAGGTTCTGCACCATCGCGCCATACTTGCCCACGATGTTGAAGTAGTAGCGGCGAGCCTCGCATGCCCAACCCTCATCATCTTCTTCCTCCTTACAGAGGGCACCGAACTTACCAAAGCCATCAGCAGAGAAGAGTATCTTGGACTTCTGGTCATAAGTGACCATCACTTCGGGCCAGTGCACCATCGGAGCCATGAAAAACTGCAGGGTGTGTTCGCCCAGCGAGAGGGTTTCCCCTTCCTTCACCACTTGCAGACGTGCGCCGAAATCAACGTCAAAGAAACGCTTGAACATCGCCACAGCCTTCTGCGAGCATATAGCCGTCATGTTGGGATACTTCTCCATGATGAACTTCACGCTACCTCCGTGGTCGGGCTCGAGATGCTGCACAATCAGATAGTCAGGCGTCTTGCCACCGAGAGCCGCATCAAGGTTCTTCACCCACTCGTCAGTCTTTGTGGCATCCACCGTATCCATGATGGCAATCTTCTCATCGAGAATCAGATAGGAATTATAGGAAACGCCGAGCGGCACTTCGTACTGTCCCTCAAACAGGTCTATGTCCAAGTCATCCACACCGATGTATTTCACACCGGGAGAAATTGTATCATACTTCATTTTTTTCTATTTTACTATTTACAATGTACAATTTGCAAATTATACATCATTTTAAACGTTCTTGTATAGCCTTGCTTTCTGCCTCGTAACCAGGCTTGTTGAGGAGGGCGAACATGTTTTTCTTGTAAGCCTCCACACCGGGCTGGTTGAACGGATTGACACCGAGGATGAGACCAGAAATGCCACAACCCTTCTCGAAGAAATAGATGAGTTGACCGATGTTATACTCGTCCAGTATCTCGATGCTGATCTTGATGTTGGGCACACCACCATCGACGTGAGCGAGTTGAGTGCCGAGTTCTGCCATCTTGTTCACTTCGTCGATGCGCTTGCCTGCCAGGAAATTCAGACCGTCGAGATTCTCTTCGTCAGAAGGCACAGCCAGACAAGTGTTGGGCTTCTCCACAGAAATCACTGTCTCGAAGATGGTGCGTTCGCCATCCTGAATCCACTGCCCCATCGAGTGGAGGTCGGTCGTGAGGTCCACCGATGCGGGGAAGATACCCTTCTTGTCCTTACCCTCACTTTCACCGTAGAGTTGCTTCCACCATTCACCAAGATTGTGGAGTTTAGGCTGATAGTTAGCCATAATCTCAATCTTCTTGCCGCTCTTATAGAGTGCGTTGCGAATCACTGCGTAAATGGCTGCTGGATTCTCTTGGCAAGGAATGTCGATGCCGCACTGCTTCTCCATGTCCTGCGCACCTTTCACCAATGCGGCAATGTCGAAACCTGCCACAGCGATGGGCAACAAGCCTACAGGAGTGAGCACTGAGAAACGTCCACCCACATTGTCGGGGATGATGAATGACTTGTAACCTTCCTTGTCGGCAGTGGTACGGGCTGCTCCTTTCTTGGCATCGGTGATGGCAACGATGACCTTCTTTGCCTCTTCCTTGCCACGCTGCTCCTCACACATTTTCTTCAGCAGACGGAACGTGATGGCAGTTTCCGTTGTTGTACCAGACTTGGAAATATTGATGACACCAAACTTCACACCTTTCAAATAGCCTATCAATTCTGAGAGGTAATCTTCGCCAATATTGTTGCCAGCAAACAGAATGCGTGGAGCCTTCGATGGCTGCAACCAACCGAATGAATTGGAAAGTGCGTCGATCACCATTCGGGCACCGAGATATGAACCACCGATACCTGCCACCACGACAGCCTCACAATTCTCCTGCAACACCTTGGCGGTGGCATTCAGTTCCACGATAAATTCAGGAGTGATGGAACTGGGCAGATGAAGCCATCCCAGAAAATCGTTACCGGCACATGTACCCTGCTCAAGAGCCTCTTGAGCCTCTCTTACTTTAGGTTTGAAAGCCTTCAACAGATCGGCATCCACAAACGACGCCGCTTTACTCATGTCAATTTTCATAATAGTATTTATTTAAGACTTGTTTTACATATTCTTCCTGCAGCAATCTGCCACAGCCTTATCTCAGCGAGTCACTTAATATCTTTATCTCTACACTTGGTGAAATTTTCTCGTAAAGAATGTTATAGACAGCATCGAGTATCGGCATGTTTACATGATAACGTTTGTTGAGAATCTTCATGCAGTTAGTACCGTAATAGCCCTCTGCTATCATTTCCATTTCCAACTGTGCCGTCTTCACGGAATACCCTTGCCCTATCATCGTACCGAACACACGGTTGCGCGAGAAGTTCGAGTACATCGTCACCAACAAATCACCCAGATAGGCAGAATCACTCACATGACGGTCTTCTGGCTGTACAGCTCTAAGGAACCTTTTCATCTCTTGCAACGCATTTGCCACCAGCACCGCCTGAAAATTGTCTCCCAATTTCAAACCGTGGCAGATACCCGCCGCAATGGCATACACATTCTTTAGCACCGATGAAAACTCAATACCTTCAATGTCTGGCGAAACATTGGTCTTCACATATTTGTTGGCGAATAAGTCTGCTACCACCTGAGCATTAGCCAAATCGCTGCATCCGACCGTCAAATAGCACAAACGGTCAAGGGCCACTTCTTCTGCATGACTCGGACCTCCGATGCATGCCACCTGCTCCTCTGGCACATTGTACTGCCGTTCGAAATAGCGGCTCACCGTCAGGCTCTCCTCAGGGACAATACCCTTAATCGCCGTCACAATCATCTTCTCCCTCATGTTCGCCTTCAACTTCTTCAAGTGACTCTTGATGTAAGGCGACGGAATGACAAAAATGAGCGTGTCATTATTCTTCACCACCTCGTTGATGTCGCTGGAGAAATTGATTCGCTCCACATCGAAGTGAACTCCTGTCAAATAAGCCGGATTATGGTGCATGCGCTTGAAATCCTCAATACGATCATCACGGCGCATATACCAAGTTATCTTTTCTTCATGGTGCATAACAATCTTAGCAATGGCTGTAGCCCAACTACCGCCACCCAAAACTGCCACTCTACCACAAGACTGAAACTGCATAATCTATTTTATTAAGTGAATAATGAAAAGTGAATAGTGAAAAATCCACATTACCTGCCATCCAGATGGAAAGTAACTTAGATTTTTCACTATTCGCTATTCACTTTTAACTTTACTAACAATATTGCTGATTTCGTCCACCGTCGGTTTCTGAATGTTGAGTTTGTACTTCTTCAGCACCTCACCAATCTGTTGCTGAATCTTCTGGGCATTGCCACCTTCGAGGTCGCTCACCAGATTGTAACCCACCTTATACAACACAGGTACGATGTCCTCAGAGAAACCGATTTCCACAAACTTCTCCACGCTGTCACGAGGTGCCTTCTTCTCTGGCTTCATGGTGGGGAACAAAAGCACTTCTTGAATAGTAGGCTGCCCCGTCATCAGAATAGCCAAACGGTCGATGCCGATGCCGATACCCGATGTGGGAGGCATACCATACTGAAGAGCGCGCAAGAAGTCGTGGTCAATCACCATCGCCTCGTCGTCTCCCTTGTCAGCCAGTTTCATCTGTTCCACAAAACGCTCCTCCTGGTCGATGGGGTCGTTCAACTCAGAGTAGGCATTTGCCAACTCCTTACCATTCACCATCAACTCAAAACGTTCGGTCAAACCCGCCTTCGAACGGTGCATCTTCGTCAGCGGCGACATCTCCACAGGATAGTCGGTGATGAAGGTTGGCTGAATGAACGAACCCTCACAGAACTCTCCAAAGAGTTCGTCAATCAATTTGCCCTTACCCATCGTCTCATCTACCTCCATGCCCTTCTGCAAACAGAATGCACGAATTTCCTCTTCCGTCTTGCCCTCACAGTCAAAACCTGTCTTCTCTTTAATAGCATCCAAAATCGGCAAACGGCGGTATGGAGCCTTGAAACTCACGACATTGTCACCAATCTTCACATCTGTCGTTCCGTTCACAGCCACACAAATCTTCTCCAGCAACTGCTCCGTAAACGTCATCATCCAGTTATAGTCCTTGTAAGCCACATACAACTCCATGCAGGTAAACTCTGGGTTGTGACTTCTATCCATACCCTCGTTTCGGAAGTTGCGGCCAATCTCATACACACCTTCAAAACCGCCAACAATCAGACGCTTCAAATAGAGTTCCGTAGCGATGCGCAGATAGAGATCTACATTCAGCGCATTGTGATGCGTGATGAAAGGACGAGCCGATGCGCCACCCGCAATCTGCTGAAGGATAGGAGTTTCCACTTCCGTAAAGCCCGCCTCATCAAACACCTGACGCATAGTGCGCAGAATCGTGGCACGTTTCAAGAACGTGTCCTTCACACCGTTGTTCACGATCAAATCCACATAACGCTGACGGTATCGCAATTCGGGGTCTTCAAACGCATCGAACACCTGACCGTCTTTCTCTTTCACGATAGGCAGCGGCTTCAGGCTCTTCGCCAACACCGTGAGCGACTGTGCATGCACACTGATCTCGCCCGTCTGAGTGCGGAACACAAAACCTTTCACACCAATGAAGTCACCCAAATCCAGCAACTTCTTGAACACTACGTTATACAGATCCTTGTTCTCCTCCGGGCAGATGTCATCCCTTGTCACATACACCTGCACCCTACCTTTCGAGTCCTGCAACTCCACAAAACTGGCCTTACCCATCACACGGCGGCTCATCATGCGCCCAGCGATGCACACCTCTCGAAGCGGTTCTTTCAGATTGCCCTCTACATCCAGTTCAGGATCCTTAAACTCAGCCACGATGTCCGTTGAGAAAGCGTTTGTTGGGTATTCGGCAGCCGGATATGGTTCAATGCCCATATCTTTCAGTGCTTGCAGATTATTTCTGCGGTTAATTTCCTGTTCAGAAAGTTCAAGTACGTTCATGTTTTCTTATCTACTATATATAATAATGAGTGCAGTATAAAACATACCACGATGCAAAGGTACGGATAAGTGAGAGAAAAAACAAATTTATTCCGATTTTTCCGATTATACTCCCCATGGAATGGCTGGAAATTCCCTTTTGTTGACATGAAGACACAAGCGAAAAGTATGGTGCAAGATGCCCAACAGTCCTTGGGGCAATGAGTCAAGCACAAACAATTTATTCGTCCTTTTCAAAGATGCTGCACCACTTGTAAACCCAATGGGTACGAGAGCCACAAGAAGTGAAGTTCAGAGCCTTCACGTCGCCCTTAGACCCTTTGGGAATGTAAATCACGAAGTCCCATTCGCCCGAATGCGGTTCTCCATAGCGAGTGCCTACACTTGTGCTCCCCGCCAGATTCCTGACTTGTCCCTTCCGTGCAGTCACATGGATACCACCCATTCCCACGCCTTCAGGTTCAAAAGTAAGACTTGCCCCGTCGCGAAGATACCAGCCGTTCTCTTTCGCATCCAGTCGGAGCGTTGTGTGAAGCACCAGCGAGTCACCGCCCTCCATCCATGCTGGAGGAGCTTCAATCGTGGCGGTAAATGTGCTGGTGTGCGGACGATACCAGTAGCCATCGTCAAAGTCGCTGAGGAAAGCTTTTCCCGTCCATCGTTCCACTTTTTTGTGCTGCGTGGCGGAAGCAGAATAGACCGTGCTGCTCTCTCCCTCGCTTTTGTTAGGAGTACGGTCAATGTCCGTGCGCACCAGCCACCAAGAACGGAACTCGTCCAGACCATCTGCGGTCTTTTTGAGTTTTCCCCTGTAAAAGCCCTTCTTCCCCAACCATCGGTAGAACTTTTCCTGATCCGGATAAAACTCAAGATACTTGTCCGCAATCAGACACAGGGTGTAATCCACGCTGTTCTGCCTTTCACGCCCGGGAATATCTCCATTCACAACCAATTCCTTGCGGAAGCGCTCCATCAAGACATGGATGCGAGTCAGTCGCCACCACAATGAGCAGGACGAGCATCAGGAGACGGATTTCGGAGGCAATCGCTCCACTGACGCCAATCAGTATGCTACGAAGTTCTGTCTGTCTCAGAGCATCAGCCACATCAGGGCAGTTTTTTTCCAGCCAGCGGTTCAAGTCGCGAAATATTGTTTCCATAGGTTGCCTTGTTTTTATTCCAAGCCGACTTGCTCCGATTGAGTCAAGTGCATTTTCGGACATTTTCTTGCAAATTTAACACTTTAGTCCCATCCACCAGCAAACTTTTTCCGAAAAACATGTACATACACCCTGTTTTCGCAACAAAATTAGTCAGTTTTCCTCTTCTTCTGGATTTTCTTTGATGATTACCCGAGTCTCGTGCTGCTGATGGTCAGCACTAAGTATTTTCTTTCTTCTTTTTCTGTACAGTATCAACATAATCTTTTCTTTACGATGTTAAACACTCTTTTTGTTTCGGCAAAAAGGGATGTCTAATTTTGCTGAGGTAATGTTACGAAGAAAATCCGACTTCTGTAACACATTTCCTTCCGAAACTCACTTCCACAATCCCTATACCGATCTCGACCACGTCAGTTTGGAGGTTGTAGAGAGAGGGGAAGGAGAAAACAACGCTTCATCGCCAGCATTTCTAACCCTGTCTCTCATATCAACAAAGAAAAAACAGGTCTTTCTTTTCGCTTTTTGTCCGATTTTCCGTACCTTTGCAGTGTTTTAGAATACAATGTATTGCATGATGGAATTGTTTTATTTGGTTATCGGAGTGGCAGTGGGTGTCATTGTAGGCTGGCTGTGGACTAACAGCAAGCGAAAGGATGCGGACGCGGGTCTTCTGTTGGCAAAGCAGCAACTAGAGCAGGAGGGGAAGATGAGACAGCAGGCCGAGGCAACAACGGAGCAATTGAAGAAAGAGATAGAAAAAGTGCAGTCGCTGCTACAGGAGGCACGATTGGGACAGGAACGTGCCACCACGCAGTTGAAGGCGGAGCAGGAGTGGGCGGTAAGTGAGGCGAGGATGCGTGAGGAACGATTTGCCGAACAGCAACGGACGCTAAGGGAGCAGTTTGCGGAGCAGTTGAAGACGGTGCAGGAGCAGTTTCAGAATCTGGCCACAAAGGTGCTGGATGAGCAGGCGAATAAGTTGAAGTCGCAGAATACAGAGTCGATGCAGGTACTGACGAATCCGCTGCGGCAACATATTGAGGAGTTGCAGAAGGCTATCCACAACACGAATGCGGAGACGGCGAAGCAGACGGCATCGCTATCCGAGCAGTTGAGGTCGATGGCAGAGCAGACAACCAAAATTAACGAGACAGCCACTCATCTGACGAATGTGATGAGGGGCGGCAACAAGATTCAAGGTAACTGGGGCGAGATGACGCTGAAGAACCTGCTGGAGAGTCAAGGGCTGGTGATGGGGCGTGATTTCGACTTACAGAACACATTGACGGATGAGCATGGGAATCCTGTGCTGAATGAAGAAAGCGGAGCAAGAATGGTGCCTGATGCGATTTTGCACTATCCGAACAATGAGGACGTGATTATCGACGCGAAGATGTCAATTGATGCCTATGCAAAGTACGTGGAGACGGATGATGAGGCTCAGCGGAAGGTGCTGGCACGGGAAGTGGTGAGGAGTGTGAGGGAACAGTTCAAGAAACTTTCTGCCAAGGAATACAGCCGCTATGTGAAAGCACCTCGCACAACGGTGGATTTTGTCATCATGTACATCCCCTACGAGGGTGCGCTGCAGCTGGCTTTGACAACGGAGCCCGGACTTTGGAACGAGGCATTCAGCAAGAAAATCTTCATCACGGGACAGCAGAATCTAATGGCGATTCTGACGATGATTCATGCGGCTTGGCGGCAATATCTACAGAACGAAAACGAGAAGCAGGTGTTTGTGATGGCCGAGGAATTACTAAAACGTGTGGGT
>Ga0256406_1001812_pt1 | contig 32831 bp, 29 predicted proteins | sample RumenRJG_03DNA_FD_185986 | JGI IMG/M metagenome (GOLD analysis project Ga0256406, IMG submission 185986) | Bovine rumen microbial communities from Lethbridge, Alberta, Canada - RJG_03 | ecosystem: Host-associated > Mammals > Digestive system > Stomach > Rumen | place: Canada: Alberta | collected...
CGGGAGCCTCCTTTTTTATTATCTCGATAAGCCTTTGTGTATTCAGTGCTTCTATGTATACCGAATCGGCAAAGCCGGTGTCATTTGCCTCCGAGGCAGGATTGGGGTTTACCAAAACCGTTTTGTAGCCACATTCCTTCAATGTAATACAGGCATTTCTGCAAAAATAATCAAGCTCACCCGAATTGCCCACATTGACGGCTCCCGCTCCTATAATCAGTATTTTATCGATATCAATTCTTTTGTTCATACTTATCCCTCTTTCATTTATCGGCTTGCAAACAGCTTTTTTTCTGTCTGCGGCATACCGTAATGTCATAACTGTACCTTCTATGTATTTATTATATCATACTTTTTTGTTATATGGTAGTGGTTTATAATAATTTTAATAAAAATTTAAAATATTATAAGGTTTGGAAAACAATATGCAAAATATAAAATAAAAAAACGGTTCAAAATATGGCTTAGTGTAAAATACAAGAAATCAGTTGTTGTTCAAGGGTGTTATTTTATGTATTTCCATAAAAATCTTATGAAATATATTGACTTTTGTTATCATATATGATAACATATATACAGACTAAATCATATACTGTTTACGGAGGTGTATAATGGATTGGCAGGTTGAATATTATAAAAAGGAAAACGGGAGTATTCCTGTTATGGATTTTTTGCTTACACTGAATCCTAAAATACGAGCAAAAGCGTTCAGTGAAATCGAGCTTTTAGAAACGCATGGAACAGCACTTCGTGAGCCGTATGTAAAGCCGATTGTCGGAAATAAATATAAAGGATTGTTTGAACTGCGGGTAAAATTTTCAAGTGATATCAGCCGAATATTTTATTTTACCTTTAAGAACAATACCTTTGTACTGCTGCACGGTTTTAGTAAAAAGACCGATAAAACTCCGACAGCTGAACTTGACAAAGCGATGAAATATAAAGAAGATTATGAAAGAAGGTGTGATAATGAGTAAAGCAGGTGTAAAATTTTCCGATGTAAAAGAACTACTTATGAAAGATGATGAGTTTAAGGCAGAGTATGAAAAGCTAAAGCCTCGTTATGAAATTATATCTCAGATCATAGATGCAAGAGCAGAGGAGGGTTTAACTCAAGAAGAATTGGCTTTTCGTGTGGGAACTCAAAAATCAAATATTTCTCGTTTGGAAAGCGGCACATACAACCCGTCACTTGATTTCCTTATTAAGGTTGCTCATTCGCTCGGCAAAGAAATGCAAATCATATTAAAATAAAATCAAACAGCTTAAAGCCTGCCGCAAAATGCGGCAGGCCTTTTCTATACCAAAGTAGGCAATAAAAAAATGTAAATTCACGTAAAAATGCAACTACACAAATTCACACAGCACCGAATTTGACACGTCGATACCGTAATCGGAAAGAAAATAAAAGCCGTTTTGGTGCTTAATCAGCCCGTTATTCACAAATTTTGTAAGCTGCTGAGAGTAAATTTCCTCAACTCCGCAGCCGAATTTCTTACGAAAGACCGCCCCATTTATTCCCTCGCACATTCTCAGCTTCATTATCATATATTCCGATATCATATCTTTTTTTGAAAGAACGATTTTGTCATCGGTGTGATAATTTCCTTTTATATATTCCGCAAGCTCCGCAGTATTATAATATCTTACACCGTTAAGATAAGAATGTGCGGCAGCTCCTATTCCTATATATTCGTCACAGCTCCAATATTTAATATTATGAGCGCATTCTCTGCCCGATTTTGCAAAATTGGAGATTTCATAACGATTATATCCGTACTTTTTTAAATAATCAACCGTAAAATGATAAAGCTCTCTGTCAAGCTCCTCGTCAGGTTCCTCATATTTTCCATTTCCGTAAGCCTCGTAAAGCGGAGTGTTTTCCTCTAAAATCAGGCTGTAGCAGGACATATGCGCCGGGTTAAGCGACACCGCCGTTTCAAGCGTCAAGCTCAGGCTTTCCATTGTCTGATTGGGGAGATTAAGCATCAGGTCAAGGTTAAAATTATCAAAGCCGCATTTTTTAACCAGCTCAACCGTTTTGTAAGCCTCTGCTGCGTTATGTATACGGCCGCATGCCTTAAGCTCCTCATCACAAAAGGACTGAACTCCAATACTTATTCTGTTAATTCCGCATTTTTGCATACCGTACAGCTTTTCCTCCGTAAGAGTTTTCGGATTTGCCTCTATGCTGTATTCGGCACTCGGTGAAATATCAAATATTCTGCATATCCCCTCCGCAAGCCTTTCAATCTGTTCCGTTCCAAAAATTGTAGGGGTACCGCCTCCGATAAATACAGTATTAATTTTTGTACCCTCATATTCCGATGCCTCCCGCAGCAGGCTGTCAATATAGCTGTCAAAATATTCCTCTTTTCCGCAATAGGATACAAAGTCACAATAGCTGCATTTTCTTATGCAGAACGGTATATGAATATACAGTCCCTTGCCGTCAGTCATTATACTCCTCCATATGCCGCCTTAACTGCGGTGCTTTCCCTTTTCGACACATTTTTTTACCGTATCGTACAGCTTTTCAAGTGCCTCCGGATTTGCCAGCCGTTTTACATTTTCAGACATTTCCAAAAGCTTATTTTTATCTTGGGTAAGCTCGCTTATTTTTTTATACAGCAGGTCGGGAGACAGCTCCTCCTCACAGATTACCGCCGCCGCACCCATTTTTTCAAAGGCTCTTGCATTCTGCTCCTGATGATTTCTTACCACATTCGGAGAGGGTATGAGTATGGAAGGTTTCCCAAGTGCTGCGATTTCGCTGACCGTTATTGCCCCGGAGCGTGATACAACCAAATCCGCCGCCGCCATTTCGTCGGGCATATTATTTATATATGGGACTATTCTGAAATCGGGAGGAAGGTTAACTCCTCTCAGCAGCTCTGTTATTGCTTCGTAATTTCTTTCACCCGTTCCGAACAACAGCTGAACTCTCCCGTCCTCAATCAGCTTTGGCAGCATTTTAACGGTGTTTTCGTTTATCTTTTGTGCGCCTAAACTGCCGCCGAAAATCAGCACATAGGGCTTTTCCGAAAGCTTAAGCTTTTTTCTCGCCTTCCCATAGTCAGCTTTTAAAAGCTCCTCTCTTACAGGATTTCCCGTAAGCACGCATTTTGAAGAATTTCTCATATGCTGTATTGTTTCGGGAAAGCTTACGGCAACATAATCAACATAATTCAGAGAACCCTTTACCGTAAGCCCCGGATATACATTCTGCTCATGTATGAGTGACGGTATTCCCAGCTTATGCGCCGCCATTGCAACCGGACCGCTCACATAGCCCCCGGTGCATACAATTACATCGGGCTTAAATTCATCTATAATATCCCGACAGCGTCTTTTTGACCTTTCCAGCTTTTTTAAAACCTCTATATTGTGAAGCAGATGCTTTCTGTCAAAGCCCTGAATGTCAATATATTCTATATTATATCCTGCGGCAGGCACAAGCCTTGTTTCAAGTCCTCTCCTTGTTCCGATAAAAAGAGCCTCAAAATCCGCTTCCTTTTCCTTTATATAGTTGGCAATCGAAAGGGCGGGATTTATATGTCCTCCCGTTCCTCCGCCTGCAAATATAACCTTCATAAATAACCTCCTTATGCAGCCTACAGCCTGCTTCTCACCTTATGCCTCGATACATTAAGCACTATTCCCATTTCAAGCATCAGCACCAGAAGCGCAGAGCCTCCGTAGCTGAAAAAGGGCAGCGTCATTCCCGTATTGGGAATAAGCGCCGTTACAACAAGTATATTCAAAAGCGTTTGAATAGAAATCTGCGCCATAATTCCCACAACTGCCAAAGCTCCGAAAAGGTCGGGTGCATGCAGGGCAATTGTGATGCCCCTTATAATCAGTGCCGCAAAAAGCACTATTACAAGAACAGCCCCTATAAGCCCCAGCTCCTCGCAGATAACCGCAAATATATAGTCATTATACGGTTCGGGAAGAAAGGTTCTTTTTTGAATGCTCTGCCCCAGACCTCTTCCGAACATGCCCCCCGAGGCAATCGCATACAAACCCTGTATTACCTGATAACCGCCCTTTCTTGCATCGGCAAAGGGATCTGCGGCGGTAAAAATCCTGCTCCTTCTGACAGGATCGGTCAATACGTACAGCAATCCACAGGGCAGAGCCGCTCCGGCACATATAAACAGGTTTTTCCACTTTGCACCGCCGCAAAGCATAACCACACCTGCGATTCCGCATATTACCACAGCACCGCTGACATGAGGCTCCAAAAACATTAAAACACCTACTATTCCTACCCACACAAACATACGCAGCATACCTGAAAAGGTTCTCAGGTCATATTGCTTTTCCTGTATCTTTGCCGCAACAAACAAAGCCATTACAGGCTTCATAAACTCAGACGGCTGTATCTCCGTTCCGATTTTCAGCCATCTTGTGGCACCGTTATGCTCAACTCCCACTCCGGGAATAATAACGGCAATAAGCAAGCCGATACACACTATCATCGCAAGACCCACATATTTTTTCAGCTTTCTGTAATCAATTCTTGACAAAATCAACATTCCCACAAAGCCAACAGCGGCAAATATCAACTGTTTCTTTACAAAATTATAGGAATTGCCGTAGGTTCTCAGACTCTTGGGTGCAGATGCACTGAACACCATTATTATACCAAAGCATATAATTACTATAACAAGTGTCAAAAAAGTAAAATCCAGTCCCGGCTGCTTTTCCATAAAAGAAGCCATAAGACCCTTATTACGGCTTCCCTGCGCCGGCGGATTTTTCCTGCTCGGCTCTCTCGTATGATTCTTTTTTGCGGTATTCCCTCTGCTGTCCCGGTATACCCTTCCTTTATTTGCCATAGCTGACCTCCGTTAGAAAATAAATACAGTAGTGTAAAACAAGCTGTTGTGAAAAATATTCACCGACAGCTCTTTCCTTTGCAGCCGCAGGTTATTAATGCGCTGTCACATAGGGTACAATCGCAAGAAATGCAATTATACATAAAATAAGAGTAACGGCGGAAAAAACACAAACTATCTTTGTTTCCTTCCAGCCGCACATCTCAAAATGATGATGAATAGGCGACATTTTAAATATTCTTTTTCCTGTAAGCTTAAAGGAAGCAACCTGCATTATTACAGACAAGGTTTCAAAAAGATATACAAAGCCGGCAATAACAAGAATTAACGGCATTTCAAGTCCTACCGCCAAAACCGATATTGCACCGCCGAGAAACAGCGAGCCGGTATCTCCCATAAATACCCTTGCGGGATATTTGTTAAAGAACAAAAATCCGATACAGCCGCCGGCAATGCATATTGCAAGATATGCCGCCGACTTATCCTCTGTCATTACTGCCGCAAAGGCAAAGAACAGGCTTACAATAACCGTTATTCCTGCCGCAAGACCGTCAAGTCCGTCGGTCAGATTAACCGCATTTACCGTTCCGCACACAACAAACATCACAAAAACAAAATACAGCCACCATGGCATTTCTATTGTTCTTTCCATAAAGGGAATAATTATCTCCGAGGTCAGATTTCCGGTAAATTTAAGCACAAGTATGTATATAAACGAAAGCACTGCCTGAAGTAAAAACTTCTGTGATGCCGTAAGCCCCATATTCCGCTTTTTAACTACCTTTACATAATCGTCAATAAATCCTATCAGACCGAAGCCGAGAGTAATTAGCAGCATAATCAAAAGCTTTATATCCTTTTTTACCGCAATTGCAACAACAGTGCCCACCGTCACAGCGATAATAAACATTATACCGCCCATAGTCGGTGTTCCGCTTTTCTTCTTATGCCACTTAGGCCCGTCCTCAAGTATCTGTTGACCGAATTTCAGTCGGTGCAGCCATGGTATAAGCACCGGTCCCGTTACAAGCGTAATCAAAAGCGACATTAAAAACAGTATGAGATAGCCTATATCCTGTCCGTTTAAAAATATATCGGTTAATTCCTTCATTTTATCTCCGTTCCGCCGGCGGCATACCGAACCGGTATGCCGCCGGCTGTAATTATTTGATTTTTCCGAGGTTTTTTAATTCATTTCTGTTATTTTCTCGGTTATTTTTTCAAAATGCATTCCCCTTGACGCTTTAATTAACACACAGTCGTTTTCATTAAGATAGTCGCCTATTTTTTCACAAAGCTCCTCTGTAGTATTAAAGCTCTTTATATGGGCAAGTCCCGTTTCCTCGGCACCCTTTGCCATATAAAGCGCATTTTTCCCAACTGTAATAAGCAGGTCAACACCGTTTGCCGTAGCCTCCTTACCCAGCTCATAATGCGCCTTTTCGGAATAATCTCCCATTTCAAGAATATCCCCTAAAATTGCTACCTTTCTTGTATTCTGTGTGGCAAGCACCTTTAAAGCGGCTCTTACCGAATCGGGGGATGAATTATAGCAGTCGTTAATCAGCGTTAAAGTACCCGTCTTTTCGATTGACATTCTCATTTTTGTCAGCGCAAAATTCTCAATTCCGCCGATTATCTGATTTGGGCCTATATTATAATGCACTCCGCAGGCAATTGCGGCAAGAGCGTTATATACATTATGCACTCCCGGCACCTTAACGTGAATATCATAATCCCTGCCGTAAATATTTACGGTGAATTTTGTCCCCTCAAGCCCCAGATTTTCAATATTTCTTGCTCTGTAATCACATTCATTCTCAATTCCGTATGTAATTACGTCAAAGCCTTCAAAGCTCTTTGCCTTTTGGAGAAATTTATCATCCCCGTTAACAATAAGAACGCTGTTCTTATCAAAAAATTCGCACATTTCGGTTTTTGCCTTAAAAATCCCTTCCTGTGAGCCAAGATTTTCAATATGCGACATTCCGATATTTGTTATAATTCCCACATCGGGGCGGACTATATCGGCAAGATAACGTATTTCACCGAATGCCGACATTCCCATCTCAAACACAGCCGCCTCATGTGATTGATTAAGCCTCATAACCGTAAGCGGCAGACCTATTTCATTATTATAATTACCCTCTGTCTTAAGCGTACAGTACTGCATATTCATAACCGCATAAAGCATATCCTTGGTGGTTGTTTTGCCTACACTGCCCGTTATCGCTATAGTTTTAATGTTGAATTTCTTTTTATAATATTTTGCAAGCATTCCCAGAGCCTTTTGAGTATTCTCCACAAGAACCGCACACTTATCCTTCGGACATTCAAGCTCCTTTTCGGTAAGCGCGGCAACCGCTCCGTTTTCAAATGCCTTTCCGATAAAATCGTGACCGTCGGACTTTTCACCCTTAAACGGTATAAACAGAGCGTTCAGTGCTCCCTTTCTTGAATCTGTCATAACGGAATTTATCTCTGTATCCTTGCTGCCGCATAGTATTCTGCCTCCTGTTGCCTGCGCAACCTCTCTGACTGTAATTTTCAGCATATTCCGTGCTTCCTTTCGTTGTATTTTTTATTTCAAGCAATTGCATACTGCAGTTGTTTATGAATTTTTGTTTTTTTCAAGTATGCTTTCAACAGCTTCTCTTTCATCAAAATGAATTTTGCCGGTTCCCTTAATCAGATAATCCTCATGCCCCTTTCCCGCAAGCAGTACCGTATCTCCCGGCTCTGCCCTGCCGAGGGCGTATTCTATCGCCTCATACCTGTCGGGAATTATAACATAATTATCGGTTATGCCGCAAATTCCCTTTTCTATATCTCTTATTATTTTTATGGGATTTTCCGTTCTCTGATTATCCGAGGTAATAACGGTGAAATCCGAAAGTTCTCCGGAAATCTTACCCATAACAGGTCTTTTTGACACATCTCTGTCCCCTCCGCAGCCGAAAAGGGTAATTATTTTTCCCTTTGTGATACTCCTTAGGGTTTTGATTATATTTTCCAGACCGTCCGGCGTATGAGCATAGTCTATTATTACGGAAAAATCCTCATCAAGCTGAAGTCTTTCACATCTTCCCTTTACTCCCTTCGTTTCTTTGAGTGCCTTTAAAACAATGTTTTCATCAATTCCGAGTTTTATTCCGGCTGCATATGCGCACAAGGCATTATATACCGAAAATTCTCCCGGAACGGCTATTTTTGCATTGCTGCATTTTTCTCCTGCGATTATTTTAAATTCGGCACCGCCGATTCCGCATACTATATCCTTTGCTGTTATATCGGCGTTATGCCTGCCGACCGATTCGGATTTTCGGGAAAATTCTTCATAAAGCCGCCTCCCGTATTCATCATCGGTATTCATAATGCAATACCGGCTCATTTCAAAAAGTATTTCCTTTGCCTTAAAATAGCTCTCCATATTTTTATGAAAATCCAGATGATCCCGGGTCAGATTTGTAAAAATACCTATATCGAAATCTGCCCCGTATACCCTGTCAAGAGCCAGGGCATGTGATGAAACCTCACACACCGCATATTCGCAGCCCAGCTCTCTCATATTCTTTAATATTCTCCACAGCTCGGCAGAATCGGGAGTGGTTGATGTTGAAAAGCTTTCATCTGTAAGGAAATGATTGTAGTAACAGCCGTTTGTTCCTATCAGTGCGGTTTTTTTGCCTGCCGCCGTAAGAATGTCTCGGATAAGATGTGTTACTGTGGTTTTGCCGTTGGTTCCCGTAACTCCGATAAGCGTCATTTTTTCGTCAGGCGCACCGTAAATCCGTTTTGCAAGCTCCGCCATTTTTCTTCTGGGGCTTGCGCACAATATCACAGGGATACTGCTGTAAACCGGACTGTCTGCTATAATAGCGCAGGCTCCCCTTGCCTCTGCCTCCTTTATATATCTGTAGCCGTTATCTCTGAAGCCGTTTATACATACAAATATGCTGCCTCTTTTTATCCTTCGTGAATCACAGGTAATCCCCTTTATCACACAGTCCTCCTGCGGCCATTGATTACCGAATAATTCACTTGCTAAAATAATATCATCGCCCTTCCATAATATCGGTTATTGCTTTAATCGGAGGATTCATGACGAAATTCGACGCTGATTACCGTCGCCGGCTGTACCCTTTCGCCCGGCTCAATGCTCTGCTTAAAGGCATAAGCGCCCTTTGTTGAATTTAAGCCTGCGCCGACAGCCTCAAAGTTTAATCCGTAATCCTCCAGCTGCTGTCTTGCCGCCTCGACCGTCATACCCGAAACGTCGGGAACTGTCGTAAGATTGTCGGGGTCAACAGGCTCGGTATATATAATTACGGTTGAGTCCTCCATAATTGACACTCCGGGCTTTGGAAGCTGATCCTCAACCATATCAAGCTCTTCATTTCCCGACCGTCTTACCTTGAAGCCTGCGTTTTTAATGATTTCCATAGCCTCTTCAACGGTTTTGCCCCGTACCTCCGGCACTGAAATCATATCGGCAACAGCCTCATCCTCCGTATACTGTCTTTCTATACCCATATATTCGAGAGTTTCTTCAATTACGGCACCCACAACAGGAGCGCATATTGTTCCTCCGTATCTAACCGCACACTGCGGCTCATCCATAATGATAAGACACACAATCTGAGGGTCATCCGCCGGTGCAAAGCCGACAAAGGAGGCAATTCTCTTATCGTTATTTCTTCCCTTTTCCGAGGTTCCCGTTTTTCCGCCGATTCTGTAGCCCTTGATATACGCATTTTTACCCGAACCGGTGGGACTTGAAACAACGCTTTCAAGTATTTCTCTCATTTTGCGTGAGGTTTCCTCCGAAATAACCTTATTTCTTATCTCGGGCTGGTAGCTTTTTAATACTCCGGTTTCGTTTCTTATTTCCTTTACTATCATGGGTTTCATAAGATTTCCGCCGTTTATAACAGATGAAATCGCACATATATGCTGAATAGGTGTAATTGAAAAGCCCTGACCGAAGGCACTCGTTGCAATATCCGTTTCGGACAGCTTTTCCTTTTGATAATATATACTTCCCGACTCACCGTTAAGCTCTATTCCCGTTTTTTCGGTATATCCGAAGGCTCTGAAATATTCCTGGAATTTCTGTGAGCCTATTCTCAACCCCAGCTCCATAAACACAGGGTTACACGAATTCTGCACTCCCTGCACAAAGTTCTGCGCTCCGTGACCGGCTGTTTTATGACATCTTATTGTTCTGTCGGCAATCTGCTTGAAGCCGGCGCAGTAAAAGCTTGAATTTTCATTTACAACATTCTCCTCAAGCGCCTCTGCCGCCGTAATAATCTTAAAGGTTGAGCCCGGCTCATATGTATCTGAAATTGCTTTGTTTCTCCACATTTTCTGCATTATCAGATTTGTTGCCTTTTGTCTTGTTTCCTCGTCCTCGGAGCTATAACCGGCAAGATCCTCATTTTCGTCAAGCCCCACCGCAAGATTAACAAATTTTGATATATCGTTGTAGGCATTGACATCAAAATCCGGCTTTGTTGCCATGGCAAGTATCTCACCTGTTTTCGGATCCATAATTATACCTGCGGCACCCTCCTTTAAGGAATATTCCGTAACCGCCTCCTCAAGATGCTTTTCAAGGAAATGCTGTATGGTTTCGTCTATTGTAAGAACAATATCCGCGCCCTTTTGGGAATCATTTACCTCCTCATAGTCATAATCCGCATTGGTTCCCGTTGCCGTTCTTGCCGAAAGAATACTCCCCGGCTCGCCCGTCAGCTCCTTATCGAACATAAGCTCAATACCCATTCTTCCGTCATTGTCATAGCCGGTAAAGCCGAGAATATGAGGAGCAATGCCGTAGGAATAGTATCGCTTTGAATCGTTTTCAAAAAATATCCCCTTAAAATAATCGGAAATCTTCTTTTCCTTTTTATCTTCTGATCCGGTCTGCTCCGCTCCCTCCTCGGATTTCTGAGGGTTTTTAAGCTCTGTTATCGCCGCCGACTCCTCAATGCTGAGTCTTTTCTTTATAATCTGATACTGCGAATTTGGCTTTGTAAGCCTTTCGTATATGTAATCATATTCCATATTGACAATGGGAACAAGCCTTGTTGCCACAATCTCCGCCGCACCGTCCTCCGCAATCTGCTGTGGATTGCAAACAAGGGTATTCACGCTTGCGCTTTCGGCAAGAGCCTTTGAATTTCTGTCATAAATTGTTCCCCTCATAGCCGTTACCTGAGAGGAATTTGTCTGCTGTCTGAGTACGGCATCGTTATATTCCTTATATTTAAAAAGCTGAAGTCTTGCAACCTGTATGATTGTCAGCAGAAGTATTCCCACAAGTATTGAAAACAGCACAAGCGTTCTGCGTCTGACCATTTTAGAATTTACTGCCATTCTTTTTTTCCTTTCTGCTTTAGTCTCCGTTCCGCCGCCGGCGGAAAAACAAATCATAGTGTGAAAATAAGCGAACAGGCTGCCCGAATAAAAAGTGTCGCTTATTCTTTTTCACTGTTTTCCGACATTTTTCAACATATATCCTTATTACACAAAAGCCAAAGACCTGTTTCAGAACCTTTTAATCTGACTGTCTTTGGCTGCTGTATTTACTTTTAATCAATATGCTTTTATAGCTCCCGCAAAAGTCCCGCCGATATATTTTATTTTGCTCCTATCGAAAATATTCCCGCCATATTTCTTTTAAGGCTTTCGGTTGCTTTTTTTACCTTATTCTGCATCCCTTCAACCTCTCCTGCCGTAACCTCGGTCACATCATCCCGCATAACGTTAACATATTCTATCTGGTACTGCTCCGGACGCTGCATATTCAGTCTGGTTTTAGCCACCTTCTCAACCGTTGTCAAATCTATGCTCTGCTCAAGCTCAAAGGCTCTCTGGCTTGTGTAGCTTTCAAGCTCCGATATTTCGTTCTGAAGGCTTTTGATTTTCTGCTCGGTTTCATATACTGCAACATTCTTTGAAATCATATAATACGCCGTCATACACAAAACCACCGCATATATTATAGGCTTGAAATTTCTTTTTTCTTTTTTTATACGAACACTTTTTTTAGCTCTGTTTTCTTCAAATTCCTCATGCTCATCCAGCTTATATGCAAGATTTGAGTAATTCATCTGTATACACGCCTTCCTTATAGTTTTTCGGCTATCCTGAGCTTTGCACTCTTTGACCTTGAATTATCAATTTCCTCCTGCCTTGTGGGCAGTATGGGTTTTTTTGTAATTACTTTAACAACGGGCTGCCTGTTACAGACACATACAGGAAAACTTTTTGGGCAAATACAGCCCGTTGCCAAATCAGTAAAAGCATTTTTAATTATTCTGTCCTCCAATGAATGAAAGGTTATAACGGCAATACGTCCTCCGGGCTTTAAAGCCTCAACAATATCGTTTACTGCCGGTCTTAATATCCCTAATTCATTGTTGACCTCAATCCTTACGGCCTGAAATATCCTTTTTGCAGGGTGCGAGCCTTCCGCTCTTACCTTTTTGGGAATTGCCGCCTTTATTATATCCACAAGCTCAAAGGTTGTTTCAATAGGCTTTTGAGCTCTTTTTTCCGCTATAAACTGTGCTACCCTTGCCGACCATTTTTCTTCGCCGTATTCGTAAAAGATACGTTTCAACTCGTCAGGGGAATATTCATTGATTACTTCATATGCGCTTTTTGGATTATCCTTATCCATTCTCATATCGAGCCGTGAATTATGCATATATGAAAATCCGCGCTCTGCATTGTCAAGCTGATAAGAGGACACCCCCAAATCAAGAACCGCACCGTCAATGCCATCAATATCCAATTCCTTTAATATACTCTTTATTTCGGAAAAGTTTCTGTTTACAAGGCTTACGCTGTCACCAAACGGGGCAAGCCTTCTGCCTGCCGCTTCAATTGCCTCGGGGTCTTGGTCAATTCCTATCAGGCGCACATCTCTTGCCGAGGATAAAATCCCCATGCTGTGTCCGCCGCCGCCCAGAGTGCCGTCAACATAAATGCCGCCGTCCCTGATATTCATACCGCTTATGGTTTCGTTATACAGCACCGATATATGCTTAAATTCCATAGACACCTCACATCAGATAGACAAATTGTATTTTTCGATTCCGGCAACAATTATTGCGGTATCGTCATCCTCTTCGTTCATCTTCTCCCATTCCTCAGCGTCCCAGATTTCAAGCTTACTGTTCGCACCCACGAGCACAATATCCTTTTTTAATCCCGCAGCCTCAAGCAGATTCGGTGTAAGAGGGATTCTTCCCTGCTTGTCCAGCTCGCAAATCAGTGCTCTTGAAAACAGCTTTCTTGTAAACTTTGATACATTTGTATCAATGCTTCCCGGAAGGGCAGCCATTTTTTCGGAAATAGACTCCCATTCCTCTTCTGTGTAAAGGTTAAGGCATTTTTCAAGGGGAGCTTTGGTGATATAAACGGTTCCTGAAAGCTTTTCTCTGATTTTTGCAGGCAGAATAAATCTGCCCCTGTCATCAAGCTGACGGGCATATTCGCCGACAAAGAAAACCATCCTATCACCGCCTTACACAAAATTTAAGGGTTTTTATCCAATTCTATGATTTTTTTCACCCAAACTCACCAATTCCAACCCTTACACTCCCTATTATACACCAAACATTTCAATTTTGCAATAGTTATTGTAAAAATTTTTTAACAAATTTAAATAAAATTTAATTTCATTTCTGTTTATTTTTTTAACATCTGCGCTGTGCGGTAATTCTGAGGCAAGAAAGCCCGACACTCTCATTCCGACAGGTTGTTTTTCTTATATAAAATACCTTTTAAGTAGTCGTTTTTTATAAATGACAAAAATATGATACATTTGGACAAAAAAATACTTGATTTTTGTTTTCTTAAATGGTATAAATAGTATATTGATAACAATAAAATTTATCAAATTAGATTGAAAATGAATGGAGAAATGTATAATGAAAAAATTTAAGTTAGGTTTACAGCTGTATTCGCTTCGCGATGACATGGCAAAGGATTTTGAAGGAACCTTGAAAAAGGTCAGTGAAATGGGCTATGAATATGTAGAATTTGCAGGCTACTTTGACAAAACCGCAAAAGACATCAAGGCTGTAATGGATAAGTACGGTCTAAAGAGCATTTCGGTGCATCAGGGCTATGATATTTTCCTTGCGGATGATGCTCAGGAAAAGATTGACTTCTTAAAGGTTCTCGGTGTAAAGTATGTGGTAATCCCATGGATGGGAGTTGAAAAGCATAAGGGCAGCGATGATTATGAAAAAACCATTGAGGAGCTTAATTCAGTTAACGAGCTGCTTAAGAAAAACGGTATGCAGTTAGGATATCACAACCACGATTTTGAGTTTAAAAAATACGATAACAAATTCCTTCTTGAGTGGCTGCTTGAGGATTTGAAAGGCGCTATGATTCCCGAAATCGACACCTGCTGGGTGCACTATGCCGGCATCAATCCTCAGGAATACATATTGAAGTATAAAGGTCGTCTTCCCTTGCTTCATTTGAAGGATTTTGTCTGCAAAAATCTTGCCGGCGGCCCTGTTTATGATTTGATTGATAATGAAGGAAAGGCCGAGGAAGCACCTTCAAAAGAGGATAACGGCTTTGAATTCAGACCTGTCGGTGACGGAATACAGGATATTCCCGCAATAATAAAATCCGCCGAGGAATGCGGTACCGAATACCTTATTGTTGAGCAGGACGGCTTTTCAGACATTGAGCCAATTAAAGCCGTAAAGAGAAGTATTGATTATCTGAAATCTATCGGACTGTAAAAAAATTTTTTTCAAAAAACACTTGAAGTTACGATATTTTTGTATTATAATCCCAAGTTTGACAGTTAAAAGACCGAGAATGGCTTAAATAAGCCAAAATCTCGGTTTTTTTAGGTTGAAAAGTGAGCATTATATAAAATTCCTTTTAAATAATCGTTTTTTTACGAATGACAAAAATATGATACATTTGGACAAAAAAATACTTGATTTTTGTTTTCTTAAATGTTATATATAGTATATTGATAACAATAAAATCTATCAAATTAAATTGAAAATGAACGGAGAAATGTATAATGAAAAAATTTAAGCTCGGTTTACAGCTGTATTCGCTTCGCGATGACATGGCAAAGGATTTTGAAGGAACCTTAAAAAAAGTCAGTGAAATGGGCTATGAATATGTTGAGTTTGCAGGTTATTATGACAAAACAGCAGGGGAAATTAAGGCTATAATGGATAAGTACGGTCTAAAGAGCATTTCGGTGCATCAGGGCTATGATATTTTCCTTGCGGATGATGCTCAGGAAAAGATTGACTTCTTAAAGGTTCTCGGTGTAAAGTATGTGGTAATCCCGGGGATGAGAGTTGACAAGCATAAGGGCAGCGATGATTATGAAAAAACCATTGAGGAGCTTAGGTCAGTTAACGAGCTGCTTAAGAAAAACGGTATGCAGTTAGGATATCACAACCACGATTTTGAGTTTAAAAAATATGATAACAAATTCCTTCTTGAGTGGCTGCTTGAGGATTTGAAGGGTACTATGATTCCCGAAATCGACACCTGTTGGGTACACTATGCCGGCATCAATCCTCAAGAATACATATTAAAATATAAGGGCAGCCTTCCTTTGCTTCATTTAAAGGATTTTGCCTGCAAAAATCTCGGCGACGGTCCTGTATATGATTTAATCGATAACGACGGAAATGCGGAGGAATCACTCTCACAAGAGGATAACGGCTTCGAATTCAGACCGGTAGGCGACGGAGTACAGGATATCCCTGCAATAATAAAATCCGCAGAGGAGTGCGGTACCGAGTACCTTATTGTTGAGCATGACGGCTTTACCGATATCGAGCCGCTGGAGTGTGTAAAGAGAAGTATTGATTATCTGAAAGCTCTCGGACTGTAAAAAAAATATTTTTTTCAAAAAACACTTGAAGTTTTTGTATTTTTGTATTATAATATATACGTAGTGTGACTGAATAGTTTTTAAGGCGATGAAGACCGAGCCCGTGCGATTGAAAGCCGTGAACCTTGTCAGATGGGGAACCAAGCAGCAATAAGCGGAATTTTTGATGTGTTACGGTTCCCTCGGTCGGAGCCTTTTTTTGATTGTTATTAGCTTAAAATATAAATCAGACAGCGGTTTTCGGTTTTATCCGGCCGCCGTTGTTTTTACCGTTTTTTAAAAAAGGCAGCATAATTCTTGTTTTTGTGCCTTACATAATTTGATAGGTAATTGTAAAACTGTCATTTTACAATTACCCAATAATTTGAACAAAGGAGGTTCCGCTGATGGCTTATCAGGCAATTTACCGTAAATGGCGGCCGCAGGTATTTGAAGATATCATCGGTCAAGGCCATATCACAAAAACGCTGAAAAACCAGATAATGAATGACAAAATATCTCATGCTTATCTTTTCTGCGGAACAAGAGGAACGGGTAAAACAACAGCGGCAAAGGTATTTGCCAAGGCGGTAAACTGCCTTAATCCGCAGGACGGTTCTCCCTGCAACGAATGTGAAATATGCCGCGGCATCCAGGACGGCAGCATAATGGACGTAACCGAGATTGACGCTGCTTCAAATAACAGCGTCGATAATATCCGTGATTTGCGTGAGGATGTAAACTACGTTGCAACCCGTACAAAATACAGGGTTTACATTATTGACGAGGTGCATATGCTTACAACAGGCGCTTTCAACGCGCTTTTGAAAACCCTTGAGGAGCCGCCTGCCCACGTCATTTTTATTCTTGCTACCACAGAGGTGCATAAAATTCCCGAAACAATCCTTTCAAGATGTCAGCGATTTGATTTCAGGCGAATTACACCCAATGACATAATCATAAGAATGAAGGAAATTGCCGCAGCGGACGGTATAAATATTACGGAGGACGCATATGCCATACTTGCCCAGATGGCGGACGGCTCTATGAGAGACGGTCTGAGTATTCTTGAAAGATGCGTTTCCGCCTGCGGAACAAACATAGACCGCGACAGCATAACCTCTGTTCTCGGCATTACAAAAAGCTCTCTGCTTTTTCAGCTTGCCGACGCTGTTGCCGCCTGCGATTCACAGACAGTGCTTTCGCTGATTGATACCGTATCCCGTGAAGGGAAGGATTTGAATGTATTTTGTGATTCGCTTATAAAGCATTTCAGGGATTTACTTATTTGTAAGGTAACTGACAATCCTCAGAATATGGTAGACTATTCTGACGAGCTTCTTGTCAAGCTCCGCTCTCAGGCAGAAAAAACAACCTTTGAAAAGCTGTCCAATGCCACAACCGTTCTTACAAAGGCAAAGGCTGACGCAAAATGGGTAAAGAATCCGAGAGTGATATACGAGCTTGCGCTTATAAAGCTGACAAGACCTGAGCTTGATACCTCCGAGGAGGCATTGCTTGACAGACTTGCGGCAGTTGAGGAAGCGGCAAAAAATGGCATCGTTGTTACGGCAGCAGCCGAAGAAAAGCCGGAAAATCCTCCTGAGGAGAGTAAAAAAAAAGATGAAATATCGGCAAGACTTTTTGCACCGATTGATATAAAAGCGCTTAATTCCGAATCACCGGTTGTTCTTACCGCAAAAAGCTGGGAAAGAATAGCCACAGGAATCAGCAAGGACTGCCCCTTTCTTTCGGGTGTTGTAACAAAGTGCAGAATTACGATAGACGGCGAGGGCTTGCTTCTTTTGTTCAGAGATAACGAAAAGACTCTTAAGGATATTGCTGTTATGTATATGGACAAGCTGCAAGAAGCCTTCCGCAAGTATTCCAAAACAAGCTTTGTGGTCAAGGCTGTATTCGAGAAGGATGTTGAAGATGCAATCATAGATTTTTGGAATTTGCCCCATCCCTCCGGAGCATCAGCCGAAGTCGGGCATAATACGGTTGAACAGGAAAGCGATCCACTCGATAAGCTGACCTCCGATTACCCCGGATTGGTAACCGTTCGGGAGGACGGGACAGACAATGAATGTGAGCCTACAGCCGGGCAGCAGCAGGAGGAGCTGTTTGAATCCGATGAGGAGGGCGAGGAGGAATTTTTGGAGGCATCTGAGCTTGACTCGGAAAATAATGAAACCGAATGATAACTCGAAAGAGTATCTGATACCGCAAATAATGATGGTATGCGGTATTATCGGCAGTACGGTCAAAGGACATTTAACCGTCAGCCGTTATATAAATTATTAATAATGTCATTCCATCAATGACGGATTGGAGATTTAAAATGGGAAAATACAAAGGCTTCCGCGGCGGTGCGGGAATGAATACCGGAAAGAATATGAACAGCGTTTTAAAGCAGGCGCAAAAAATGCAGGAGGAAATGGAAAAGGTTCAGTCGGAAATGGAAGAAAAAACCGTTGAAGCAACTGCCGGAGGCGGTATGGTTGAGGTAGTGGCAAGCGGCAAGAAGGAAATTCTTTCAATCAAAATCAAGCCCGATGTTGTCGATCCCGATGATATTGAAACGCTTGAGGACCTTGTGATGGTTGCCGTTAATGACGCAATAAAAAAAGCCGATGATATGATGACCGAGGGAATGAGCGCCGTTACCGGCGGAATTAATATTCCCGGATTATTTTAAGTGAGAGGTTTGTGGTCCGATGTTTCCGCCTTTAATAGAAGCACTGGTTGAAAGCTTTGCGCAGCTGCCCGGAATCGGCAGAAAGAGTGCCGAGAGAATAGCTTTTTATATTCTTGATAATATGTCTGAATATGAGGTTGAAAAAATGTCCGAGGGTATTCTTAAGGCAAAGAAAGAAATCTGCCTGTGTCCTATATGTCAGAACCTGACAGACAGCACTCCGTGCAGAATATGCTCCTCTGATAACCGCGATAAATCGGTGATATGCGTTGTTGAAAGTCCAAAGGACGTTGCCGCCATTGAAAAAACAAAGGAATACAAGGGGCTTTATCATGTACTTCACGGTACTCTCTCCCCTATGGACGGGATTTCTCCCGAGGATTTGAAAATCAATGAGCTGCTATTGCGGCTTAACGGCAGCGTAAAAGAGGTTATTATGGCAACAAACCCTACCGTAAGCGGAACCGCTACGGCTGTTTATCTGTCAAAGCTTATCTCACCTATGAATATTAAGGTTTCAAGAATTGCTCACGGTATTCCTGTAGGCGGAGATCTTGAATATGCGGATGAGGTTACATTAATAAAGGCTCTTGAAGGCAGACAGACCATGTAGATATCTTTCGGTAAAGAATATTACGTTAAAATTTAAAAGCCGCTCTGTTTTTCAAAGCGGCTTTCTTTTATGTGTTAAATATTATTAAATACACAATACAACATACGGCAGTTATTGTATTATGCCCTTACGCTCATTCTTAAATTGAGCAGCTGTTCGATTTCCAGTGCCCTTCTTACAACCTCAGGGTCGGAAAGCGCACTGTCCGAATATCTTTTATTGTCCACAATGCTATTCAGTTCTTTTCTTAATTCCTCTGTTTTGCTCATAATCAATTGCCTCTTTTCTTTTGCTTTAGTATTTTATGTCGTATACCAAAAATAAATTTTTACTTATTTTGAAGGTTGACGCCATTATTCTACAACAAAAATCAGATAAAGTCAATCGGTTTTTGTCAAAAAAACGAACTTTCGTTCGACAAAAAAGCGTAAAATAATATAATATGCCGCACAAAGCAACCATATTTGACAGCAATTCTTATCTGCTGCAAATATTTCATAATTATGACCATTAAATCCTTTCACAAAATTTAAGTTTGAAAGAAAATCGTTCAGGTCGCCGCTTTGCAGCGAGCGGTGCTGTACGAGTGTACCGCCCCGAGCAAAAAGTGGTGAGATGAGCGATTTTATTCAAACTTTCACTTTATTTTTTTCCTGCTTAACCCTTTTATGAAGTACCGCAAAGGCTGCGGCAGAGATAATGATTATAAGAGCCGAAACCGCCTGTGAAATACCCAGCTTACCCTCTATAAGATACAGTATATACTCCGGCTGTCTCATTCCTTCAAGAAACAGTCTTCCCATTCCGTACCACAAGGTATATAAAAAGAAAACCTGACCGTCTGCCCTCTTTTTATCTCTGAACAAAAGAATAAGTATCAGACCCACAATATTCCATATTGATTCATACAAAAACAACGGGTGTACACCTGCTGCGGAATTTATACTCATTCTTAAAAAAGAATCGGTTTCTCGTCCGTACACCTCGGAATTTACAAAATTGCCCCATCTGCCCACAGCCTGACCGATAAGCAAGCCCGGCGCAAAAACATCAAAGGTTTTTAAAACGGGGAGCTTTTTTAATTTACAGTAAACAAACGCAGTAATAACCGCCGCAATTATGCCTCCGTATATGGCAAGTCCGCCCTCCCAGATTTTTATAATATTGAATATATTACCGTCAAGGCAATCCTTATCAAAAATAACATAATAAATTCTTGCGCCGATTATTCCGAAAATCAATCCCCAGAATGCAATATCAAAAACCGTATCAGGGCTTACTCCTCTCTTTTTGCAGGTCAGCGATACAAACAGCAGTGCAGCCAGAAAGCCTGTCATGATTATCAGCGCATACCAATAAACCGGCTTCGAGAATATATGAAAGGCTATTCTGTTTATGGTAAATTCAAGCCCCAAGGCAGGAAAAGCAATCGTATTAGTCATATTTACCTCCGTATTTTACAGCTTTTCAGCTGCCTGTTACAAATTTTTCATTGTCAGGGCAATCTTATTCTTTTTGGCATCAACCTCAAGAATTTTTACCTTGACAATATCCCCCACCTGCAATACGTCGGTGGGATGCTTTATATATCTGTCACATATCTGAGAAATATGTACCAGACCGTCCTGATGCACTCCGATATCAATAAATGCGCCAAAATCTATAACATTTCTTACGGTTCCCGTCATAATCATATCCGGCTTCAGGTCATTTATATCCATAACATCGGTAAGCAAAACAGGCTGAGGCAGCTCTTCACGGGGATCTCTGCCTCGTTTTAAGAGTCCGTCACATATATCTCTCAGCGTAGGCACTCCGATTTCAAGCTCCTCTGACAGCTTTTTAATATCTGTTTTTGAAATTCTTTCCTTTATGTCCGAAATGCTGCCTGTAATTACATCGTTAAGCTCATAGCCCAGACGTTCAAGAAGCGCAAGCGCAGCCTTATAGCTTTCGGGATGCACCGAGGTATTGTCAAAAACATTATCTCCGTCGGTTATTCTCAAAAAGCCGGCACATTGCTCAAAGGCTTTATTTCCCAGCTTTGCAACCTTTAAGAGCTGCTTTCTGTTTTTAAACTTTCCGTTTTCTTCACGATAAATCGTGATATTTTTAGCAACGGCAGAGTTTATTCCTGAAACATAGGATAAAAGCGATGCGGACGCCGTATTCAAATCCACTCCGACGCTGTTAACACAGTCCTCAACAACTCCGCCCAATGCCTCGCCCAGACGCTTCTGATTCATATCGTGCTGATACTGCCCAACACCTATTGCCTTCGGGTCAATCTTAACAAGCTCTGCTAACGGATCCTGCAATCGCCTTGCAATAGAAACGGCACTTCGCAAGGATACATCATACTCCGGAAATTCCTCTGTGGCAAGCTTTGAAGCAGAATAAACCGATGCTCCCGCCTCGCTTACCACCATATAAAACACCTTTTTGTCAATTTCCTTTATCAGCTCTGCAACAAGCATCTGAGTTTCCTTTGAGGCTGTTCCGTTCCCTATGGATATAATATCAACATCATACCTGTCAATAAGTCTTTTCAAAATGCTCTTTGCCTTTTCCTTGTCGTGATTCGGCAGTGTACAATAAATCACATTGGTGTCAAGCACCTTACCGGTTTCATCTACTACAGCAACCTTACAGCCGGTTCTGTAGCCGGGATCTAAGCCTAAGACAGTTTTACCTTTTATTGGCGGCTGCAAAAGCAATCCCTTAAGATTTTTTGCAAATATTTTAATTGCAGCCTCCTGCGCTCTGTCTGTCAGCAGATTTCTTGTTTCGGTTTCAACCGACGGCGCAATCAGCCTTTTATAGGAATCCTCGACGGCGGCTTCAATATATTTAGAACACTGTGAGGCTTTATTTTGTATCAGCTCATTTTTAAGATACCGAAGCATCGCTTCCTCATCGGCATCAAGTCTTACAGACAGAAATCCCTCCTTTTCTCCTCTGTTTATCGCAAGGATTCTGTGGTTAGCTATTTTTGCCACAGGCTCGCTGAAATCATAATACATACGATAAACGCTGTCCTCCTCCTTTGCCGCCTTGACGGCAAGGATACCTGTTTTATAGGTCATAAGCCTAAGTGCCTTGCGGTACTCGGCATTGTCCGAAATAATTTCGGCAATAATGTCCATTGCTCCGGCAAGAGCGTCCTCCGCTGTTTCAACTCCCTTTTCCGCGTCAATGTATTCCGCACCGACAGCCTCCGGAATTGTTTCCTTTTTTTGCTCCAATATAAGCGCCGCAAGAGGCTCAAGCCCCTTTTCCTTTGCAATTGTCGCCCTTGTCCTCCGTTTCGGTCGGAAGGGGCGGTATATGTCGTCAAGCTCGGTTATTGTCTTTGCATTGTTTATTGCCGCCTCCGTTTCGGGTGTTAACATACCCTGCTCGGCTATTAAGCGTATTACGTCAGCCTTCTTTTCCTCTATACCTCTGAGATAACAAAGCCTTTCATAAAAGCTTCTTAACACCTCGTCCGAAAGCTCTCCCGTTGCTTCTTTTCTGTATCTGGCGATAAACGGGATGGTATTCCCCTCATCAATCAGCTTGATTGTGTTGACCGCCTGAAATTCCTTTAATGAAAATTCCTCAATAAGCTTTTGCGTTATGCCGTCTGCCATATTTTACCTCCGTTTTACCTATTTGGATTGTTTTTATCACAGCTCTGCCTTGAAGGTTGCTTTTACAACCTTTATTCCCTTTTTCAGCTCATTATACTGCTCTGCAAATTCCTCGGGAAATATTTCTTCATCAGGCATCAGCAATATATAGTTAAGCTCAAATCTTTCATCATAGCAAAGAAATTCATAATTCTTGCCTTCAAGCTCCTCTTTATAGGAATCATCCTCATATTCAAGTATAGAAAACAACAGTCCCGTTTCGTCCCTTTCATAGGAATTGACCTCATAAAAATCCTCCCGATGAGTCGAAACCAACACATTGTATTTTCCCTTCCAGAACTCCGGCAATCGGAATTTATAGTGATTTGTTTTATAATCGTAATACATATCCAGCTGATAATAGCCTGCCAAATCCTCGTCTATCTTATCTGTTTCCTGTTCCTGTCTGCCGCAGGCACATAATGACAGCATTACCGCCGCAGCCATCAGTGCCGCCGTAAATTTTTTAAACATTATTTATTTTCCTTTCTTTTATCTCGGATTATTATTTATTCCCCTCAGCAGCCCGGCACCGTAATCTATATCAACAATTTCCCAATCAAAGCTTTTATACTTAACACCGCTCAGACGCAGCTGCTCCTTTATTGTTTCGTATGATGACACAGGTATTTTAGAGGTATAAAACTGCATTTCCTTTGTATCCTTAATCAGAAACTCAAGATTTTCACCGTCTGTTTTTCCGAATACCGCACTCCTGTGCTCTGCCTTCTCAGGCTCCTGCGTCAGAATCAATACCTTCAAAACCTCAATAACCTTATCATGCAGACCGTTATCAAATATGAGTAATTTTTCCAACAGCTCATCATAAACCGTCACAAATCTAAGATTATAGTCCTCATATTCCTTTAATTCCTCCGATTCCCGCGACGCCTTTTTTACCTCCTCAAACAGCTTGAGCTTTTGTGTATTATCGTTGCAGGGTGTAAAGGAAATTAACAGCTTTTTATCCTTATCGTGATATAAAAGCGGAGCCGGAACAAGTGCCGCCTGCCCGCAGTCCTCACATCGGAAAATATTTATTTTTGCCTCAAGCAAATCCTGCTTAAGGTCGGGGCTGTCGTCACAGGTAATGGAGCTCCAGACATTCATTTCCTGCAAATGACCGCATTTTGGACATTTTATCGACTGTTTATAGTTAATGCTCATTTATGTCCATTGACTCCTTTCTGAAAATCAAATTTGTATTTATTTCTTTCATAATTTATTATTTCCGCAAAAAGCAATTCAGAACAGCATAATAATTCTGTTACGGTTAATATTATACCACAAACACTATGGTTTGTAAATGCAAACTTATCATGATTTTTAAGAAAAATATCTGCGTTATATTTTATAAAGATTAAAAAGCAATAAAAAAGAGCATATCCTCCTTCAAAGACGATATACTCTATTTTTATATTTTCGCCGATTAATACGGCAAATACAGCTTTTGGCTATACTGAAATTATTTATTCACAATATCCTTTAAAGCCTTACCTGCCTTGAAAGCCGGAACCTTAGAAGCGGCAATTGTAATTTCTTCGCCTGTTCTGGGGTTCTTGCCCTTTCTTGCATCTCTTGCTCTTACTTCAAATGTACCAAAGCCAACCAACTGAACCTTATCACCGTTAGTTAATGCATCTGTAATGGAAGCAATTGCAGCTGACAATGCTTTTTCAGCGTCTCTCTTTGAGATTTCTGCCTTTTCAGCAATAGCAGCAACTAATTCTGTTTTGTTCATAAAATTTTCCTCCTAAAAAGTATTAAGGTTGTGTCTGTAACCTACTGTACATATTTTATACAAAAATATATGTTTTGTCAAGAGTTTTTCTGCATTTTTTAACTATTATTCAAAATAATGGCTTAAATGTTGTTTATTTGGAATTGTAAACGCTAAATTTCGTATTTAATATCGGTTTTTACCTTTAATTATCAGTGCTTTCGGGGAGGTCATTTATATTTTCAACGCTTCTCAACTGCCTTTGAATGGCTCTTGTACGGGTTCCCACCAAGGAGTCAAGCTCCTTATTAGCCTGATTTATTCTTTGCTGTACCGCCTCGATTACTCCGGCAAATTTGTCAAATTCAGTCTTTACTCCGCTTAATATTTTCCATACCTCTTGTGAACGCTTCTGAACAGCAAGAGTTTTAAAGCCCATTTGTATACTGTTCAGCAATGCCGCCATAGTGCTGGGGCCTGCCACGTTCACTCTGTATTCACGCTGCAATGCGTCAATCAGTCCCGGTGTATTTACCACCTCTGCATACAGCCCCTCCGTAGGAAGGAACATAACAGCAAAGTCGGTTGTATAAGGAACCTCTATATATTTTGTATGTATATCCTTTGCAAACTGCTTTATCCTGGCTGTAAGCTCCTTTGATGCCGCCTTAATCACCTCCGTGCTTCCGCTGTCATATGCCTGCTGAAGGCATGAATATGCGTCCTGCGGAAATTTTGAGTCAATGGGCAGATAAACATACTCTCCGTTTGAAGAGGGTATTTTTATTGCAAACTCAACAACATTTTTGCTCGAAGGAACCGTTGCAATGTTTTCCTCATACTGCTCCGGCGAAAGAATTTCCTTTAATATTGCCCCAAGCTGTATTTCACCGAGTATTCCCCTTGTTTTGACATTTGAGAGTACCTTTTTCAAGTCCCCCACTCCCACCGCAAGCGTCTGCATTTCGCCCAGACCCTTATAAACCTGCTCAAGCCGTTCGCTTACCAGCTTGAAGGATTGATTCATTTTTTCCTCCAGGGTTTTTTGCAGCTTTTCATCAACCGTTTTGCGCATTTCCTCTAACTTAATGGCATTCTGCTCCCCTAAATCGGAAAGCTTTTTTTCAACGGTACCCCTTATCGCCTCTAATTTCTGCTCACTTGTAGCCTCATAGGTCTTAAAGCGCACTTCATTTCGGTTAAAGCTCTCTGAAAGAAGCCTGTTTAACTCCTCCATACGCTCATTCATTCTTTTATTGGCTTCCTCTAACTTTCTGAGCTGAAGCTCGTCCGTATTCTTCTGATTTGAGCTGATAAGCTCTCCCATTGCTTTTACCGAATTTTGTGCGGCTGTAAGAATATACTGTCCTTCCTCACGTACCGTCTGTGCAATATCCGTTTTCTCTCTTTTCATTCCGACCGTAAGCAGTACAATCTGTAGCACTACAACTGCGGCAAGCAGTACAACAATTAAAATTTCCATTTTGTGACCGTTAACCCCTTTAACTGATTATAATTAGGTAATTGTAAAACCGATATTCCGACACCGCTTTTAATTTTCTTTATTTGTTTCTCCCTGCTTTATCTTATAGGAAAGCGTCATAAGACTGTCCGACATATGCACATTTTCAACCGCCACAGGCTTTGAAAGCTTTATTTCCGCAGAGGAAAAATTCCACAGTCCCTTAACACCGTACTCCACCAGCTTTTCCGCCAATGCTCCAACTTCACTTTTCGGAATTGCAAGAATTGCAATGGAAATACCGTTTTGCTTAATATAGTCCTCTATTCCCTCAATATGAAGAATGGGCTTTGAATTTACTGTTTTACCCACCTTTTCTTCATCGCTGTCAAACAATGCGGTTATAGAAAAGCCTCTTTTTTCAAAGCTCGCATGGTTTGCAAGCGCAAGTCCCAGATGCCCCGCTCCTATTATTACCGCCCTGTATCCGTCCTTAAGACCCAAAAGCTCCGCTATTTCATTATATAAGTATTCAACATTGTATCCGTAGCCCTGCTGACCAAAGCCTCCGAAATAGTTAAAATCCTGCCTTATCTGCGACGCCGTTACACCCATCTTTTCACTCAGCTTTGCAGAGGATATTCGTGTAACTCCCGATTTAAGATAATCACCCAGATATCTGTAGTATCTCGGCAGCCTTTTAATTACCACTTCCGGTACGTTTTTACCTTTATAGTTCACAAAAACACACTCCAATTCTTATGGTATGTACAATATTATAACACAAATAATATTTTTTTGCAACTACATTTATTCATTATTCACTATTTTTGTAAGATTATGAGATATTAAAATTACAGTTTTCCCTAAAAATACAAACGTTACATTAACAATTCTATCCTTAAACAAACAGCAATCTATAGCTGAATATTAAATAAATATTGAAAAATACTTAAAATTTTAAAAAACAGTATTGATTTTATCCGGATTTTGAAATATAATATTTATGACAGCTGTAACTGACACTGAATCATACATTGAAATCACAAGGAGACCGATACCAATGACGAACAAGAGCAAGCCGACAGCAGCTGCTGACAGCAACATACACAAGGATCACAGAAAACGCATGAGAGCCAAGCTCTCCGCTTCGCCCGAATCGCTTTCGGATCATGAGCTTGTGGAAATGCTTTTGTATAATTCCATTCCGCGTGGGAACACAAACGATCAGGCGCACAGGCTGCTTGATTTAGGCGGCAGTCTGAGAGGCATTCTTGATCTTGAGGCTCCGCAGATAAGCTCGGTAAAGGGTCTGGGCGAATCCACAGTGCTTTTATTCCGACTCCTTCGGGAATTTTACATACGCACCGAAAAGCAGAAGCTTGACAAACGGAACCAAAAGAAGATTACAAGAAAAAATATTTCCGAAAAGCTTCATAAAATATTTCTGGGTCTTAAAGAGGAACGAATGATTATGATGACCGTAGATAAGGACTGCTGCCTTATTAAAACTCATACAATAGCCTACGGTAATTCAAACGCAGCGGCAATCTCGCTTAAAAGTATGGTAAGAATTGCCCTTGATGACAATGCGTCCTTTGTCTTTATCGCTCACAATCACCCGAACGATGTTCTTGCACCGTCAGAGGATGACCTTGAAACAACTCAGCTTATCTGTGAAGCATTGGCGCTTATCAATGTACCGGTAATCGAGCATTATATCGTCACCTCAGTTTCGGAGCTGGGAATAATAGACAGACACAATCTTTTTTCACGAAATGACAACAAGGATAAAAAGTAATAGTCATTTTAATTGAAAAAATTTGTATAAACTGCCCAAAATATGTTCATTCCTTTAATTATTGGTATAATTAAAGGAATTTTTTTGTTAATTCTATTGTACTTTTCAAAAAAATAGTTTATAATATAGAATGATAAAATATGTATGTATTATATCATTTTAATTTAAAGCAAACTATTCGGGCGTTATACCTGAATAATAACATCAAAGGACAGGAAAGCGGTTATTATGTTTAACATTGTATTGGTAGAGCCGGAAATTCCGCAGAACACAGGAAATATTGCAAGGACCTGTGCGGCAACCGGCTCGGCTCTTCATATTGTAAAGCCTATGGGGTTTGAAATTGACGACAAAAAATTAAAAAGAGCCGGGCTTGATTATTGGCATCTTCTCGGAGTCAGGTATTATGACAGCCTTGACGATTTCTTTGAAAAAACCAAGGGCGCAAGATATTTCTATGCAACAACAAAGGCGCGTCATACCTATTGCGAAGTAGAATTTTGTGATAACGATTATCTTGTTTTCGGCAAGGAAACAAAGGGGCTGCCTGAGGAGCTTCTTCACGATAACAGGGACAGTTGTATGAGAATACCCATGATAAGTGAGGCAAGAAGCCTTAATCTGTCAAATTCCGTTGCAATTGTTGTTTATGAAGCGCTGCGGCAGACCGGATTTAGAGGCTTACAGGATTTCGGCGAGCTGCATAACCTCAAATGGGACTGATTTAACCGCTAAACAAAAAAAGAAAGGAAATAAATTATGAGCTATAAAATTTTTGTTGACACCGGTGCTGACCTTCCGGAGGAAAGGGCCGCCGCCAACGATATCGGCATAATACGTTTCTTAAGCGTATTCGGCGATACCTCATATGTTACGGGTACTGAGCTTTCAAATGAGGAATTTTACAAAAAGCTGGCGGAATCCTCCGAAATACCCACAACCTCTCAGACTCCCTATGCCGAATTTTATAAAATTCTTAAAAATGCGAGTCTTGAATACGATACCGTAATTTACTTTGCTCTTTCTTCTGTCGGCAGCGGACAATATAATACAGCCTGTATGATAAGAAATGAAATTCTTGAGTCTGATAATCCCAATGCAGATATCAGAATTATCGACACGAAAAGATTCTCTGTGTTTGAAACTCTTGCCGCTATACGCACAAAGGAGCTGCTTGACAGCGGCGAAACGGTTGATAATGCAATAAAGCAGGCAATGGAATATATGGAAAGCTGGGAAGTATATATTCTTGTCGATACCTTAAAATACCTTGAAAAGGGCGGCAGAATAACAAAGACAAGCGCAATCGTAGGCACTCTTCTTGACATAAAGCCCGTTCTTACAATAAGAAACGGACTCATTGAGCCTGTGGAAAAAATAAGAGGCAGAAAGAGGCTTTATAAAAAGCTTGTAGAGCTTATCAGAGCAAATCCCGCTTTTGACAACGGCTCGGGTGAATTTATTATAGTTCAGTCCAACAAGGAATACGGCGAAGAAATGCGTGCTCTGCTCAAAGAGGAATTTGGAATTGCAGACGTTAAGGACTATGTAAGTATGGGTCCCGTTATCGGTACACACATCGGTCCGGGAACGCTTGCGGTTCTGTTCAGACTTAAAGATTAAATACAACAAGTGTGAAAGGGTGGAAAAAAATGAAATATATTGTTGTTTTGGGAGACGGAATGGCAGATTATGAGGTTGAGGAGCTTGGGGGCAAAACAATTCTTGAAACCGCCTATAAGCCCAATATGGATTATATGGCTGCCCATGGCGAGCTTGGGCTTGTTAAAACGGTTGCCGACGGTATGAAACCGGGCAGTGACGTAGCAAACCTTTCGGTAATGGGCTATGACACAAAGAAAAGCTACAGCGGACGCTCTCCGCTTGAAGCGGCAAGCATAGGCGTAACGCTTAAGGATACAGACGTTACCTTCAGAACAAACCTTGTAACGCTTTCCGATGAGGAAAATTACGAGGATAAAACAATGCTTGATTATTCCGCCGGCGAAATCACCACAGAGGAAGCCGCAGAATTGATAAAGGCGGTAGATGATGAGCTTCACACCGATTATCTGAAATTTTATGCAGGTATAAGCTACCGTCATCTTTTAGTATGGGATCACGGTTCAACAAATGTTTCGCTTACTCCTCCCCATGATATTTCCGGCAAAAAAATCACCGACTGTCTTCCCAAGGGTGACGGTGCGGATAAGCTGATTGAAATGATGAAAAAAAGCGTACAAATACTTGCGGAGCACCCCGTAAACAAGAAAAGAATTGCCGAGGGCAAAAAGCCTGCCACATCAATCTGGCCATGGGGTGAGGGAACAAAGCCTGCCCTTGAGGATTTTTATGCTAAATTTGGCAAAAAGGCAAGCGTTATTTCCGCTGTTGACCTTATCAAGGGTATTGCTATTCTTGCCGGAATGAAATCAATTGACGTTGATGGCGCAAACGGCAACCACGATACAAACTATAAGGGCAAGGCAGACGCTGCCTTTGACACTCTTACAAAGGACGGTGCCGATTTTGTATACATTCATCTTGAAGGTCCGGACGAATGCGGACACAGAGGTGAGGCAGACAACAAAAAATATGCCGTTGAGATGATTGACGAAAAGATAATAGGCTATTTGAGAGATAAATTGGACAATGCCGGAATTGATTACAGAATGATGATTCTGCCCGACCACCCGACACCCATTAAGCTAAAAACACACGTTTCCGACCCTGTTCCCTATATCATATATGATTCCGCAAAGGACACCGGTTCGGGACGCACATATACCGAAAAAACCGCAAAGGAAACAGGAATATATATTGATAAGGGCTATGAGCTTATGTCAAAATTTTTATCCGAATAATAACGGTTCTTACATATATCTTCGGGCAATTGTTTTATTTCATTGCCTGTGAGCGATACGGCGAAAAAAAGGAGTTGATTTGATGAAATTCAAGGGCTTTGCCGCAAGACTTACCGCAGCGGCGGTATTGGCGGTTTTGGTTATCGTATGCTGTTTTATATTCTATAAGGAAATAATCGGAGCATTCTTTTTCGTCATAAGACTCCTGCTGCCGTTTATCTTTGCGTTTGTTATTTCGCTTGCCGCCGACCCCCTGGCGGAAAAGCTGCACAAAAAATTCAAGCTGCCCAGAGGTCTTACGGCAATACTTGTTATCATTCTGATAGTCGGTATTGTGGGCGGCTTTCTTACGGGGATTATATGGAAAATCGCTTCAGAGCTTAAAAGCATTTATCTGCAGCTTCCCGAAATTTACCAGAATGCGGTGGATACTCTCGAAAGCATTAACGAAAGCCTTTCCCGGGTGTATTCCGCACTTCCCGATGATATACGCACAGCCTTCGATTCTATCGGAGACAAATTTCAGACAGGGCTGTCCTCAATGATTAAGGATAATTACAAGCCGGTTGTTACCGGCGCCGGTAATTTTGCAAAATCTCTGCCAAGCATTTTCATAGCAATAATAGTATTTATACTTGCGCTGTATTTTATGATTTCCGGTCAGATACCGGTAAAGGAATCGGTGAGGAAAATACTTCCCCAAAAAATGCTTAACGGGCTTACCGTTATTTCGGAGCAGATAAAAAGATATCTGGGCGGATACGTTAAGGCTCAGCTTATAATTATGTCAATAGCCTTTATTATACTCTTTACCGGAATGACGATTTTAAGAGTTCCCTACGCACTGCTTATTGCATTGGGCGTTGCCATACTTGACGCTCTTCCTTTTTTCGGAAGCGGTGCGGTGCTTATTCCCTGGGCGATAATCAGCTTTATTACCTCCGATATACGTATGGGAATAGGTATGCTGATAATCTATCTTTCGGTTATCCTTACCCGTCAGATGATTGAGCCTAAAATTGTAAGCAGCAATATAGGTATAAATCCGCTTATGACGCTTATGGCAATGTATATCGGATATAAGATCTTTTCAATCGGAGGTATGATTTTAGGTCCCGTCATACTTATGCTCGGAGTCAGCTTCTACAAGGCAGGGGCTTTTGACGGTATCATAAGATTTATTAAAAAAATATTTACTTATATAAAAGCAGAAATCCAATCGCTTATTAATTATATATCAATGAAATAAAAGCATATTAATATAAAAAAAGAGGAGAATGTACATGGAAAAGAAAAAATTCTATATTACCACGGCTATTGCCTATACGTCGAGAAAGCCGCACATAGGCAATACCTACGAAATCATTCTTACCGACGCTATCGCACGTTTCCGCCGCTATATGGGCGATGATGTTTTCTTTTTAACGGGAACGGACGAGCATGGTCAGAAAATTCAGGAAATTGCCGAAGCAGCAGGTATTTCACCCAAAAGCTACGTTGACAAAATTGCCGGTCAGATAAAGGATATTGCTGATATGCTGAATATCAGCTATGACAAATTTATCAGAACCACCGACGATTATCACGAAAAGGCAGTTGCAAAAATATTCAAAAAGCTCTATGACCAGGGCGATATATATAAATCGGAATATGAGGGCTGGTACTGTACTCCCTGCGAGTCCTTCTGGACCCAAACGCAGCTTGTTGACGGAAAATGCCCCGACTGTGGCAGAGAGGTAAAGAAAACAAAGGAAGAAGCGTACTTCTTCAAAATGAGCAAATATCAGGACAGGCTTATGCAATATATCGAGGAAAATCCCGATTTCATTCAGCCTGAATCGAGAAAGAAAGAAATGGTAAACAACTTCTTAAAGCCCGGACTTCAGGATTTATGCGTTTCAAGAACAAGCTTTACCTGGGGTATTCCTGTTGAATTTGACCCGAAGCACGTTATATATGTATGGATTGACGCTCTTTCAAACTATATAACAGCCCTCGGCTACACGCCCGATGAAAAGGGAGAGCTTTACAAAAAATATTGGCCTGCCGATGTACATATCATCGGAAAGGATATACTGCGTTTCCACACAATCTATTGGCCGATTATGCTGATGGCTCTGGGCGAGCCGCTGCCAAAGCAGGTCTTCGGACACCCCTGGATGCTTTTCGGTGAGGAAAAAATGTCAAAATCCAGAGGAAACGTTATTTATGCCGAGGATTTGGTAAGACATTTCGGAGTTGATGCGGTAAGATATTATTCTCTCCATGAA
>Ga0256406_1001814_pt1 | contig 32812 bp, 24 predicted proteins | sample RumenRJG_03DNA_FD_185986 | JGI IMG/M metagenome (GOLD analysis project Ga0256406, IMG submission 185986) | Bovine rumen microbial communities from Lethbridge, Alberta, Canada - RJG_03 | ecosystem: Host-associated > Mammals > Digestive system > Stomach > Rumen | place: Canada: Alberta | collected...
CATCACTCCCAACCCACGCGGCACATTGATCAGCGTAAAATCTGTGGGGGCCCAAAATCCACCTTCAAAAAAAATCAATACTGAAAATCAATCAGTTACATAACTAAACCCTGCAATGTGGGTTAAAAGACGGCTTTATCCACTTTTTCCCCACTCGGCTAATCGAAGAGACTTGATTAAAAAAAAATAGTCCCATGCGTCTGCACGGGACTATTATGAAGGGATATATCGTTATCTCCAGTTTATTTCACGGTGATGAGATAATAGTTTTTCTTTCCACGCTGCACGAGCAGGTATTTGCCGTCGATGAGGTCTTCGCTGGTCACGGGACGGTCGAAGGCAGTCAGCTTCTCCTTGTTGAGGCTCACGCCATTGCCCTTCACCAGCTTGCGCATCTCGCTCTTGCTGGGGAAGATTTCCCAACCCTCGCGGCAGAATACGTCTACGGCAGGCTGTCCGAGCTGATCCTTGGCGAGATCGTAGTGGGGCACGTCCTTGAACACATCGTTGAGCGTTGCCTCGTCGAGTTTGGCCAGACTGTCCTTGGTGGCCTTACCGAAGAGGATGTTGCTGGCAGCGATGGCCATGTCGAGATCTTCCTTGCCATGCACCATGGTGGTCACCTCCTCAGCCAGACGGCGCTGCAGGGTGCGGCGGCCGGGATCCTGACGATGCTCCTCGATGAGTCCGTCGATAGTCTCCTTGTCGAGGTCGGTGAATATCTTGATATAGCGCTCTGCGTCGGCATCAGTCACGTTGAGCCAGAACTGATAGAAGGCATAGGGAGTGGTGCGGTTGCGGTCGAGCCATACATTGCCGCTCTCGGTCTTGCCGAACTTCTTGCCGTCGGCCTTAGTGATGAGCGGGCAGGTGAGGCAGAAGGCCTCGGCATCGTTGCCCAGCGTGCGGCGGATGAGTTCTGTGCCGGTTGTCATGTTGCCCCACTGGTCGTTGCCGCCAAGCTGCAGGCGCACGCCGTAGTGCTGATACTGATAGAGGAAGTCGTAGCCCTGCAGAAGCTGATAGGTGAACTCGGTGAATGAGAGTCCGTCGCGGGCCTCACCGTTGAGTCGCTTCTGCACGCTGTCCTTTGCCATCATGTAGTTCACGGTGATGTGCTTGCCGATGTCGCGCACGAAGTCGAGGAAGCGATAGTCCTTCATCCAGTCGTAGTTGTTGACCAGCTCGGCCTTGTTGGGCTCAGTTCCGTCGAAGTCGAGGAAGCGGCTCACCTGTTTCTTGATGGCCTCCTGATTGTGATAGAGCGTGTCCTGGTCGAGCAGGTTGCGCTCCTGACTCTTGCCCGAGGGGTCGCCAATCATTCCCGTAGCACCGCCCACGAGCAGATAAGGCTTGTGGCCGCAGCGCTGGAAGTGGCGCAGCATCATGATGCCACAGAGGTGGCCGATATGGAGTGAGTCGGCTGTGGGGTCGGTACCCAGATAGCCCGAAGTGAGATGGCTCTGAAGATATTCTTCCGTACCGGGCATGATCTGTGCGAGCATGCCACGCCATTTGAGTTCTTCTACGAAATTCTTCATTATCTTATAGTCTTTGATTTTATTAGATGTAACGATTATGGCACCGGATCGTAGCCGCTTCCGCCCCAGGGATTGCAGCGCAGGATGCGCCAGATGGCAAGTGCCAGACCCTTGATGGGACCATACTTGAGCAGTGCCTGACGGGCGTATTCCGAACAGGTGGGCGTGAATCTGCACGACGGGGGCGTATAGGGCGTGATGAACTTCTGATAGAACATGATGGGAAGCACGAGCGCCCAGGTCAACGGCAGACAGATGATGTACAGCACCTGTCCCAGCTTGCTGCGATGAGGTTTCTCCGTTGGCTGACTCATAACCGCTCTCCTATCCTGCGGAGCATCTTCTCCACTTTGCTTTTCACCTCATTGCTGGAATGGAGGTTGTTGTCGAGCCAGATGAAAGCCACGTCGAGCGTCAGGTTGCGCTCTGTGAGCAGTTCGGTCAGCGGCTGTTTGCTCATCCTGAAAGCCTCGCGCACCTGCCGTTTCACGCGGTTGCGCTTCACGGCGCGCTTGAAGCTTTTTTTTGGCACGCTGACGAGCATCTGCAGTGTCTGCTCGTCGGCGAACCGCTTGCGTTCAACGTAGACCACCCTAAGCGGGAACACGGTCATGCTCCTGTGGGAACTGCTGTTGAACAGCTCCTCGATGGCGGTGCGGCTGCACAGCCTCTCGTCTTTGCTCAGGGTGTTGGCTGGCATTGGATACAATTAGATGGATTACTTGTTCTGCTCTTTCAGATAGGCCTTCAGCGCAGAGGTCATCGACGGATACTGCTGCGACGGAGCCTGGAGGTCGAGATGGAGTCCTTCGGCTTCCACAGCCTTAGCGGTGGCGGGACCGAAAGCGGCAATCTTGATGTTGCCCTGCTCGAAGTCGGGGAAGTTCTTCTTCAAGGCCTTCACGCCAGTGGGGCTGAAGAACACAATCATATCGAAGTCGAAGTTCTTCTTCTGCTCGTCGGTGAAGTCGTTGCTCACGGTGGTGTACATCACGCATTCCTTGTGGTGCAGCTTCTTGCTGTCGAGGAGCTTTGCGATGCTGTCGTTGTGGACGCTGCTCAGCGGCACGAGGTATTTCTCATCCTTGTGCTTCACCATCTGGGGCAGCACGTCGTCGATCTTGCCCGTTGTGCCGAAGAATATCTTGCGCTTGCGATACTGAACGTACTTCTGAATGTATAAAGCGATGGTCTCGATGACACAGAAATACTTCATGTCTTCAGGAATGGTGATACGCATTTCCTTGGCCAGTTTGAAATAGTTGTCAATAGCGTGGCGGGAAGTGAATACCACTGCGGTATAGTCGAGCAGGTTGATGCGCTGCTGGCGGAATTCCTTTGCAGAGAGCCCCTCTACCTTAAAGAAGGGATGGAAGACACACTCTACGCCAAATTCCTTTTCAATGTCATAATACGGCGACTTGTCGCTTGCCGGTTGAGGCTGCGAAATGAGTATTTTCTTTATCATCGGATCCTATAAAATTAATCTCAAATAGTTACTTGTAAGCAGTAGAATACCAGCAAGAATGCAGGCAGGTACCACTTCGAGCGCACAAAAGTACAAAATATTTTGCAGATAGACGTTTTTCTTTCTGAAAAAGATGACTGTAGTGCGGTAAAGTGTTAGTAATTTGACAATTCCAACGACTGCAAATACGTAAATAAGCAGGTTCTGGGAATTGGTTTTGAAGTATGTGCAAAGCATCACGGCAGGCAGCAACAGCACACCCTCTGAAGAGACGAGAAAGAGGTAGGCCTTGGTCCACTGCTCGGTCTTGCGGATGTCGAAAAACACCCAGCCCGTAATCCAGTAGAGCAGCAATTTCACGATGAAGTATACCGCCACTATGCCGGTATAGATGCCTATCTCCTTATATTTGTCGGAGAAGTTGACGCTCGTGTCGCCACCATGCCAAAGGAAAAAATAGATGAGCGCGCCGAGCAGACAGGTCTGAAGGGCCAGGAAGAGCTGGAAGTGGAGCTCGTTGGAGGTCTCAGTGATGTCGCTGAACTCGCGTCGCGGTGCCGAGAAAAAGTTCTTGGCCTGACGGACGATGAAGCGATGGCTTTGGGCCGAAGCGAAGAGCGCCAGCAGAAAGCAGGCCAGCAACAGCGAGATGATGAAGTTGTCGTTGGCGATGTTGTAGGGAACGGGTTCGCCCTGCTCGCCGTAGCCTGCCCCACCCCGCTCCACGAAAAGCGTGTCGCCAGAGAGGATGGACGTGATGTGGGTGGAATCCTCAAACACATCGGCATGCAGCTCCTTCACGTTCACCGGCTTGGGTTTGGGCAAACGCTTCAAGCACGCTGGCACCTTCTCTACAGGTGCCAGCGTGTCGGTTGTGAACAGTATTGTGTCGTTGTCAATCATTGATTATCGAGAAGCGGAGCACCGATTGCTGCCAGGCTGTTCGGGCCTTAATGTGCAGGCTTGGCTCCAGCTGTCTCTATTTTATTCCGAATACTTTTTTAATCTCGTCCATGCGGTCGAGTCTCTCCCAGGTGAAGAGTTCCACATCCATTTCTTTCGTCTCGTGATAGAGGCTGGTGAACTCCTTGTGTACTACTTCGTTCTTGCGGCCCATGTGACCGTAGGCGGCTGTCTCCGAATAGATGGGCTGGCGCAGCTTCAGCTGTTTCTCGATGGCCTTCGGACGGAGATCGAAGAGCTGATTGATCTTCTCGGCAATCTCGCTGTCTTTCATATTGACGTGGCTCTTACCGTAAGTGTTGACGTAGATGCTGACGGGCTCGGCCACACCGATGGCGTAGGCTATCTGCACAAGCATCTCGTCGCTCACGCCTGCGGCTACCATATTCTTGGCAATCCAGCGTGCGGCATAGGTTGCGGAGCGGTCCACCTTCGAGGGGTCTTTGCCCGAGAAGGCACCACCGCCGTGTGCGCCACGGCCACCATAGGTGTCGACGATAATCTTGCGGCCGGTCAGACCGGTGTCGCCGTGAGGTCCGCCAATGACGAACTTGCCGGTAGGATTGACGAAATATTGAATGTTGTCGTCGAAGAGAGCCTTCACTTTCGGGCCCACCTGCTCCAGCACGCGTGGCATGAGGATGTTGATAACGTCCTCGCGAATCTTGGCGAGCATCTTCTCGTCGGCCTCTCTTTGTGCCTTCTTCTGGTCGGTCGCGTTGAAATCTGGCTTAATGAATTCGTCGTGCTGAGTGCTCACCACGATGGTGTGGATGCGCTGTGGCACGCCGTCGTCGCTGTATTCCACGGTCACCTGACTCTTGGCATCGGGACGCAGATAGGTCATCACTTTGCCTTCCTTGCGGATGTCGGTCAGCGTGCGCATGATGAGATGGGCCAGGTCGATGGTGACGGGCATGTAGTTCTCGGTCTCATTCGTGGCATAGCCGAACATCATTCCCTGGTCGCCGGCGCCCTGGTTCATGCTGTCCTTGCGGCTCACACCGCGGTCGATGTCCTCGCTCTGCTCGTGGATGGCAGTAAGGATTCCGCAGCTGTTGCCGTCGAACTGGTATTCGCCTTTGGTATAGCCGATGCGCTTGATGGTCTTGCGGGCTATAGTCTGAAGATCGATGTAGGCCGACGAGCGCACCTCACCCATAATGACCACTTGTCCGGTGGTGACAAAGGTTTCGATGGCGCAGTGGGCGTTGGGGTCGTAGGCGAGAAACTGGTCGAGAAGAGCGTCTGAGATTTGATCGGCCACCTTGTCGGGGTGTCCCTCAGATACCGATTCTGATGAAAATAAATATGACATAATAGTAAGTGATTATGCGGCAAACCTGCGAATTCGCCATGTTGAAGTTGTATAAAATCTGAGGGGGAATGAGCATACAGACACGCAGACTACTGCCTCGGCTCATCTTTGCGGGTGCAAAGTTACTGCTTTTAAGCGGAATAAACAAAAAGTAATAGCAAAAAAAGGTTTTTGAAGAAGTACCCATCCCAATCTTTCCAAAGGAAAAAGACCTACCCGTGCCTCCGAAGGGAGAAAAGTAGCAAAAGGAAGCATTTATTAAACGATAGGGCGTATAGGAGGGCCGTCATTCCTGACGGCCAAGATTTCCGAACGAGTTTCTGACAGAACAACCGGACGTCTTTCCGAACGAATTTCTTATAGAATAATCCAGTTTCTTTCTTGGCCGTCAGGAATGACGGCCCTCCTACCTTCCTCTGAAGGGATGAATTAATGTTTTTTTTTAACATTGAATGTTCATTAATCATCCATGAATGAACCATAAAGGTTATTATTCATGAGTCATTTATGATCATTTATGGACATTAGTGTAGAAAAACTAAATTGTTGGTCACTCGCCATCGTTCTTTATTCTCTGGAGAGGCGTTTATAGGAAGGGCGTTATGGGATTGACCTCTATTTGCTTCTCCCCTCCCTTTGTAGGGAGGGGTTGGGGGTGGGTCTTCTATTACAAATTTCTATTTTCTCTTTATTGTTCTCTCTCCTTCCAGTGGATAGCTTCCTGGAAACGCTTGATGACAGCGGGCTCGCCGATATGCTTCTCCTCGTCCTCACTGAGCTTGCAAGTCTCGTTGTAGTAGGGCCAGGCCTCTGTAATCTTGGCGGCCACGAGTTTTATGACGATGTTCATCGGCTTGATGCCTTCGAAGTCGTTGGTGAAGTGGGTGCCGATGCCGAATGAGGGCTGCACGTACTTCTCTGCATACTTCTGCACCTCAATGGCCTCGTCGGTGTTGAGGGCATTGGAGAAAATCACCTGCTTGGTCTTCGGGTCGACGCCGAGCGAACGGTATTTCTTCACGATGCGCTGCAGTTCCTCGCGGTTGTCGCCACTGTCGATGCGGAGACCCTTGAACAGATTGGCGAAGTCCTCACTGAAGTTAAGCGAGAAGATGTCCCATCCGAAGGAATCATAAAGGTAGGTTCCGAGTGCTCCACGGAAGGTGTTGCGCCACGACTCCATAGCCAAGTGGTTGGCCATCTGCGGACCGTACATGCCGCCAATGGCGCAAACAAACTCGTGGGCCATCGTGCCGACGGGAGTGAGGTCGTATTTCATGGCGAGCCACACATTGCTAGTGCCTACGAACTTGCCTTTCCACTGCTTCGACAGATAGCAGTCTTTCATGGCTTTCACCATCACGTCCTCAGCCTGCAGGGAGAGACGGCGGCGCGTGCCGAAGTCGGTGTAGGTGCAGCCGGCGCCAAGCAGACGCTCTGCCTTGTTGTAAGACTTGCGATAGTAGTCCTCGTAGTTCACTTTGTCCTGTCCGGTCACGATGTAGTAGAGTTCAGATACGATAGCCAGAACCTTCACTTCGAGCAGAATGGTGTCGCTCCATGCTCCCTCGAATTCGATGTGGAGATGGTGCTCGTCGTCGAGCCATGCCTTCACCCACGATGTGTCGTAGCGGAATCCCTTCAGATAGGGATAGAACCACTCGGGGATGTAGTTGCACTTGCGCCGCATGAAGGCAATCTCTTCATCCGTGATGACAACGTTCTCGAGATATTTCACCTGCTCCATGACGAGCTTGTCGAAGCCGTCGGGATAGACGGTATTGTCCCGGTCTTTGAAGCTGTATTTCACCTGTGCTCTTGGGAAGTTGTCGATGACGGCACAGCACATGGTGAATTTATAGAGGTCGTCGTCAGTGAAGTGGGTAATGATTTGTTTCATAAAATTGATTGATGATGATATTAAGCAGCGCTGATTGCTGCTGTCGCAACTATTATCTTGATAACGATGTTCAAGTAAATTTATTGCAAATAGATATATGCCATTGAAGGTTTATTTCTGTGCGCCGGAGAATATCCGTGGAAATATAGGAGAGATGGCAATGCGCAATCGCTGTCTGGCTATGTCTTTTTCCGAGAGTTTTATGGATTACCGCTCGGTGGTAATCGAATTACCGCTCGGTAATCACACTACCACTCGGTGGTATTCACGCTACCATTCGGTGGTACGCACGCTACCGCTCGGTGGTACTCGCCTCATCTCTCGGTTTTCAACTTCTGGATACTCGAATCTAGAGAATTCTCTTTCTTTGCCGGGTATAGGAACGATTCTGAAATTCACTGAATTCTAGAAGAATAATCAAGAATTGGAGGTCTTGTCAAGAATAAGAGGTTTTCGTGAATAAGATTTTTTTGTCAAGAATTAGAGAATTAGAGAATTTTGCTATTCACATGAATGATTCTCAATTTTTTGAATTCTAGAGAAATATAAAGAATCAGTGGCCTTGTCAAGGGTAAGAGAATTTTACTATTCAGCCTCTCTCCTGACTTTATATACTTCGCCACTCCCTTTGCGCACTACGTGCTGGTGTGGCTCTTCGAGTCACTGAGTCCAGTTATAGTAGCTGTACATAATCCCCAGTCTGCGCTCCTATCGTCGCTTGACAGGGGTTACTGAAAGTGTACCCCTTCGGGGCACTATTCCGCTTGCTTCTCCACTCCCTCCTATGCACTCCTGTCATTTACCCTCCGCTTGCTTCTCCCCTTCCCTCTGTAGTAGTAGGAGTGTCGTCATTCCTGACGACCAAGGATTTAATTGTGATGAGCAAGCGGTCCTTCTTTCTTGGCCGTCAGGAATGACGGCCCTCCTATGCGCTCCTATCATTTACCCTTCGCTTGTTTCTCCCCCTCACTCGTAGGGAGGGGGTGGGAGTGGGTCTTCTATCTTTTCCAGCCCAGAATGGGCTGACTCTCAGTAACCCCAGTCAAGCGACGTCAGGAGCGCAGACTGGGGATAGCGAGCCCCCTCCTGCTCTGGACTCAGTGCCCCGGAGGTGGCACACTAGCGCGAAGCGCGCAGGCAGACAGTTAACTAGATGATGTTCAGTAGATATACAGCTATTCATAGAGTAGAAGGCATGGATAACGAAATATGCCGGACATCCAACTATCACAGTTGCACGTCCGGCATCGAAAAACCAAATCTATTTTATCTATATGATGTTTATCACTTTTTATAGGCCCATTTGTCTGAGAAGCCAATTATTGCCCCTATCTGTTTGAGAAGCCAATTATTGCTCCTATCTGTTTGGGAGGTCAATTATAGTCCCATCTGTTTGAGCAGCCAGTTCTCCCACTCGTCCCACTGCTCCTGATACCAGAAGTGGCCGGTCTGCTGATAGACGCTCAGCGTCTTGTTGGGAGACGTACATATATTATAGGTACTGTAGGAGGACGTCGGTGGCACTACCTCGTCGTTGTAGCCGAAGCTGAACCAGCTGTTGCACTTCACGCGACGGGCAAAGTTTACACCGTCGTAGTAGCGGGCACCCTCTACGCGCTTTGGGTCTACATTCTTTACGTTGTAGAAATAGTGGGGCCAACCGCCTGCCACGCCTTTCAGTTCCGACTCGTGGTCGCAGAGAGCATCGTGGACTACGCCGATGAACGTCACACGTGGGTCGAGGGCTGCCGTGGAGAGCGAGAGAAATCCTCCCTGACTGCTGCCCGTGACGCCGAGCTGCTTGCCGTTCCACTCGGGCAGAGAGGCGATGTAGTCCACGCAGCGCACGCATCCCACGACTACCCGACGGTAATAGTTGTTCTGCGGGTCGTCGAGGTTGCAGTTCCAATAGCCGTTGAGCGCACCGGCAAGAAGGTCGTCGTAGACTTTCTGTTGCATGGTCACGGGGATGCCGTGGATGCCAATCTCGAGCGTGATGCATCCTTTCGAGGCCGTCCAGCTGTCGCCCTGATAGGGACGCACGCCGGCACCGGGAACGCGGAGCAGGGCCGGGTACTTGCCCGGCTTTGTGGGAACGCACAGAATGCCGTAGATGCGGCTGCCACAGGCATTGTTTTGGAAGTTCACCTCATAGACGTTGACCTCATCCGTGCAGCGCTCGGGCAGCAGGATGCGCTTCGAGTCGAGCGGAATCTGGCGCGCCTCGTCGAGAGCCGACTTCCAGAAAGCGTCGAAATCCTTGGGCTCCTGGGTTGCCGGACGAAGCTGCTCGGGCGAGAAGCCTGCCGTGCAGAGTCCTTCGTAGTCTTTTCCGTCAACGTGGGCCGTCACCTTCACGCGGTAGAATCCCGGACGGCTCATGCTACCCGTCCATTGGGTCTCGCCCTCTTTCAGCGTGAGGCTCTTCTTCACGTCGGGATACATCACCGGTCCTGCCTCCAAGTCGATACGGGCGCCCGGCAGTGTTGTGCCCGACTTGAGGACACTGATGCGGAACGTGGCCTTCTCGCCCGTCTTGTAGTTCCAGTCGCGATGGTCGGGCTGAACGCTGACGGTGATATTGTTGCCTCTAATCTGCGCACCGACGGGAAGGAGCAGCAGAAGAGTGAAAAATAAGCTGAGTATTCTTTTCATTTGGTTATGACGTTTTATAGATTCGTTTCTGTGTGCAAAGTTATTGCTTATTGAGCCAAATGACTTGACGTTTATTGTCCAAAACTAATAGTATTGTGCCAAACTTGTTCCGGGGACTGTAAAAAACGAATCAATGTTCGGCCGAAAACAAGAATAATTCGTAACTTTGCAATACCTGAATGAGAACTTTAATGATAAAAAATAATAACCGATGAACAAATTCAAACTGTTGTCTCTTGCCGTGCTGCTTGCTTTGCCGGCAACGGAGACGAGTGCCAAAGTGAGGCTCCCTCATCTGCTCAGCGACGGAATGATTGTGCAGCAGAATGCCGACGTGCGCCTGTGGGGATGGGACAAGCCAGGAACTACCGTGCGCGTCACGAACTCGTGGTCTAATGATGTGGCTGAGGCCAAAACCGGTAAGAACGGTGAGTTTCTGCTGACCGTGCGTACGCCCAAGGCCAGCTACACGCCGCTGACCATCACCTTCGACGACGGCGACAAGACCACGCTCCGCAATGTGTTGAGCGGTGAGGTGTGGGTCTGCGCCGGACAAAGCAACATGGAGATGCCCGTGAAAGGCTTCGACAACTGTCCTGTTGAGGGATACAACGAAGAAGTGGTGGGCGCCCGCAAGTATGGCGGCATCCACTACGTGAAGATTCCGCCTGTGATGAGCATGAAGCCGCTCAACGACGCCCAGTGCCACTGGGAGGCCATCTCGCCTACTACTGTCGGCGACTGCTCGGCCACGGGATGGTTTTTCGCCAAGACCGTCAACGAGGCCCTTGACATTCCCGTGGGACTCATCCTCGCCAACAAGGGCGGAACGCGCGTGGAGAGTTGGCTCGATGCCGACAACCTCAAGAAATATACCAAGGAGAGCCTCGACTCTGCCGCAAACGTGAAGAAGTTCGGCTACGACTATCATCGTCCGCTCGTCTGGGGCAACGGCACCTTCTCGCCCATCCTCAACTATACCGTCAAGGGTATCCTCTTCTATCAGGGATGTTCCAACGTGGGCGACCCCGGCGACCAGTACTCCCAACGGCTGAAAATCCTCGTCGACCAATGGCGGCGCGACTTCAAGCTGGGCGAGATTCCCTTCTATTTCGTGCAGATTGCACCTTATTATTATGACAACGTCAACGGCGAGCAGGGCGCAAGACTGCGCGAACAACAATTAAAGGCAGCCCAGATGATTCCCAACAGTGACCTTGTCTGCACCGACGACCTCGTATACCCTTGGGAGTCGCAGCAGATTCATTGCTCGCAGAAGCGCCAGGTGGGACAGCGTCTGGCCTACATCGCCCTCAACCACGACTACGGCATGAAAGGCCTGATGTGTGAGAGTCCGCAGGTGAGCGACTATAAGTTCGTTGGCGACACGTGCTTTGTGCATCTCAAGAACGACTACAGGGCCATCTCGCGCTACGAGGACATCCATGGCTTTGAGCTTGCCGGTGCCGACAAGGTGTTCCACAAGGCCAATGCCTACTATTATTGGACGAAGGGCATCATCATCACTTGTCCTGAGGTGAAGCACCCCGTGGCCGTGCGCTATGGCTTCCGCAATTTTCTGATCGGCAATGTGGCCAACGCTGCTCATCTGCCGCTTTTCCCATGGCGGAGCGACAACTGGTAAGCTGCTTCGTCGGTAGTCCCTTCTGTATTGACCAGACGGTATAATACTGTCTGGCTGAAGCTGTCGCTTTTAGAATACGAAAACTGAGGGCTGGATTTCCATGGCTGGGAATCCAGCTCTTTGTCTATGAAAAAACGGTTGTTGGTGCCGTCCTACAGATGACAACCCGTCGGCTTCCATATGGGAGCCAGCGGGCAGGCTTTTGGGGGCCGACGGGCTTCCATATGCCGGCCGGCATGAATAAGCGGAAATAGAAGTTGGTATTGGCCATAATTGAATCGTCTGTAGACAGAGGCAAACATGTTGGGAGCTTTACAGACGAGGCTCAGCCTTGTTGCAAAGGCTGTCAGTCCGAAGCGGTGTGTGTGTCGCTAATCGGCGAAAAGAATATTAATGTTGAAAAAACGGACATATTTTGTAATAATTACAAAATATTGTAGGATAAAAAGCGTTTCATAGACAGATATGATGAAAACGACAATCTTTGCATACGCATTGCTAACTTTTTCCAGCATAGCCCCATGTGTGGCCGAAGAATATTCTCCAGACACCCTGCAGGCAGCTGCAGTGCAACTGATGCCTGCAGCGCACGTAGCCCCCGATCCCAACGCTATCTCCAAAGATACCCTTCGACTAAACCCAAAGCTGGAATGGATGGACCGCGCCTTTAAGTCTCGTCTTTTCCGTGCTACTTATATGGGTGTGCCGCTCATTGCCGGCGGTCTCATCGTGAAGCACCAGGACACAAAGTTCAGAAAGCTTCGCAACGACTTCTTGCCCCACTTCCGCCGTCCTGTTGACGACTATATGCAATATCTTCCTGCCGTGGTGATGGTGGGATTGAAGGCGGCAGGGATACCCTCGCGCAGTTCGTGGGGGCGCATGCTGCTGAGCGATATGTTCACGGTGACTGCCATGGGGCTGACAGTGGACGGACTGAAACGTACCACGCAAGTGACGCGCCCCGACGGTACCAACCGCCACAGTTTTCCTTCTGGCCATACGGCTACGGCCTTCATGACGGCCACTATGCTCACTAAGGAGTATGGTCATCTCTCGCCATGGGTGGGCGTGGGAGCCTATTCGCTGGCTACGGCAACAGGTTTGATGCGCGTGGCCAACAATAAACACTGGATTTCCGACGTGATGGTGGGTGCAGGCATCGGCATCCTTTCCACTGAATTAGGCTATTGGCTGGCCGACCTTATCATGAAGGATAAGGGACTCAACGTGAAGGATTCACCCGAGATGTATGCGGCGCTCTTCCGCCCCACCCCTTCGTTTCTCTCGCTCACCGTGGGATTCTCTCTCCCACTGAGCCACTACGACATCCGTGAGGGAGAAGCTTTTGAGACCACCACAGGCACCGCCATTGGACTGGAGGGAGCCTGGTTTTTCTCTCCTTATTTGGGCATCGGAGGCAAGGCTTCGGCTGCCAATCTGCATTACATCGTCAACGGCCAGGACGCGCCCGACAATACCTTTAAGTTCTACACCCTTCAGGCAGGTCCCTACTTTTCCCTGCCACTCTCCAAGCGGTGGCGTGTGGGCAGTAAACTTGTCGGTGGAGCCGTCTTCTATCCGCCCACCGACATCAACGGCACTCCCATACCGCGCCACTGTGGGCCGGCCTTTGGGTCCGGACTGAGCACCGACCTGCAGGTGCGCTCCAACCTGTCTATAGGAACTTATCTCGATTACAATGTACAAGTGCCGGGCAGCAAATACAGCCACGAATACATCCATGTACTCACGCTCGGTGGCCGGGCCAGCATCAGATTCTGAACTCTTTTGTGCGGGAGACTTCTTGATACACCTGTGGCATCTTTAAGAATCCGAAATCGTAGGAATCCTTCAGTATGTCGTTCACCTCCATGCGATATTCCTCCTGGAGAGTTTGGCTAACAAGAAAAATAGGGGGTAAACACTCGTATAATCAGTGTTTACCCCCTACTTGAATGATTGTGAAAAGAGCTATGTCTTCAGCTTTGTTGTGCTATTAATTGATGATCTTTTGAATTTTCTTCGGCCCGTTGGCTGTAGTTGTCACCTGTTGTCCATAGAGATGAAGCAAGGGCTTCTAACAATGATGCTGGCGTGTAATACTTTCTATGCCATTCAATAATGATAAAAAGAATGGTGAGGATAAAAAAAACGGGCGGCGCGCCAATTCTGACGCATCGCCCGTTTTTTTATTGCTGAATAAGAAGGATTACTTTGCAGGCAGCATCACCACCTCGCAGTGGTCGCCAGACTGCAGCAGTTCCTGAACAAACTTAGAGACAGACTGCGGAGTCTGAGCCTCTATAAGACTCTTGTAGGTGGTGAAGTTGTCAACACCGTAGCGGCGCCAGTTGTTGATGATGCCCAGCCAGTAGCCGTTGTTCTTGGCATTGTCGTCGGCTTGCTTGAGCATGAGCTTCTTCACCTTGTCGAGCTTGTCGGCATCGCAGGTCTTGGCCAGGTCGTTCACCTCCTGATAGAGGATCTTGCGGGCCACGGCCTGCTTCTCCGGCTTCATTGGGCAATAGGCCTGAATGAGAGCCAAGCTGTAGTTGTCCTCGTCGATGTCCATACCGCCAAAGGCCTGAACAGAATAGGCTGCGCTGCTGTCCTCGCGGATGCTCTGCAGATACTCCATCGTGAGAATCTGTCCGGCGATGTCGGCCTGGATGCTGTGCTCTGTGGTGTAGGGAATCTTGTGCGAAGTCCATACGATGACGGCTATGGCCTTGGGAGTCTCCATCTTGCGGGTGAAGTCGCAGTTGCGCACGCCCGGCATGATGTCGGCCAGACGCTTGCCCTTCTCCACCTTCTTGCTGGAGGGCAGCGAGCCCAAGTAGGTCACGGCAAACTGCTTGAGCGAATCCACGTCGAAGTTGCCGATGAAGGTGAACTCCCATCCGCGTGCATTGGCCAGGCGCTCCTTGGCCATGGCGAGGATGCGGTCGTAGGATGCGGTCTTGAGATCCTGCTCGTTGAGCGGGGCCAGACGCTCATTGTGGTCGTAGAGTGTGGCGGTGATAGAGTCGGAGAAAGCGATGTCCGGGCTGAGCTTGCGCTCAGACAGTTCTACCTGCTTCTGCTTCATCAGGTTGTCCCACTCGTCCTGGTCCTTCGTGATGTTGGTGAAGGTGAGGTAAGTGAGCTGGAAGAGGGTGCGGAGGTCCTTAGGTGTAGAGTTACCGCTGATGTTCATGTAGCGGCCGCCCATGGTGACGCTCGTACCAGCGATGACGCCGGCGAGGGACTTCTGCAGCTGCTTGTTGCTGAAGCCGCCGAGACCGCTCGACTCGATAGCGTCGTCGAAGAGTTTCAGGTTGGCGCCATCCTGCTTGAAGTTGTAGACCGATGAGCCTGCACCTCCACGGGCCGTCATGATGACCTGGTCTTTCTTGAAGTCCGTCTTCTTGTAGGTCACCTTCACGCCGTTCTGCAGGGTGAGCGTGGTGTAGCCAAGCTTGTCGTTGGTCTCCTGTTTCACAATCTTGCCGGCCTTGGGCTCCTGCTTCAGCAGCGGCTCGTTCTTCACGTTGTCCACGTAGGCTGTGAGCTGTTCGCCACGGGCTGCCTTCACGGCGTCGAGAAGCTGTTGCTTGGTGGGATATGTGGCGCCTTCCTTCTCGGTATTGAAATTGATGATTACGAGATTGGAGTCGTTGTCGTGGAAACTCTCCTTGACAGCTTCGTTGATAGCTTCTACGGGAATCATGGGCACCATCTGTTTCATCAGCTGATAGGAGACATCGATGCTGGGCATAGGCTCATTCTCCAGGAAGTTATTCACGATCTCCTGATAGTATTGGGTGTTGGTGCGCTTGTCCTTGTTGCTGTACATCTTGTCGAGGTTCGACAGATAGTCCTGCTGGAAGCGCTTGTACTCTGTTGCGGTGAAGCCGAACTGCTGGGCGCGGCGGAGTTCCTCAATCAGGGCCTTTGTAGAGGCTGCGGTCTGAGAGACGTCCTTGGGCATGGCAGCCAAGGTGAGGGCGTCCTTGGTCTTGGCGTAGATGTACTGACCGTAGCTGACATCAGCTCCCACGTAGGGGCAGTCGGCCTTCAGGGCACGCTCGCTGAGACGGTCGGAGAGCATCTTGCAAAGGGCGCTGTTCATATAGCTGTTGACGTAGAAGAGCGGAGTGTTCTTCAAGCTGTCGGGGAACACGTCCTGCTTAATCATCACCTCCACCATAGACTGCTGGAATTCCTTATCCTTGTCGATGACCACGATGGGCTCGGCATTGTCGGGAACCTGCTCGTCAACCACGGGAGCGGCATTCTTCGGATTCTGGATGTCGCCGAAGAGCTTCTTGATCTCGGCTTCCACCTTGTCGACGTCAACGTTGCCGACGACGATGATGCCCTGGTTTGACGGGTGATACCACTTATGATAATAGTCGACGAGTTCCTTGCGCTTGAAGTTGTCGACCACCGACATCAGACCGATGGGGTAGCGCAGACCGTACTTCGAGCCGGGATAGAGGGCAGGAAGATTGCGCTCAAACATGCGGCTGCCGGCACTGGTGCGCAAGCGCCACTCCTCGTGGATGACGCCACGCTCCTTGTCGATCTCGTCCTGTTCGAGCGACAGTCCGCACGACCAGTCGCGCAGGATGAGCAGGCAGGAGTCGATGTTGTTGGGATTGGTGGTGGGCACGTTGTCGATGTTGTACACCGTCTTGTCGATGGCCGTGAAGGCATTGAGGTCGCCACCGAACTGCACGCCGATCGACTCGCAATAGCGCAGCAGGGCATTGCCCTTGAAGTGGTCGCTGCCGTTGAAGGCCATGTGCTCGAGGAAGTGGGCCAGACCGCGCTGGCTCTCCTCCTCCTGGATGGAACCCACGCGCTGGGCAATGTAGAAGTTGGCACGGTTCTCAGGCCAGTTGTTGTGCCTGATGTAGTAAGTAAGGCCGTTGGCCAGTTTACCCGTTCTGACATTGGGATCCATGGGCAACGTCATTTGTTGTCCAAAAGCTGTCAGTCCTCCAGTAACCAGCAAGATTGCTGAAAGAATTAGTTGCTTGATTCTCATTGTAGATGTTAATTTAAATATTAGAGTAGTTTAATTTCCAGAGGTGATTTGATGCTATTTTGCCAGTCCGAAGTGGCGCAGGGCCTTGGCAAATCCGTCGTCGTCGACATGGGCTGTCACATAGTCTGCGCTCTGCTGTGTCTGTTCGTCGGCATTGCCCATAGCCACGCCTATTCCGGCAGCCCGCAGCAGAGGCGCGTCGTTGCCGCCGTCGCCGAGGGCTATGGTGCAGGAGGGGTCTATTACCAGATGCTTGATCATGGTCTGAAATCCCATAGCCTTGTCGACACCTTCCGCAGTGATATCGGTGAATTGCGGGTGCCAGCGGTTGGACATGCAGTGCTTCAGCCGCGGCATCACCTTCTTCTCCTCCTCCGTAGTGATGAAAGGAGATATCTGCAGGATGTGCTGGTCGTTGAGCAACTGCAGGTCCTGGCTGTAGGTGTCCATGGGCACGTTGAGGCCTTCCTGGTAAATCTCATACACCAGGCGGTTGCTGTTGTGCACGACGATGTCGCGGTCGCCAGCAATCACCAAGCAGAAGTTCATCTCGTTGCTTGCCTCGACAATAGCCTCGAGGTCCTCCTTGCTGATGTACTGGCAGCTCACGACCTCCTGGCCGATGTAGCAGTAGGCGCCATTGGTGGTGAGATAGCCGTCGATGAGGTGTTCTATCTGTTGCAGATTGTTGATGAATTGTGGCGGACGCCCCGTAGAGATATAGAAATGGTGACCTCTCTGCTTGGCGTCGGTCAAGGCTTCGACGGCAGAATCCGGAATACGGTGAGTCTTGAAACTCACCAGAGTTCCGTCGATGTCGCTGAATATAGCAAAGTTCTTGTTCATGTTCTCTAAATGTTCCATAACTTTTTCATAGTTGGTTTCTAAGTAGTAAGAGTTTGCCGTCAAACTGGCTTTTCGAATGAATCAGCTAATTCAGTAATACTTAATCAAATGATTCATTCATCTTGCTTTGCAAATATACAAATAATACTTGAAAGAAATATTTCTTTTTAAGTAAAATTATAAATAATAGTGTTTTCTGACTAATCTGATTAATCGGACTGGTCGGACTTTTCGGACCGGTCGGATTGGTCTGACCGGTCGGATTGGTCTGACCGGTCGGATTAGTCTGACCAGTCGGATAAGTCAGAGCCCTCCGCAATTCCGATAGCCTTTTCTTTGTTGTTTTGCCGATTATTTCTTATTTTTGCAGATACAACAAACCGTGCAGAATGAAAAAAATACTCATAATCAATGGTCCTAACCTCAATCTGCTGGGGGTTAGGGAACCCGGAATATACGGCAAGAGTTCGTTTGAGGAATACCTTCCCAAGCTGAAAGCGTCATTCACGGATGTGGAAATCAGCTATTACCAGAGCAACATCGAGGGCGAACTCATCAACAAGATGCAGGAGGTGGGATTCACCTTCGACGGCATTGTGCTCAACGCCGGTGCCTATACCCACACCTCCATCGCGCTGCTCGATTGCATACGGTCGATTAAATGTCCGGTGGTTGAGGTGCACATCAGCAATGTACACCAGCGCGAGGAATTCCGCCACCACAGCATGATTTCGGCTGGCTGCAAAGGCGTGATTTGCGGATTCGGACTCAACAGTTACAAATTGGCCGTGGAGGCCCTGACCGACAATGACTGAGACAGAACAACTCGACAACTATATAGAGGCCCACTGCGACCCGGAGCCCGATTATCTCTACCGCCTCTATCGCGCCACCAACATCCACACCATCCACGGCCACATGGCGTCGGGCCACGTGCAGGGACGACTGCTCAAGATGCTCGTTGAGATGATAAGGCCGAAGAATATTCTCGAAGTGGGAACTTTCTCCGGCTACAGCGCGCTGTGCATGGCTGAGGGATTGGCCGATGACGGACGGGTGTACACGTTCGAGATAAACGATGAGATGGAAGACTTCACCCGACCGTGGATAGAAGGCTCGGCGGTAGCCGATAAGATTGTATTCACCATTGGCGACGCCAACGTGGAGGCTCCGAAGCTTGGCGTCACCTTCGACATGGCCTTCGTCGACGGCGACAAGCGCACGTATGTCGAAACTTATGAGATGGTGCTGCGGCTGCTGCGCCCCGGTGGCTTCATCGTTGCCGACAATACGCTCTGGGACGGCCACGTCATCGACCCGGCCTACGACCGCGACTCGCAGACGCTTGGCATCCGTCGCTTCAACGACCATTTGGCCTCCGACCCACGCGTGGAGAAGGTCATCGTCCCCCTGCGCGATGGTCTGACGCTGATAAGAAAGAAATAGTGGGCAATATGGCCTACATAAACTCACGCATGAACCATCTCTGGAACACGCAGTCGGCTAGCACCACACCGGAATCGTTCTCGTCGATGATTTCCCTGTCAAGAAGTGAAGCCTTTATTCTGGGTATGTTGGACTTTGTACCCATAGGGAACAGACTTGCCACCTCTTTCGACGTGAAGCCCGAGTGGTATCCCGCGCAGATGGCACGGATGAAGTTGAGCTGATAAGTGCTCAGTCCACGGGTCTGTTCGGTGAAGAAACTGGAGTTTTGCGCCAACAATTCTTCTATTCCGTTTCTGAGACTCTCTTCTGTAGCCACCTTGTCGGTCTCAGCCATAACATTCCATGCGAGTTGCTGCACATAGGATGAATAATTGTCAACGGTCTCGCAGATTTTCCTGGCAAGTTCCGTTGAGATGGATTGACCTTTGTCGCTGAACCGTTGCTGAATAAAGGCTACCCAGTCATCCGTCGGTATCGGCTTCAACTCGTTAACTTCCCCAAACTGGAAGAAAGGCATGCGACGGCTTTGAAACAGCTTTGTCATCAGATGTTTCTTACTGCCAAAAAGACAATAAGAAACGTTCTGCTGATGCTGCCACACTCCGCGCATCCGCTTTTGAATGGTGATGGAGTCGGGAAATTCTCCTATTTGCTGAAACTCGTCGATACATACGATGATATGTACATTCTTTTCTTTGGCTACAGCTTCCGGAAGCTCGAGAATTTCTTGGGGGGAATATTCCTTTGGCGTGATTCCCAACGACAGTGAGAAGTCTGACAAAGGCTCTGCGTTAAAGGATATCTTGGGCGAGACGCGCACAAGAAACTTCTTGATATTCTCCAGCACCTGCTCTGCTTTGCTGGCCGTTTCCTTCATGATGGAAGAAGCAAAGCGATTGTAGAAGTCGTACTCACTGCGGCAGTCGTAGATGTCCATCAGCACGACTTTAATCTTGGGGTCATTGATTTCCGACCTCACTTTCTTCACCAACGAAGTTTTTCCCATACGGCGCGGTGACATGAGAATCACGTTCATGCCATTCTCAAAGTCCTTCTTCAGCCGTGCGGTCTCCTTTTTTCTATCGGTAAAGTTCACACCCTCTACCGACATTCCATAAACAAAAGGCTTGTCCATAACTTCTTCATTTTCGGCAAAGTTAAGAATAAAAACCGAAGTTCACAAACTTGTGGTCCATAAAGTTGTGAACTTTCGAAAAGTATAATGCGCTGATTGGTGAGGTACGTCCCTGAATCAGACCGGTGTAGGCGCTGACGTTGCAGGGAGGCAATCCGCTTGCTTTTCGCGATATTGTATTGCGTGGTGTCTCTCAGGTATCATCTATTCTCTGCAGATAGACCTTGCATTCTTTCTATATTCTATCCTTATCCGGCGACGAGTTGAAATCCCTATCCAATTTGGAATAATCCTATTGGCAAAGACGCTGTTTGAGAAAAACAGGCGCATTGGAAAAATACTGTGGGTGATGATATTTGAGGAAAATGGTTCTGAGCAGGCTCCCGCCCCTGACGTCGCATTGGTTCTAAGCCCGGTCGGCATGGCTTGCGAGCAAGCTCTCGCCTGGCCGACCGGACTTATCCCCATGCCTTCGGCAACAAGCCTGCTCATAACAGAAAATTGTCCTTCGGACATAGAATTGCTTCGCTTCGCTCGCATAAAATCCATTCGGCGTTATTGGTGTATTACTTACAAAGGAATGTTACTTGACAAGGGTTTGAACAAGCCCTATAAATTTTATGCCGAACGGAGAGAGGCAATTTTCTGCGAGGCGAAGCTGAGCAATTTTCCCATCCTCAGCGTCATCCCATTAGGGATGTTGGCTGAGCTCTCGCCCGGCTCCATCTTGGACAGCAGACTGAAAGGAACGGGCGAAATCTCGCACTGGATGTCAATGCGGTCGAAGTTTATGTACTCCCGTTTTCTCTCGGCTTTCCTTTCTATAACGAAAAAACAATCACTTTCGCCATATGATTTTATGGCCATTCTGGATAACTAATTGGCCAGGGCGTGGAGAATCAATACGTTGTCCAAGAATATTATAAATATAAGGAGACGGCTTGGCTGCCTCAGTGTTGACAATACCAGTATTGACATACTTGTATTTGGCATCAAGATAAGCCAAACGATTCCTTATCCATTGCTTTATGTACTTCAGTTGGTCTGCAAAATCAAGTTCCAATCTACTAATGTCGGTGTCATAGCTCCATCTATTTTTCTCACGGTCTGCAGCTCCATTGGCTTCTAATAGTTCGTACGCCTTCTGAAAGCGGTCTATGAGTGCAGCTTCACTGAGAACACCATTTCTAAGTGAAGAATAGCGTGTAGCGAGTTGACTGACATAGTCATTGCCCATCACCTTTCTCATACGATAATCAATGGCAGTCACGACATCAGTTCCGTTACACGTTGGCATAATGTACACTGAGTCGTCACTACTTACATCATTGGTGTACGATTGTCCAAAAGTGCAATCCATATCCCATGGAGTAGGGACAAGGCGGGACGTGCTTGTCTGCTCTTGGTCATAAACGCTCCAATACATGTTTTTTCCACGATTGTCCATAGCATTGAGCAGTTGTACAAAGAGTACATAGTCATTATAAACGGGTACATCGAGCCGCAGAGAAATACTATCACGGAAAACATCGTCTGTACTGGATGTCACAAAGGAGATAAAGTCATAAAGGGGCATATAAGAAGTAGAATCCGCATCATCCCCAGGCTCAGGGTACTTGGCTTCAAATCCCATCCATGTTGCCATTATATTGTCATAGGGCGTTGGAATGTCCCAAAACGACGTACCCTCATACGAGAATGCCTTCCACAAGCATCCGCGAACACCTTTTTTACTATTATACTTCTTCAACTTAAGTTGCTTGCGATCGACAGGCTCCATAAGAGAATACACGCCTCGATAGTCGTCGTTGAAGAATAGTTCCACAATACGTGTGTGACAACCGTTAACCATTTCAGACTCTTGGGATTCATAATACGGTTTATTGGAAAGGTCAAGCCAAAGCTGATGGCAGATGTTGTTGCGTAGTCTGAAAAGGTCAACTTGCCCGGCATCGAGAAGCCAGCTATTGTCGGATCGCATTCCAAGCACAGGCATATCCATTCCGTTTCCATTTTCATCTATTAACTTAAAGTGGTAGTTACGCTTGTGTTTGTCCGCGGTATTAGTGGAACCTCCACGATGTTTGAGTAGAATGTGTTGGTTCATAAGAAAGACGCTATCGCCAGTAGAAAGTGTGAGCGTAGCGGCGGAATAGTCATTGGTTACTAAGTCGCTTTTCTCTATGCGTAGTACAGGTAGTGAGGTGAAGCGCAACGTATATTTTGCGATTGTATCAGTCCCCATGAGTTTAAGTTCAAATGTCTTTCCATAAGATACTGGCCCTAAATCAACAGAATCATCCTTGTCCACCTTTTTATCATTTATAAATATTGCATCAAAAGGACTGTCCGATGGTAACTTTAGCACGGGCATAAAGTGGGAAAGATTCGTCGAGTCCACTACAAACAATAGACTATTTGTTTTTGAATCACAGAAAGGTTCACGTCCGTTGATATTTACTTGAGCCATAGAGGCAAGTGTAAACAACAAACAGAAAAGAATACTTAATCGAATTTTCATAATAAACGAACTGAACTTATTTTTGTTATTGGCATTTATGCTTTGGGTACCCTATAGTCCTCTCTACCCAGTCAACGTGACGGCCGACAGCTGTCTATCCTCTTTATCGAGTCGAGATTCACGGGAGTGGGCTTTACGGCCGCTACGGTCTGCACCACCGGCTTGTCGCCCATTACGTAGGAGCACAGACGTAGGCAAAGCAGACACACTGCGACTGCCGACAGAGCCGTACAGGCTATCCATATTTTGTTCTTGAGTTTCATTGTCGTTGTGATGTGATTAGGGCTTCTTGGAGAGTTGGTCAACAGTGCTTCCGAGGTCAATCACGAGGTGGTCGATATCCACGCTCGACGCGTAGGTGATGTTCACCTCAGATTATTCCTACAACCCCTGGTCGGCCCAGTCGGCCCGGTCGAGCTTGCGGTAGCTGATGGCCTCGCCGATGTGTTCTGCCGTCACATTGGGCGAGCCGGCAAGGTCGGCAATGGTGCGGGCCACCTTCAGAATCCGGCTGTAGGCACGCGCTGAGAGCGACAGCCGCTCCATGGCGTCGCGCAGGCGATTGAAGCCTTCGGCGTCGGGCTCGGCAAACTGATGGATCATGCGCTCGGTCATCTGCGCGTTGCAGTGTATGCCCTTCACGTTTTTGAAACGCTCGGTCTGGATGGCACGCGCCGCTATCACCCGTTTACGGATGTCGGCTGAGCTCTCGCCCGGCTCCATCTTGGACAGCAGACTGAAAGGAACGGGCGAAATCTCGCACTGGATGTCGATGCGGTCGAGCAATGGACCGGAAATCTTGTTGAGGTAGCGCTGGCGCTGTCCGGGCGTGCACACACAATGGTGGGTTGGGTCGCCGTAGTAGCCGCAGGGACAAGGGTTCATGCTGGCCACGAACATGAAGTTGCACGGGAACGTGACGCTGTAGCTGGCCCGGCTGATGTTGATGACATGGTCTTCGAGCGGCTGGCGCATCACCTCGAGTGTGTGCTTGTTGAACTCCGGCAGTTCGTCGCAGAACAGCACGCCGTTGTGGGCCATGCTGATTTCGCCCGGCATGGGATTGGCGCCACCGCCAACGAGCGCCACCTCTGAAATGGTGTGGTGGGGAGAGCGGAACGGACGTTGGGTGATGAGCGACGAACCCTGCTTCAATATTCCCGCTACAGAGTGTATCTGTGTCGTCTCCAGACTCTCAGAGAGCGTCAGTGGCGGCATGATGCTGGGCAGTCGCTTCGCCATCATACTCTTGCCGCTTCCCGGCGGGCCCACCATGATGAGGTTGTGGCCACCGGCCGCGGCCACTTCGAGCGCACGCTTCACGCTCTCCTGCCCCCTCACGTCGCTGTAGTCGAGGGGATAGTCGGTCTGATGCTCATAGAATTCCTTGCGGGTGTCGACAAACGTGGGTTCTACTTTTTTCTCTCCCTGCAGGAAGCGTATCACCTGGGCCAGCGACTCCATGCCGTAGACCTGAAGGCGGTTGACCACAGCAGCCTCGCGGGCGTTGGCCTTCGGCACGATGAGTCCTTTAAACTGCTCCTTTCTTGCCTGTATGGCGATGGGCAGCGCTCCCTTGATGGGCTGCAGACGGCCGTCGAGACCCAACTCGCCGACAAACATGTAGCCGTTGAGGTCTATCTGGACTAGTTCTGTGGCAACAAGCAGTGCCAGGGCCATGGGCAGGTCGAAGCCGGTGCCGGCCTTGCGGATGTCGGCCGGTGCCAGGTTGACGGTGATGTCGCGGATGGGAATCTCAAAGCCATTGTTCTGTATGGCGGCCATCACGCGGTCGCGGCCTTCCTTCACGGCCTCGTCGCCGAGTCCGGTCAGATGGAACATCGATCCTGCGGTGGTACTCACTTCCATGGTCACCGTGGTTACGTCGAGGCCGTTGACGACGGCCGAATAGGTTTGTACGAGCATAGGCCTAATGGGATAGATAGGGTTGCAGTCGGCTGCTGAGTTCCTGCTGAGACAGGCTGTGGCCGATGAGTTGTCCGTTGCGGAAGAGGGCGTTGTCGGGCAGGTTGTAGAAGCCGAAGATTCTTGCTCCTTTGCTGTCGAACATATTGCCGTCGCAAATCGTGGTATAATTCATCTGATTGTTCTTCAGATAGGTGCGGCATTGTTCGATGCTGGGGTCGAGCGAAACGGTGAGGAACTTTATGCGTCCGCCGCTCTGCTGTTGCCACATCTTCATCTGCTGCATCAGCCCCGTACTCTCATAGTTCAGGCTCGACCATGCCACGACCAGAGCGAGCGGAGCCTTGGCCAGGTCGCTGCTGCTCACGCGCTGTCCGTTGATGTCGGTCAGCACGAAGTTGGGCATACGGCCGTTCAATGCCGACTGCTGCATCAGGTTCACCTTGTCGTTGAGCAGTTTCAGCATGCCGTTGTCCTTCTGCTTCTCCTCCATCATCTTGATGAGGGTTGACGCCTGGGCATAGTCGGGATTGCGGTCGTCGAGCACGTAGGTCATGAGCAGGTAGGGAGCCACGGCTGTCTCCGGGTTCTCCTTGATCACCTCTATGGCGATGCGCTTCTGCTCGGGTGGCGACATTTGGGCGATGCGCTTGCGGAAGCTGTCCATCAGCTTGTTGTCGTCAGTGCCCTTGATGGTCATCTCGCTCATGTGGGAGGCGTCGCCCTTGATGTCGACGGTCTTGCCGGGTTCGGCGAAGACCACCTGCTGGGTGAAGTTGGGTAAGACTATCATCAGCACCATAGGCCGCTCGCAGGGAATCTCGAGCGCGAACCGCCCGGCCTGCACCTTCAGTGTGTCCAGACCTTCGAGGTCGCCCGTCGGACTGTATACATAAAATTCACCCTGATTCAGGTGAAGAAGCCGGCCTTCAATCTTGAAGTGATGGGAGTCGGTTCCGCACGCGGTCAGAATCAGGGCGAATGCGAACAAAAGAAACTTTTTCATAAAGTCTTTAAGCACAAAAGCGCACCAAGCCTTTTTCTGAAGGTTGGAGCGCTTTGGGGCTGGAGGACAGACGAGTGCTCTCCAAGGGGCCCCGGTTATTTGATGTTGGCAAATTCCAAATCGTCAGCTGCGAGCTGCTGCAGAGAGGGGTCAAGACGGAAGGCCTCCTTCAGATAGCTGTTGGCTGCGAAGCTGTTGCCCTGGCGGGCACAGACGATGGCATGGAGATAGTTGGTCATGCCGTCGGGATTCTCCACCTTGTTGAGTGCGGCCTTGGCGCCAGAGAGGTCGTTGACGAGGATGCAGGCCAGAGCTGCGGTGTTGGTGTTCTGTCCGTTGAGGGTCTGCATGGCAGCGGTATAGTTGCCCTTGGCGATGTCGAGCGTACCCATGGCCTGACCGTAGCCCTTGCAGTTGGCAGCCTTGCCGATGAGGCTCTCGGCCTGAGTCATATTACCGTCCTTGAGGGCCATGAGTCCTTCATTGGCATAAATCTCACCACCATTGCGGTCGATGGCGGTAGCCTTGTCGAGATAGGTCTGAGCCTTGCTGTAGTTGCCCTTGCTCATCTCCAAAGCGGCGAGGTTGTTGTAGGCGCGGTAGTCGCGATCGTAGAGTTCGCTGGTCTTCTTATAGATATCCTCTTTCTTGGCCTGGTCTTTCTCGATCGATGCAGCATAGAGCAGCTCGTCTACGCTGAGTTTGGCGGGATCGCTGGCAAGCTGAGCCTTTATCTCATCGTCCGAGCGGCCCACGGTCTCATAGTTGATGGTGAGACGGCTGCGGCGCAGTTCGGGCAGAATGCCGTCGGCAAGCTCACGGAAGGCCTCGCTCATGTTGCGGATCTGCTCCTCGCGCTCCTCGGGATCCTTATACATCGACAGCACGCGCAGGATGACGTCCTTGTCCTGTATGTTGCTGGCCGAGACGAGCTCCTTGAAGCCTTCCCAGTCCTGTGCGGTGTAGTTGGCGTCGATGTCGGCATCCTTTATCTTGGCGTTCTTGAGCTGCTGCTTCACGTAGTCCTCCGAGTTGTCCTGACGCTTTGTGGCGAGCTTGTCGTTGAAAGCGAATCCGCCTTCAGGCGAAGCGTAGGCGTTCACCTCTACGTTCTTCAGGTTGAGTCCCTTCTGGTCGGCATTGATGCGCTTGAGGAGTTTCACGAATTCCTGCACGCTGTTGTTTTTCAACTCGCTCTGGCGCAGGTTGGCCTGGTTGATGAGGAATTTCACCTTTGCCTCATACTTGTTGGCCTTCACGCGCTCGAAGGAGTCGGGAGCGATGACGCCACCGTCGCTGAGGAGCGTGCGGCGATAGAGCTCAGAGGTGGCGATGACGCCATAGCCAATCTTCACGTCGGGGATGACGACGCTTTTCTTGCCCACCTGTGCACGGAAGGTGGCGTAGAGGTCACTCTTTCTCATGTCGGGCTGATAGTCGAAGTTCGACTTCATGGTGTAGCGTCCGCCCAGACGATAGTTGATGGTCTGACCGTTGCCGAGGACTTTCTCGCCCTGGAATACGGCAGGCTCACCGTCGGCCACCTCTCCGTTGCCGTAGCGCAACTGGGGAATAATGGTGATGGTAGCCTTGGGGCTGAAATATTTTTCGGGGAATGAACCGTCTATCGTAGCAGTCACCTTGCCGCCTTGCGTCTGCAGCGGAGTGGGCGTCACCTTAAAATTGTCAGACGACAATGCACCCAGCTTGGAAGAGCATGATGACAAAGCAATAAGGGAACATACGGAAATAGATAGGATGAGGCTTTTATGCATAACGGTAAGAATTTTGATATAAGTGCCGCGAACGGGACTCGAACCCGTACAGCCATTTCTGGCCAAGGGATTTTAAGTCCCTCGTGTCTACCAATTCCACCATTGCGGCTAATTGACCGGTTTTCTCTTCGCATGGCAAAGGTCATGCAAAAGACTGTTTTGGAGCATCATGGTTGGAGAGAAACCGTCACAGTCTGTTTTTCCAAAGATGAGCGGCAAACGGGACTCGGACCCGCGACCTCGACCTTGGCAAGGTCGCGCTCTACCAACTGAGCTATTGCCGCATGAAATTAGTGGTGCAAAGATAAGAGTATTATTTTGAACTGCCAAATCTTTTGCATTTTTTTTGATGGCAAACGCCTTATTCATTCTTTTTTGTAGGTTTATTGATGGGGCAAAATGTGGTTACTGGTGCCGGACGGCATTTGCCTCCCCACGGGCTTCCATATGCCTCCCCGCCGGCTTCCATATGCCGCCTCGCCGGCCCCCATATGCCGCCCGGCGCCAAGAGGCCGTCGGTTTTCTATTCTTTTGTTTGTTCTTCTCACAAATTATGATTAATTTTACATGCCGAAAAACCTGTTCCGATCTCCTCCCCACGGTTGTGGTCGGCCCGGCAAGCCACGATGTCGCCTCTCCCATCGTAACGGAGGTGCGTCGGCTCGCCTTTTCTTGAAACAAACCAGAAACAAAGATGATAAAGACAAAACAACTGTTGGTGACCCTCTTGCTGGCCTTGTCTGCAGGACAGGCCGCCGCCCAGCCCTCACCTTCCGACTCCACGCTGAGTCATCTGAAGCGGTCCAAACTTTCCTCGATGCTGAAAGATATGTTATCGAAGGGTGATTTCGATACGTCGGACCGCGCCCGTTACGGCGTGATTCCGCGCCCGCTCATGATTCGCAACACCCATCGTCAGGCTTTCATTATGAATGATTCCACGCTCATCGGCGTATCGGCCGACACCCCCGCCCTACTCCGCGATGCCCGGATGCTGGCCTCCTACATGCTGCAGGAGAAGGGCGTGCGGCTGACTGTGGTTCCTCATCCCGTCGACAAGGGCATCAACCTCGTCGCGACCACCGGTGGCTCACAGCCTGCCGAAGGCTATCGGCTGGAAGTGAATCCCGACAGCATCCTCATCAGCGGTTCGCCCGCAGGCATCTTCTATGGCATCCAGACGCTGCGCAAGGCACTGCCCACGGGCAAGACGGGCTCTGTAGAGCTCGCCTCAGTCATCGTCGAGGATGCTCCCCGCTTTGGCTATCGCGGTGCCCTGCTCGACGTGGCGCGCCATTTCTACAGCGTCGACGAGGTGAAACAGTTTATCGACCTTATGGCCCTCCACAATCTCAACCGCTTCCACTGGCATCTCACCGACGACCAGGGCTGGCGCATTGAGATAAAGTCGCGACCTGAGCTCACCCGCACAGGTGCCTGGCGCAGCGAGACCTTGGGCGACGGTAAGCGGCATGGCGGATTCTACACCCAAGACGAGATTCACGACATCGTGAAGTATGCCGCCGACCGCTACATAACGATTGTTCCCGAAATCGACATGCCCGGCCACATGCAGGCCGCTCTGGCCTCCTATCCCAGCCTGGGCTGCACGGGGGGTCCCTATAAGGTGTGGACACGATGGGGCGTGAGCGACGACGTGCTCTGCGCCGGCAACGACTCCACACTGAAGTTTATCGACGACGTGCTGGGCGAAGTTGTCAGTCTCTTCCCTTCCGACTATATCCATATCGGTGGCGACGAATGTCCGAAGACGCGATGGGAGCATTGCCCCAAGTGCCAGGCCCGCATCAAGGCACTCGGACTGGTCGGTGATGCCAAGTCTACGGCCGAGCAGAAACTGCAGTCGTTCATCCTTGCTCACGCCGAGAACTTCCTCCGCCAGCATGGCCGCCACGTCATCGGTTGGGACGAGATACTCGAAGGCGGACTGACGCCCGACGCCAGTGTGATGTCGTGGCGCGGCATTGAGGGCGGCATTGAGGCAGCCCGACAGCATCACCGGGTGGTGATGACGCCGGTGGGAAATCTCTATTTCAGTCAGAGCCAGTATGAGTCGTCCGACGAGGACCCCTACCACACGGGTGGCTATGTTCCGCTCGAGCGTGCCTATCGGTTCAATCCCGTCCCCGCGGAGCTGAACAATGCCGACAGCAGCTACGTCATGGGCGTGCAGGCTTGTCTGTGGGGTGAGCATATCCGCAGTTTCAAGCAGGCTGAGTTTCAGTGGCTGCCCCGTATGGCCGCTCTGAGCGAGGTGGCGTGGACGCGCAACGACCTCAAGGACTACGACAACTTTCTGGAGCGGCTCGGACGGCTGACCGTACATTACGACTCGCTGGGCTACAGCTATTCGCCTGCCTTCGAGGCCATACGCTTCTCAGCACAGCCCGACGTGAAGCATCGTCGGCTGCTTGTCAGCCTCTCCACCTACGACCATCAGACGATGCCCTACACGCTGAAGGGCGCCGACCTCACCGATGCCACCATGTTCTCGCCCCACGCCTACAACGGCAGCACCATTGTCGTGAAGTCCACGTCGCAGCTGCGCGCCATCACCCATCGCTACAACGGCCACGACGTGATGCTGAAGGAGGACATCAACTTCAACAAAGCCACCCTGCGCCCCATCACGCTCCGCTATCAGCCCGAGCCGAAATACACCTTCGGTGGCGCTGAGACGCTCATCGACGGACTCACGGGCAAGGGCAACTTCAATTCGGGCCGCTGGCTGGGATTCTGCAGTCATCCGCTCGACGCCGTCATCGACCTGAAGAAGAAACAGACCATCAGTGAGGCAAGGTTCAACAACTGCGTGCGCAAGGGTGACTGGATTTTCGATGCAGCCAGCCTCCAGGTAGAGGTATCTACAGACGGCAAGCAGTTCACCCACGTGGCATCTGAGAACTATCCCATGCTCACCGCCGACTCGCCCGACGGCATTTATCATCACACGATTAAATTCACACCGCAGCAGGCTCGCTACGTACGCCTCATCATCACGCCGTGCGCCAAGTTGCCCGAGTGGCATACGGGAAAGGGTACTCCTGCATTTATATTTATCGACGAACTATGTATAGAGTGATTTTTTGTCTGCTGCTTCTCTTGGGCAGCATGAGTGCTGGGGCGCAGTCGTTGTTGCCCGAGCCGCAATCTGTAGTATGGACCGGAGGCGAATGTCAGGCGTCCAGTATGAGCGTGAAATACCACAGTCTCCCAGCTGCCGACCGCCGACGGTTGACCAGTTTTCTGCGTGAGTTTTTCCCCAGCGTACAGAGAAAAAGCGCACAGAGCGTGAGCCTGAACTTGACGATTGACCCCAAGGTTGCAAGCCGCGAGGGCTACTCGCTGACCGTGACCCCGCAAGCCATCGACATCAAGGCCGCCACGGGCGCGGGACTCTTCTATGGACTGCAGACACTGAGTGAGTTGCGCAGCGCCGACGGCCGCATTGCCTGCTGCGAAATCAAGGATACGCCCCGCTATCGCTGGCGCGGACTGATGCTCGACATCTCGCGCCACTTCTTCGACAAAGCCTACATCGAAAAGCAAATCGACGCGATGGCCCGTTACAAGCTCAATACCCTCCACCTGCATCTGACCGATGCTGCCGGCTGGCGACTGCAGATTAAGCGCTATCCCGACCTCACGCGCAAGGCCGCCTGGCGGTCGGCACCCGACTGGAAATCGTGGTGGAACGGCGACAGAGCCTATCGCGAGGAGGGCGACAGCGATGCCTTTGGCGGATACCTGACGCAACGCGATGCCCGCGAGATTGTGGCCTATGCCAAGGCCCGCTACATCAACGTTGTGCCCGAGATAGAGATGCCAGCCCATTCGGAGGAAGTGCTGGCTGCCTATCCTCAGTTGGCTTGTGCCCAGGTGTCGTCGGGTGCCGCCGATTTCTGTCCGGGAAATGAGCTGACCTATAAGTTTCTGGAGAACGTGCTGACCGAGGTGATGAAGATATTTCCCTCCCAGTATATCCACGTGGGCGGTGATGAGGCCGGTATGGCCGCATGGCCCAAGTGTCCGCTCTGCCAGAAGCGCATGCGTGAGGAGGGAATGACCGACGTCAAGCAGCTGCAAGGCTATCTCATTCGCCGCATCGGCCAGTTCCTGGAGCGCCACGGCCGGAAACTTGTGGGCTGGGACGAGATACTCTCCGACTCGGTGCCTGAAAATGCCGTGGCCATGGTGTGGCGCAATGTCAGCGAGGCCCAGAAGGCCATGCAGCGCGGTGTTCCCGTCGTGCTCTCGCCCGGTGCCTACTGTTATCTCGATGCCTATCAGGACGCTCCCCTGACGCAGCCCGAGGCCATCGGCGGCTATCTGCCGCTGGAGCGCGTCTACAGCTACCTGCCACCCGACGACAGTCTGGTATTGGGCATCCAGGGGAACCTCTGGGCCGAATACGTGCCCACGCCGCAACACTCGGAGTATATGCTCTGGCCGCGTGAGATGGCGATTGCCGAACTGGGATGGACCAAGACGAATCATAAGGACTATGCCGACTTCCGCAAGCGCGCTCTGGCTCAGACCGCCTATTTGCAGCGGAAAGGCTACCACACGTTTGACCTGCTCAACGAGAAGGGACAGCGACCCGAGAGTCTGCAGCCCGTACACAGCGATGCCATAGGCTGCAAGGTGAGCTACAACGGCATTGCCTATTCCGACTCCTACCCTGCAGCCGGCGACTCTACGCTCACCGACGGACTACTGGGCGGCTGGCACTACAGCGACGGTCGCTGGCAGGGCTTCATCGGAAAGGGTATGGACGTGACGGTGGACCTCGGCAACGTGAAGCCGGTGGACAGCGTCAGCATGACGTTCATGCAGCAGACCGGTCCGGAGATTTTCCTCCCCTCCTCAGTGGAACTCTCGCTCAGCAGCAACGGCACGGACTTTGAGCCGGCCGGCATCGTGACGCCCGCCCCCGCCGACAGCGCAAAGAGCAACAGCTATGCCCGCTTCGTCTGGAAGCCGCGTAAATCAGCACGGTATGTAAGAGTGAAGGCCCGCCACGGACAACACGGCGGCTGGCTCTTCACGGATGAAATCGTGGTGAAGTAATGAGAAGGGAAGTTAATGGAAGTCATAGAGAAGTTAGTGGGAATGGGAAGTTAATGGAAGTCATAGAGAAGTTAGTGGGAATGGGAAGTTAATGGAAGTCATAGAGAAGTTAGTGGGAATGGGAAGTTAATGGAAGTCATAGAGAAGTTAGTGGGAATGGGAAGTTAATGGAAGTCATAGAGAAGTTATTGGGAAGTTAGTGGGAATGGGAAGTTAATGGAAGTCATAGAGAAGTTATTGGGAAGTTAGTGGGAATGGGAAGTTAATGGAAGTCATAGAGAAGTTATTGGGAAGTTAGTGGGACAAATGTTCTTACCTCTGAGAATCTAAAATCACGGGAACTAATGTCCCTTTAACTTCCTTAACTTCTCCTAACTTCCTTAACTTCCCCTATCTTCCCCTAACTTCCTTAACTTCCCCTATCTTCCCCTAACTTCCTTAACTTCCCCTATCTTCCCCTAACTTCCTTAACTTCCCCTATCTTCCCCTAACTTCCTTAACTTCCCCTATCTTCCCCTAACTTCCTTAACTTCCCCTA
>Ga0256406_1001816_pt1 | contig 32771 bp, 37 predicted proteins | sample RumenRJG_03DNA_FD_185986 | JGI IMG/M metagenome (GOLD analysis project Ga0256406, IMG submission 185986) | Bovine rumen microbial communities from Lethbridge, Alberta, Canada - RJG_03 | ecosystem: Host-associated > Mammals > Digestive system > Stomach > Rumen | place: Canada: Alberta | collected...
AAACTGGGAGTAGTTATGTTCCCAGGGGAAGTCCTGCATGAGACGGATTCCCTCGTCGGCCATGTCGATGACCTCACTTTCTCCTCCGGATGATACTTGGCTGAGGTATAAATGCACAAGTGTCGGGATGTGTTCTTTCATAGCAACCAGTGTTGGTAAAACAAGCGTTGTGCAGCCGAGTACGTTTTGAAAGCGCCTGATGATTGGCACCTGCAAATTGTCATTCACAGCTTGGAATGAAAGAAGTACCCGGTTCCGTTTTGCAAGATCCATTTCTACCATGGGCCTAAAAAATCCGGGGTTGTAACCCGGATTTTTTACCCTGTTCGTGCTGGCTGGCTAGCTGAGACTTTCGTCAAAATGGTTTCTGAGATGCCGCCTTCTCGCGTGCGTCAGGACCATGGCTGCGCCACTTTTTCGTCCGACTACGCCTGCTTGTGTTATGTAATAAGCTTTTATCTTAATCAGCGCGCATCCCGGCTTTCGCCGGGCTTTGCTTTTGTATGGGTGCATGAGTCTGTCTGTTTACTGTCGTTGGGTTTCTTTGTAGAATGGAAATAATCTATCCAAATGTTTCATATAAAAACACAGTCAAAAACTGATTGTGATGCAAATTGAAATATGTTCAAAATATGAACAGAGATATTTGGAATAGATTTGAAATATAGGTGGTTTTCCAACATAATGGTTGTATGTGAGTTGGTTTATTTAAAGGAGGAGCTTCTGTGAGTAGTATCAAGGCGATTGCGCTGATTTTGTTTATTCTCATGTATGTGGTCATGATCGTGAAGACGGACTGGCGGCTGTATGCGATCTGGATCGTGGCGGCGGTTTATATCGCAGCCGGGGTGATTACCAGAAGTCCGCTGTATATTCTCGGCGCGATCAACTGGAATGTACTCATGATGATCGGCGGTACGATGGTGATCGTCTGGTTCTTCATCGAATCGAAGATGCCGAATCGTCTTGCGGATATGATCCTCGATAAGTGTCCGAATGTCATGTGGGTCATCATCCTCATGTCGCTGTTCTCCGGTGCGGTTTCTGCGTTTATCGATAATGTGGCGACGGTGCTGATGATTGCGCCGGTGGTGCTTGCAATCTGTAAGAAGCTCGATATTTCTCCTGTTTCAATGCTTATTTCAGTGGCGGTTTCTTCGAATCTGCAGGGTGCGGCAACGCTGGTTGGCGATACGACATCCATCATGCTTGGTGACTATGCGGATATGAACTTTATGGAGTTCTTCTGGATGCTTGGAAGAGCGGGTATTTTCTGGTCTGTTGAGCTTGGGGCCCTCATGACGGTGCCGGTGATGATGCTTCTTTTCCATAAGTTCAATCAGCCGGTAGAAGCGAATGAAAAGACAGTAGTCGAAGATTATGTGCCGACCTGGACGCTCTGCATGGTTGTGGTTGCCCTCATCATCGCTTCGTTTATCCCGAACACGCCGTCCGTTACAAACGGTGTGATCTGCATGGTGCTTGCGGTATTCTCCTGCATCTATGACTATGTAAAGCATCATGATGACAAGAACATCAAGCATGCGATCGCATCGGTGGATGCGGATACGCTTCTCGTGCTCGCTGGTCTTTTCATCGTCATCAAGGGTGTGACCGACGTCGGCCTCATCGATGATGCTGCGAATATCATCGTAAACGCCGGTGGTGACAATATCTTCCTTCTCTATACGATCATCGTATGGGGTTCGGTACTGTTCTCCGCCTTTATCGATAACATCCCGTATGTTGCGACGATGCTGCCGATCATTACCGGCATCGCAGGGATTCTCGGCATTGAGCCGTATCTCCTGTATTTCGGCCTCCTGACCGGTGCGACGCTTGGCGGAAACATTACGCCGATCGGCGCGAGTGCGAATATCACAGCGGTTGGTATGCTGAAGCATGCGGGCTATGAGGTTTCCTTCGGCGATTTCATGAAGATCGGTGTGCCGTTCACGCTGGTTGCGGTGACGACGGGCTATCTCTTCATCTGGTTTGTCTGGGCGTAAATTTTTGTAATGAGAGGTGAAGCGAGTGGACAGAGGACGACTTCTGATTCTTGCGGATGAACTGTATGTGACCGGCGGGTGCGCGGGCTTCCTTGAGGTTTATCCGATGGAAGCGTCCCGAGACACGAAGGAGGCATTGCCGGCGCTTAAGGAGAGGCTTTTCGTGCTAAGCGGCTCGGTCAATGATGTGACGCGGAAGCAGCTTTTGTACGGCGAAGGGCATGGCGCCTATCGGTGTCATGTGCCGATGGCGAAGATTCTGACCGGCACCTGGAGCGATGACGAGAAAAAGGAATGTCTTGCGAAGGTGCAGCGGGAAGCGGAAGAGTTTGCTGAAAAGTCCGGCTGGAAACAGCAGGTCGAGGATGACGCTTCTGTGCTCATTGTTCCAGTCGTTTCAGACTGGTCGAAAGCGGACCGGGATCTGATTCCTAAGCTTTACCAGAAATATAAGACGAAATGCAAGGCACCGTCGGGTGTTTCGATTCCGGGACGGGACGGCGCGCTGTGGCTCTGGGAGGTCGCGATTTATCTCGTCGGCTATCAGGATGGTGCGGACTTCGCCGGGGATACGCTGGTGAAGCATCCGAATTACTTTGCGGCATCCGCGCTGGTTGACGGGCGGGCGCATGATTTCACGTCGGCGGATGCTCCGACAGTTTCATTTTCCGGATGCAGATGAATAAAGAATTTGCGAAAGCTGTCTGCAGTCATCGCAAAAGCTATACGTTGGATGGTACAGACAGATTGTGGGTTGTCACGGATTATCTGCAGTCATCAGAAGACCAGCTTAGAATCGGTGCAGATGATTTTACAAACGTATTAACACATCTGCATTGGGTTTGCGACTGTAAAAATAAGGCTGCAGATAAATCATGTGGCTAGTGGAATCATCTGCATCTGCTTTAATTGTAGTCCTAGACGGCTTACATAATATTTTGAGATTGCCTCAAGAACGCAAAAAAAGAGATCATCTTACGATGATCTCTTACAGCAGCGCTACCAGGATTCGAACCTGGGAATGACGGAATCAGAATCCGTTGCCTTACCACTTGGCGACAGCGCTATTTGTGTCGCTTTCTTCAAGCGACTTATGTATAATACAAAAAAGGGTTATGTTTGTCAACACGGAATTTGAAATTTCTGGCTAGCTGGGACTTTCGGCTTTATTGTTCGTACGGGTGCCCCTCGTGTCCTGTTGAGGCAGTCTTACAGGCATTGCTTCGCCGGGCTGTGTTTCGAATACCTTGGAGGTTTGTTGTGTTACGCGATGACTATGAAAAATTGAAGCTTTCGGTGCAGGATATGCTGACGGATATGGAGTATCATCATATGACGGATGAGCCGGAGGTGTTTGACAAGTGGTGGCGAGAGTCCGGGCGGGAGATGCGGTATTTTGAGCTGCAGGAGCGCCTCGACCGGCTGAGCGTGCTCGTCAACACGGATCCGGATGATCTCTGGAGCTTTTCGTGAAGGAGAATATCGTCGTTTCGAAGGGTGTCGTATACTACATGGATGCGCAAGGCCGTATGCTTGCCAATGCTTACACCTCGAACCATCAGTTCTACGCTCACGCAAACGGCGCGCTTTTATCTGCATAAAATCAAATCATCCATTTTCAGTAAATTTGTGTATAATAGGGAAAGCAGAGATATCGGATACAGCAAAATGAAAGTGCAGTAGAAGATATTTCAGATCGAAAAAATCAGCATGAGATAGAGAGGCTGAAAAGGAAGGGAAAATAAAATGAAAAAAGTTCTAAATGAATTTAAAGAGTTCGCTGTTAAGGGAAATATGATTGACCTGGCTGTCGGCATGATCGTCGGCGCTGCGTTTACATCGCTCGTGAAGGCCTTCGTCGATGACCTCGTGATGCCGATTCTTAGTATCTTCACCGGTAAGCTTGATTTCTCGAACATGTTTATCCCGCTTGCCGGACAGACTACGAAGGTCTATGCCGAGGCTGTCGAGCAGGGCGCGGTTTTTGCGTATGGCGCCTTCATCACAGCGCTCATCAGCTTCGTGATCAACGCGCTCGTCGTATTTCTTTTCGTGAAGGAAGTGAACAAGCTTCGTAAGCCGAAGGAAGAAGCGCCGGCTCCAGCTACCACGAAGATCTGCCCGTACTGTAAGTCAGAGATTCCGATTGATGCAACCAGATGTCCGCATTGTACCTCGAAGCTTCAGGGCTTCATCGAGGCCGTGACAGAAGAGGCGAAGGGATAAATTTATAAAGAGCTGCTGTCTGATGACAACAGCTCTTTAATCATAGCCAAGAACGTTAGCAAATTTTGGCAAGGGCGTCCTCCTTTGAAAAATCAAAAGCGGTTTGTCCTAGCTTTGCGACATATTCCCATAGAGATTTTATTTCAGTCTGTGTAAACCCGATAATATTTCTGAAATCACCATACGGATAATCACATTCAGCAGAGTCGAAACCATGCCCATCTGCTGTAGGCTGTTCGAAATACATGGTGATATATTCTTCACCGTTTTTCTTTTTTTTGAGATCGGAATAGGTGATCTCCAAACCATTATCTTTACTAATTAAAGGATTGTGTTCCATGGCATACCTCTCGTTCTAGTCAAGCCTTAGTTCTTGACGGATGCGAATTTGTAAATAACTTATGTGTAAAGAAATTATACCATAATATCTTGACGAAAAAGAGGATTATTGTTAGAATGCCTGCAATATGAAACGACCCGGGGCAGCCGGGCAGGGCGGTGTAGACAACAGCCCGGTAAAAAAGATGTCTGTTGGATGAGTTAACAGAGGTGCGGTATGGACGAAAAATTGGACAATGCAATCGGCCAGGACAGAGTGTCTTTGCAGGAGACTGTTTCCCCGGAAGGAGCGATGCGTGCGATCGACACTGTGGACCGGCTGAAAGTTTCAGAGCGGGCGGGTTATGTAGGCATTCTATGTAACCTGCTCCTTTTTGCGTCCAAGGTGACGGCTGGCGTGCTCGCGCGGTCGGTGTCGGTCATCGCGGACGGCTTCAATAACCTGTCGGACGCGGGCAGCTCGATCATTTCGGTGGTCGCGTCGCGGATGGCGGGGAAGAAGGCGGACGAGGATCATCCCTTCGGGCACGGGCGGATCGAGTACGTCGCGGCGTTTATCGTGTCGGTGCTGATCCTCGTCGTCTCGGTCGAGACGCTGAAGGAGTCGTGTGCGAAGATCCTGCACCCGGAGCTTCCGGAGACGTCGGCGCTCACGATCGGCGTCCTCGTTTTTTCAATTTTCGTGAAGCTTTTTCTCGGACTCTTTTACCGGCGGGTGGCAAAACGCATTGATTCGCAGATGTTCCTCGCGACCGCGCAGGACGCCTTTTCCGATATAATGACTACATCAGCGGCTCTTCTGTCGGTTCTCATTCTCATGCTTCTTCATGTGAATATCGATGCGTTCGTCGGCGCGGGGGTTTCACTGATCGTCCTCTGGAATGGCGTTAAAATCGCGAAGGAGACGCTGGAGCCGCTGATCGGCGAGTCAATCGACCCGAAGATCTATTACGAGATTATGGAGTTTGTGGGGCATTATGACGGCATCTACGGGGTGCATGATCTCATCGTTCATAATTACGGGCCGAACCAGTACATGGCGACCGTGCATGTGGAGGTCGACGGGAAGTCGTCCGTGGAGGCCTCTCATGAGCGGATCGACTGCATTGAAAAGGAATGCTTCGAAAAGCTCGGCATCCATCTGTTGATTCACATGGATCCGCACGACACGAGCGACCGCGCCGGGTTCTATGAAGGCGTGCTGGCGAAGGCGCTCTCGGAGCTCTGCCCCGAGGCCAGCTTCCATGATTTTCAGATCATGCATGACGGGCAGGAGAGCACAGCTTCTGCACAGCAGGATGATGCTTCGTCATCTGCTTCAGGAAATTTGGGGACAGACAGAGAAAACGAAGGGACATCGCATCATGCCAGAGAGCAGCAAAGGGACGACGAAGACATCGTTCTCCACTTTGATCTGGTGACGCCGTGGACGATGAGCGATGCGGAGCAGAGCGAGCTGCTGTCGAAGCTGGTCTATCAGCTTCGGGATGTGAATCCACACTTACGTGTGGCGGCGGAGCTGGACAAACCGTTTATGCATACGCATTCGGGCGTAGAAGACGCGGAAGCGCGGGCGCGAGCTTCGTTTGAAGTGGAGCAAGCGGAGAAGGCTGGGCGGAAGTAACTATAGAACTTCATATGCAGAGCATAGAAATATGCAGAATTGCCAACTTACATGTTTGAAACAATGACCATAGAGAGATAGGAGTGAAGGAATGTACGAATTTAAGACACGGGTGCGGTATTCGGAGGTGGATAGCGCCGGAAAGCTGACAATCACGGGCATCGTGAATTACCTGCAGGACATCGCGACCTTTCATTCGAATGATGTCGGGTTTTCCATCGACAAGCTGAAGGAGATTCATCGGGCATGGCTCCTTAGCTCGTGGGATATCTATATTCACAGACTGCCGAAATACTGTGAGGAGATCAAGGTCTGCACGAGTCCGCATACCTTTAAGGGCTTGCTGGCGGCGAGAAACCTCTGGATCGAGGATGCATCCGGGGAGAAGATCGTCGAAGCGGACAGCTGGTGGTTCTATCTCGATACGGAGAAGGGCAGGCCGGCGCGGATCACCGAGGCGGACTATGGCCCCTTCGGCGAGCCGAAGCGGGTGCTCGACATCCCGGACAAAGGCCGCAAGGTCGAGATCCCGGAGGGGCTTGCGATGACGCCTGCGGCGCCGGTTGAAGTGCAGCTTCACCACATCGACACGAACCGCCACATGAACAACGCGCAGTACATCCAGGTCGCCCTCGACGCGCTCGCGGAGACGAGCGGAGCCACAGAAGCAGCAGGTGCAGTTGGTGTCAAAACGAGCAGTGCCGATGGAGACGCAGATGTAGCTAATGCGGGAACAAGTGGACTGGCTGAATTACAAATAGTACCGGGGCAGACAAATCCTGAAGGTGGTCAGAATTTAAAGAGTTTTCATTCAGGTGAAATCAGGGTTGAATATCATAAATCAGCTCTTTTTGGCGACATAATAACTCCATATATAGGGAAAACACCCGGTGGAGAGGTATACATTAGCCTTAAAGCAGATGATGGCACTATATATGCCAATTTATCAGTCACTCCATTGATCTAATTTTCGGACGACAACTGATGGATTAGACCAAACCGGTCAGCCATCAGCCAGCGGAGAGAAAAAGCTTGCGGGTGGCGGCTGATGGATGGAGCCATTCCGCAAATCCATCAGCTCCGGAGCCAGGACAGCTTCGCTTGGCCGGCTGATGGCTGTGACCACACCCGCAAATCCATCAGCCGCAGAGCAGTTTTCCGCCCCGCGGCTGGAAGAAATCATCAACGAAAAGCAAAGTCACAACCCATAAATCATCAAACAAACAAAAAGAAAGGACAACAAACCATGGAAATCGGCAAGGTTCAGAAATTAAAGCTCGCGCGGGAGAAGGACTTCGGCGTGTATCTCGAAGATAGCGAGGGCGCATCCGTGCTCCTCCCGAAAAAGCAGGTGCCGGAAGGCGCCAAGGAAGGTGACGAAATCACCGTCTTCGTCTACAAGGACTCGAAAGACCGCCTCATCGCGACGACCCGGAAGCCCCTCGCGGAGGTTGGCGACATCGCACGCCTCGAGGTGAAAGACATCACCAGCATCGGCGCATTTGTAAGCATTGGACTCGACCGCGACGTGCTGCTGCCCTATCACGAGCAGCGCTACGAGGTGAAGAAGGGCGACCAGGTCGAGGTCTATCTCTACGTTGACCACTCGGACCGCCTCGCTGCGACGATGTACACAAAGAAGCACACCGACGCCCATGTTGTGGAAGGTGCTGAAATGAAGACCATCTCTTATGAGCAGAATGCCGAAGAAGTGCTCCGCATTTTGGAAGAAAAGTTCGAGGGACACGTCCCGTACACCGATAAAACTGTACAACCTGACGAAATTCAGCGCGATTTCGGCATGTCAAAGGCCGCCTTCAAGCGCGCGGTGGGCAAATTGCTAAAAGACGGAAAGATTAAAATCACAAAGACCAGCATTTTTTGTCAGTATTGACCAACACATTTCGATAAGTGGACATTATGTCTAAAATAACGGGCCGTTTTTTGGAAAGCGTTTCTATAGAAGAAAAACCTCGAATTTAGTACAATACGGGAGGTTGTTAAAAGAAAGACGTGTTCCGAACTTTTTAATTTGCCAATGCCTACATCAGGCAAAGGAAGCCGAGGCGCTTAGCCCGGTGAGGATGTGGCGGCGGAAGCATTGGAAGACCGGGCACGTGACACAAACGCGAGACAAAAGGAGACTTGAAAAATGGCTAGTGTACAGCTGAAAAATGTAACAAAGAAATATCCGAACGGCTTCGAGGCTGTTAAGGATTTTAACCTGGACGTACAGGACCAGGAATTTATCATTTTCGTAGGACCTTCAGGTTGTGGTAAGTCTACGACACTTCGTATGATCGCAGGCCTTGAGGATATCTCTTCCGGTGATCTTTTCATCGATGGCAAGAGAATGAACGATGTAGAGCCGAAGGACAGAGATATCGCGATGGTTTTCCAGAACTACGCTCTGTATCCGCATATGACCGTGTATGATAACATGGCATTTGGTCTGAAGCTTCGTAAGGTTCCGAAGGATGAAATCGATCAGAAGGTACATGAGGCTGCAAGAATCCTTGACCTCGAGCATCTGCTTGACAGAAAGCCGAAGGCTCTGTCCGGTGGTCAGAGACAGAGAGTTGCCATGGGACGTGCGATCGTTCGTAGACCGAAGGTCTTCCTCATGGATGAGCCGCTGTCGAACCTCGATGCGAAGCTCCGTGCGCAGATGCGTGTAGAGATCGCTAAGCTTCACAAGTCTCTCGAGACAACCATTATCTATGTAACACATGACCAGACCGAGGCTATGACACTCGGTACCAGAATCGTCGTTCTGAAGGATGGTGTCATCCAGCAGGTTGATACCCCGGAGAACCTTTACGAGACACCGTGCAACAAGTTCGTTGCAGGCTTCATTGGATCCCCGCAGATGAACATGATCGATGCAGAGTGCAAGGCTGACGGCGATGACGTTACGCTTACCTTCGCAGGTCACACAATCACACTTGATGCGTCTAAGGCTGCTAAGCTGAAGGATGGCGGTTATGTTGGAAAGACCGTAACGCTCGGCATCAGACCTGAGCACCTTCACGATGACGAGGAGTTCCTCGCAGCACATCCGAAGCAGGTGATCGAAGCAGACATCCGTGTATACGAGATGCTCGGTGCTGAGACACTCCTTTATTTCGATCTCGGCGATGCAGGCTGGGTAGCAAGAGTGAACCCGAAGACCAAGGCACGTTCTGGATCACATGTGAAGTTCGCACTCGATGAGGCTAGAATCCACGTATTCGACAAGGATACCGAGAAGACCATCACAAACTGATCGGCGTGAAGTAGAAGATCAGCGAAGCACTGAAGAGAAGCTGATTGGATTTATATGAAATGTAGCACAGAGGCCACCGCAATACGCGGTGGCCCCTGTTTTTGCGTGCCGGAGCAGAAGAAAAGCAAGGTGGGTGAAAATCCTCTGCAGTCGCCAGGAAGTCGGTTTCTTTCGGGTGCGGACAAAATATGAGTGACTGCACAAACTGGATTTTTACAAATCCCAAGCTTGCTGTGTTATACTTGGTTTGTGAGGTCGTTCGATTAAAACAAAAGTTATGCAATGCATAGTGTGTTTTGGAAGACGATGAAAATATGAGAGAACGTAGAGAGGAGAAGCAATCTATGTCAGAGAGGGTATTATCTTTTAGAGAAATAGAAGATTGCGTAAGAACCCTTTTAATAAAATATCGTGCGGAATCTGCGTTGCTCTTCGGCTCATATGCACGTGGACAAGCAAATGAAAAATCGGATATTGATCTTGTCGTTTTTGGCGGACCAGAATTTCATGCTACAGATATTTTTGCCTTAGCCGAAGATCTTCAGAAGTTGATTGACAAAGAAGTCGATGTTTATGAAATTCGAGAACTAAATACCGGAACTGCTTTTTATCAAAATGTAATGCAAGATGGAGTGAAAATCGTAGCATGAATAAGATAGAAACGGCGGATATAGAAAGACTTAAAAAGATTGTTAAGAATTATCAAGATTTGAAACGGCAGATAGATGTTCGAAATATAACGCGAGAACAAGTTTTGGATGACCAGTTTATTCAGTGGGCTATCACTACGCCGCTCTTTAACATTGGCGAGCATACAAACAATCTTTCAAAAGCTCTTACATTTCTTCTGATATCAACTCGAGGTCGATTTTTCCCACCTCAAGAATGGAGCGCCACACGATTTGACAAATTGGCGGGTGCCGCTTCAGAACGGGCTTCGTACAATAGAAATAGTATGTTCTTGTGCCGATCGATGATATGAAAGATACGCTCAAGTAGTCGAGGATCGGCCAAGGCAGATGTATTTCGGAGGTGTTTATCGTGCGAAAGGATGTTCTCGGCGGACTTTTGGTGGGCGGCGCAATCGTGCTGTTTGTCGGCGTTTCGGTCCTGCGCTCGCATCGCGAAGATGCGGTCTATCAGGAGTGGGCGCGGGAGCAGAATCGTGCGGTGTTCGACCAGTCTGCACAGAAGCGGATCGAGGACCGGGCGGCGGCGAAGAAGGAAAAAGAAGAAAAAGACGACTTCTACCAGCGCCTGTCGGATGGCCTGCCCGTGCGGATGCTGGTGGTCGGCGACGCATTCGCCGGCGGCTTCGGCGCGAGATCCGCAAGCTCTTCCTGGTCAAAGCTTCTTGAGACCGAGCTCCGCCTCAAATACAAGGTGTCCGTGACACTCGATGACCTCTCGCTCGGCGGCGCGAACGGCATCTTCGGTGCGTACAGCTCCGTCATGTCAATGCCTACAGCTGCGGCCCCATATGATGTGTGTCTCATATCCGCAGGCATGACGGACGACCCCGCAACATTCCCATATTTATATGAAGGCTTGCTCAGAGGCCTTCGCGCGCGATTCCCGCATTGCAATGTCATCGAAATCGAAGGCCTGCAGGGCTCGCTTGCGCCGGACACGGGATACCTCGATGAAAACATGGAAGCCATAATCAAGCTCGGCGCGCAGTACCATGTCGACCGCTTCAATGTCCCGGCAGAGATGGGCTATTCTGAAAAAGACACTGACGCTTTCTCGAAGTACACGGACAATGGCTTATATCTCAACAACGCCGGCCAAAAGGTGATGTCTTCACTTCTGTTTGATTTCATCGCAAAGCGGGCATCTGCATATCAGGGATACAAGGATGGCGATATCGCGCTGGTATATCCGGAAGCAGCAGGCCTTTCCCAGTATGCATACTTCCCGGCAGAGGATTTCAGCCGTCTCGATGATTTCAATCTGTCGCTCAGTGCATCGAAGCTGGTCGGCAAGGATGGAAAAGCACTATCCGGGATGTTCGGCGTGGACTACACGGTGCTGAACGGAAAAAATGATCTATATATGTCTACCGGAGTGGCAACCAATAGTCGTAATCCTGCTACAGGAATAGATACGGATGCCACTAATCTGAACGATAGTCTCGGGGATGGGTCAAATGAAAGCAATACGCATGATGTAATGGACGCGGAGAATGGCATAGCGGTTCAACCGAATACAGCAATCGGTCGGATCACGATCCAATCCGATGCGACAGATCCAGAAGAATCGATTCGAATCGTGAATAATGGATTTGCGGGCGACAGCTACCTACTGCTCACCTTCCTTTCAAAAGCCCAGGCGGACGCTTTTTCAGGCTTGATCGTATGCGGAGAGATTCCGTTACCTCAGGCATATTCCGATTTCGAAAAGGTTTCTATCATCGGGCCAGTGCACGACGATGGCACACCATATGCTCTAGACAAGGATGGCCTGCCGGTAAATGCAGATGGACAGCGCGTGACGTTGCCCGGAATGAAAATCGCCGAGTGGCTCACAAGCGGCAATGCTCCGGACGGTAGTGCTTCAGGTGGTGAAGCTTCGGGTAATAGCAATGCTGACACTGCGGGTGACGGCGCTTCAGATGATGATAATTCTGCCGTATCAAATACTAAACAGACCACACCCGACGGGTCCAGTACTTCTGCTGAGAAAGCTACGAAGATTTCTGCAGAAACAATACAGACTTCTAATGCCGAAAAAAACAGCCATACCACAGAAGGTCAAAGACAAGATGCTGGAGATAGTGGTGCCGGAAATAATACGCGAGAAAGCGTAAGCAGCACTGCAAATAACTCGCCTTCCGGGCACTATAACACACCCGTTGGAAGCGGAAACGAGAATTCCGGAACCTCTTCTCAAGAAACAACTGCTACAGAAACGGCTGCTTCAGAAACAACTGCTAAAGAAACAACTGCTAAAGAAACGGCATCCTCTGCTGCCGAAAGCAGTGCATCCAACGAAACTGCCGCTGCAACAAAAAAGAGCTCCGCAGAAAAAGCCGCAGAAGCAAATTCTAGTGTGAAACCGACAAGTGCGGATGAAACTACCGATGCACACGGTCCAGGCCATGAAACCACAGCTGCCGAGACGACGACAGAAAATGCCGGACCAGGAATGTGATGTTAAACGGCGCTAAGTACCTATAGAAGGTGCTTAGCGCCGTTTTCATCATAATATGACCTTTCAATCGTAATCCCGAACTTGTGCAATTACATCTTGATTGATATCTCTGATTGTTGAATCCTGAAGCATCTCATCTATCGACATCCATCGATAATTCTTGCCAGCTATCATGAAATGTTCCGTTTTCCATGAATCAGGTATATCAGAGATTTCTGCTTTATAGATACTGTAAATATACAATCTCATCTGATTATCATGCTCTACTGATGGTTTCTCGTTCGTAAACTCATGGAGAAAGTCAAGATGGATTTGACTAGCAGGAACCTCTAGCTCTTCAGACAGATATCCCCTTAATTCCTCGGTATTGCCTTTTTCCGCAGTTTTGTGGTTAGGGAAGAAGTCACACTTCCATCCCTCATCAAAATATAGCAAGTACTTATGAGGATATGTTTCGAAGGTATCTTTTATTGCTATTATTGAGCTACGTCTCTCTACTTTATCCATCTGTAAAATCTCCGCATATAGATCATCCGCACTAAACGGATGTTTAAAATTCAGAAACATATGTTTGCTGCTGATGATAATTAGTAGCACACCAAGCACCAAACAGATAAGGAAAAATATCTTTGACTTTATACCAGGTAAAGCCATCAATAAAGAATAGCCGCTGGCTAGATTCACTAACTCTGTAACATTATCAAATCCAATTCTATCTTCTTTCCTTAGCAATAACGCATTTAACTCATTTTTATCAAGATGTAGTAAATTCAATCTATAGCTCCTTACCTACATCAGTACGCAAACGCATCATTAATATACATTTTATCAATAAAATTACGCACTGACAATCGTGATCATTGGTTCCACATTCATAGTATCAAAACACTGTGCTATTTCATATTGTCTAAAATTGGTCACGGTACAAAAAAGTACAAGTTATGTCTCTCGCAAACCCGCATAGTTGAGCCATTCCTGCTTTCCCATTTTCATGCGAAAATCAAAAGGCGTGGGAAAAACTATGCACGTTATGACATGCATATTCCGGCGACTACAGAGGATTCTCGTTCACCTTGCTCTTCATCTGCATCGGTAGAAGAGTAAGTTTGCGGGTGGCTACAGACGAACCGTAGCCACCCTGCAAATCATCTGCACCAGCCCGAAAACACTTGCCGAATATCGGCTTATTCCCTTCTGCAGCGTGCGGCCAGCGTGCAGACAACCCGTGGCATCCGTAAATTTATCTGCGCCACTCCCAACACATTGACATTTCTTCCCTTTATCCGCACCCGCCATTCCCATAAACTTGACCTAAACGTCAATTTTTTGGCAAAAAAGCTTGGCATAACCAAGGGAGAGGAACAACCGCACCGATGAAGAGAAAGAAACTCGAGCTGCTGATCACAGGCGCCATCTACTTCGCGACCGGCATCCTCAGCGGCATCCTCGCGATCCTTCTCCTCACGCACCTCCACCGCCTCACCGACTACTTCTTCGCCGGCTCCCTCGCGCAGAACGCGTTCATCCCCATCGTCCTCTCAGAAATCATCACGATCTTCCTGAGCCTCTACGATGGCCGCTACGCTTTCCACCGCTGCACCCTCGCCCAATGCCTCCGCCGGAGCATCGTCGCGTCGATTCTATTTTCCGCAGCCCTCGCACTCACGCTCATCATAGAGAAGTCCGGTGTCACCGACTCAAGATATTTCTTCGTGACCACCGGCGTCTTCCACCTCGTGATCCTGACCGCCGCGCTTTATATCGTCATCAACTTCCTGATCCGAAACTTCTATAAAACAAACGCAGCCTCCCTCTGCATGCTAGTCTCAACCCGCAGCAGAGCCCCGCAGGCCGCCAATCTCCTAAAGCACGACTGGTCCCGTAAGCTCACCGCCATCGCCCTTCTGGACGACGACACCGCAACGACCAGCGACGTGGCTGGCGCTCCGCCAGCCTCCCAGGCGAGCGAAGCGCAGCCGTCCGCCCAGTCAAAAACACCAACGGCTTCGCAGCCGTCCGCCCAGCCAAAAACATCAACGGCTTCACAGCAATCCGCCCAGCCGAACCACCCCGGTGCGTCATCCACACCCCGCGAAATTGACCACATCCCGGTCGTCGCGAACCGCTACACCTACATCGACTACGTGAAGACCCACGCCATCGACGAAGTTTTCCTCATCGTCGACCGCGACGTCCGCTTCGACCCCGGCGACGCCATCCAGCCCTTCGTCGAAATGGGCGTGAAGGTGCACCTAAACCTCCTGACCGTCGAAACCCTCCACGAAAACCTCCAGCAGGCCGACAGCCGCTACATCCCTGCGACCCGCGTGAACCTCTCCTACATGGAGCAGGACACCCCGGTCCTCTCCATCCAGCAGCCGGAACCGAAGATGCGCTGGATGGCCGCAAAGCGCGCCCTCGACATCGTCGGCGCCATCGTCGGCCTCCTCATCACCGCCGTGATCTTCCTCTTCGTCGCCCCGGCCATCAAGCTCGACTCCCCGGGCCCAATCTTCTTCGCGCAGACCCGCATCGGCAAAAACGGCCGCCGCTTCAAGATGTACAAGTTCCGCTCCATGTACCAGGACGCCGAAGCCCGAAAAGCCGCCCTCATGCAGCAAAACGAAATGAACGGCCTCATGTTTAAGATGAAGGACGACCCCCGCATCACCCGCGTCGGCCGCTTCCTCCGCCGCACAAGCCTCGACGAATTCCCCCAGTTCCTAAACGTCCTGATCGGCGACATGAGCCTCGTAGGCACCCGCCCGCCGACCGAATCCGAGTTCGACCAGTACGACAGCTACCACAAGCGCCGCCTCTCCATGAAGCCCGGCATCACCGGCCTATGGCAGGTCAGCGGCCGCTCCGAGATCACCGACTTCGAAGAAATCGTCCGCCTCGACTGCCGCTACATCGACGAATGGAGCTTCTTCACGGACCTCCGCATCCTATGGAAAACCGTCATCCTCGTCCTCGAGCGAAAAGGCTCCGAGTAACGCCCTTAGGCCAATGCCTCCATCAGGCACCCGCCCGATGAGGCCCTCACACACGAAACGTCGAAGTACATTTTGCTCGTCGTGTGCCAGCTAGCGCCGGCACCGAACACCAACCAAAAGGAGAAGACACCAGATGCTCTACGTCATGCAGGTCCTAAGCGGCGAAGAATCAAAGGTCCAGCACATGCTAGAGGCCTTCGTCCTCGAGGACGGCGAAGAAATCTTCTCCCCGACCTACGAGCGCGAATACCGCTCCCATGGCGAAATTAAGGAGATCATACGGAAACTCTTCCCGGGCTACCTCTTCATTAAAACCGTAAGCCCCTTAGACCTCCACCTCCGCCTACGCGAAGTAAAATTGAAGCATTTCATCGAGACCCTCACGAAGCTCCTACGGAGCGACGACCTCTTCCTGCCCCTCACGACAGAAGAAGAGCACACCGTTCTGTCCCTCCTCGACACGGAACACCACATGGGCATGTCCCGCGGCGTCATTCACGACGGCACCCTTCATATCTTCAGCGGTCCCCTCATCGGAAAAGAAGCTGCCATCACGAAGATCGACCGCCACAAACGAATCGCCATCCTGCGCGTCCGCCTCTGCGGCCGCGATGTAAGCCTCCAGTCCGGCCTCGAGATCATCGAGAAGACCTGACTCCCTCTGCCAATGCCTCCTCCGGCCTGCTCCGCGTGAAGTAAATTCACATCGGACAACTAACGCATGAGCCGCGTCCGGAAGCATTGGACGAACACCATATATGTCAAAACCCCGCCGCGAAGGAAGCCGAAACTTTGGTTTGCATGCGCGTTTATGGTATAGTTGTAAAGGCTACAAATCTACAGCCTACAAGCAGTTTCTATAATGTATTCGTCGCCAATGCGCGGTACAGGAAGGGATGAACAGCTCCGGGAGAACCGGCGCACGTGCTGCGCACGGGCACCGGGCGGGGGCGTGCAGCTTTTCTATATGGGGTGAGAGCGAGAAATTGAATATGAATGAGGGAGAGTCGTCCTGAGGGACAACTCTTTTTTTGTGCCTTTATCGGCGAGGAGGACCAGCGCAGACAAGAAAAAACGACTGGTACGCTGTTGTCGTCTATGGTGATGGCAGTTCGTATTATTGGGAAGGTAAAGGCGCTCCGGTTCTCACAAAGGGAACAAGGTATAGTTGGGATGAAGTTATGGGCTCTGGAGATGAGTGACGAGGAACAAGAACAACTGGAACAGCGTTTCCCGGAAACTTTTTAATATTGGTCGACCGGGGTGGGTTTTGGGATTTAGGGGTCAAAAGGCAAGGGCTTGTTCCTGCTACTACTAAAAGGTCGAGGCGCGTCCTGTCTACTATGTAAAAACCCTCCGCCGAACAAATAGTAGACCTCACAACCCCAGGTAACACGCATAAGACTGTCACCTCAGTTCGAAACGGTGGTAAACAGGAAAAGGTGTGGCTTTTGAGTAGTAATTTTGTGCAGTTAGTGAAAAGAAATAGAGGACGCCACCCGATTTTTTGTGCAAGTAGACATACATAATTTGCAGAACGAAACAGCGACAGGGTTAATGATTTACTATACAAAAACCTTATTCCTCACCGCTGCTTGATAGTCACCTCAGCTCCAAATTGTAGTAGACAGCACGTCCTGTGGCTTTTTAGTAGTAGGGATTTGAAGGCTGATTTGAAATTTTGGGCACTTTAGATGGACTTCCCCTGTGGGTTTTAGATATGTAAAAAACGCGGGTGTGGAGAGAGTATTGAGAGGTAGAGAATAAGGGCTGTGGGTAACAGATAGTAGAGAGCGTCATAGAACGATGACGAAAATAAGCCCAAGAAAGTCACCAAACAAATAACAATGAAAAGAAAAATGATGTCACTGGTGCTGTCGGTAGTTTTGATACTGCTGTCGGTGCTTTTTTTGAATAATGAAAAAGTGGTAGAGGCGTCCGATGATCTGGTGCTGTTAGAGAACCTACACCCCGGCTATTGGAATTACTTGAGACCTGGCATGGGCAGTGTAGTGAATGTGCCGCCTGAAGGAGCGAAGAACCTGCTCGTCACAGACATGACAACTCGAACACAGAATGGAATTACATTGACTGTGAGTGGCGACCGCACCATGACTCTGAATGGCACGAATAATGGTGAAGGTTTTAATATCTATTTAGGGGATGTTGAAATCCCAAATGGCAAGTATGTTTTATCAGATGGAGTGGATCCTTCAATTGGCATAAACTTTTATGTTTGGAGTAATAACCTGAAAAAGACAGTTGCTGATATTAACAACAACACTTTTACTATTGATAATTCAATATCCAAATACCATTGTGGATTATTTATTGCCTCTAATGCTCAATTAGATAGTGTAACTGTTCAACCTATGATAAGAAATTTCGGGGATGGTTCATACAGTCCTTATTTTTCTACAGAGGATTGTGATAAAGCATTGGTTTTTGAGGTAGAGAAGACAAATATAGATAATGATGATATCAAAATCTTAGAGAATTATCTTAGTCAGTACAGTAATTACGGCTGGGTAAGTATTAGATTTCCAGACGGCACTGGCATACAGTGGAAAGATAGTATCAGGACTGATGGAAAACTGGATATATGGGGAAGAGCTTAGCTGTTGTGGCTAGGCTCTTTTTATATAGATAAGAAACATGCTGTTGATGCAGCATAGTAACAAACCTAGAAACTAACTATGAGGGGAGCAGAAGGAACATGAGTGATATGAAAGGTCGAAAATTGAATATAGTTTTACTCGGCCATAAACGTGTCCCTTCACGAGAAGGTGGAATAGAAGTCGTCGTAGAAGAACTTGCTACACGTATGGCTGCACAGGGTCATAACGTCACGGTATTAAATCGTTCAGGCCATCACATTGCGGGCGTAGAGTTTGACACAGCAAATTTGAAAGAATACAACGGGTTTAAGATCAAGAAGGTACCTACAATCAATCGCAAAGGATTGGCTGCGGCAACTTCTTCTTTTTTTGGCTGTGTTCAGGCTGCATTTGGAAATTACGATGTTGTCCATATTCATGCTGAGGGTCCTGCATTCTTTAGCTGGATTCCAAAGATGATGCATAAAAAGGTCATAGTTACAGTCCATGGTTTGGATTGGAAAAGAGACAAATGGTCTGGATTTGCATCTTGGTATATAAAAAAAGGCGAGGAACAGGCAGTCAAGCATGCCGACCATATTATTGTATTGAGCAGAAATGTACAGAAATACTTTAAAGAAAAGTATGGACGAAATACTGTGTTTATTCCAAATGGTGTGAATAGACCAGAAATATTTGAAGTTAATGAGATAAGGAAAAAATGGGGCCTTGATAAGGGGTCTTTTATATTATATGTGGGCAGAATTGTACCGGAGAAGGGCTTAGATATCCTGCTGAAGGCATGGAAGGAAATAGAGACCGATAAAAAACTAGTCATAGCAGGCAGTTCATCCGATACTGATGAGTTCTTTAAAAAAGTGAAAGGCCTGGCTGACGATAGGGTAGTATTTACAGGCTTTACAACAGGTAGACCACTTAAGGAACTCTACAGCAATGCTTATTTGTATTGCCTTCCGTCTAATCTTGAAGGTATGCCTCTTACGGTCCTTGAAGCTATGAGCTATGGAAACTGTGTTCTGACTAGTGATATTGAGGAATGTACAGAAGTAGTTGAAGATAATGGCGTAACCTTTAAGAAAGGCGACATTGATGATCTCAGAAATAAACTTCAAAAGCTTCTGGATAGCCCAGATATAGTTGAAGGATATAGGAAAGATGCTCAGGACTTCATTTGCGGTAAATACAGCTGGGATGATGTTGTGAGTCGAACACTTGAGAAATATACACATTGAGGAGAAGCCATGCCAAGTAATAAGATGCCAGAGAAGAAATTAAACGGAACAGTCATCGTCACATATCGCTGTAATGCTAGATGTACGATGTGTAACAGATATAAGGCGCCTTCAAAACCGGAAGAGGAGATTAGTATAGAGACGATAAAGAAACTGCCTAAGATGTACTTCACGAACATCACAGGTGGTGAGCCTTTCATTCGTACTGATTTGAAGGATATTGTAAGGGAGCTTTATAAGAAATCTGATCGAATAGTCATCTCTACTAATGGTTTCTTCATTGACCGTATAATCGATCTAGCTAAAGAATTCCCACAGATCGGGATCCGCATTTCTATTGAAGGCCTTGAGAAGACAAACAACGAAATCCGTGGACTTCAGGATGGCTTCAAGAGAGGATATACGACACTGAAAAAGCTCCGCAAGATGGGTATGAAAGATGTCGGATTCGGCATGACAGTTCAGGATAAGAATGCACCTGATCTGGTCCCTCTTTATAAACTCTCTAACAAGATGGGCATGGAGTTCGCAACAGCGTCTCTTCACAATTCATTCTACTTCGTAGAAGCAAAGAACATCATTCATGATCGCCCAATGGTAGCAAAGAACTTTGAAGATCTAGTGAATGAGTTGCTCCGTTCTAACAGTCCGAAGAAGTGGTACAGAGCTTACTTCAATCACGGCCTGATCAACTATATCTATGGTCAACCACGACTTCTTCCCTGTGATATGTCATTTGATACTTTTTTCATCGACCCGTACGGAGATGTCATGCCATGCAACGGCACAAAGGATAAGGAAGTCATGGGCAATCTTAATGAACAGACTTGGGACGAGCTTTGGAATAGTCCGGAAGCTGAAAGAGTAAGGCAAAAGGTTCGTCACTGCGATCGTAACTGCTGGATGATAGGTTCTGTTTCTCCGGCGATGCATAAATATATTGGAACTCCTACTAGGTGGGTTATTGAGCACAAGGCAAAAGCTCTTTTCTCAAAGCATCCATACTCCATGTATGAGTTACCGATTGTTAGAGATTACAGAGATGGAAAAGTCACTAAGGAAGAACTCGACAAGCTCAGCACATGCGATATGAACGCAGTTGTTAATAATGGACTGAGCGAAGCTTCCAAAGAGCAGTTGAAGGATAAGACAGGAGAAGAAATTGTAGATGCCGATATCAAGGCACAGATGAAGGTGTGAATAGATGGAACAGCCTGTATTTTCAATTGTAGTTCCTGTATATAAAGTTGAGAAATATATCAGAACATGCGTAGATAGCTTGATACATCAAGACTTTAATAGCTACGAGATTATTCTTGTTGATGATGGTTCTCCGGATTCTTGTCCGGGTATTTGTGATGAATACGCAAGCGAAAACGAAAACGTAAAAGTAGTTCACAAGAAGAATGGAGGGCTTGTTTCGGCAAGAAATGCTGGATTAAAGGCTGCAACTGGAGAATATGTCTTTTACGTAGACAGTGATGATTCTTTGAAATCTGGTGCATTGAAAACCATGTGGGAAAAAGCTGTTGAGAAGTATCATCCAGACATGCTTATCTTTAATATGTTACGTGTATTTCCAAATGAGCAGGTTAAAGATCCATGTTATGTAAAAGAAGGGTTCTATGATAGAAAGCAGATGGACAAAGAAATTCTTCCTTACATGATGTATGACCATAGGATGAAGTTTTATCATGGACTTGTTTTTCCAAGCTCTGGTGGAAAGGTGGTTAAACGAAAGATCCTGCTTGAACACTATTGTAAGGATGAAAAAATTAGAATGGGGGAAGATAACGCATATATTTTTGAGTGTTTGTTTTTCTCTGATTCTGTTTTCTTTATGGACGATTATTTTTATGTCTACAATCAAATAGAAGGATCAATGCGCCATAATTATGACGCTAGGAGATTTGAAAACAATCGTAGATTAATAAACTACATTCAAGCGCATCTTGGAGGCAAAACCAAGTATATTGATTATCAAATTAATGCATTTAGAGCTTATTGGCTGATCATGGCAATTTTTCATGAAGTCAAAGAACATAGACCATTATTAAAAGCTGCTGGGCATATAAGAACGGAAATAAGTGAAAATGACTCTTTGAAGGGTATAAGTGATAAGCTTTTGCCAAAGGATGCTAGGCTTTTTATTTCACTAATTCGAAGAAAACAATACATTGTAGTAATGGTAGCAGCTTCCATAATCAATAATGTTAGGAATATAAAGAATGGTATTAAGAATAAATAGGAGAAATCTGATAAAAATTGCATTATTGATTACCACCTTTAGTAATTCGCAATTTTTAATGAGCAGGGGGCTAGATAATCCGATTCTTTATATTGGATTTGCCATCTTGTTATATCTAATTTATTTCAAGAGCTTTAAATGGAAGAGGGAGAAGAAAAGATTCCTCCTCTTTTGTACGGTCTCAATTTTGTTCTCTATTGGCATTATACTGCAAGATATGAACAATACAACAAAGATGCGGTTGGTGATTTCAATGTTAATAATAAGTTCAACCGCAATTTTATCTTATGGTGTGATGAATTCATTATATGATTTAAGGGCTGCTGTTTATGGAATTTTGGATGGATTGGTACTTGTACTAATATTATCAATTATTACTGGAACAAGTGTGACAAGTGGTGTAACAGAAGGACTTGTAGCGTTTGGTTTCTCCGGGGGCATGGAGCATAAAAATGTTTTAGGAATGGATCTATTTGCAATAATATCCGGATTAATGATATATAGAAAATTTTATAAAAAGCTCAAGTCAGATTTTATCACCATCATCATTTCACTACTATTTTTAGCCTTAAGCCATGCTAGAGTTGCGTGGTTGCTATTTATTATTTTCGTTCTGCTACTTAATTTGGATGAGATTAAAAAAATCTCAAAGCGGCAAAGGAAAGTTATTATTCCAATCATTTTCATTGTAGGAATAGTGCTAGCTGTTTTCTTATTCAGGTATTTAAATAGTAATAGCGTTAATATGGCAATTCGTGTTCAGGGGTTAATTAATTGGATAAATTATTTTAATGGTGATAGATTTCATCTACTATTTGGAAATGCAGCATTGGCGTGGGCAGATACTGGCTACGGTTATGTAGAGAATGTTAGAAGGGTAACAGGATGGAATGGAACTTTGGAGATGGGAATTTTAGGGGTACTGGTAAAAAATGGAATATTGGGGCTTGTAGGTTATGCTCTGATATATATTTATTATGTAAAATGCGCAAGGGTGATAAAGAATATCGATATTAAGGTTGCTGCAATTTCGCTAATTATAGTTGCTATTTTTTCAATGGTAACAGAGTCTTTTATGATAAATACAGCAGTGGTATATGGAACATATATGTATTTAACAATTAGTTCTCTTATTTGTGAAAAGACAACTATTACTGGAAAAAGCATTAATAATAGATATAAGTTAAGTAGAGGAAGTAGTAGATAACAATGCTTAGAATAGCAATTTCCATTGATGATGCCAGGGAGGATACAGTTAGAGCTTATAGAGAGATACTTAAGCCATTATGTATCCCAATGACATTAAATGTAACAACTGGATATGTTAGAGGTGAAAACAAGGAAGAAGACAATCCTAGCGATAATAAGCCAATGTCTTTAAAACAGTTAACAGAGCTAGCTGCTGAGCCTGATGAACTTATTGAGTTTGGAGGGCACGGTATAAAGCACAATAATGATTTTAATAACCTCATAGCTGGCGTGAAGGACTTAAATTCTATTATAGAGCCATATGGAAAGGTTGTTCAAGGCATCGCATCTCCTCAATCGAAGCTTCATACGGAAGAGATTCTTGAACACAAAGAGGAGCTTGAAAGTATAGGAGTGCAGTATTTCCGAACCGGCGATCGCAAAGAGCAAATGAGCTTTATGCGCAGGGCATTCAGAAAAGCCAACAGATATGTTCATATTCCATTTATTTATTCCAAAACAGATGAACCTCAATTTGTGTATCCGGGTGATGATTTCATCATATATTCCGTTTGCTTGTTGCGTAATTCACGTATTAAAGAATTAAAAGACATGGTAAGACGAAATGTTAAGAATGAGAAAATAGAAGGTATCATCTTTAACTTTCATTCAGTCTTAAAGCCAGGTGAAGACTATTACGAGGACTTATATTCATATGATTATGAAGCGTTTAAGTACTTTGCAAGATGGTTGAAGCAGAACGAAAGAGATAATAGACTCAAATTAGTAAAGACATTAGACATAAAGAAATTCAACTGAGGAAATAGATATGACTGTATTGTTTTATTGCAATACTAATATGCAGCTGATTAATGCTGTAAATCTAAAACTTACAAGATATAAAAATGATGTAGTTGATATCATTTTTTCGGATCACACAAATAATTCTGAAACAGTAGCAAGTAGGGCGCAGACATGTGGATTATTCAGAACTGTAAAATTTATCAAATCTAAGAACTATATTTATAATAGTAAGGGGAAAGATAGAATACAGGATGTTGTCGATCTGACAGTTAAAAGATACGGAAACTTCAAAAACTATATAATTAGCGAAGACTATACTTGTGATGAGCTCTATTATTATAATAATGATTTGATTTTATATGCAATCTATGATTTATCAATAAGAAATGGTGTGAAGCCTAAATGTATCAGAATGGAGGAAAGCTTAACTACATATGGTGAATTAAGCAATATCTACGGAAGTACAATGAAAGCGATAAATCGAATCCGAAAGGTGCTTAATCAGCCAGGTGTTATCAGTGATACAAAGACATTTGCTTGTTATTGTCCGGAATTGTTGAAGCTAAGAGAGGGTGAAGCAACTATTGCTATTCCAGCTTTAGACAGAACAAATAGTAAGCTGCTAGAAATTCTCAATTACATCTTCCACTACGATCCAAATCTTGAAGATTATCATGAAAAGTATATTTACTTTGCAACGTCTATGGATGTAGATGGTCATCCGGTTGGTGAGACAGAGCTAGTACTTGATATTGCGAAGAAGGTTGGGAATAATAACATTCTTATAAAGGCCCATCCACGAGACAAGAGAACTGTATTTCAAGATAATGGTTTACGAGTACTGCAGGCATCGGCAGTGCCGTGGGAAATTATTCAGCTGAACAATTCATTTTCTAAAAATTGTTTTCTTTCAATATCGTCTTCTAGTATTCTAAATGCAACAGCAATGCTTAATGATGAAATCGAAACTTATTTTTTATATCCGCTAGTTCTTGGAAGAAATGAATACTTTGATAAGATGGCTAAGGATGAAATTCAGGCGACCTTGAATAAGTTGCATAGCCGGGGAAGATGTACTTGTATAAAAACAATGGCAGATCTGGATTCTTTATAATTAGTACGAACTTATAAGAAGGTTAAACGTTCAAAATGATAAAGGAAAAATATAAGATAAATTTCAATCAAGAGAAACCGCATAATGGCATTATGAAAATTGGAAAGCCATATGTAAAGAAGACTGGTCATAACAAATCAAGATTGTGCACTATGTTAACTTATGAGAATAAGGATATAGAATTATATATAGAAGTTGATAATGAGTATTCACAATACTTGACACCAGAATTAAGTGATCCTTTTATTTTGGGTGTTATTGAAAAGGCGATGAAACATGGATATGACATTCATTTTAGTCAGCCCATGAGTGAAGACCTTTATTATAATCTAACTACGTACATGATTCCTGTTTATGCTCGAAATCTACCATATTTTAATGAGATTGATTTAATCGGTAAAACAACAAATGAGAAAATAGAATCAGAAAATAAAGCAGGAACTGGATTTTCTGGAGGTGTGGATTCATTTTACACAGTTCTAAAACATCTTCATAATAATCAGTGTGAGGCACATAATGTTTCACATTTACTGATTGCGGTAAATGGAGCGGCAACTACTGGCATTTCTGAGGATATTGACGAGGAATGGCTTAATGCAACTGGAAAAAAAATGGAACCAGCTGCAGAAGAATTGGGGCTCAAACTGATTCTTGTGAATAGTAATATTGATATGCTTTATTTGAAAGATAGATGCTTAGATGGTGATGCAATTACCACGGCATCTTTTGTTTATGCTTTGCAGAAATTGTTTGGCATCTACTACTGGGCATCTGCATACCAAGCTGAAATGTTCAAGTTCACGCAGGAAGATGGTGGCTGGTTTGAGAATGTTTCTGTCAAGTATTGCAGCACAAGGAGCATCCTATTTTATCACTCAGGATCAGAAACCAATAGAATAGGTAAAGAAAAATATATCGCAGATAATAGTGTTGTCCAAAAAAGCTTAACTGTATGTGGTGATTATGATGCCAAGAATTGTGGGAGATGTTTCAAGTGCTTACGAACAATGGCAGAGTTAAACTCATTGGGCAAGCTTGAAAAATTTGATGGAACATTTGATGTTAAAGATTATAAGAAACATTTTACTAAACGATTTGCTGAAGAGTTGGCAATTGATCATCCACCATTTACAACCGATATTTTAACGGAAATGAAGAAAAATAACATTCATTTTTCCCCAGCGGTTTTCCCAATTAGTGTATTATTTTACAAGCCCTTACATCACTTAAGAGAATACTTAAAAGACAAGGCATGGGCAAGGAAAGTATATTATAAGTTTGATTTGGATGAAAAAGTAAGTGGGAAGCGGCAGTCAGATGAACAAAGAGCAGCACGATTAAGAGGACTAGGCAAATAAAACTGGGAAAGTTGAACTTTGAGAATATTTCATGTGGAGTAAATTAAGAAAAAGATATTCAGAATTATCTGTTCCGGTACGAACTTCAATAATATATGTGTTCTGCAGTGTATTGCAAAAAGGCATTTCATTCATAGCAGTCCCCATTTACACTAGACTGGTTCCATCTGAAGAATATGGATTGTACAATTTATATAATTCGTGGGATGCAATTTTGAGCATATTTGCTACATTAAACATGTGGAACTACCTATATAGTAATGGAATGCTGAAATATAAGGATAGTAAGGATAGATTTACTTCAAGTCTAATTGGACTTAGTAGTACATTAACATTATCTCTCTTCTTGGTGTATCTTATATTTAGAAATCAGTTTGAGAAGATTAGTAATATTCCATTTTTGGCAATGGTTTTGATGTTTGGAATGTTTCTCTTGAGACCTTCCTATGAATATTGGTGTTCGCGCCAACGATTTGAATATAATATCAAAAAATATACAATTTCTGCAATTACCATTTCGTTGGTTACACCGCTGTTAACTGTTTTATTAATTTTAACTTTTCAACGACAAAATCAAAATGGTGGATATGCGTTGATAATTGGTAAGGTTGTCAGTGCAGCGATAATATATTTTATTGTTAAAATATCCTTACTCAAAAAGTCATTCAAATTATATGACAAGGAAGTATGGTCATATGCTCTAAAGTTCAGCTTACCATTAATACCGCATTTTCTTTCTGGGGTAGTACTAGCACAATCTGATCGTATTATGATTGGAAGCATGTGCGGAACCAGTAAAACAGCGATATACAGCGTTGCTTATTCATGTGCAGCCGTTCTTGAACTATTTAATGCCGCACTTATGGATTCAATAATCCCCTGGGAATATAAAAAATTAGAATCTAAAGATTATTCAAAAATTCCTAAAATAGCAACAATATCATTACTTTTTATTAGTGGTATTAATCTTGCGGTAGCTTTGTGCGCACCAGAAGTTATTGCTATTATGGCACCTTCTGAATATCAAGAAGCAATTTATGTAATTCCTCCGGTGGCGATGAGCAATGTCTTTATGTTCATGTTTAACCTCTATGGCAATATTGAGTATTATCACGAAGAAACAAAACTCGTAGCCGGTGCGTCATGCATTGCAGCCGTATCAAATATCATATTAAATTACATATTTATTAAGAAGTTTGGATTTATAGCGGCAGGATATACAACCGTAGCATGTTACATCATTTATTCATTAAGCCATTATTTTTTCATGAATTACACATTAAAAAAGCACGGTGTTAAGCAGAAAGTATATAACAATCAGGCACTTTGGACGATTTCGCTGATTTCTTTGTGTGCTTCTATTGGCTTCTCATTTTTGTATCCGCATAGAGTAATCAGATATTCAATAATAGTTGCTTTGATTATTTTAGTTATTGCCTTTAGAAATAGGATCCGTAATCTCTATAAAGAAATTAAAAACCATAATGACTGAGTATAAAGTGTTTTTTAAAGGGGGAGTTCTTATTTTACATAGTCATAAAAAGAACCTCGCTATATAGGTATACAAAATATGGATTGCTAAATTGATAGAAAGAAGAAAATCATGGCTTTGAAATACGTTGAATATACTGAAAAATATAAGGATGAAGTAATCAAATGCCTTAGACGGAACTTCGATACGTTAGGGAATATGTCATATTCGGATACAAGTAAATGGCTTGACACCATTTCTGATTATGAGTGGATAGATAACCCTGAAAGAAAAGATATTCCGTTTTGGCACGGTGCGGTGGGGCTAGATGGATATAAGGTTGTAGGTTTTTTTGGATTAATATATGCCAATAGAATAGTTAATGGAGAGAAAAAGCTTGTATTAAATGCAACCACGTGGACACTGGATCCTGGATATACTCTTTACGTAATCAGTGCAACGAAAAAGCTTTTCTTGGATATGGATAATATAACGGATTTCTCGGCATTAGATCAATTGGTAGCGTTGAATAAACGATTTGGTCTGAAAGTGATAGACGAGAAATCCTATTTTTTTAGAAAGCCTAAAAGTAAATGCTCAGGAATCTACAAGATTGTTGAAGCTAATGATATAAAGGATTCGATTATTAAACAAGAATATAAAGATCACATTAGATACAGTGTGAAATGCGTATCGTATACCGCTACATCAGGTTTACCCGAATATATTTTCTATATAGTGAATAACAGGCAGATAGACTTTCTTAAACTACGGTGGGTCTTCATCTTAAAAGTTACGGATCCGTCTAGTTTTAGCAAAAAATATAATGATATCGCTAGTTCTATCTGTAGTTTTGAAAAAGTATCTTATATTCAAGTTGACAGTCATTTCATGACTAATGTGCCAAGCAAACCAATCAAGATAGAACATGTTAACAGAATGGTTAAGGGTGATATAGGCAATAATGTTGATTATTTGTATTCGGAATATAGTATGGCTGACCAGTATGCAGGAAAAAGTAAACACCCTGTTCTTCACAAGATTAGAAAAGTAATAAGAAAGACAGTTAAAGTAAAAGATAATAAATAACACAGATTAATAGTCATTTACAAGAAAGGAATAAATAGATATGAATAATGTTACTAAAGACGATGTGATGAAATTGATTGTCAAGTGTGCAGAAAATAAACCTGGAATTGATAAAAGCACAGATTATATAAAAGATGGTTATTTTGATTCTATGTCCATGATGAACCTTGTCAGTGAAATTGAAGATTATTTTGGAATTGAATTAGAAATTGAGGATATAGAACCAGAAAACTTTGTATCCTTAGATTCGATATTTGAAATGATAAATAAGAAAGTAGGACAGAATTAATGGTTAAGGTTGTAACAGACTATCTTGAAAATTGTTGCCAAGAATGGCCATCAAAGGTTGCGGTATATTCTGATAAGGATAGTATTACTTTCGATCAACTCCATAAAAAGTCACTGGGGATAGCTCAAGCCATAATAAATAAGAGGATTGGCATTAACAAGCCAGTGGTAATTTTTATTGAAAAATCCATTGAATGTATTTCCTCCTTCTTTGGCGTTGCATATAGTGGTAATTTTTATACATTAATTGATCCGTCTTTTCCTAAGCAAAGAATTGATCTCATTTTGTCTGAGTTTAAGCCTGCATTAATAATTACAACCAAATGTAATTACGACAAAATTGAATCTTACAGCGATTGCGATATTATTTGTATTGATGATTGTGAAGATATTAAAGTTGATCCCCAACCCATTAGATCTATATACGATCAGCAATTGTCTTCTGACGTTTTATATGTGATTTTCACATCAGGATCCACAGGAATACCAAAGGGTGTCGTTACTTCTCATAGGGCGGTAATTGAGTATATGAAAGCGTGGACAAAAGCATATTCTGCTGACCACAACTCAATTATTGGAAATCAGAGCCCGCTTTATTTTGTTCAATCAATTACTGATGTTTATTCTACATTCTTAAATGGCTCTACATTATGTCTTATTCCTGAGTCTTACTTTATGTTTCCTGGAAAACTTGTGAAGTACATGGAAGCTATGAAAATTAATCTAATTACATGGGTTCCATCTGCACTTGACATTGTTAAGAAATATAAAGCATTTAAGTATGCTGATCTTACATGCCTGAAAACCATCGTGTTTGGCGGAGAAGTTATGTCAGTAGAAACATTGAATGCATGGAGAAGCAACTTGCCAGATGCCACATTTATTAATGGGTACGGATCATCAGAAATAACTGATGGCTGTATGTATTATATTGTGAACAGAGACTTTTCGGAAGGCGAATCTCTGCCGTTAGGAGTGCCATTTGAAAATTGTAGAATTTTAGTACTTGGTGAAGATAATCAAGAAATTAAAGAGCCAAATAAGGTTGGTGAGTTATGTATTATGGGACCGTCACTTTCCTATGGATATTATAACCACCCTGAATTAACTGAGAAGGTTTTTATACAAAATCCACTGAATACCCACTATAAGGAAACCGTCTACAAGATGGGAGATCTTGTAAAATATAATGATTTTGGTGAATTGGAATTTGTAGGCAGAGCAGATTCACAGATTAAACATATGGGAAGGCGAATAGAACTAGGTGAGATTGAAAATACTATGATTGGCTTGAATGAAATAGAGAAAGCCTGCTGTATATACAATAAAAAATCTAAGACAATAGTGGCGATATATGAAGGCAACATTGAGAGCCAGGATGTAATTGCGAAGCTAAGAGATAAACTACCTTCCTATATGTGCCCTGGAGAAGTAATCAAACTAGATAAAATACCATTAAATGGAAATGGAAAGATAGACAGGGCATTATTAAAAACAAATTATTTAATATGATAAGGAGCTTGGAGTTATATGGAATTACTAATAGCTATTCTCCTCGGTGTATTTATTATATGCGTCGGCATTGTAGGCATGTGGAGAAATAATAAAGACTTTAAAGAGTTGGAAAGTCAGATGCAGAACAAGATGAAAAATGAGGGGAAGAATAGATGAATGTATATTTTGCAGGCATGCTAGTATCTATGGTTATTTACTTGGTGCTAGGTGCTGTAATTAGCAGAAAAGTAAAAGATGTTAGTGATTTCTTTGTGGCTGGTAGACAAGCTCCTACAGTACTTATCGTGGGCTCTTTGGTTGCTTCATACTGCTCAACAGGATTGTTCATGGGTGATGTAGGTGAAGCTTATGCAGGTTTCTATACCCCATTTATGATCACAGCTGTAATGCTTTCATGTGGATATATCTTAGGAAGTGTATTTTTTGGTAAATATCTTCGCCGTAGCAAAGTTCTTACCATTCCTGAATTTTTTGGCAAAAGATTTAATTCAAGAAGGATAAGAGTATTAGCGGCTCTTACGGCAATAATCACCATGGTTGTTTATTTGCTGTCCGTAATGCAAGGTATTGGAACACTAATGAATTATGTAACTGGAGTTGACTATAATCTTTGTATATTATTAGCACTGATCACATTTACAATATTAACCGTATCATCAGGCTCCAAAGGCGTATTAATAACGGATACCTTGATGTTTGGAATATTCACAATCTCTGCTGTTATTGCTACCTTTGTAATTGTAGGAAAGTTAGGTGGATGGTACCATGCGGTTGATGTAGTGACTAAAGCAAATCCGATACTTTTTTCTTGGCATGGTGATTTATCTCATTTGTATCCTACCGGTATAGAAAATATGATATGGGCAGTTATTACTGGCCTAACATGGATAACTGTATGTGCTATTGCACCATGGCAATCCAGTAGATACCTTATGGCAAAAGATGAGCATACAGTTGTAAGATCATCTATTTGGGCATCGCTTGGAGTTTTTACTCTTGAGTTCCTTATGCCAACGGTAGCGGTTCTTTTAAATGCATATAATTCAGAAATACCTGGACCAACACATGCCATGATATGGGCAGCTCAAAATTTGGTGCCAACGGTATTAGGGGTGATAATGCTAACAGGTGTTCTTGCAGCGGGAATTTCATCAGCTACGACTTTTCTATCGTTAATAGGGTCGTCTGTTGCAAACGATCTTTTTTTGATAGAAGACGATAAAAAGAAGTTAGCCCTTGGCAGAATTGCAATTTTAGTAACCAGCGCTATTGTCATGATCTTGGCATATTTCAATCCACCTCGAATTTATATTATTATGTTATTAAGCGGAACAGTCGTAACTTGTGCGTGGTTGCCAGATTGTATAGCAAGTGTATGGAGTAAGAAAGTTACTGAAGCTGGTGCTTTTTATGGAATGTTATTTGGCTTTATTGGATGTGCAGCTATAAAAATATTTGGTGCTGTAAGTGGTAAAAACATTCCTATATATTTTGACTCTTTCTTTGTGGGATTAATCGCTAATGTTTTGGCGATGGTTATTGGCTCAAAACTTACTAAGGTCACAAAAGAAGAGATTGAGGCTCTAAATGCAATTAAAATCATTCCTATTGAAGAATATGATGAAAAAGAGATTGCATTAACCAAGAAACATTCATATGGCTTTATTGTATATGGAGTTTTGGTATTGATAGTTTTAATCATGTTCTGGGTTATCCCATATTACAAAGCATTATAGTCAGCCACTATTTCAATGTATATAGATTTATCTATCTTTTATGAGCGATGAAAAGAAAAGTATCAATTACAAAATTCAAGGATTAAGAGCTTTCTTTGCGCTAAATGTGATTATTTGGCATATACACTGGTGTATAGATCCATATACAACTAGATCACTAGCAGTCTTTTTTAGAGGTGATTTAGCAAATGTATTCTTCTTCTTTTTATCTGGCTATTTACTGGGCAGAAACTATCATTTAAATGATGGCTTTGGTAAAAATTGGATATATTTTCTTAGAAGACTAATAAGTCACTTAATTCATAGAGGTATTTATCTATTATGGATTATTACAACCACTTTTGTTGCAGTTGCTAGCGTATTTTTCTCAAAATATGAAGGAAAGATAAATTGTCAACTTCCTCGTAAATTAACTCTCGCTTTAAGTTTCGGTACTTGAGAACCTTGAAAACCTACGGTTTTAAGCCATTTTCGGGCATTTTTGATTGCTTTTGAGAG
>Ga0256406_1001818_pt1 | contig 32732 bp, 7 predicted proteins | sample RumenRJG_03DNA_FD_185986 | JGI IMG/M metagenome (GOLD analysis project Ga0256406, IMG submission 185986) | Bovine rumen microbial communities from Lethbridge, Alberta, Canada - RJG_03 | ecosystem: Host-associated > Mammals > Digestive system > Stomach > Rumen | place: Canada: Alberta | collected...
ATAATTTCATATACATCGATAATCCGAATAATCCGACGGGCCAATGCGTCAACATAGAAGATATCGAGATCTTGGTTGCCAAGGCTCTTAAAAAGAATGTCATGGTGATTATCGATGAGGCCTACGGCGATTTCATGCCTAAGGGCAATTCAGCAGTCCAGCTCTTTACGAAATACCCGAATCTCATAGTCGTGCGTACTCTGTCCAAGGGTTATGGTCTTGCGGGCCTTCGCATCGGATACATCATCGCGCATAAAGAGATGATTGGATACATGAAGAAGATGGTCAATCCGTATATGGTCAGTGAAATCGCAAGAGAGGTCGGTGCCGTGGCGCTCAGGCATGAGGATTTCATCGAGGCCTGCAAGACTGATTTTGCGGAGATGAAATCGGAAATCAGGGAAGTGCTCAATCCGACCATAGTTAAGAAATATAAAAATGTCGAGGGTGAGAAAATAATAAAAAAGAAGGCCGGCCCTGCGTCGGGACGCATTCGTATGGCGGAGACCTTAAGTACGAACTCCCTGTTCCTGCTTTATCATGAAGATAAAAGCATCAATCTCAAAGAGGAATTCTTCAAGCGCGGAGTTCTCGTAATAGACGGTTACGATTTCAAGGGTCTTGATTCGAGCGCGGCCAGAGTAAGGCTGCCTAAAAAGGATGAATTCCCTATACTGCTGAAGGCCATAGAGGAAATAAACAAACTGTAGAAAGACTCTGCTTCATTTTTAGTCGATTATTCCGCCGCCGAGCACGTAGTCGCCGTCGTAGATGACTACGGACTGCCCGCGGGTTATGGCTCGCTGCGGCTCATCGAATATGATCTTAACGGCACCGGCAAATGCAGAGCCGGTGTCTTTTTTAATGTTATCAAGCGGGATAATCTCGGCCGGTGCCTCGCGGTGCCTGTACCTTATGCGGGCAGAGGCCCTGAAAGGGCCGCTCGGCGGCGCCATGGACACCCAATTGAAATCATGTGCCGTAAGCTCGCGCGTAAAGAGATCCTCGTTGTCCCCGAGTATTACCCTGTTACCCTCCGTGTTGAGCCTGAGGACATAGGCGGGCTTTTTAAGTGCGAGCCCCAGGCCCTTCCTCTGGCCAATCGTGTATTTGATAATCCCCTTATGTTCTCCCATGACGTTTCCGTCGGCATCTACAAAATCGCCCGGCGGATAATCGCGTCCGGTATACCCACGAATAAAGCTGGCATAATCTCCGTCAGGAATAAAACATATATCCTGACTCTCTGACTTATGCGCAGTCACAAAACCCTGTGCCTCCGCCACGCGGCGCACCTCATCTTTGCTGAGCGCACCCAGTGGGAACATAGTGCGTGCTAGCTGCTCCTGGGTCAAGTTGTAGAGAACGTAGCTCTGATCCTTTTCCGGATTGGCGGCCTTTCTTAATTTGTAGCGGCCTGCTTCTTCATCATATTCAATAACGGCGTAATGGCCGGTGGCAATTATCACCTCATCATCACTCGAGCCGCTTTCGTTCTTGCAATGCTTATCAGAATCCGAGCCGTTTTCGGAATTGCAAACCTCATCCGTACCCAATCCTCTATCTATTTTATTAAATGCATCCGTCTCCGCAGACTGAGCGGATTCGAATAAACTTTTTAGCCCATAGTTATAGAGCGCATCAAACTTGAGGCGCTTATTGCAAAATACGCAAGGATTCGGCGTCTCCCCCCTCTCGTATGCCGCAACAAACTTATCTATGACTTCCTCGCGAAAGTCTGAGCGCATATCGAATACTTCAAAGCCCGCTCCAAGCTTATCCGCAACTTTCTTAGCGTCCTCTGCGTTATCAGTATTACTATTGTCAAAGAGCTTCATCATCACTCCCGTCACTTCGTATCCCGCCTGCTGCATCAGATACGCAGCGACGCTCGAGTCAACGCCTCCGCTCATGGCTACAAGTGCTTTTCTTTTCATTTTTTAAGCCTCTTTACTCTGGAACGCATCAAAGTATTCATGCTGTCTTTCGCAGCATCAGGCAGCAAGGAATTTCCGCACATTTCTACAGCATCGTCGATTTTTCCCGCAACGCTTTCTATCATATTCTCTGCAGCCTTAGGCGGCAAAGCGATTCTCTCTGCAAATTGAATAAAATCTAAGCGTTTCAGATTCGACTTTTTACCGTTCAGTGTAAGCGCCGTCTCCTCATTATCCTCAGGCATCACCAAATTGACAGGCAGTAGATCGTATGCCGGAGAAAGAACGAACTCACGCGAAGCAGGCGCAGCCTCTATAAGAGAGAAATTCTTCAGATGCATATCCGAATTGCCCGTAACAAAACAAACCAGGAGCCGCAAATAAAACTCGGATAAATCGAATCCGAATCTTGTCGAGTAAGACCTTATTATTTCCGCACATTTTTCGTACGAACCTTTGTACTTATCCTCAGTAAGACGTCCGCTGATCTGACAGAAATCTTCCATCGCGAAAATCTCTCCGCCTGCTCTGTCAACTCTCTGTGTTATATATGCCCAGCCGCCGTCAGTCTCAATCAGGCCATGAGGCACAGTTCGAACTCCCATCATATCTGCTATATCCATGACCAGATCTTCTGCCTCAGGTAGATTATCAAAATCCTCAGTCTGAGGCTTCAATATATACCCCGCCGGATAATCAACCAAAGTGAGGCGAGCGGAATCATCGTCACTCAGATGAAGCGAGAGTTTCTTTTGAACTCCTGTCACAGTCAAGCCTTTTTCAGTACTTGCCCTGGCCAGTTCCTCGAGTTTGTCCTTGCTGATTTCAAGCACCGGCAATTCAGACATGCCGAAGAATGAAGGATTACATTTCATGATCTGCCTCCTTTACCGACACGTCACCTATGCAGTCTCTGCAGCATTTGAGGAGCAGGCCGAATCTGTCGCTTCTGTTTATCTTCCAGCTTCTGACTGCGACATCCAGGAGCCAGCCCTCCGGAATAAGTCCGTCGAAGAACGAAAACAGTGTAGAAGATGTGTATTCTTCATCTCTTAATGGCATTGTAATGCTGAGCGGCAAGGGCAAATCGGAATCAAGATAAGCTCTGTCATAACTGAACATGTACCCCGTATCCGTCTCACTAATCACGCCGGCAAAGACTCCTCTTACATATACTTCTCCTGCTCTGTATAAATCACTCATCAGTGCCCATCCTTCCCGGAACTGCCTCCGCTCCGAACATAGAGAGCGCTTGGTTGACCTTGTCTAATCTGAGTGTGGCTTTACCCTGCTCAAGTTCCCTGACAAAACGAAGTCCGAGGCCGGATCTCATGGCAAACTCCTGCTGAGTCATGCCGAGCTGTTTTCTGTTTTCTTTTACGAATTTTGCTATCTTGTTCATGCCAGGATTATAGCACCCGATAGGGTATAATTCAATCGCTTTTAAAATATTTATACCCTTTCGGGTATTATTTAGTGTTTGTGGCCGTAGTTATACCCTTTCGGGTGTAACCTTACAGTTTGTTTTACTATATTTGATTTGACGCGTTAATAATATATACTTACTTTGCAATATAGCGTTCAGGCGCCGAAATCGGCGATTTGAAAGGATTTAATCATGCTAAGCGGAAAGACAGTCATAGTCGGAGTCACCGGCGGAATAGCGGCATATAAATCGGTCATCCTCGTGAGCGAGCTCAAGAAGCAGGGCGCCGATGTCCATGTTGTAATGACCAAAAATGCGACTGAGTTCGTGACACCTCTTACATTCGAGACAAGGAGCGGCAACCGCTGCATCTCGGATATGTTCGAGAGGAATTTTGAGTTTGATGTAAAGCATATATCCCTAGCCAAGGCGGCCGACCTGATTATCGTGGCTCCGGCCACTGCAAACTTCATCGCAAAGGCCGCACACGGCCTTGCGGACGACATGCTGACTACAGTCGTCCTCGCGGCGAGATGCCCTAAACTCGTTGCGCCGGCGATGAACACTGCCATGTACGAAAATCCTGCCACGCAGGACAATATAGAAAAGCTGAAAGAATACGGTTGGAAGGTCGTAGAGCCGGCGGAAGGGCTTCTCGCCTGCGGCGATGAAGGTAAAGGCAAAATGCCGGAGCCTGATGTGCTGCTGCAGCATGTCCTTTCCGAAATTGCCTGCGAAAAGGACATGCAGGGTCTATCGGTGCTCGTCACCGCAGGCCCGACGCAGGAGCCGATAGACCCCGTGCGCTACATCACCAACCACTCCAGCGGTAAGATGGGTTACGCCATCGCGCACGCAGCAGCCCTCCGCGGGGCCGCCGTAACCCTCGTCAGCGGCCATACTGCGCTCAACGCGCCTCTAAACGTAGAGCGCGTGAATGTACTGAGCGCAGCCGAGATGTACGACGCCGTCTGCTCCCTTGCCCCTAAGATGGACATGGTATTCAAAGCAGCCGCCGTCGCAGACTTTACTCCGGCTACCACCGCTGACCATAAAATTAAGAAAACTGAAGCGGCAGCACAAAACACCGCAGCAGAATCTCCCGGAAACGGCATGTCCATCGCTCTCAAACCAACCAAAGATATTCTCGCCGAGCTCGGCCGCAAGAAAAAGGACGGCCAGGTTCTCTGCGGATTTGCCATGGAGACAGAGGATCTCATAGCTAACGCGACAGTCAAGCTCGAGAAGAAAAACCTCGACATGATATGCGCCAACAGCCTGAGAACCGAAGGCGCCGGCTTTGCGGGAGATACCAATGTGGTTACCGTGATTACCAAAGACGGGAGCAACGAGCTCGGAAAGCTCAGCAAACTCAAGACCGCACACCGCATCCTCGACACCGCCCTATCCCTCAAAAAGAAATAGCTCCGAATCCAATAAAATAGCTCTCGATTCCTGTATTCAGGAATCGAGAGCTATTCGCCTTTATAATTCTATTATATCTTCTATATCTGCTTCTTCAGCGTCAGTATGTTCTGCTTATCCCTATACTCATAGATCATATCATCCATAGAATTCTTGACCATGAATATTCCGAGACCGCCGACCTGACGCTCCTCAGCGGACAAGGTAACGTCCGGATCGTCCTTTGCAAGTGGATTGTACGGTACGCCGCTGTCGATAAAGGTAATCGTTGCCATCGGAGGCTGTCCGACTACAGATACTCTGATTGTAGCCTCTCCCGTGCCAGGTGCATACGCATAATTTGCGATGTTTACGAATATCTCTTCAACTGCGATATCAATCTGCATCTGCTGCTTCATACCGCAGCCGGCCTTCTCGAGCTCTCCGTCGATGAATTCCATCACCTTGGGAAGATTGGCCACCGTGGCCTCTATCTTCAGCTCCTCGTAGTCAGGCTCATCTGCACCGCCATCATCCACACACTTAAAATCCAGCGAATCTATCCTTCCCGCAAGATCAGTGATCGTTTCGGCCCATCTTTCAATATCTTTCTTAACCCACTCTTCGGATTCATCCCTGTGTCTTATGGCCCAATCCATGATGCGGACATAAGCCTCCAGTTTAATCTTATCCTCGATAGGCTTGATATATGACTCGTCGTCAGTGCCGATATACGCTTTCAGCACCTTATTCCAGAATGTCTTCGAAGTCTCGAAGTCAAATCCCTGGAAGTCCTTAATGCCCTCAGGATCCGACTCAAAAAATCCGATAAACGCATTGTACATCTGACCGAGTTCGAATATAGGGTGTCCGACTGACAGGGTATCCATGTCAATCAGCAGCACCTCACCGCCGCTCAGCACGACATTCTTCGTGTGGTAGTCGCCATGAATCATGTGACCGTAGTCAGGCGCCTCTTTAAACAGTTTTTCGACCTTGTCGCATACCTCGCTAGGAAGACGTTCCCTCAAACGGTTGACCCAAAGAAGTCCCTTGTTCACTATATGCGGCAGCTTGCCCTCAGGCACATCCGTCGAATGAATCAGCTTTAACAGCTTTACGTACTCTTCGACACACCAATCCATTCTCTCCGGTTCATTGGCAAGTATCTTGGCAAACGAAGTCGTGTCGAGAAGTTCGAACACCGATCCGTAACTGTCGTCAACTCTGACCACGTCGTAAGAAATCGCAGTCGGAATTCCGAGCACGAGTGCCAGCTTGGCAACCTCTCTCTCGTTTTGAATTTCCGAGAGTGCGTCAGCATTCTTATAAGTCTTGACGACCATATCGTTATTGACGCGATAGACCTTGCCGTTGGCCCCTTCTCCGATTACCTCACAGCCATCGACCGAAATCCTTTTGTATGCTTTTCCGACATCCATCATCTGCGTAAAGCCTGTCATCTCAAGTATCTCATAGACCTCAGAGCTGACATTACAAATGCTCATCGCAGGCGCTTTCTTCCTGAGTCTCAGGAGAATTCTGAGACCTGCCGATGAAATGTACTTGAGATCTTCCGCATCTACGACAAGATCAGGTGGCAAGCTTTCACCGAGCTGATTGTTAATTTCCTGCTCGACCTCAGAGGCATTGCCGGAGTCAATATTACCGGACAAAAAGATCGTGGTCTTCTTATCTTTTTCTACTCTTACTTCTTCCATATCACTCTCCCGGGCAGCTCCTCTTGGGTGTTACCCTATCCGGGGTCTACTCGATAGTGAGAATGTCGGCAAATCCCGTAACCTCAAAAATCTCCATTACAACTTCACCTACGCCGGTTACCTTCATGCTTCCCTGCTTGGTCATAATCTTCTGAGCAGCGAGAAGTACACGAAGACCTGCGGATGAAATATACTCGAGCTCCGAAAGATCCAGTGTCAGGTTTTCAACACCCTCTACGGATTCTTTGATGCATTCCTCGAGCTCGGGAGCTGTGGTGGTGTCCAGTCTGCCGGATACGGCAATTACCAGATCTTTTCCTTCTTGTGTCTTTTTAATTTCCATTTTATCCTCCGATTCGCAATCAAATCTTATAGCATTTTAATTACATAGAAATTATAATCTTCGGCGTTTTCAACCGCAAGATTTTATTCATAGAAACGCTTATTCTATGTGTCAATAATAACTCAAAACAGCTGAAATCTCAACGAATTTTCACGGCAAAAGAAAGACCGGGACTCACTGTGGAGTCCCGGTCTATGTCAGTCTTTCAGCGGTTTGAGCGCTTGTGCGTTCAAGCCTTTCGGATCGGCTAGTGCTTAGGCTTGTATCCGTCCGTTCTTTCGAACGATCTGTTTCTGATCATAGCAGTCATTACCAGAGCTGCTGCTGAGAGAAGCAGTATCCAAATCCAGACGTAAATCATAGCTTCGTCACCGGTGTTGACTCTGGACTTATCAACAGTCTTCGGTGTACCGTTGCTGCACTCGCAACCGTACTCAGCTACGAAGATCGTATTGCCTGCAGCGTCTGTGACCTTCTTCCATCCCTTGAATACAAGGTTAGGATGTTTCGGATCCGAAGGAGGTATGACGCTCATAGGATCGTTTGTCTCTTCGCTGATCAGCAGACCGCTCTGAGGATCGATGTAACTCGTAACAGGTGTGAACTTGGTCGGGATGTCACTGTACATTGCGACGAGTACGTAGTTGCCGTTTTCGTCATAGTTCAGATCCCATCCGATGAACTTGACACCCTTGTGCTTAGGATCCTCAGGCTTGTTGATCTTGGCATCCGCAGCATCACCTGCCATTGCGTAATTTTCGTAGCTGTCAGATCTCAGAATCATCTTACCCTTTCCGTTCTTCGGATCGATGTAGATTACATCTCCTCTGAGATTCTCAACAGGTTGAGGCTCCTCGATATAATCGTTGGTTACGACTACCTCGAAGTTGTCGCCGCTCTTCTTCTTGACATCGCTGATGCTGGTCTTGTATCCGACTACAGCATCCTCCTGAACGGTGTAAGAAACGTCCTTACCGTTCTCCTTGGTAGGAAGCTTGGTCCATTCTACAGAACCTGCATCTGCGCCCGCCTTCGCGTCCTTATCAGCCTTGACAATCTTTTCCTCACCCTCGATTACACTCGATTCGCCATCGACTACCTTGACCAGGTTGAAGGTTACGTCTTTACGCTTATCCTTATTGTCTTCATCACCGGTCCACTTCTTAGTCGCCTTCAGGTTGATGGTCTTGACATTATAAGTGTTGGTGAAGACATACGGATTATCCTCACTGCCGTCTCCGGTAGGTCCGACTGTGGTGTAGTCAGGTACCGGTTTTTCCTCAACAGTGTATTTAATTGCCTTTCCGGCTGCATCGGTCTTGTCGAGATTGTTGAAAGTATGCTTCCAATCATTATCGGCAGTCACTCTTTCGCTTGCAATCTGCTCACCGTCAGCCTTGAGTACGAAGTCGACATGATCAGGTCTTACTCCAACCTCATCGTCATTGTCATTCCATTCCTTCTTAACTGATACGGATGTCTTAGGAACATCTCTCCTGTTGATGATGTTGAACTCTCCAGGTGCAACAGACTCGACCAGAGGATCCTCATATCCGAGTTTCTTGAGATTGAGCTTGTTATCAGTGCTCTCATATTCCTCGGATACGCAGTATAGGATAGGAACTTCCTCAGTTATTTCAACTGTATCCTCTACTTCCTTGGCCACCTGTTCCATAAGCGGCTTGTAGCTATCATCCTGATCGTAAGTAGATTGAGATGCAGGATCGACATAGATGATGTTGCCGCTTGCAATCTCTTCATATGCGAGATTGCCGGATGCATCAGTTGCCTGCTTTTCACCGTCGACATACTCTATGCGAGTTTCACTTGTGGTATCTACGACCTTGTTCTCAGTTACCGGAAGACCTGTCCACTCGTGCTCGGCCTCACCCGTCTTGGAATCGACGTTCACGGTTTCCGTCTTGTACTTAGTAGGTGCATCATCACCAATCTTCTGCCAGAGGATGTAAGTGATCTTAGCAGGTCTCTTTCCTGCTGCGTCATTAGCATCATCCCACTCCTTGGTGACTTTAATATTCTCGACCGGTCCTACATAAGTATTGAGTACCTCGAAGCCGTCCTCAGCATTGCCCGTAATTTCGGTAGTGTATCCGAACAGAGGCTCCTCAACTATCTTCCACTCGAGCTTATCGTTGTCATAGTGCTTGGCCGGAATATTCTTCCAAATCACGGTCAAGTCGTCTCCGCTCGCATCCTTGGCAATCTTCTTAGTACCGCCGTCGTATACGATGAGTCCGTCATACATACCGTAGAGGTGGAGGATGACATCATCGCGGAGGCCCGCGGCGTCATCGTCATCATCCCATACCTTAGTGGCCTCTATAATCCTCTTATCCACGCTGTGGATATTGGTAATCTTGAAGCCCGCTGCCGGATTCTTGGAATCTCCGACCTCTTCGATATCGTATGTTGTGGAAGTGTCTTCTCCTGTAAGTGAATCTGTCCTCGTCTCGACTACTCTGTACTCGATAGCCTTGCCGTTCTTATCTGTCTTCGGCAGATCCTTGAAGAGGTACTTCCAGTTGTTGCTCTCGTCGAGTGTCATGTTTGCCTTATAGCCGTCAACAGTGTAAGCCTTCCACTCATCTGTCTCGACGTCATAGTATTCGAGGACAACCTCGGTTGAGCTTGGACGTATACCGTCATTGTCATCACTGTCATCCCACTTGACCATTACAGGTACGTTGATCGTATCCTTCTCAAGCGTGTTTGTGATTACGAACGGATCAGCCTTAGTTCCTATTCCGGTCGGGCCGCTCATGCTGTAATCCTCAGGTGCAGCGATTTCCTCAACTGTGTAAGTGATATCGTTTCCGTTCGAATCTGTTACAGGCAGGTTAGGCCATGTTACACGTCCTGCTTCCTCTCCGGCCTTAACCGACTTGTCGGCAGGAATTGTCTGTGTACCCGTAACATCAACATCACGTCCGTCAACCTGAGTTGTGTAATCAGCAACAGGCTTGCTCGCACCGTCTATGGTCTGGATGAGCTTGAACTCGACGTCATCACGTCTGTCCTTAGCATCATTGTCGCCTTCCCACTTCTTAATGGCCTCTACGGTGATCTTCTCGGTGCTGTTGTTCGTAATAGTGAGCTTATCGTCACTATACGTCGTCGTGAAGTCGCCGCTTGAGGTCTCGTTAGCAGTGTAGACGATTTCCTTACCATAGTTAGCAGAGTTTGGATCAAGGTCGTACTTTTCGACGCCTGTACCGTTGTCACGTGTGAATGTGTAAGTAACCTTCTTATCCGGAGTTGTGAAGTCGCTTACCTTGAACTCATGCTCAGCTACTTTCTTTCCGTCAGCCAGAAGCTCAACTTCTACATCCTTAACAGGGTGACCAACCCACTTCTTAGTCACATCGATCTCTACATAATCCTGCTTGATTATGTTCTTGATCTCTCCGCCGTTCTTATCCAGATATCCGGTTCCGGCAGTTGTCGTGTTCGGATAAACAGCATCATATCCGTCAGGAACAATCTCAGTTACCCTGTACTCGTACGCTACCTTATCAGTAGCATTCGGATCGACGTACTTGGTAAGTCCGCGAATCTTGAATGTGTCATCCTTCTTGCTGACAGTCGACCAATCAACGTGATAGTCGGTATCCTCTTTCAGCGTTGTCCACGTAGAAGCACCAGGTTCTCTACGCTCGACCTTGAACTTAATATCCGCACTGTTATTGTGCTTATCCGGATTAGGATCAACCCAAGTCTTAGAACCTGTAATTTTCGTAATCTCATAGATATTTACAAGAGTGATCAGGTTCGTGCCCGGAACAGGTATTACTGCTGTTGTTTCATATCCCGGAATAGTTGCCGCAGGAAGTGTAGATCCACCTGCTACCTTCTGTCCGTCAACTCCGGTCGCTCCGCTGTCGCCTGCCTTGGTCGACTTGACTTCAGTACCGTCAGCCAGCTTGTATCCGGACTGGATGACTCTGTACTCAATCGGTTTTGTGCTGTCAGGCTTCTCAGCATCATACTTAGAAAGTCCCTTCCAAGTGGATGTATCTCCCCAGTTATTAGGATCTTCATCGAGATTATTACCTTCATCAGGTTCACCCGGTTTGAGCGTAATCGAAGCCTCAATCGGATTTCCGTTAGCATCCTTTGTGACGTCAACCCACTTCTCATCAGTGGTTATACTCTTGCCACCGATTGGCTTGTTGTTCTTGATGGCGTCTCTTACAGCTTCCTCACTTGTGCCTTCAGGCACAGCCTTCATCAGGTCAGCGAAGCTTGTGTAATCCTTGCCGTCATATGTGTAAACTGTCTTCTTGGCCTGCAGCGTCACAGTAACTTCTGTTGGACGCTCGCTAACTACATTGATACCGTTACCTTCACGGTCCGTTCCGACCGTATCATCGGCATCGGTGTCATTGACCCAAGAAACTCTAATAGACTTATCTACTGTCTCTACAGGTGCACTGTTGGTGAATACGGCATCCTGTCCATCATCCAATATCCACTTAACCGTCATTATTCCGTTATTGTCGATTAAGATGGCCTTTACTGTAGCTGTGTGTTTATCGTAGATGAGGTCATCCTTATTGTTACCCTCGATTTCCTTGATCTTATAGGTGAACTCTGCGTAGGAAGCACCTTCAATGCCTGTAGGTCCGGTGCCGTCAGCATCAATCTTCCAACCGGCATCATCGCCCATTGCCTTAGTAAAGGTTATAGGTGCCATGCTTACTGCAGCCTCACTATCGTTACTATCGTCGGCTACATCCTTTCCATTCTCGATGTTTGTACCGAGAGCAACACGATTACCGTCCTCATCGAGGAGTTCGAAGAGGAACTCATCCTTAATCATGTCTCTGCTCTGTCCTGCAGGTACGGAGAGATACTTGGTAACATCTACGGTACCGCCAGGTACGGTTGCTCCGCCTCCGTCGGTTACGCTGGATGTGATTGCATCCGGATCATAGATGTTCTCGAATTCTACGAAGTCGCTGTTATCAGGATCAGTAGGCTTGAATGTAGCAGGCGTTCCGTCAATCTTCCAAGCAACTGACATAGTGCCGTGATTATTATCATCACTCGGCGTCCATACAAGTGTAGCCTCGAGCTCGTGATCCTTAGCATCATATATGATTCCATTCTTATTATCAGGCTTCTCGTAAACCTTATATGTGAATGTTCTCTTATATGATCCGTCAGACTGCTTGCCAATGTATCCGCCGTCGTGATCGCAGAAGTCCTCAGGCGTAAATGTGAGATCCTCAAACGCGGCAGTACCTACTGACTTCTTATTGCCATCGAGGTCAGAACCTGCGCCGTTCTCCACAGTCTGAATTGTGCTGTCATCGCCGTCTGCAGTAGTATCTCCTGCCAGTACGAACTTAAACTCACCTGACTTAAGTACGCGACCCTTGAGGGTCTTCTTGACCAGCACCGGACTGTCGATGCTTCCGGCGTATTCATTGGTGAAGGACGCCTTGTCTTTCTGTTCAGCAACAGGGATATCCGTCCAAGTATCTCCGCCGTCGGTGCTCTTGGCCACGATCTTCCATGTCACGCTGAGCACGCCCTTATCGTCGCCTGTTACCGTAGCAACAGCACGATACTTATTGGTGTCGTACTTGATTCCCGGAAGTTTATCCTTCTTAGCAGGCACAGTCTCGCTTACCACGAACATGTACTTGCCTTCCTCGCTGAAGCTTACAGCAGACATATCAACCTTCGCAGGAGTTTCCTTTGCAGCCGGTTTGTTCGTGCCGACAGCATCCTTTCCGCTTGCATTCTTATATCCGTCTCCGGCAACTTCATCGCTGAGTCCGGTCATGCTGAAGTTAAACTCGCCGGCCTTCAGGTTTCTGCCTGTAAGAGTCTTCTCAACTTCGAGTGCAGATGCAACTGCCTTAGGATCGTACTTATTTGTGATCCTGAGTCTCATGATGGAATCATCATCCTCATCAGTTGCTATATCAGCATCATCAGGGAACATAATCTGAGCCTCCAGGGTACCGTTGTTGTCTGTGACCATGATGCTGAACTCAGTAACAGCCTTGCTAGGCGTAACGACTACCCATCCATCCTCAAGTTTCTCTACGAGTTTGTACTTGTAAGTACCCTTCTTGGTGAATGTGAACTCGCCGAAGTCGAATGTGAACTCGCCGTTTCCGGTGACTGTTACAGTCTTCTCCTTGTCGAGATCGTCAGTAGCGATAGCAGCCGTGTTGGTTTGAGGCGCCAGCAGGAATGTGAAGGTCTTGCTTGCAACATCTGCAGGCATATCCTCTACCTTCTTGATAAACTCAGGCGTAATCTCAGCCGGTACAGGCTTGAAGGTGTTGGTTACAGTGAGTCCTTCACATTTATCTTCATACTTATCGGCAATGCTATCATCAAGCTTCTCGTTCTCGATGGTGTAGACATACTTGAATCCGTCATCATCGTATTCATTGAGCGGCTTCGGAGTGAATACTCCTCCTTCCACAGTTCCGAATGTGAACTCAGAATCGCCGGTTTGCTTCACGAATCCGCCAATCACAACACCATCAACCTTGGTCTTGCCAACGCTTCCGCCGTTTGTCTCGCTCTCGCGATAGAGGTCAACGCTTTCAATCAGAGCATTTTCGTGCTCATCAGGATCGCCGCTTACCCATTTCTTATCGGCGATTATCTCAATCTCGTCTTCAAGCTTGTTGGTTACTGTACCGCCGCTGTAGATAGCGTCATCCTTATCAGCGTAGTCACCAACATTCGAGTATGTGGTTACATAATCCTTAGGCTCGAGTGTAGCAGTATCCTCGACTACCTTGTAGAGATAGGTATTGCCGTTGGCATCCTTCTCATCTATCTTAGTGAGCTTGAATGACTGGGTGTAATTGCCCGGATCTGTCACTGTAGCTTCAAGCCAGTCAATATGATAGTCAGTGCCCTTGGTAAGAGCTTCGCTCCAAGTTGTACCATTATCAATCGAACGATAAACTTTAAGCTTGTTTGTAAGCTCTGTCACATTATCGTGCTTCTTACCGCCGTCTTTCCAAATCTTGGTACCGGTGAACTCAGCAACCTTATAAGTATTAATGACTGTCCTGATTCCGAGTGTGCCGGTCTGGCTCATGTAAGAACTTGTGTAGTTAGGTACGCTGTCCTCACTAAGCTCGTAGCTTATTGTCTCTCCATCCTTATCGTAGATAGGAAGTGCTTCGAACTTATATGTGAAGGTCTGGCAGCTATCGGCATATTCACCGGTCTCAAGTGCAGTATTGGCATTGATTACCTTCTCGTTCTGAGCCTTTGTGCGCTGATCATCGAGCTCGGCAATCTCTCCGCCAACCTTACCATCCAGGTGTACAGTGATGGATGTTGGACGTGTGCCTGAGGCAGCATTAGTATCGTCCTCATCTGTCGCCGGATTAGTTGTCTTGTTGACCTTGTCTACCCAAATCTTACGTATGAAGAAGTCTCTCTTCACCTGCTTATTGGTGATTGCTCCGTCATCCTTGATGTAATCCGTAGTGTCCGGAATAGCCGTAGTTGCGACATCACCGTCAGCTGTGCTGGCCGCACCTGCCAGGGTATCAGTAGCTGCTACTGAAGCTTCATAGTAGCTGCCGTCCTTTACCTGCTCCTTGGCCATATATGTATAGTGATTTCTATCCTCGTCAACAGCCGGCAGGTTAGCCCACTGAGCTGTGTAAACATTTGCGGATGTCTCGGATACAGTCAGATAATCTGCTCCCTCATAATCATCCGTAACTTCAACCCATGTGCTGCTTGCCGTCGGATTCTCATCAATGGTTCTGTACAGATGCAACCATGTCTTGTACTCGTAATCCTTTGCACGCAGGCCGTCCTTGTTGTTGTTGTCAACCCAAGTCTTGGTAAGCGTGTAATCAATTGTATTCGGTACATGTCTGTTCGTCAGCGTAATTTCGCTTGGTGTGGCCTCGGTGCCTGCATTTACGCTTGCCGGTGTATATGTCACAGACAATGTGTAATCCGAAATCACTCCCTCAGTTACCGAGTAATTAATCTGCGCCCCATTGCTGTAGACAGGAAGTCCCGTCCAAGTGACAATGGTCTGATTGTTTGTATTACGCTCGGTTACCGTTTTTGTTATTCCGGTCGAACCGCCATCTTTCACCTTGGTGTCATCGGCAAATAGCGTCAAGGAGTCGAGATACTCTGCTATAGCAGCCGTGCGCTTCTTATCTTTATCCTTGGCGTCATCCCAATTCTTGGTGACTTTAACAGTACCTCTTACGAGTGTATTAGTTATCTGTTTGTCGCTTTCGACAGTAATTGTCTGTCCGGCAACAACCGGAGTTCCTGTAGGCGTAGCAGTAGCAGGATCAACAGTTCCCGTACCTGTTGCCGTATAGCCTGCAGGTACAGTTTCCTGCCAGTAGTACTTAAGTTCCTTGGCCTCCCAAACCTCAGGTGTTACACCTTCTGCCGACGTCTTAACGCGCTCGTACTTAGGCAGACCGCTTACGGTCTTGGTCCAGGTATTGGCATTTGCAGCATCGTCTGCAGAGATGGTCAGAGTGTAATCCTCCTGTCCTTTCTTGACAGGTACCTTGGTTGTGCCATTATCAGTGCTCTTAAGGAGCTTGAAAGTAATGGTGGCAGGTCGTGTCTTAAGCAGGTTATTGCTGTCATCCCAAACCTTGGTAATCTTCGCATCTACCGTCTCAGGAGTATGCGAATTGGTGATTACCCACTTGGTAACATCGCTGGTGTCATCATTTCCTGTAACACCATCAGTTGCAGTATGTACCGTTACAACTGTCGTGTAGTCGGCTACTTCAGATTCCTTGACGGAGTAAATAACCGGCTTGCCGTTCTTGTGTGTCGGCAAGTTCTCAAATTTGCCTGTCAGGTTCTTATCGTGATCGGCACCTGTTGCAAGTATGAGCTTGTAGTCGATAAATTCAGGCTCTGAGCCTCCCGGTGTGTAATCCGGATTCGGGATCTGTACCTTCGTGGATGTCTTATACTCCTCGCTGTCCTTATCCCATACGCTCTCGTACAATGTAACTTCTACATCAGTACGCTTACCGTCCTGGTTGTCGTTATCATCCCAAACCTTCTCAACCCGGTACTCGGTAGCTGTAGGCGTATACTTGTTATCAATCTTGTACTCATCCTGAGTTTCAGTATTCGCGTCAAGCTTGAGTCCCGTGGCCAGAGCCGGGGTGTATGTCGGCGTGTAGCCCGGAATTACCTCTTCCTTAACTACATAGATAATCTTCTTGCCGTAGTTTTCACCCGGTGTTTCATCGTATACCGGAAGATTTGTCCATGTGTCGGACATCTTCGTCTCGTGATTATCACCCGTGGCCAAAGTCAGAGGCTCTACGCCCTCAACCTGTACATCCTTACCATTCACCCTCTTGTACAGATGAACGATAACATCGCGACGGAGACCGTCGGAGTTATTCTTGTCGCTCTCATTCCAAGACTTGGTGACCTTGATGGTATCGAATACCTGGTTAAAGGTATTGATAATCTTGCCCTTGTTATAAGCCTTGTCTGTCTCGAGCTTCTGAAGTTCAGTTACATCTTCAGCTGCATCACTGTTGTCGTAAGAACCTGTGTACTTATCTGCAATGTCAGAAGCCAAAGTCTCTTTGACTGTGTAGATGTACTTATCCCCGGTATTAGCAGGAACAAACTTGTCGTTCTGCCATACGCCTGTTACGTATGCGTTCAGAACAGCATCGATATACTCAGGTTCATCACCCGGATTTTCAGGATCGTAGTCAGGATTCTCGGCCATGACTTTATACTTCTCATCGTATGTATCCGGATCGCCGTCTTCATCACTCCAAACGAATACAATGGTATTGTCCTTATCGTCTTTGGTAATCGCTGTGCCGTTACGATACAGAGTGAGAGCAATCTCATCCTCGTTATTGTGAGTACCGGTAAAGTCTTCGTTGTCGATCCACTCTTTCTCACCCTCAATGGTCACAGTGTCCTTGATGGTGTTATAGACCTGTACCTTTTCAACATGGCGGTTTTCGCCTGCCTCATTGTACTCGAGGGAAATGTACTTATCATCGCCCTCGCCATCCGGATAGTTTATGAATGTCTCATATACGGATGTGTCTACACCGGTCTCTTCAATATAGTATTTGATAATCTTGCCGTACTTGTCATATGTCGGCAGGTTGGACCATACGAATTCCTTCGGCGAACTTACGTCGTTCGGAATAGTACGTGTGGTAACTGCTACATTATCCACAGTCTTCGCTGTCTGCAGCTCTCCGTAGCCACCGGCGCCCTCATTCAGTTCCGGATCCCAGAGACGCATCTTAAGCGTGAAGATGAGATCTGTACGTTTACCGTCGATATTATTATTGTCCTGCCAGATCTTAGTACCTTCGATCACACCTGCATCACGGAAGCTGTTTGTTACAGTCTTACCATCTGCAGAATATGTGGCGTCGTAGAAGTGCGGTACTTCAATTTCCTTGACAGAGTACTTAATCTCAACGCTCTCCCAAACAGGATCCTGCTCTGTTCCGGTGTTGATACGCTCGTACTTAGGCAAGTCTAGGAACTTACCGTTCCATGTGTTGTTATCTGTCTTAGCGGTTTCCTGCGCACCATTCTTGGCCTGAGCATCAGCTGTACCATCCAAGGTGATGGTTCTACCTGTTACGGCTACAGGATCAGCGCTTCCAACCTTCTTGTAGAGCTGGAAGTTCACGCTACCCGGACGTAGGTTTTCTTCGTTGTTGATGTCATCCCAAATCTTGGAGACTTTCACTTCAATCGTCTCAGGTTCACGGGTGTTCTTGAAGCTGACCTTGCTGGTACGATCCTTATCGAGCGTGGTCGATGGTATGATGGCAGGTTTATCACCCTGTGCCGCCGGATCTGAGGTGTAGCCGAGTTCCGCAAGAGTTCCGCCCTCTTCAGAGCCGAGTTCTTCTACGGCGTACTGCACCCATGCGCTCTTCCACTTGCCGTTTTCTTCATAGTATCCGTGAGTCGGCAGTTCGAGATCATTCATATAGGTGATTGGGTTTTCGTAACCCCATACATTGCCGCTGTCGTCAACTAGGACTGTCTTATCCAACGTAATGACAATCTGGCTTGTGTATGTCTCTCCTGTGTCATCAGACGGATCCTGCAGCACATCAAGGCGTTTCGACATATCGTTGTTTCTATATGCCGTAATTCTGTACTGCACTTCATCAGGACGTACGCCGTCGCTGTTGGAGTTATCATCCCAGACCTTCTGCGGCTCCAGATAGCCTGTGTCGCGTTCATATTTGTTGACAAATGCAACACTGCCGGTGGTATCCTGTGTGCCCGGTTCGACCTGTCTTGTCTTCGGAGCATTAGTTGCTGCCACTGCAGGCAGGTCAAATGCAGCATAGGTCGGATTTGTATCCGGGTGCCACTCTTTATTCTGCCCCGTTACCGTGGTGGTGGTTGACTTGTAACTATACCCAATACCAGTCAGAAGGTCTTCAATGGTCTCGCCTTCCGCAGTGTTCTTCTCCTCTGCTGTTACCCTGGTGCGTCCTACAACATCCTTGATGGTCCAAGTGTTGAGACCTGTGGTCTCATCATAGGTATGACCAGCCTCTACCGTATCGCTCAGCTTGAGTGTTGCTTCCTTGGATACGAATGCACCATTCTCGATTGTCTTATAGGTAACGTCAATCTGGTATGTCGACGGAATCAAATCGTTCGGAATAGGTTTATCATCTTCGTCGACAAACTTCTTAGTGATTGTAGCGTCGCCAACCTTAGGTATATTGGTGATGGTACCGTCGTTCTTGATGCCCTGGGCAGTAGAACCTTCACGGTCATCACCGGTAACAACTACTCCTTCCTTGACCCAAATGATGCTGTCGTCATCCTTGTAGACCTTATCAGCTTCATCGAAGTTCAGGGTGTAAACCTTGTTACCTTCGCTATATTCAGGAAGGATGTACTCATTGATCTGGGTCTCCTGGAGCCAGTAGGTGTACTCTGCTCCGGACGTGTGATACTTCGGCAGATCAATGATGGTGAAACTGTTACCATCCCAATCTATATGGTAGTCTTCAACAACTTCAGTGTACTTCTTCTTAGTTGTGCCGCGAGTAAGGCCGAGTTTATCAAGTAGACCTCTGAAGAAGCCACGGCTTCTTAACTGCTCATAGTCCTCATCAGTAACTGAACCATCCTGAGGAGTGATGTTGATCATCCTACCTTCAATGCACCAGAACCATGGATTTTCCATTGCATATGGGTTATTCCTTATCTCGTGATCAGCTGCGATGTTATCAAAATCAAGCTTGTACAGCGTATCGCCGAACATACTGTTATGTCCATCCTTGAGCTTATAGGTAAGGAAAGGAATATCCTCATATCCCTGTATAGGGGTTTCACCCGTTTCGTCCGTAGGAACAACAGTTACAGGATAGGTATCCGCTTGCTGCTGATCATCCTCTTCTGTTGTTACTTCCCAATCGCGGTGGAGGATTAGTTTGCCCTTGAGCTCTGTGGTGTTGTCATGGGTTTTATCGTCTACCCAAACCTTGTCGCCTTCGAATGTGATGGTGACAGGTGTGTAGGTATTCTTAACATTATAACCTGCAAACTGGTCGCCGCTGATGCAAGGCTTGTTGCTGTACTTACCCTCTGTTCCAGGTTTGTCGTAAGCACTTCCTTCAATATCCTCTTCGATCACATAGATAATGGTCTTTCCGTTCTCTGTCAGAGGCAGGTTAATCCATTCACCGTTCCATGTGTTCTTGTCTGTAGGCTCAGTCTCATAGCCGGTGGTGTTCTCATCATCCTTCTTTCCGTCGAGAACGAGGTGATCGAACTTGATGGTATCACCAACATTGCGAGCCTTTCCGGCTTTAACATCAGCCTCGACTGCCGGACGTCCGGTAGAATCATCACCCGTGCCGCTTACCGGTTCTTTGTCGCCGTAGCCTGCCTCTGTGGTGTCCGTGGCATCCTTCCATACATATTTGTACAGCTTGAATGTGACATCCTTAGGTCTCTGTCCGTCGCAGTTGTTGTTGTCATCCCAATGCTTGGTAACCTCAAGCTTGTCGGTTGCAGGTGAAAGCGAGTTCTTGATGTCGATGAACTGCGGGTTATCTTCCTCGCTCTCCGGATCATCCTTATCCTTCTGTCCATCCAGTTCTACCTTTTCAAGATGATCAGCATCCTTGTAATCGTCAGCATCAGTGCTGTCGACTGCGTAAGTTCCGGTGTATCCGGCGACGCCTTCTTCGAGTACGAAGTACTTGATAACATTACCGTTGCTGTCGTAGAGCGGCAGATCTTTAAATACAACACCTGTGGACCATACATCCTTTTCCTCGCCCTTCGGCTCTATGGTCTCCTTGTCCACTTCAACCTGGACGGTCTTGGTCGTAGCCTCACCGCCTTCGGTTGTAGCAGGAACGATTACTTCCTTATACAGATGTACAATAACCTCTTCCGGACGGAGTCCTTCAGCATCCTGAGCATCGTCCCAAGTCTTGCTGACCTTGAGATTGTCCTTGATGTTGTACGTGTTCGTTAATTTGAGTCCATCAGTAGGATTGAGGCTAGCAGTATAGTCGGCAAGCACCGGATTGTCATCATCTGTCGGTTCAGTAACTCCCGGCTTAGCCGTCTCGTTGATCCTATAGCTGTACTCATTACCATCATCATCTACGGTCTTCAGGAGCGGATCTACATAGGTAGTTTCGCCGTCCTTTGTTACTACTGCCTTGATGGTGTAGGTGCCGTTTCCGGTCTCCTGTTTTTCGTATTCGAAAGTGTATTCGATGACTTCTGTCATCTCGAACCAGCCCTCTCCACTCGGGCTCTTTCCTTCGGTATTCGTAACCGCATCGTATGTGTCAGTTTCCTCATCATGTGTGTAGTATGTCTTGCCCGCAACGACTGCAAGATCGCCTGACTCGAAGTAAGACTCTCTCGTATGCGGAGTCCTCTCCTCTTTGGCCCATATGATTACAAGAGGCCTTCCGCCATCGTCCTCAGTAACGTCAGAGTAGTCCTGTTCACTCGGAAGCTTGCGTGTCAGCTTAAGACCGAGATCATCCTTCGGAGTCGCTTCTTCTTCCGCGCTCGCCTCTGTCTTGACAATCTGTGTATTGTCAGCATTCAGTGTGACTTTTCCGTTTACATGCTCTTCTTCCTTGCCGCCTATCCAGGTCTTGGTGCCTGTAATCGGTGTTGGCATCAGAGCGTAGTTTGTATAAACAGGTACGTATTCACCTGACTTACGTCCGTCATAGTTTACGCTGATACTGATATTTCCGCTTCCTTCGTCTACGGCCTTAATCGTTACGAAGTGCTCCTCGGAGGTGTACTTGATGTTATTGCCTTTGCCGTCATTTACTACATAGTAGTAGAACTTGTTTCCGTCAGCATCTTCTACATACTCGTTCGTCACCTCAGCGCCCGCCGGAATCACTTCGGTGATCTTGTAAACGAACTCACCTTCCATCTTCATGGTGTCAGGATTGAATGCCAAATCTGAGCGATAGATTGTGAGGTCTTTGAAGTTGGCTGCGTATTCGTTGACGCTTACCTTTAACTTCTTGTCGTCGCTCTTCTTTGCAGTTGCCGTGTTGTCGTTTCCGGCAAATTCCGTAGGCATGCTATTCTGTTTTTCTGAATAGAGATCCTTAACAGCCCCACTCGGAAGTTCTTCATAGTCTTCTTCATAGAGAATATCCGCAGCGGCATCGTAAGTCTCCTGATCCATCTCATCAGGTTTTGGACCCTTCTTATAATATGTGCCGTTGTTGATGTATTCGGTAGCACCGCCTAATCTGCTCTTTACAGGTTCGGCTGTAAACTGGAATTCTTCTTTGTCCCAGGCCCTGCCTATGAACTGCTTAACAACTCCGAAGTTGGCTTTTTCGTTAATATTTGTCGGGAAGTTGGTTACGTGAAGAGTGTGTACCCTGTCTTTCGGCTTGAGGTACTTATCATCATCGTCCTTCTCCGGACCGGTATGATACGGATCTTCGCTATACTTGTCCTTCTCAACGCGTTCGACAATTATCGTTGTCTTTGGAGTATCGCCCTCCTCATAAGCAACTTCGTTGTAGTATACGGCCGCATGCTGAGGTTCAGGATCTTCAACAACTCTGTAGTAGATCCACATATCGTTGAGTTCTTTGTTATCTCCGCTCTCGCCGGTCATATCATCGTAATCTGAGATGTTCGCATATGTCGGAAGTTTTTGCCATGTGGCTTTAAGCTCATCTCCCGTAGCATTCTTGCGGATAATCTTTGTTCCATCTATATTCGGGAACCATTCGGTGCTTTCTACATCGTGCCATGATGAATCACCCAAGACAGACCACTGGAGTTTAAGTGTTACATCCTCTGTGGATGTGCCATCCCAAGCCTTGATTGCCGTGAGATTACGATCCAGCTTGTTGACAAATGTAACAGCATCAGCAGGGTTCGTAGTCTCTTCGCCTGTCTCAGGATCCGGTTTATAGCGTGGTATGTTGCCATAGCGATCCTCAAAGATATCTACGCGGTACTCTAGTACTCCGTTACCCGGATCATATACGGTTACTTGTGCATATTCTGTATCCGGATCCTTGATGAGATCTTTGACGCTGCCTGCGTTCAGTTTGTCAAACTCAGCCGTCTCAGCGATGGCATACATGAACTGACCATAGGTGACGCCGAGAGGAAGAACATTGCCGTCCTTGTCTTTGATGCGCTTGTCAACTGCGCCCTGCTCCGGATCTGCCTGGCTTTCTGCATCTGTAACCTTATGCAGATCTTCAGATTTGACTTTTAACTTAGGGAAGCTGAATTCCTGGACTTCTTTGGTCTTATCAACAAAGAGCCTCATGACATGTTCGCCGTCCTTATTGTGGATGGCTATTCCGTCAGTTTTGTCCTCCAATGCAGCTTCACGCTCTTCATCTGTATTTGTATCATTTGCAGGGAAGTCTGATCTGTTGGCATCCTTAAACGGAGCACCTGCCATCGGAATCATGACGAAGTCGAAGTTGTCTCCGTCTGCCCAGTCACGTCCCATGATGTACTTGTTGCCCTTTACCTCTACGTCAACTTCCGATGTGTACTTGTTTGTAAACACCGGTGTGAACTGTGTACCTGTAGTGATATCGGCTTTGTAGTCTTCAGAACCATATTTTGGGGTTTCATCGTATGAAATCTGAGTCTGAAGCTTGCCCGTTCTGTTCTCACGCACCTTAACGTGTACTATATGCTCTGTACCGTCGTAGGTTATGCCGTTCTTCTTGAATCCGCCGGCTGCTTTCTGTGCAGCAGTTGCTTCTGCATAAGTAACGGTTCTGGTTGTATCACCTTCGGTGACCTCTATGGTGGCATCATCCGGGATTTTCTCTCTGATTACATAGAAGAAGTCTCCCTGCATGTGTTTGTCGCTCGGGTCGTATGTGAGGTCAGTAACCTTGTACTCGATGGAATCAAATCTTGCGAGTCTCTCGAGATTTCCATTAGGATCTACCGTAGTGTCGTCTTCCTTTGCGTGGGCTTCCTTGTTATTGCCTACATACTCGTAACCGGCCTTTTGCTCGTCTGTGAGGGCATTATAAGCTTCGATGCTGATCACATCATCATCGTCATTTTTGTTCTTATAATGTCCCGGCATAGGAACGGCTGCCTTGGCTTCTGCGGAAGTATCAACGCTCTCAAACTTGCCGGTATCCTTATTGTATTTACCCTTGCCTAATGCTTCTATTTCAAATTCGAAGTCGTCTTTGATATCGTCCGTATTCATCCAGCCTCTGCCAAGCAGCTGTTTAACAGCGGCTATATTGGCTGTGTTGGTTGCTGTGACTTTATTGGTAACTACAAGGGTTCCGGAATTGATGTAAATCTGTGCATCCTTCTTAACGACCGGATCTCCTCCCGGTGTCTCGGATGGTTCAACTCTCTTGTATGACCTCTTATAAGCGTCTGAGGTGTCATCCTCTTCAAGCTTATATACGGCGCGGTATATTTTTCCGTCCACCTTGACATATTTAGGCAGATCTTTGTTGAATCCTTTTATGTAGTCCTCTTTCTCAAGAGCTGAACCGTCGTCTGCCTTGAGGTCACCATAGGTCTGGCTGCTGATGGTCTTTTCGTCATCGTCGTATTTAGGCTCGCCATTCTCATCAAGGAATGCTCCCCTCTTAACGATATGTGTAAGACCAACAGGCTGCCAGAATGGCTTCTCAGTATCTGTCCAGCGATTTTCAGCGGACTTAACGAAGTCGTCGCCTGTCGGATCGGTCTCAGTGCTAGGAGTCTTACTGTCGAGTTTTTCTTCGTCCTTGAGCTCGAAGAGGTGACGTTTCAGATGCAGGTTAACATCTTCAACTGCAGGGCCACCTACCCATTCCTTGGAAACAGGTATATCAATGGTTTCTCTGTTGATGAAGTGAGCTACATTGACCTGACGGTAGCCGTTGGCATCCTTCTGGTCCTGAGTCATATGCTCATCTTCCATGGCCTTGATTTCAGCCTGTGTCATGAGTCTCTTGCCCTCAGTTCCGCCGACTACCTCGAAGCAGTATTCTTCGCCGTCTACTTCTTTCTTTATGTAGCGTTTCTTATTTGTCTTATCATAGTAGACGGTCTTTCCGTCAAGGGTCTCTTTCGTCGCTATAAGATTTGAAGCGGTAGGCTGCGGATCTGCTGCAGCTGCGTCCACGGTTCCTCCGGTGAACTTGTCTTCGATCCATACCTGATAGTCTGTGATCTCTGTTCGGCATGCAGCATCTGAGTAGTATTTAACTTCAAATCTAAGCGTACCGTCCCAGTTGTCGTTTACCTTGACCTTTGCATAGATAGTTTCATCATCGTACTCCAGGCCGTCAACTATGTAGTCCTCAAATTTCAGACCACCGATGAGCTGACCATTACTCCAAGTGACCTTATCCATCTCCTTGATAGCGTAGATAAAGTATCCTTGCCCATCGGAGTTCAACATGTCTCCTGTATATTTGTTTCCGGTCAGACCGAATGCGTATTCGTAATCTGATTCCTTCTGAATATCTTCTTGCGGATTACCGCTTTCATTGCTGATAAGCGGTTTGCTTTGATAGGAATCATCTGTACCACTATGATCTGCTCCCGGGACATTAAGCTGACTTCCGCTTATGGCAAGCACCTCATATCGGAATGCATCGCCTGTCTTGTCGCTATTGTTATACTCCTCCCATTCGCGGGTCTTGATTTCCTTCTCGATCCAAGCCTTGGCTTCACTTTCGGAGCTGTACTTATTGGTATATACCGGCACAGCTCCTGCCTGAGTTGCACCATCCCAGTAGATTTCCGTAGTCATCTTACCGCTGTCATCGTTCTTGACTACGATCTTGAGATCATGCTCTTCAGGTACAAAACGTCCACCAACAACATCACCGGCATAGGTAATACCATTTCTCTTTCCGGTATGATCCGTAGCATCATCAATAGAGGTTCCGAGCATGTCGTAGACTTCTCGTACCTTATAATTGAACTCTACTGTATTACCTCTAGGCACAACAGACTCATCGCTGAACTCGATGGACTTAAAGTCGACAGCACGGCCAATTGCACCAACCGCTTTATCCGTCGATGTGTCTATCGGATAATTGATGCTGGCATTTATGGTGCCATCCTGAGCGAGGTTATCTGCCTTAGGCTGCGGATTCGCAGGCTTGTCGTAAACTTTGTCGTTGTCATCGACTTCACGATAGAGATTATCTCCGTCAATTACATATCTCTTGTCGTTAGCGTCCTTAAATACAGGTCTATCCTTAACCATGCGGGACGGAAGCGGAATATCGTCATCTGAAATCCTGTGAGATGGATTAGTTTTATCTTCGGCGCTGATAGGTTCAAGCTCGAAGTAGAACTCATCTGTTCCGTTAACATCCCATTTTCTGCCTTCAAGTTCTTTGACAACTTCAACGTTGGCAAATCCGTTAGATGCATGGAGGTTGTAGTTGGTTATGTTGAAATCGGATGTCTGATCCGCTGTGTAACGTACCAGTTTCGGTACCTCAAATACACGATACATATACGCCAAATATGAAACCTGAAGGTCGTCTCTGTCAGGCTGCGGATTCGCCTTTGTATATGTATATTCACCGGTTTCCTCATCCACTGTAAATGTGAAGTAGAATTCCTTGCCTACATCCTGGCCGGTAGCAGAAGGATCTTCCATCAGAACGTACTTCTTCGGATTCGTTCCTGTCTTTTCTTTGTATATAGTATTTCCTTCTGCAGTTTCAATCTTCTGTCTCGGGAGATCCTTGAATGTTTCCTCTACTGAGTATCCCGGTGTGTGCTGGTTCTCGAAGTCTCTTGAGAGGAATTCGTGTTCGATGTTGTCAGCTCTCTCCCATCCGTCTACGGTCTTGGACGGATCTGAAGGATCATACGGACTCCATTCGCTGCCCTCAACAGCGGTATATTTAGACTTATCTGAAGTCGGCAGGTCTTCATAATCCTGAACACTGATGTAGTTTCCGGTCTCATTATGCTGATAGCAGATTATTCTCTCGACGAACTCACTGCTTGTCAGCTCTTCTTCCTTTGTCGTTGTGCGCCACAGCTGGAAAGTAACATTGGCATTGGCTCCGTCGATCCATGTCTTCTTGATTGGAATATCTATTGTCTCTTCATTCTCTATTGTGAAGGATGCCCTGGTGCTTTCATCACCCGGATTCTTATCAACTCCGGACGGAATATCGCTGTCATCATTCTGGGCCACATCAAGATTGTCCTCATCAGGCTGAGTTACAGCCGGAGAGTCTGCGATTGTATCGCCTGTGACCTCGTAGTAATCGTTTCCACGTTTTACATATTCATTAGTTCCGTCTGTATATACAGTCTCGCCACTTATCTTTTTGTCTGTGGCGCCCTGATAGTATGTGCGCTTGACATCTTCAGCAGCAACTGTATCTGACTTTTCATGAATTTCTTCACCTTCATCAGTTCCGTTCTCCTTGATATAGTCAAGCTCATATACTGTCTTGTATCCGTCTATGGTTGTTTCTTCGATGGTATATGTAATCGGATATCCTCGCTCAAAGACCGGGAGGTCGCTCCATGTCTTTACAGGATCTGTTTCATCAGTTGTCGGCACCGTTCCTGTGTCGTCATGTGTTTGGCCGGCCTCTGTCTTCGAAACTATAGACCTTGCTCCGTTGACAGTCTTCCAGAGTGTGAGTGTGGATTCCTTACGTTTGGTCGAATCGTCGTCATTCCAAACTTTGTAAGCATCGATGTTGATGATTCTTGTTTCATGCCTGTTTGTAACATCAACAGTCTGGTTGTGAGTAGACACATTCTCGCCGCTATTATTAATCAGAGTGAATACCTTTTCTTTGGTATCACTTGTATGGCTGGATTTAAGTCTGTATGTGCCGTCATCAAGCAGCGGACTTGTCTCTGAGACACGATAAACCACCGGCTTGCCGTCTCTGTAAGCCGGAACATCGTTCCATGTATAGGCATCGTGCTGATGTGTGAGGACAGGGCCGTCTGCATAGTTTACAGGAGCTTTCGCCTCTTTATCATATGCCTCGGTAGTTTCGTCATAGAGGTTCGTAGTCTGCCATCCGGCGCCTTCGTCCATTACAAGTCTGAGTTCAGACTCCTTCGGCTGCTTGGCTGCAGGATTTGATTCTACACTTCCCTGAGTGTCTACGAGATAGTTATTGTCAGAGTCTTTTTCGAGCTCAAGGTACTTCTCATCTACATAGACATACCACTTACTGTCTTCATCTTCATATACCTTGCGTCCCTGACATGTGGTGTCAGCAACCTCAGTCAGTTTATCTGCATCCGGTTGAGGCTGAGCAGCACTTGTCACATATTTACCGTACTCATCTTCTTTTGTAACCTTGTAGTATTTATTGTCACTCTGATTATGTACGTATTTAACCTTGCCCTTTGCATCGGTATATACAGGAAGTCCTGTTGCAGTGTGAGCTGCGGTAGTCCATTCAAGAATTACCTTAGGCATATTGGCATCGCCGTCTTCAGGGCGAACGCCGTCCTGGTCATCGTTGTCTTCCCAATATTTGCGAACAAGAATGTTAGCATCTATAGGCTGGTCGTTGACCTTCAGGGTGCCACCTTTTTTGTCCGAAGCAGGATCCCAGCGACCTTCAGCGTTATCAGGCTGTCCGTCTCTGAAGAGAAGATCCCAGAGCTTCTTCCACCATTTGGTCTGGTGGTCAGCATCGTCATCCTCAAGGGTTATTTTCTTGAGGTTTCTGTCCACATTAAATGTATAGGACTTAGGGTCCGCCGTATATCCTGTCGGAGCCTTCGTCTCCTTAACTTCGTAGTTACCCGGAAGCAGAATATTGAAAGTATTCGTGCCGTTGGTCTTAGTCGTTATTTCATTCGACTCGACCATCTGCTTCTTTATGGTCAGCTCGCTGGCATCAGGCTGGGATGTTACATATGTATATATGTACTCTCCGGGGTTCTCAGGATCCTCCTTGAAAGTATGATAATATAGCTTTTCATCGCTGGCCGGCTGTCCGTCTTTTTTGCGAAGAACGTACTCTACTGTGTCGTTCTGGTTGTAATAAATAGTCTGGCCATCAACTTCATATAAGTCATCTTTGTCGAAAGCCTTTGAGCCGGTGCTCTTTCTGTATATTGTAAACTCTGCAGACTCAAGAGGATTCTCGGTAACTACATCCTGTTTGAGAATCGTAAGAGGTATTGTTTCGTAAACGTCTTCAATTGTCGGAGTATTTATGAAATCCGATGTGTATCCGACTACCTTGCTGGTATTACCGTCTATTATTCTGACTTCCTTGAGATCACCACCGGTAGTAACCCATGCGATTTCTTTTTCACCGGCTTCAATCCAAGTACTCGGATCACTCGGATCTTCTGCTTCTATTTCAAAGTACTCGGTGACAGTGTAGGTTATAGGTTTTCCGCCGTCGTGAGTCGGTAGGTCATCAAACCTCATTCCGAAATTGTCATCGTCTTTTTTGAATGCACCAATGGCCACGAGATCCTTCAGATTGCTGTATGGTGCATTTGTATCATTATAATCAACGGCGCCATCTACTATCTTATAGTAGCCGTCTTCCTTTCCTTCTTTGCCTTTAACCCAGGCGTATCTTTCGCTTGGGTCGTCCTCTTTTTCAAAGATCTGATAACCGTCGATTTTCTTGGCTGCTTCGGCTTCAGTCCTGTCTTTGTTCTCGTTTTCTTTGATGATAGTTGCGAGATTTTTGCCGTCAGCATCGCCATTCAGATCAACCTCTCCCTTTTCTGTTGTACCGCTCAGAACGAATTTAAGATTCTTTCTGACATATTCATTTATATTATCGCCTGTAGTGACGTCCTTGATGCCGTCGTCATTCCATTCTTTGCCTACCTCAACATAGACATACTCCGGATTATGGTAGTTCCTTACATCGGCCATCTGATAAGGAATGGCCTTGTCAGATGTTCTATAATCAATGGATGACTGTGCAGTCAGGCCTGTCGGCTGAGGATCTGCCGGGCTGTCGCTTATTCTTCCGTCTGCATCTACTTCGTAATAGAGTTCATCACCTCTTTTTGCGTAGGTCTTTCCTGAGCCATCATAAAGCTGCCAGCCTTCCCATGACTTGCTGGTTTCGGAAGTGAGCTCAAAAGCCTGAGCATCATAATATTCTGCAGGCTCATAGTCCTCTATAGCCTCGTTATCTACGGAGCCATGATACTCAACGATGCGATAACTGATCATTCTGTCGGCATTGCCTGCAGCGTCATATTTATACACAGGCAAATTTTGCCATGTGAAAGGATGGTCAACAGATGTCACCTCATGATATTGGCCTTCTATCTTTACATACTTTTTGAATGTTTTTTGATTTTCAAATATAGGCAGTTTTTTGCATGTCTCACTAATTTGAATGAGCTGGGCTGGCGTAGGCTGCTGACTGGCTGCAGCGTCTTCATATGTACCTGTTGTACCTTTGTTAATTGTATATATGCCATCGAGGTACTTGCCGTATGTTTCCGAAGTGGTATCTGTGTCTTCTCCGCTAGGCACATCCTCCGGAGAGATGTTTGTACTTGGGTTCGCTTGTGTTCCTCCGATATTGTTATTGTTAACCGGATTCCAGGTTCTTCCTCCGTTAATGGAGTATTCAAGTCTGAAGAATGGATACTTTCCTCTTTCGTATGCATCTTTACGCATACCATCTTTGTCATCTTCATCATCCCAAACTTTAGAGACTAGAATATCTGCAGTAACAGGCTCCCATTCAACATGAATGGCTTCCATGGCCTGGGCATATTCGAATTTGAAAACATATGTGCCGTCACCGTTGTATTTTAGTAGTCCCTTATTACCTGCGTGAGTGGTAACCTCAAGTTGGTCACCCTTCTTCATAGTGTTGACCGACTTGCCGTTGAATTTTACTTCTTCGTAGGAGGTTACAACGCCATTATTATCCCAGGTTTTACCAATTTTAAGCGTCTTGAGCTTGTACCCGGTGTCGGGAGTCATGGTGTAGTAAACATCCTTACCCTCGGCAACTACATGTGTGGCTTTTTTATTGTGTGTAGCACTTCCATCTTCAAAATAGCCCTCCGGCTCGAGAAGTGTTCCTCCATCATCAAGTGTTCCCTTATAGTTACCTTCACTTGTTGTCTGAATGCTTCCGTGATGACCTGTACTTGAGGTATAACGGTACCAGATTTGTTTGCTGTTGAAGACCAGGGAGTTCATGCCTGCACCGGAATTTCCGTGTCCGGTAGCTGTTACCTTGAAACCCTCGGCAGCATCCGCAAGGGTTACAAAGCCTGCGTTGTAGCTGTTGTCATTTCCGCCAAGACCACCCGTCACGCCGCTGAGGTTTGCGTCTACTTGGTTTCCTATGAACTTAATGTTTCCATTGTGCAGCGAGACGTTTGGATAGAAGTACTGACCCTTTACACCTTGAATCTTTTCAGGGTTATCTTCCTGACTCGTGTTCGGTCTTACATATACATATTGGGATTTCTGGCCATCGACAATTTCCATGGCTTCCGAGAAGAAGGAATAATCTAAGCCGGTTTCGCCACCTGTTCCTCCGGTGCCGACAAAATTCGCGTCATAGGAATACCAGAGAGGTTTGGCGGTATTCGTCCCGGTGCCCGCATCCGGGTCTCTGTCCAGGTTAATGCCGCAGACCGCGAATACAAAGGTTCCTGCTGCAGGAGTGCCATCTTTGTTTACGATCTGGTAGGTGGCATCCATGGTCAATCCTGTTGTAGGATATATATTGTTGTTATTGTTGGTAGCAGTTCTGTTTTGTCTGGGGTAAGATACATCATAACCAGAATCGGGATCATTATAAGCAGAAGCGGTCTTATTAACTATGGCAACCCCGGCGTCGCCATAGACTGTGGTCATATTTGTATCATCCGTTCCACCATAAGAGAGTGCATTACCCTGGGCAAGAGATACGGCGCCGTGATAATACCGTTCATTGTCCGGCTTAATGTATCTTTTCCCGCTCGCCGTATAGACAGTGTATTCTTTTCCGTTATATGTGAATGTCTCAGTAGTTGCAGAAGGATTGACGGGCTGCGTCTCGACAGGACTGATTTCAAAAATCCTATAATACTTGCCACTCTTCAAGTAATACAGAAAACCGTTAGCACCCTTGTAAACTTGATAGCCATCGTATGTATCCCCTGTCACTATCGTCGCAGGTGTAGGGGCCGGATTTGTATTATTCGTATCCGCACATCTTTTCACTTCGTAGTACGTTAAACCGTCAGGTGCAGCCATATATCTTTCGTCAATAACGATCCTGGCATTTGAATAGGTGATGACCAGGTCTGCGCGATTGCCATTCGGAAGGATTGCGGCATCAGGAAAGGTCACCTTGACCAGATCTCCTTTTAGCTCATTGATCTTTCCGGGAACCATCGGTATAGCCCCCGGCCTAGTGCCGTCATAGCCCACAGTATTTGTAGATGCAACACCATCCACAGTTCTCGCAATGTTGACGTCAAGACCTGCGATAATTGCCTGATTTTTGGACACAACCTCTGCAACTGCTGTGTGTCTCTTTGTATTAACCATCTCCTGGTCGATAAAGATCGTCCCAAGCGGAAGTCCGGCCGCGAAGCTGGTGGGGGATGCCGTACTCTGAGACTGGTACACGCTCTTTCCAGTAGATGTAGTCACAGAATTATAAGGGCCGTAGTCAGGACCGTTTCCTTTATAGATAACCTTATCAGGCGTTTTCGTCCCAGGACCATATTCTCCTAAGCCGGTGTTGATGGTGTCTGAATAGAAATCACCACTTGACTCGTTGCTCGGCACAGTGTTGTTGAGGTCATCGGCAAAGGCGCCGAGGACTGATGCGAAGATCATAGTGAAGGTGAGCAGCACGACAAGAGCGGTGCCTTTGAAGCCACCGTATCTGTGATGTCTGCTCTTGTTGCCGGACAATCCGCTGCCGCCCAGCTTAGCGGAGCTTCCGGTCTCCGAGGCGCCGTGGGCTTTGCCCCTTGCAGGCGTGTAGCCTTTGGCCTCTGTACGGATGCGAACTGCATCCTTAGTGTTGACCTTCGTCTCTACTGCTTTCTTCTTATGCATATCCCTATCCTTCTTATACATGCAACATCGTCCCTTCACTCTGCTATGTATTAAATTTGCATTAACTGCAGCCGCCTTTTTCGCAAAAAGGGCACAAAAAGACACAGTTATACATAATTATGATATTACAAAATTGCAATGTTTTCAACGATTTTCGCTTTTAATCGTTTCTTAATATTTGTGCAGATTTTTGTGCAATATATAGCTCTTCACAATCGAATAGGGGCTAATTTCTAGCCCCTTTCACACCACCGTACGTGCCGCTCGGCATACGGCGGTTCAACTAAACTTCAAAGCATGACGCTCTGTGTAGTAGTCGAGCAGACTGACTAGCCCCGCT
>Ga0256406_1001819_pt1 | contig 32729 bp, 28 predicted proteins | sample RumenRJG_03DNA_FD_185986 | JGI IMG/M metagenome (GOLD analysis project Ga0256406, IMG submission 185986) | Bovine rumen microbial communities from Lethbridge, Alberta, Canada - RJG_03 | ecosystem: Host-associated > Mammals > Digestive system > Stomach > Rumen | place: Canada: Alberta | collected...
ACCAGATGGATGCTGGACTTAAAAACGGTACCGTCACCCAGCAGCAATATGATGCATGGCAGCGTGAGATCATAGAGACCGAAAACGAGCTCAAAAACCTCGAACAGCAGTGTCGGGAAACAGATACCTCAATCACCGCAACACTCAAGGCGACCGGCTCCAAGCTGCAGGAGGTCGGCGGGAAAATATCTGATGTCGGCACAAGCCTCTCGACACATGTCACAGCTCCCATTGTCGCCATCGGCGCTGCCTCCATTGCAGCCTTTAACGAGGTGGACGCTGGCCTCGACATCGTTGCGCAGAAAACTGGCGCTACCGGCGATGAGCTGGAGGATATGTGCCAGATCGTAAAAGACCTCGCCACAGAGATACCGACGGACTTCGAAACTGCCGGTGCCGCTGTCGGCGAGGTCAACACGCGTTTCGGCCTGACCGGACAGGCGCTGGATGATCTCTCGGCAAAATTCATCAAGTTTGCCCAGCTCAACGATACCGACGTTTCGACATCTATCGACAATGTATCCTCCGTCATGAACGCCTTCGGTATGGACGCCTCTGAGGCAGATAACCTTCTGGACGCCTTAAATGCTACCGGTCAGGCCACCGGCATTGATATGGATACGCTGGCAAACGCACTCTCCTCCAATGCCGCGCAGCTGAAGGAAATGGGACTCACCGCCCAACAAGCCGCTGGCTTTATGGGCATGGTGGAAATGTCCGGTCTTGATACCTCTGCCGCCATGATGGGCTTAAAGACCGCCATGAAGAATGCAACGGCAGACGGCAAAACACTGGATCAGGCACTTGCTGACTTCTCTGCGACCATGCAGGGAAGCGGAAGCGATGCAGAAAAGCTACAGGCGGCCTATGACCTTTTTGGCAGTAAGGCCGGTGCCTCCATTTACAATGCCGTGCAGACCGGCAAGCTCAACCTGTCGGATTTCTCCGGCTTCCTTGGCGATTTTGAAGGAAGTGTTGAGAACACCTTCAATGAGACCCTCGACCCGATTGACCAGTTCCAGATGACCATGAACTCTCTGAAGGAAACCGGTGCGGAGGTCGGCAACTCCCTGATGTCTGTGCTCGCGCCTGTCTTAAAGGAGCTTTCTGATAAGCTAAAATCCCTCGCCGAATGGTGGAACAACCTCGGAGAGCCTATGCAGCAGATGATTATAAAAATTGCACTTGTGGCAGCTGCAATCGGCCCGGTACTTGTAATAGTCGGCAAGGTGATCTCCGCCGTCGGCACAATTATGACGATTATCCCGACTGTCACCTCCGCTATGGCCGGAGTAAAGACAGCGATGGCAGGCCTCAATGCTGTTATGGCGGCAAATCCGATAGGTCTGATCATCACAGCCATCGGCCTTCTGGTGGCTGCCTTCATCTACCTGTGGAACAACTGCGAAGGCTTCCGGGAGTTCTGGATCAACCTCTGGGAGAAGGTTAAGGAAATCGCCATTACTGTATGGACGGCGATCAAGGACTTCTTCGTCAGTATATGGGAGGCTATCAGCGGAACCTTTACGACAGTCGTCACAGCAATTAAGGATTTTCTGTCTTCGGCTTGGAATACAATAAAAACCACGGTCGAAACCGTGATGAATGCCATAAAGACGGTTATCTCCACTATCTGGAATGGCATCAAGAGCTTTTTTGAAACCATATTCAATGCCATAAAAACCGTGGTGACCACCTACTTCAATATCTACAAGACGATTATCGAGACCGTCCTGAATGTGATAAAGACCGTGGTGACTACTGTTTGGAACGCGATAAAGACGGCGGTCGAGACTGTCGTCAACGCTATAAAGACCGTCATCACCACGGCTTGGAATGCCATCAAGACCACAACCTCTACGATTTTCAATGCCGTAAAGAGCGTGGTCACTTCCGTATGGAACGGCATAAAAAGCGCGGTCATGAATGTGGTGAATACCATGAAGTCCGGCATCAGTAATGGCTTTAATGCGATCAAGAGTACGGTTTCCAATATCGTAAACGGGATCAAAAATACGATCTCCAATGTGTTCAATACGATCTGGAGCACCGTTTCCGGCATTGTAAATAAGCTGAAATCGGTATTCAACTTCAGCTGGAGCCTGCCGAAGATCAAGCTGCCGCACTTTTCCATAACGGGCAGCTTTTCGCTGAACCCGCCGTCCATACCGCACTTTTCTGTTGACTGGTATAAGAAGGCGATGTCCGGCGGCATGATCCTAAAGGACGCGACCATCTTCGGCCAGAGCGGCGGCACACTGCTTGGCGGCGGCGAGGCCGGTGATGAGGCTGTGGTCGGTGTGAGCTCGCTGCGCTCTATGATTCAGGACGCAGTAAAGAGCGCCACGCTCACCCTCTCCGGTGACCAGCCACTTATCAATATTGAGGAGATGAGCGTCAGAAGCGATGACGATATCCGAAAGATTTCACAGCAGCTCAATACGCTGCTGACTGCCGGACGCAGGGCGAAAGGACTGGTGTAATATGGGATTTTCATTTAACGGAACAACCTCCCAGTCTATGGGACTTGCGACAAGGATTACAAACGAATATCGGATGCCGGAGCTTCGGAACAACACGATCACCATGCCCGGACGACATGGCGTATTTGATTTCGGAGAAACGGTATCCGAACGAAAGATACTGATTTCCTGCTTTATTCCTCCGGGAGAGACAGACGCGCAGTTTCTATCAAAGAAGGACGATATTATCGAGTGGCTCAATCCGGACAATGGCCTCTGCCAGCTCATTCTGGATAAGGAGCCGGGACGGGTGTATGAAGCAAGGCTTACGTCCGGATTTTCCTTTGACCGGGCAGTTCGTAATTCCTGCACCTTCGATTTGGAATTTTTCTGCCCAGACCCTTATGGCTATGCCATATCGGACGAGACCTTTGATTTTGCGGAAGCCGGAACCTTTACCGCTTCCCGCGCTCTTGGAAATATCGAGTCCTATCCGGTCTACTCCTTAAAGGGTGTGATCCCTTCCGGGACGGACTCGTACATCTCCATAACCACAAATGGCAGCGAGCTTCAGATCACTGGACGGCTTGCCGCCGGAGAAACCTTGATTATTGACTCTGACCTTATGACGGCAAAGGTGGTTGATTCCAACGGTGAAACACTCCGAAACGGTCTCCCGCTTCTGTCGGAGCTGAACTTCCCGGTCTTAAATACCGGAGATAATACCATCGTGATTACTGCGGTCGGTACCAATACAACATTTACGGAACTGAACATTCAGGCCAGAAGCCGCTGGAGGTGATTTTGCATGGCTCTTAAAAATATACTGAACACCCAAGATGCCTTCACCGGTGAGTTCCCGGCTGCATGGGCTCCGGACGGCCTCTGGCGCTTCAATGAATCTGAGCCGGATTCCAATAATTATCTTGCAGACTCCTCCGGGAAGGATCGCAAGGCCTATATCCATAACTGGAGCGGCACCACTGCTGATCTGAAAACCGGCAACTTCGGTCGCTACTTTCAGATGAACATCAACAATCCTTCTTCGGAGAAAACCTATCTGAAGGTGGAAAACGACGGCAGCATCTTTTCAGACCTCGGTGATACCATCGTGGTCGGCGGCTGGATGAAGCCTACGACATATTCGGTCGGCAATACCTATACTCCGATCCTGAATACCCGCTATGGCTCTGGCCAGCCGATTTTCTATCTGTCGCTGATCAGAGGAAAGCCAAGGATCATGCTGTATAACTCCTCTGGTTCTCTGATCCTCGATACATCGGTGACACCATCGTTCTCTTTGCTAAACGGGTACTGGTACTTTATTTCCTGTGTGATTAAGCCAAACGCCAAGACAGCGCAGTATATCCTTGGCGATAAGAGCTCCGGCACGGTATGGCAGTCAAGCGTGCTGACCTTTACTGGAGAGCTGAACCGCTCATGCGTAGCCGACCTCATCTGGGGAATGCACGCAGATTCCTACTGGTATGCAGGAGGCTTTGATGACTGGTTCCTCGACTGCGATTCTGATCTTACAGCAGATGACCTTGCAGAATATTTTCTGGAGTCGCTCTCCGCAAACGGCGCAGATCTGACGGGTGATGTAGACGGCTTGACAACAGCAGATGTAGTCACGCTTAGAGCCACAGACTCTGTCTATCCGTCAAGCGGACAGCTCATTACTGCAGCAAGGAACTGTGGCGTAACTGGTAACGGCAGAGTTTCTGTGAAGGCGGATTATTCTCCGGGAGAGACCTCTATCTCGCTTGTGGAAACAGCTACCTCCGACGACCTCACCACTTGGACAGAGTGGCAGGCTGTCGGCGCAAACGGCGAGCTGGAATCTCCCGCAAAGAAATACATCAAATACCGCGTGACGCTTGCTACAACAAATACAGCAAGAACACCTACGCTTGTCTCCATCAGCCTGTACGATAATCCAAAGCCGCTCTACACCAAGCTCGGCTATGCAAGGCCGGTCATTCTGGACTCGGACGGGAATGTGGAGGCTGTACTGGATAATGCCTACGACATCATCGTGACCAGTGAGATCAACGGCGTGGATGAGCTGGAATTTAAGCTGCCGTTTCAGGATAGCAAACGCACCTATATCGATAACGAAAAGACCGTGCGCATTGTCAGTGACACCTACCGCATCCGCACCATTACGGACGACAAGGAAGAAAGCGGCAAGGCCATCACCACGGTTTACGCGGAGGCGGCATTCTATGATCTTGCCTACTCCGTAAAGAAGGATGAGATTACCTTTAACGCAGATACGGCAGATGTACCGATGGCTTACGCCCTGCAGGGAACCGACTGGGATGTGGGAACGGTCAATGTCTCCACAAAGCGCACATGGACTTGCTCTGAGAAAAACGCACTGGCGATTCTGCGGGCAGTACAAAATATTCACGGCGGCGACCTGATTTTTGATAACGCAAACAGGATCGTGAAGCTCCTGACCTTCTCCGGTGAGGATTCCGGCGTGCTGTTCTGCTACAGGAAAAATATGAAATCTATCCAGCGTGTCATTGATACGACCAGCCTGATAACAAGACTTTATGCCTACGGGAAGGACGGCATGACCTTTGCTTCAATCAATGGCGGCAACGAGTATGTGCAGGACACGACCTATACCTCCGAGATACGAATTGCCACGCTGGACTGCTCGAACTTCACCAATCCGTATCAGATGCTGGAATATGCCAACATGCGTCTTGCGGACTACGCCTCTCCGCGTATTTCCTATGTGCTAAATGCGATGGATCTGTCGGTGCTGACCGGCTACGAGCATGAAACTTGGGAGCTCGGCGATACGGTCATGGTGAAGGACGACGACCTGAACCTGTCTGTAAAGACCAGAATCGTCCGCAGGGAATACAACCTGCAGGAGCCTTGGAATACCGTGCTGGAGCTTTCCACCACACTCCGGGAACTGGGTGATTCCTCTTCCCGCTGGGACAGTGCTGCCGACACGCTGGAGTCAACCGACCTCATCGACAGTCAGGAAATGAAGGATCTGGTGCCCTTTAACCACCTGCGCAATTCCAGAGCAGACTCCGGCCTGACCTACTGGCAGAACTCCGGTTTCAGTGTGGATGCGGACAATGGCGTATCCGGCACGGCCTCCTTCAAATGCGAAGGCGCTATGAATACTACAAAGAGCCTATCGCAGACCATAACGCCCGCCAACCGGCAGTGCTATACCTTCTCGGCGCAAATTGCCTCCGAGAATCTCGTAAAAGGCACGAACGGACAGGTGGGCATTGAGGTGACCTTCGAATACGAGGATGGCACAACGGAAACACGATTTATTGACCTGATCTGAGGGAGGGATTGCTATGGCTTCATTTACACACGTGGCGCAGGACGTCTCTCCTCAATATGGTCGCGTAACAAAGATCACCATCCGGGTATGCGTGACTGACTGCACCGGCACTGTCTATATCACAGATATGCTCCTGCAGGGTGGCTCCATCGCAACTGGCTGGGTAGGTCATGTATCAGAAATTCAATGGACGGAGGACGGATAAATGCCGGAGTTTACACGCTTTACAGAGACAATTACAAAAAAGCAGGATAAGCGCGTCGTAAATATCTCGGTAAAACCCACCGTCACAGATTGCACCGGCTCAGTCTGGTTTACCGACCTCATGCTGCAGGAAGGCGACAAGGTCACCGGCTTTGTCATAAACACCGGAACACTTCTGGAAAAATACGACGGGGATGATGCCACAACCGGCAAGAGGTTTTATAACGGCATCGTCCGCTCCGCTGCGACCTGCGTCATTTTCAACCTCGGCTCCACCGCTGCCGGTCTCGACTACAAGGTCTATCCGATTCAGTCAATGGCTGCAGGAAGCATCTCGCTTGCGCTGGGTGAAGGTGCCCATAAGGCGACCTTCAAAGCCGCAGCATCTGCCGGTGATGAGTTTGACCTTTTCGCTTCCACGAGGGAGTGCCTCAAAAACGGATCGGAGACCACCAAGGATGGCTTTTTCCAATACTCTGCTGCCGGTGACAGCAAGCACCCGATCACGGTCGAAGATAAAAAGTCGGCTCGCATCTATGTGGAATTTCAGGAAATGCAGGACGGAGGTGATGCCCTGTGAGCTATGATTATTTGAAAGGCCGCAAGTGCATGGTCTGGACATTCATGGGCAATTCCAGAATGTATCAGGCGCTTGCCGCATATGGAGACCGCCTCTCGCAGGTTGGTCTCTTTTCTTTTAAGGTATCGCGCACCGGTATCATCACGGAAAGCGGCGTGGCCATTTCCAATATGCTGACCTACATCAACCGATGGCCGCACATCAAATGGCTGCTGACGATATCTAACGATGGCACGAACAGTATCTTTGCAGCCCTCCGGGATAATACGGACGGCGCTCAGGATACCTTTCTTTCAGAGATTGTCCGCATCATGGAAAAATATCCGTGGTGTGACGGCATTGACATCGACCTTGAGAAAGGCGACGGATATTCCACGCACGCTGCCTCCACGGCGATGTTTCGGAATATCTACAACACGGTAAAAGGCTATGACAGCAGCAAGCTCATGAACATCTGCCTTCCGGGTATGAATTCCATTAACGGTTCGGTCGGCGGCGAAAACTGGTGCGTGTATGGCGACCTCGACGCTTACTGCGATACGGCGGCCATCATGAGCTACGGTATGGCGTGGGCGGGCTCTGCTCCCGGCGCTGTCTCTCCAAGGGACTGGCTTGAGGGCATTTACGATTATGCGGTCACGGTCATGAATCCAGAGAAGATCTTCTTCGGCCTGCCTGCATACGGCTGGAACTGGCAGATTTATGATCTTCCTGCAAACCTCGGTAAAACCTATCGCGGAACGTCAAATACCTACTACGCGGCAAAGAACTGGATGACCGGGCAGTATAACTTTACGGACGATGCTCCTCCGCAGCCCTTCATCCCGATCCTCGCATACTGGGATGATTACGATATGGTGCCTTGGGCGCTGCCGCAGGTCTACGACTTCATGGAAGGCCGGGACGCCACAAGCTACGAGTATCCGCTGATGAACGGAACCTATAACAGGCGGCACTACCTGACAGCCTACAGCAAAGAGCAGCACACAGAGTTCGGCACCATCTATGCGGACGCGGACGGAACAACCAGCACCTACTCCGGTATCGTATCCTTTGAAAACGGTGTAGCTACTCTCGGTGACGCTGGCGCTGCCACCTATACCTTTTCCGTTTCAAGCTCCGGAACCTATGACATCGCCATCCGGCTCTGCTATCCCTTCTGGGATAAGAACGGCATCTATGTTTCGATTGACGGCAATACGACGCATTTTACGGAAAGCAGACTCTGGTGGCCGTATTGGAGGAGCACCTTCTGGGCGACACTTGCCAGCAGCATTTCACTATCTGCCGGGACGCACACCATCGTAATATCCGTGGATGTGAAAGGCGTGCAATTTTACGGCTACCGTGTTTGCAGCAGCTTTTCAGAAGCTCCCTCTGCGGGCAGCGCGACCTTTACGCTCTCTCCGCGTCACTTTATCGATGTGGACGGCAACGAGTGTCAGCCGGACAGGGCTTTCAAGCTCACCTGCGAGATGCTCAGGCGAAAGCCGGACTCTGCCCTCATCTGGTATGAGGATTTCCGGGACTACGGTGTACTGGAGACAAACTACTATACGACGCTTTCAGGCTCTTGGACGGTATGGCGCGAGGATGAATATTCCGAAAGCCGCGTCTACTCCCAACTTGACGGCTCCGGGAAGCTCGCATGGCGATACGACGGCTTTTCCGATATTCACCTGCGGGCAAGGCTGGCCTTCCCGGCGACAGGAAGCGGCAAGGCCGGAGTGTTCTGCGGCGATCTGTTCTGCTGCCTGAATTACGATTCACAGGCCGTAGAGCTTTATAACGGCAGCACGCTTCTTGGAAGCTACAGCCAGACCATAGAACGTACTGCAACAGCCGACCTTCGGACTGATCCATCCATGTACACGGTCGAGATGCGTATCCGTGGGAACAAGGTGCGCGTCTATTCCGGCTCGTCCTATACGCTGCGCTTCACGGCCACGATCAGCGGCTTTTCCGGAGGCTATGCCGGATACCGGTCAGATAACCGGACGGTCTGTGAGCTCCTCCGCCTTGGCGATGCATGGACTTATGAGCCATATGAGCGCTTTGATGTCACCTTCCCGGACGGAACTGTTACACAATACGGCAGGATCAGCCGGTCGAATGTTACGTGGGATTGCGAATTTCAGGTGTTTACACTGACCTCGGATATCGAGGAGGATGCGACACGCAGCGAGAACATTTCGCTGGACTATGAATTCTACCACTCCCACGAGCTTGCTCTGACCTGCGGCAACGATTATATGGTGACCATCACACCAACGGATATCGATATCTGGATAGCGCGGCTCTTTCTCGGAGACGCAGACGGCTTTTCCATCCTCTACTATCAGGATGTGGATTCACTCGTTTACTGGGCAAATGAAGCGGCCTACCGCTGGGGAGTGAGAGGCTTTGCCATGTGGTCACTTGGGCAGGAGGATATGCGGCTCTGGGAGGCGCTGCCAAAACAAATATAACTTCATACACGGATACAGTTCACGAGGCTGTCTGCATGATGCAGGCGGCTTTTATTTTGCACAAAGGAGGGATTTTCTCATGAAAGAATTCTGGAACACGATCCAACTGGTATTTGCCGCTGTCGGGGGCTGGCTCGGCTATTTCCTCGGCGGCTGCGACGGGCTTCTTATCGCGCTCATCATCTTTGTGGTCTGCGACTACCTGACCGGCATCATGTGTGCGATTGCCGATAAGAAGCTCTCAAGCGAGGTCGGCTTTAAGGGAATCTGCCGCAAGGTGCTGATTTTCCTGTTGGTGGGCATTGGAAACGTCATAGATGTTCAGGTACTCGGTCATCCGGGAGTGATTCGCACGGCGATCATCTTTTTCTACCTGTCCAATGAAGGCCTGTCTCTGACGGAGAACGCAGCACATCTCGGCCTGCCGGTACCGGAGAAATTGAAAGAGGTCTTGGAGCAGCTCCACGACCGTCACGATGAGGAGGAAAAATAACATGACGAAAAAAGGAATCGACGTCAGTCATTGGCAGGGAACCATTGACTGGAATAAGGTCAAAAAGGCCGGTATCGAGTTTGCCATCATCAAGGCTGGTGGCTCCGATGCCGGTTTTTATACGGACAGCAAATGGGAAGCAAATTACAAAGATGCGAAGGCTGCCGGTATTCCCATCGGCGCATATTACTTCGTCGGCAAGGACTGTGTGACCGCTGCCGCCGGAAAAGCGGACGCTGAACGCTTCCTGCAAATCCTGAAGGGCAAGCAGCTGGAATACCCGGTCTATATGGATAACGAGGCACAGCCCGCCTCCGCCAAGGTCGGTATCACGGAGGCCACGATTGCTTTCTGCGAGACGATGGAAGATGCCGGATACTTCGTCGGCATTTACGGCTCTGCTGTTTCCGGCTTCAAAGAGCGCATGGATGATTCAAAGCTCACACCATACGCCCACTGGGTAGCGCAGTATGCCAGCAAATGTTCCTATAAGGGCGACTACGGCATCTGGCAGTATTCTTCCAAGGGCTCTGTGGATGGTATCAGCGGCAACGTGGATCTGGATTACGCCTATGTAGATTATCCGGCCATCATCAAGAGCGGCGGCTTCAATGGCTATACGAAGACCGCATCTGAGGAAAGCACGCCAGCTCCTGTTGCGAGCTCCCAGCGCGACAAGGTAGTCGCTCAGGCCAGAGCGTGGCTTGGCAAGAAGGAAGCCGACGGCAGCCACAAAGAGATCATTGATGTCTATAACAGCCACAAGCCTCTCGCCAGAGGATATGCGGTCGCTTACACGGACGCATGGTGCGCCACCTTTGTTTCTGCTGTCGCCATCAAGTGCGGCGTGACAGATATCCTTCCCACAGAGTGTGGCTGCGGTCAGATGATCCAGCTTTTCCAGAAGCTCGGCGAGTGGGTAGAAAACGATGCCTATGTTCCTTCTCCCGGTGATGTCATCTTCTATGACTGGCAGGACTCCGGCAGCGGCGATAACACCGGATGGCCAGATCACGTCGGTATCGTGGAGACCGTTTCCAGCAGTACCATTACCGTCATCGAGGGAAACAAGAGCAACGCCGTCGGAAGACGCACGCTGCAGGTAAACGGAAAATATATCCGTGGTTACGGCGTACCGAAGTATAGCTCCGGCTCCGCTGCTCCCACTCCGGCGACGCCCACAAAGACCGTGGATGAGCTGGCGCAAGAGGTGCTGGACGGCAAATGGGGAAACGGCACTGACCGCAAGGAACGCCTCACCGCTGCCGGATATGACTACTCCGCCGTACAGGCCAAGGTCAATGAGCTGGTGAAAAAACAGGTAGCGGCTCCTGTCTACTACACGGTAAAAAGCGGAGATACCCTTTCTGCCATCGCCCGGAAGTACGGCACCAGCGTTTCTGCGATCCAGAAGCTCAATCCCACGCTCATCAAGAACGTAAACCTCATTCTGACCGGCTGGAAGATCAGAGTGAAATAACTGAATACCAAGTCTGCTATGCCTGCGAGTGTTCTTCGGAATGCCCGCAGGCTTTTTTTATTTTCCTCCGCTCAAATCGGCAGTTCACCTCCAGTGGAAACTGGAGGTGAAAGCATCATGACCAGTGATCAGAAGAAAAGAATAGCCGAGCTCCGCACTGCCGGATTCGGTTATGCCAATATAGCAAACGCCCTCGGCCTTACGAAAAATCAGGTGGTGTCCTACTGCCACAGGAATGGGCTCACCGGTGCGAAAGCCACGCAGGCAAATATAGATAAGCCGGATGTCGGCTGCTGTAAAAACTGTGGAAAGCCCATCGTGCAGGTGCCCGGAAGGAAGCAGGTCAAGTTCTGCTCTGACGAATGCTGCCAGAGCTGGTGGAACACGCATCCGGAGGCCGTCAACCGGAAGGCCATGTACTCCTTCACCTGCGCATGCTGCGGAAAGCCATTCACGGCCTACGGAAACAAGAGCCGGAAGTATTGCTCACATTCCTGCTACATCACCGGACGCTTCGGAGGTGGCAGCCATGAATGAGGATCAGTTCGAGCGCGAAAAGCTCTATCAGGCCAGCATGAATATGTTTCAGAACATGCTAAAAAACGGCCTTATCACCGAGGAACAGTACGCCATAATTGATACAAAAATGCGGGAGAAATACCAGCCGATTTTCGGCACATTATTTCCCGAAAACGCTTGATAAATAAGGCTTTTAGAGTGATGTATAGTACCGGAAAGGAGTGATTCAAAATGGCGAAAATCACGAAGATTGAGCCGCAGATACCGGTGCTTCCGGCCAGAAAAAAGGTCGCAGCCTACGCCCGCGTGTCAATGGAAACAGAGCGGCTCCACCATTCCCTCTCCTCTCAGGTTAGCTACTACTCGGAGCTTATACAAAAGAACCCGGAGTGGGAATACGTCGGCGTCTACGCTGACGAAGGCATAAGTGGAACCAGTGCCAAAAAGCGTGACGAGTTCCAGCGCCTGATCGCAGACTGCGAGGCCGGTAAAATCGATATTGTGCTCACAAAGAGCATTTCAAGATTTGCCCGCAACACCGTAGACCTTTTAAAGACCGTCCGGCACTTAAAGGAGCTGGGTATCAGCGTTCGCTTTGAAAAAGAGAACATCGACAGCCTCTCCGGAGACGGCGAGGTTATGCTGACGCTCCTTGCTTCCTTCGCACAGTCGGAATCGGAAAGCATCAGCAACAATGTGAAATGGGGAACCCGCAAGCGCATGGAGCAGGGAATCCCGAACGGACACTTCCGGGTGTACGGCTACCGCTGGGAAGGTGACCAGCTCGTCATCGTCCCGGAGGAAGCCGCCATCGTAAAGCGCATCTACCAGAACTTCCTTGATGGGAAGTCCCGCCTCGAAACCGAGCGCGAGTTTGCCGCTGAGGGAATTACCACGAGGGACGGCTGCCGCTGGGTGGATTCCAACCTCAAGGTGGTACTTTCCAACATCACCTACACCGGGAACATGCTCCTGCAGAAGGAATACATCTCAGACCCAATTTCCAAGAAGCGTAAAAAGAATCGTGGCGAGCTTCCGCAATACTTCATCGAGGACACACACGAGGCCATCATCGACATGGAGACCTTCCAGTACGTCCAAGAAGAGATGGCCAGACGCAGGGAGCTTGGAGCCCTTGCCAACAAGAGCCTGAACATCTGCTGCTTTACCGGCAAGATCAAGTGCCCGTATTGCGGCTACAGTTACATGCACAACCGGCGCACGAAGAATGGCCACTATCAGGAGTATTGGAACTGCGGAAGCAAAAAGAAAAAGAAGGTCGGAGCTGGCTGCCCGGTCGGCGGCACCATCAGCCAGAAGGCATTGGAGAAGGCCTGCTACGAAGTCCTCGGCCTTGAAGAGCTTGACGAGGAGGTCTTCCTCGACAAGGTGGATCACATCGAGGTGCCGGAAAAATACACGCTGGACTTCTTCCTGAAGGACGGAACCTGCATCCGGAAAGATGCTCCGAACACCGGCCATCAGGATTGCTGGACAGCGGAATACCGCGCTAAGGTCTCCAAGCAGCGCAGGAAAAAAGGCACCAACCCGAAGGGAGCTACCTGCTTCACAGCAAAAATCAAGTGCGCCGAGTGTGGCAACAACTACCGCAGACAGACGCGAACGAAATCCACAGGCGAGAAATACTACCTCTACGCCTGCGCCACCACGAACACCTGCAGCAACAACTGCATCCATGAGGACACGCTCCGGGAGCTTTCTGCAAAGGCGCTCGGCCTTGAGGAATTCGACGAGGAGCTTTTCAAAGAGAAAATCGACCACATCACCATCGCGCCGGGCGGCCACATCACCTTCTGCTTCTACGACGGCCATGAGGAAGCCCTGACCTACAGCACCAAGCGCCGGATGCCGGGATGGACGGAGGAACGCAGGAAAAAGCAGACCGAGGCCATCAAGGCCAGCTTCACAGAGGAGCGTCGCCGGAAAATGAGCGAAACGATGAAAAAGATAAGGAGTGAGAGATATTGGGCATCAACCAAGGCAAAAAAGTAAAGACGATCCCGGCTACGCTGACGCGCTTTACCGCTTCTCCTATTACGGAGCAGAAAAAGCGTAAGGTCGCCGGGTACGCCCGCGTCTCGACTGACCACGACGATCAGTTTACAAGCTACGAGGCGCAGATCGATTATTACACCAATTACATCAGGAGCCGCGACGACTGGGAGTTCGTGGACGTGTACACCGACGAGGGCATCACCGGCACCAGCACCAAGCACCGCGAGGGTTTCAAGAAAATGGTCGCTGACGCTCTGGCCGGTGAGATCGACCTGATCGTCACCAAGAGCGTCAGCCGCTTTGCCAGAAACACCGTAGACAGCCTGACGACCATCCGGCAGCTCAAAGAACACGGCGTAGAGTGCTATTTTGAAAAAGAAAACATCTGGACTTTCGACGGCAAGGGCGAGCTTCTCATCACCATCATGAGCTCGCTGGCGCAAGAGGAAAGCCGCAGCATTTCCGAGAACTGTACATGGGGACAGAGAAAGCGCTTTGCAGACGGCAAGGTCACCATTCCTTTTAACCGCTTCCTCGGCTACGACAGAGGCGCAAACGGCGAGCTGGTGGTCAACCCGGAACAGGCAGAGGTCGTCCGGAGCATTTACGACATGTTCTTGCAAGGCCTGACCTACCACGGCATCGCGCAGAAGCTCACCGACGACGGCATCAAGACACCCGGCGGCAAGGACAAGTGGAGCATTTCCACGGTAAAGAGCATCTTAAGCAACGAGAAGTACAAAGGCGATGCTCTGCTGCAGAAGTGTTTCACGGTCGATTACCTGACGAAGAAGCAAAAGAAGAACGAGGGCGAAATTCCTCAATACTACGTGGAAGGAAACCACGAGGCCATCATCCCGCCGGAGAAATTCGATATGGTACAGCGTGAGATGGCCAAGCGCGGCAGAGGCAAGAAGTACCACAGCGGCGTGCACCCATTTTCCAGCAAAATCCGCTGCGGAGAATGCGGGAGCTGGTACGGCTCAAAGGTCTGGCACTCGACCGACAAGTACCGCAGGATCATCTGGCAGTGCAACCACAAATTCGACGGCGACAAGCGCTGCTCCACACCGCACCTTACGGACGAGCAGATTCAGGATGCCTTCCTGTCGGCGGCAAACAAGCTGCTGGCCACAAAGGATGCGGTCATCGCCAACGGACGCGAGATGATGGCGCTGCTCTTTGACACTGCGAAGGCCGAGGCCGAGCGCGACAGGCTCCTTGAGGAAGCGCAGGTAGTTTCCGATGCCGTCCAGCAAAACATCTACGAAAACGCCCATGTCGCCCTCGACCAAAAGGCCTACCAGAAAAAGTACGACGATCTGACCGCCCGGTACGAAACCCTCAAAGCCCGACTTGACGAGCTGAACGAGCAGATCAGCCAGACGCAGGCGCAGAAAGCCAGTGTCGAGGATTTCCTGACCGCCTTTGAGAAGATGCCGGAGCAGCTGACCGAGTTCTCCCTCGACAGCTTCAATGCCCTGACCGACTGCCTCACAGTAAACGGCGAGGGCAACATCGATGTGACCTTCCGCAATGGCCAGACCATCAATGTCTAATAAAAGCTCCTCACCACTGGATTCCTCCGGTGATGGGGAGCTGCTTTTCATTTTCTGTTAGCAATTTTCACCAGCGTCAGCATTACCGGAACTTCCGTTAGCACTCCAACCGTAGTGGCAAGTGCCGCAGGGCTTGTCGTGCCGAAAAGTGCAATGGCCACTGCCACAGCAAGTTCAAAGAAATTCGATGCTCCAATCATTCCTGCAGGAGCTGCGATATCGTGCGGGAGCTTCAGCAGATTGCAAGCTCCGTAAGCTATGAAGAAAATCAGGAAGGTCTGCAAAATCAGCGGAACGGCGATCAGTACGATATGCAAGGGATTCGACAGGATCACCTCCGCTTGGGATGCGAAGATGATGACCAATGTCAGCAACAAACCGATAGTTGTCGCATTATCGAATTTATGGCTGAACACCTCGTCGAAATACTTCTGTCCTATTGCTTTGATGACATTTACTCTTGTCAGCACTCCGCCGACCAGCGGAATCACCACAAAAAGAATGATGCTGATGAACAGCGTGCTGTACGGTACTGACACATTGGAGACGCCCAGAAGGAATTTCACAATAGGCACAAAGGCAATCAGGATAATCAGGTCATTCGTGGCCACCTGTACCACCGTATAGGCAGGATTCCCTTTTGTCAGCGTACTCCATACAAATACCATCGCCGTGCAGGGAGCCGCACCGAGAAGGACTGCTCCCGCCAGATATTCTGTCGCAAGCTCCGGTGCAATGAAGCCTTTGAAGATGACAAACAGAAACAGATAGGCGATGCCGTACATGGTGAAGGGCTTGATAAGCCAGTTGACGATCCATGTAACAAAGAGCCCCTTCGGATTTTTGCCGACCTGCTTTACACTCTGAAAATCCACCTTCATCATCATGGGATAGATCATCACCCAGATGAGGATGGCGATCGGAATGGATATCCCAGCTATTTCCAGCTTGCCGAGTGCGTCCGGCAAAGCAGGAATGAAACGCCCGATCAGAACGCCTGCCACCATGCACAGGAACACCCAGACAGTAAGGTATCTCTGGAAAAAACTGATACCTTCCGTTTTGTTTTCATACTCTTTGTTCACAATCATCGCCTCCCTCTGATTCAGAATCCCAGTTTTCCAAGCAGTTTGATAACCTCGGCGGGCTTCAGCACCTTGCCCATTGATACGACCTTCTCATTCACGACCAACGCGGGCATACTCATCACGCCATAAGCTGTTACCTTCTCCATCTCGGTGATATACTCCACTTCGACCGAGAGACCGAGATCGGCGACAGCCTTCTTTGCATTCTCATACTGCTCATGACAGCTCTTGCAGCCTGCACCCAGAACCTTGATGCTGGTGACTGTATTTTCTATACCCCCACAGCAGCCCTCCGCCTCGTAGGTCTCCACTGCACCATTGCAGGCGCAGGCGGGTTCCTTTTTAACTTCATCTTTTTTCTTTCCAAACAGTGCCATAATGATTTCCTTTCCGGAGCCTTGCTCCTATGTGTTATATGAACAGGCCTTGTGCGAGGTTAAAGCCATATCCAACAATGATGATTCCTGCCGTGCAGATGGCGATGAAAATACCGAGCAGCTTTGGCTTTACCGCCTTGCGCAGCATGATCAGGGACGGAAGCGACAGTGTGGTGACTGCCATCATGAATGACAGCACCGTGCCGAGCAGCGCACCCTTACCAAGGAGCGCTTCTGCTACTGGGATCGTCCCGAATATATCCGCATACATCGGTACTCCGATCAATGTGGCGAGAATGACTCCGAACGGATTCTTACTGCCGAGAACCAGTTCGATCCAGCTCTCCGGTATCCAGTTATGGATCACAGCACCGATGCCCACGCCAATCAAGATATACGGAAATACCTTCTTGAATGTCTCCGCGACCTGATCCTTAGAGAAGATCAACCTATCCTTCTGCGTCAGGTCTGGGGATGTAATGTCCACGCTTCCGGCTTTCAGAGCGTTCTTGACTACATCCTCCAGCTCATTTTCCAGATGCAGCTTTTCAATAATCGTGCCTCCCGTAATTGCAACGATCAGGCCTACGATGACATAGACAATTGCGATCTTCGCTCCGAATATGCTCATCAAAAGAACAAGGCTGCCGAGGTCAACCATCGGTGATGAGATCAGGAAAGAAAAAGTCACGCCCAGCGGAAGTCCGGCACTGGTAAATCCGATAAAAATCGGGATAGATGAGCAGGAGCAGAATGGCGTCACTGTACCCAAAAGAGCCGCAACCGTATTCGCACCGATGCCGTGAAATCTTCCCATGATCTTCTTACTGCGTTCCGGTGGAAAGTAGCTCTGTATGTAGCTGATGATGAAAATCAGCACACAGAGCAGAACCGTTATCTTAATCACATCATAGAGAAAAAATTGAATACTGCCTCCAATGCGAGTGGTGGTATCATGACCGAGGACAGTCAGCAAACTGTGGATCAGTGATTCCAGCCACTTCATTCCGAGTATCTGATTTTGGATAAAATCTCCTATTCCATCCATAAACAATGCATCTCCTTCAATTTGATATATTCAAATGTATCAATGTGTTAGGTTTTTATATAGGCAATCCCGAAGGACTGCCCTATAAAGTCTTATTTCTTACAGCCGCAGCTGATTTCCGGATCGTCCTCGCAATCACACCGTGCGTAGGAAGCGATCATTTCCCGGAAGGATTGTACGCCCTCTGCCGATATAGAGTAATGCATCCATTTCCCTTCCTTGTAATAATCGACAAGGCCACTGTCCGCAAGGATCTTCATATGATGCGAAAGCGTGGACTGCGTAATGTTCAGTTCCTCCAGCAGATCGCACCCACACTTCTCACCATGCTGCAACGCTATCATAATCGCCAGACGGTTCTCATCTGTAAGTGCCTTTATTCTTTTGACATCTTCTCTGTATCCCATGCGCTTCACCTCCTGAGAGATGTTCTAAGTATAACATACACATTCACGCTTGTCAATATATAAATGTGTCTGTGTATAAAAAATTTACAGCCGAACTGTGCCGTGGCTGTAAACCGAAACCCCTGACCAAAACGAAACCCCTAAGAGGCGACCGAAACCCCTACGGTCAGGCAACCTTAAATTGTATTAAATACGGCGTTTTAATTTCCGCACCGGCGATATGGGGCCCGTCCCCGGTCACACCGGAAAGGATGATGGCCGGATATGCGATGGACAGGACGAGCTGCGTAATCTGGGCCTGGTTGTCCGGTGTCAGGATCTGTTTTTTCCGGGCCGCTGCCCCAATGATCATAATCAGTACAAAGATCAGCATCTGCTGCAATACCTGCATAATGGAACCTCCTCATCATTCATGGATCATCTTGATACGTATCCCGTTTGGGTACGGTGTCCATACTAGGATCCGGGAGCAGCTCCCTGTCAAGACTTTTTTTCAGGGATTTTTTGGGCCGTCAGAAAAAATTCCTATCTCTCCAGCTGCAGCAGGAATGATAAGATTAAACAAAGGAGAGTGAAAGCCATGAAAAAATATCCCTTCCGGAAACAACTGCTGACAGCTCTGTTCTGCTGCCTTATGCCGGCTGCCTCCGTCCTCGCCGCACCCCTCGTCATCGCGCAGCAGGGCATTTTCTCTGCCGGCGGCACCGTCCTTACCTCGCCCGGCACGTTCCGGCCCGAGGATCAGTGGGAACGCAGCGGGGCAGGACAGACCGCCCATGTCGATCATGCCAATGTGCTGTACCAGATCCCCCAGAAAAAGGCTGGCGCACCCCTCGTCTTCCTGCACGGCTACGGACAGTCCCGCATGGGATGGATGACGACGCCGGATGGAAGGGAGGGCTGGTCCGATTATTTCCTGCGCCGGGGGCACGCGGTATTCCTCATCGATGAACCGCACCGCGGCGAAGCGGGCAGCACGTCCATCCCGGGCACGATCAGCAGCAGGACCCTGGAGCAGCGCTGGTACACACAGTTCCGCATCGGCCGCTGGGAAAACGGCCGTTCCGTCCCGTACAGGGGCTCCCAGTTCCCCAATGACGCCGCCTCACTGGATCAGTTCTTCCGTCAGATGACGCCGGACACGGGCATGAAGTCCGACATGGGCGCTGACTTCGCCCTGGACATCGTTGCCAAAGCCACAGCTGCCGTGATGGACAAGACGTATCAGCGTACCGGCAGGGACGGGTTCCTCCTGACCCATTCCCAAGGCGGGATACCCGGCTGGGAAGCAGCCCGTTATACGGATCACCTTGCGGGCATCGTCGCCATCGAGCCGGGCCATGCACCGGAGGCAGGTTCCGAAGCCTACAAAGCGCTGCTCCGCAAAAAAATCCCCGTCATTATCTATTTCGGCGACTATATCGATAACGGAGACCCTGCCATCCCGGCCACGCAAAGCTGGAAAAACATGCGTCAGTCCAGCCGTGATTTTGCCCGTGCCTACACAAAGGACGGCGGCAGCGCAGAAGTCGTCGACCTCCCGGCAATCGGCATCCATGGCAATGACCACTTCCTTTTCCAGGATAAGAACAGTGATGAAATCGCAGGTCTGGCAGAAAAATGGCTGGTCCGGAACACAAAAAGCAGGATCCCGTCCCGTATCCGGAAATAAGGAGTTCCGCCTCTCAAAAACAAAGAGACTGCGGCACGCCGGCGTACCATGTGGTACATCAGCGTGCTGCAGTCTGTTCTGAAATGGATTTCTCCAGGCGGAAAGTCCCCGCGCCGGTACCGGATGGAGGACCCGGACACGGGACGGCCTGATTACGGCTGTTCCTTCCCGACTTCCTCGAGCCATTCCGTTGCAACGCCCGGCCTGCGTTCCATGACAGCGATATGCTGGAACGTGTGTCCGGGAGCAGCGCCATGCCAGTGCTTCACATTCTCGGGAATGGTCACGGTCTCACCCGGCAGGAGCTTGTGCGCCGGCTGCCCCCAGATCTGGTAATATCCTTCTCCCGCTGTCGCCAGGAGGATCTGGCAGCTGCCATGATGTTTGTGCCAGTAAGTCCGGGCGCCGTCATAGAAGGTCACGGCTGCCGTCATGGGGCCTTCACTGCTGAGGCCGGCCACGTAACTGTCACCCGTAAAATGGTCGACATTTTTGCTGTTGTACGTCCCCACTGCAAAAGCAGCTCCCGCAGCGGTTTCCCGGCCCAGGGCAGCCGCCACGGTCTCAGGTGCCGGCGGTTTCCCGGCGAGCGCCGGCAAGCCCGGAACAAGGCCCAAAAACAGGACAAACGGCAGGATTTTTTTCGCAATGTCCACAGTATCCTCCTCTTCAATGGATGAAATTCAGGAAAGTGACCGGCTCTTCTTTCGGCAGAGCCAGCCCGTTTTTCCCGGCAAGATCGAAAGCCTTCAGCATGTAGGCCATATTACGGGCCAGGATGCGCAGGGTGCAGATGCCTTCCTTATCCTGGAGCACCTCTTCCGGACAGGTCCCGTGGACCTGGTTCCAGTAGCGGCTCGTCACGATGGGCATCTGCTGGATGCTGAAATATTTGTTCATTTCATCAAAGGCAGCCGTCGTACCCGCCCGGCGCGCCGAAATGACGGCACAGGCCGGTTTCAGATAGAAATCCCGGTTCTGCCGGCCCAGCGCTTCCGCATAGAAGAAGCGGTCCATGAAGCCCTTCATATTGCCGCTGATGGCCGCATAATGGACGGGAGTCCCAAAGACGAAGCCGTCCGCCTCTTTTGCTTTTTCCAGGGCCCTGTTGACCACATCATCAAAGACGCATTGCCCCAGGCCGATGCATTTTTTACAGGCGATGCAGCCGCCCACGGGTTTTGTACCGACCCACAGCTCTTCTGTTTCGATTCCCTCATCCGCAAAGACCTCTTCCATGATCTTGAGCGCCGTGGCGGTGCAGCCATGGGGGTGCGGAGAACCATTGACCATCAGGATTTTCATATTGTCTGCCTCACTTTTTATTGAAGATTTCGTTGACCATGCGCAGGCAGTTCAGTGTCCGCGGAAAGCCCATATACGGATTCATGACGGTGATGGCGCCGATGACTTCCTGCTGCGAAGCGCCGGCTGCCAGATAGCCGCGCACATGGGACATGAACTGCGGTTCCGCTGTCCCAAGCGTTCCCAGGGCGGCGACGGTGATGAGTTCGCGGGTCTTCAGGTCCAGCGTCCCGCGCGTATAGATATCGCCGAAACAAAACGCGGACAGATCATCCTGCAGATGCTTCTGTTCTGCCGGCGTGGCTTCGCGCATCTTCGTGATCCGCTCGCCGTAAGTGCCCACCTGGAAAGCCAGCCCCCGGTCGAACCGGTCCGCATCCGTCACAGTACCCTGAGCGGGCAGGGGCAGCGCAATCCCTTTCGACTGGAAGACCCGGTCAGCCACGGTGATGGCATCCAGGACGCGGGCAAACCCGATGTAAGGAGCCAGATGATAGATGGTCTCCCGGACCTCGAGAGGCGTCACTCCGTCCTGGAGCGCGCCGCTCACATTCTTTTCCAGAAGCGTCCCATTCTGCAGCGTGGTCAGGACGGCCAGTGTTGCCAGATGCTGTTCCCGGCGCGGCAGCTTTGCCTGCTCCGTGATATCGGCATAGATATATTTTTTCAGCATTGCAGCCAGTTCGGGATCCGTCCTTTCGATACCCAGTTTCTGGCTGCCCAGCATCTGCCGGTACGCCGTATCAGCCTGTTTTTCCCGGGCGGAACGGGTCGGAACCGCCTGGGCTGCACCGCCGCCCAGACTCACCAGCTGCAGCAGGGCAAGCCCCAAAATGACCGTTTTGGTTGCCTGTTTCATCAAATCGACCTTCTCTTCCTTTTCCATGACAGTACTGCCAAACGCTCCGGACAGGGAAACAACCGGATGGATGCCTCCGGACCCGCGGCAGCGGGACGCTTTCCCTGCCGTTTCAGCTGCACTGTACCATCCGGTAGCGGCTACCTGTCAAGAGGAAAATTTCTGTATTTTTTCAGGATTCCATCCATCCTCCGACTCTTGCCATTTCATGATTTGCTGTTATAATAGGTCCAAAAAATATTTCACCAGCCGGAATTGCAAAATCCAGCGGAAAGAGAGGATCATCCAAAATGGAAGCTGTCAAAGTTACGGGCAGGTTGTATTCTATGAAAGAAGCCTGTGAAGCCACGGGTATGACGTATGAGAACCTGAAATTCTACTGCAACAGCGGCCTTGTGCCGGGTGTAAAGCGCAACAGGCTCAACCGCCGCGTCTTCGACGAAAAAGACATCGCCTGGATCAAGAGCCTGGTCTGTCTCAAGAACTGTGATATGACCCTGACAGAAATGAAGGAATACCTTGACCTCTGTCTGCAGGGCCAGCCCAGCATCCCGAAGCGCAAGGTCATGCTGGCAAAGAAACGGGAGCTCCTCGTGGAAAAACTGGCGAAAGTCCAGGAAGCCATCGATTATATCGACTGGAAACAGCAGTTCTATGACAACGTGCTTTCCGGCAAAGAACCATATGTGAGCAATCTGCTCCCGTAACAAAGCGGCCTCCGTTCCGGCCAGTTCAGCCATATGACTTTTTAATACCTGTATCCATTCGGATGCAGGTATTTTTTATATCTCCCCATTTCGAAAAAAAGTGGAAAAAATTTTTAAAAAGGGTGTTGACAGGGAGCTGCTCCCGGTTGCTAGAGTAAAGCCAACACGAAGCAAGGACCCGCACCGATGCGGCTCCCGGCCCGTTCGTGAGTACTGGATCCGCAAAGGAAAATCAAGAGGAGGACTGCAAGATGAAAATGAGTAAAAAAATCATGGCCGCTTTGCTGGCCGGGTCCCTGATGGCAATCGGTTCCAACATCGGCATGGCAGCAGCTGCCCCGGCAGCACCGGCAGCCGCGGAACAGGGAATCGCTTTCTACGGTGCCAGAAACTTAAGAGAAGTGGCACCGGGCAAGAGCCCCAATGCCAACCCCTTCGGCCTTGTCTACAGGGGCGCAATCACAAAGAACGAAGCCGGCAAGGTCAATATCCACCCTGTACGGTATGATCTGAACGGCAACACCATTGCCGCCAACCTCTATACACCGGCGGGCTATGACAAAAACGGGACGAAGACGTATCCCGCCATCATCGTGGCCCATCCGAACGGCGGCGTAAAGGAACAGGTCGCCGGCCTCTATGCGCAGCGTCTGGCCGAAGCCGGTTATATCACCCTCGCGGCTGACGCTTCCTTCCAGGGAGCCAGCGGCGGCACGCCCAGGAACCTGGACAACCCGGCCTTCCGCGTGGAAGATATCCACGGCATGGCTGACATCATCGCTTCCGTGCCCGGTGTGGACACCAGCCGGATCGGGGCTCTCGGCATCTGCGGAGGCGGCGGATACACACTCAAGGCTTCCCAGACCGACAAGCGGATCAAAGCCGTGGCCACTCTGTCCATGTTCAATTCCGGCATCGTCCGGCGCGACGGTTTCCTGAACAGTGCCAAAGATACGACCATCCAGCGCCTGCAGGAAGCTTCCGCTCAGCGTGCCGCTGAAGCAAAAGGTGCGGACATCAAGCGGACCCCCGGCATAGAATCCATGGACATCCCTGAGGATCAGCTGAAGAAAATGCCCACCCTGTACAGTGAAGGCTATATCTACTACGGGAAGACCCACCGCCATCCCAATTCCACCTTCCAGTACACGGTCCGCAGCAACCTCGACCTCTTCACTTTCGATGCAGCGGACAATATGGCTCTGATCAATCAGCCTCTGCTGATGCTGGCCGGTGACAAAGCCGATACCCTCTACATGACGGAAGACGCCTTCAAAAAAGCCACGGGAACGGCGAACAAAGAACTGTTCCTCATCCCCGGGGCAACCCATATCCAGACCTACTTCGTCCCTGAATATGTCAACAAAGCTGTTGCCAGACTGACGAGCTTCTACGGCTCCAATCTCTGAGCATCGGCCATCCTGCAGGGCAGGGCTGGGGGCTGGGGCCGCGGTTCCGCAGTTCGCGGTTCGCAGGCTTTGATGCTTTGATGCTGTGGTGCTGCAATCTGCCGTCAGCTCTCAGCCGTCAGCAGCCAGCCGCAGTCAGCGATTTGCGGATTGCAATCTGCGTTCTGCCGTCAGCGGACAGCAGCCAGCAGTCGGCCGCAGTCAGCGATTTGCGGTCTGCGGTCTGCGAATCGCAGACCGCGGCTCGGCTCTCCTTCCATTGCCATGGAATCCATCCTTTCGGTCATCCGTCATAGAAAACGCAGCCCGTAAGTACCTGAAAAGGGGGCTGTGAAAAAATGAGCGATCATTTTTTCACAGCCCCCTTTTGCCATATTCCGGATACAGCCGGGCAGAGCCCGCTGGAGCACTATGGATTTTTCTTACCAGAGGCCGTCCCGCTGGAGCGGATCGTCCCCAAAGCGGTTCGGTCCTGCCGTCCCGCTGACAAAGAGGATGCGGATACCCACATAGATATTGACGAGCGGCACGAGGAGCCAGAGAAGATACCACCCGGATTTGTCCAGGTCATGGCAGCGCCGGATCTCTACAAGCAGATTATAGATACAGAGCGCCACATACAGCGCGATGCCGATCACAGAGAGAGCATCCGACCGGCTGGCAACAAGGCTGTCGGCCACAAGGGATACACCGCCGCCGATCAGGCTCCTGATCCAGAAGCGTTTGCGGTTCAGACGGCCCTGGGTCGTGAAATCAGCCTTGATCTTATCCAGGAGGGACGCATCGGGATCGATTCCCGGCACGATTCCCATCGGACCGGGGCCGGCAGCGCCCCCTCCGGGCTGGCCGAAGGGCTGTCCAAAAGGCTGCCCCTGACTGCCGGACGGTCCTGCCTGCCAGGGCTGAGGACCCGGCTGGGATCCCGGCTGAGGACCAGCCTGCGGATCCGGTCCGGGAGGGACTGTCCGTTCTCCCTGCGCCGGAGCGCTTTCCAGCGGGGCACCGCAGTTACTGCAAAATTGATCCTTCGGACCGACCGGTTTTCCACATTGCGGACAAAATGCTCCCATTACAACGACTTCCTTTCTTCATGGTTCCGCAGCCGACAGCAGGATCAGTACCGCTGCTGCTGTCCATACTGGACGGGCAGCGGTCCGGCAGAAAGACTGCCCGATCTGCTCCAGCAGGACCGTATCCGGCAGCGCCGCACTGCCTGCCGGATACAGCGGCTCCGTACGCACAGCCACGCCCTCAAGCGGCATGGCGGATACGGTCCCCGTCCTCCCCGGGACAAGCAGGAAAGCGGCAGCCAGCATCACCAGGAATCGTCTGAAATGCATCGTCACAGGCCATCCCCCATTTCCCCGGCTTTGACGCGGGCCGGGCAGCAGCGCCTTCCGTACCGTAAAGAAAGGCAGTCCGCCCGGACACCCCCGCAGCGTACCTTTACGGCGCTGCGGCTGCGTTTACCATATTCTGTGTTATTTCACCTGAATCATGTAACGCTTGTAAGGTAATGCTAGCAAATCGGGAAACCGGTGTCAAGAAAGCGCACACAAATATCCCGGAGCCTTTCCGCCCCGGGCTCAGTATCCGGATCAGGCGCCGCCAAGGCGGCGGATGACATCCACCAGTTCCGTCACATTGCGGACGGTGAAATCCGCTCCCGCCGCGGCATAGGCTTCAAGCGCCCGGCTCCGGTACTGGCTGAGCTCACTCCGGGAAAGTGCGTTGTACCGTTCCTCGGAAAGGCCCATGAGCGCACTCCCGTCCAGGACCCCGACAGTCCAGACTCCGGCTGCGCGTCCTTCGCGGATATCTTCCGCCGTATCCCCCACTTTGATGACCCGGTGCACGTCACTGAGCTCCAGCTGCTGCATGTTCTGGAAGATCATGTACGGATAGGGGCGTCCTTTCCCCCGCGTCGCATCGGCGGTCACCCAGCACTCCGGCTCAAAGCCCTGGGCCTCCGCCACGGGCAGGATGATGCGCAGCTTTGCGTTGCCGTATTCCGAAGTCGAGCCGATCCGGATACCCGCTTCATGCAGTTTCCGCGCCATATAGAGGACCCCCGGCTTCAGGCGTGCCGTCTCTTTGAGGCTCGCCTCCAGCTGGCCCTCCAGGGACAGACAGAGACGCTCCACATCCTCGGGCCCCCAGCTTTTCCCATGGATCTGTTCCCATTCCCGGCGGATCCGTTCCGTACTGAGCAGCCTCCGTACGTTCCCGTAAGGGGACAGGCCCTGCCGATCCCGGGCTTCTTCTTCCGTCAAAGCCACTCCATACGCGTCAAAAACAGCCATATAAGCCCGCACAGCCGCCATGGCGCCAAAATCCACAAGCGTCCCGGCCCAGTCGAAGATGACGCCCTGGATCCCTGTGGCGGTATCCCATTTGCACATTTCTTCTGCCTCCCTGAAAGAATCTGTCATGAGGATGCCCGGCGGCAGCCCCTCCCGGTGGTTTCTCCGGCCTGTCATGCTACACGAAGGATACCGCAATTCTGTAAGAAGCACATGAACCGATGGTAAGGTTTCTGTAAAATCAAAGACACCAGTCCGCCGTACCGGCAGCGGACTGGCTCTCGCAATGCCGGCAGAACTGCTGCCGGCGGGATTTCAGCGGTTGACGCACATATGATGGAAACGCCGGAATCCAAAGTATCCCATGATGAGGCTGCTCACGACAAGGCCTGTCAGGCTCAGGGCGACGGGCATGCTGTCGATCTGCGGCGTCAGGGCATAGCGCAGGGCTTCATTGGCATACACGAGCGGATTGATCAGGATGATCTTCTGGAAGAACGGGACGGCATCCAGACTGTTCCAGGTAAAGAAAATGGCTCCGGAAAAGACCATGGGCATCAGGAAACCCGGGAACATAGCCGCGATCTGCATGGGTTTTACGATGGTCCCGACGAGCAGTCCCAGTGTGGCCGATGCCACCGCGATCAGGAGCAGCACCGGGATGAGCCAGACGATCCGGTCGGGTTGGATGAGAAGTTCCACGCGGCTTCCCATGAAGAAAGCTGAAAACGGCAGGACGAGCAGGCCGCCGATGAAGGCTTCGATGATGCCGACGAGCATCTTGGCATAGGCCACGAGATTTGCCGGGACAGGTGCCTGGAGCCGGTCCTCGATTTCATGCATATTGTTGAAGTCCATCGTAAACGGGATGGCCGTCCCGTGGATCCCCGTGATCAGGATGCTCATGCCGATCATGCCGGCAAACATATGAGTCGGAAAAGTCTTCGGTACAAAGCCGATCTCGGGCAGGACATACCCGTACGTGATGATGAGGATCAGAGGCAGCATGACCACGCGGAAGATAAATTCGCCCTTGTCACGCCACTGTGCCAGGAGGTCCCGCTGGACCATCGCCCAAAAAGCTCCGGAATAACGATTTTTCATGATCTATTCTCCTATCTTTGCAAGACTTATTTTTCAGGGGCATTCATCGCACTGCCCGTCAGATACAGGAACACGTCGTCCAGGGTGCTGGAGCTGAGGCTGATGTTCTTCAGTATTTTGTGCCGGTCCTCGGTCCAGCGGATGACCGCGTCGAAATCGGGCTGTCTGGAATCCATGTACAGCTGCAGGGTCCCGTTCTGGATCTTGGCCTGCTGCACGCCCTTCAGTACCGCTGCCGCGCGGGCATCATCCGCATCCAGGGAATCCAGTTTCAGCGTCAGGATATTCTTGGAAGGGATCAGTGCCTTCAGCTGTTCGGATGTTCCCAGAGCTTTGAGTTCCCCGTGGTTCACGATGGCGATATTCCGGCAGAAGCGCTCCGGTTCTTCCATATAATGCGTCGTCAGGAAAATCGTCGTCCCCTGTCTGTTGAGTTCCAGCATCTGTTCCCACAGGATCTCCCGATAGTTCGGATCAAGTCCCGTCGTCGGTTCGTCGAGGAACAGGATGGAAGGCGTATGCATCATGGCCCGGGCGATCTTGAGACGCTGCGCCATCCCGCCGGAAAAGGACGAAACATAATCATCCTGCCATTCGGCAAGGCCGAATTTTTCAAGGTATTCGTCAGCCTTCTTTTCCGCCACCTTCTCATCCATCCCGAAATACCTGGCATGGAACAGGAGGTTTTCACGGGCCGTCAGGCTGCGGTCCATATTGTTGTGCTGCGCCACGACGCCGATCTTTGCCCGCGCCTCCACCGGATTTTTACGGACATCGATGCCGTCGAGCAGGATTTCGCCGCCGTTTGCCGCAAGCTGCGTCGTCAGCATGGAGATCGTCGTGCTCTTGCCCGCACCGTTCGGCCCGAGGAAACCGAAGATCTCGCCTCTCTTTACATTGAAGGAAATTCCTTTGACGGCCTCCACCGTATGACCGCTCTTCATTTTAAAAGTCTTTTTCAAATTCCTGACTTCGAGGATATTTTCGTTCTCCGCTGCCATGTCCATCCATTCCTTTCTATATACCTATATGAAGTATGTTGTGATTTATTTGTTTTAATTTCGCTTCATGTCTGTATATTATACCCAGTATAGGTATATGTCAAGAGCGTTTCCGGATTTTTGTCTTTATTTTTTCCGCCGGCATCCCGCCGCGCGGTTTTCCCGGCCTTGCCGCACGGCCGAAGTACTCAGGATCATCCCATACCCCCATATCCTATACAGGGAAGGCAAAAGGGCCTGCGGCCGGAGGAAATCCGGGGATTCCCGATCCGGCCGCAGGCCCTTTGCGTGTATAAAAATTGTTTTTGTCCAAAGTCAGCCGGTATGCCGCGTCAGCTCACCATTTCCACTCCATCCCGACTCTCCACTCCCGTCCGGGGATGGCAAAATCTTCGCTGCTGCTGAACGTTTTATTGAAAAGATTGTCGATCCCGGCATAGACGCGCAGTCCGTGCGGCAGTTCCCTGCTCAGCGCAAGGCTGGTCGTGCTGTAGGTATACGGTTTATTTTCGCCGGTGACGAAATGGTCGTTCCACTGCGTAAAGAGCGACGCCGTAAACGGCAGCGTCTTCCCGTCCGTATAGGACAGCTCGCAAAGACCCGTGGCCCGGGCACTGCCCAAAAGCGGTCCATCCGTCGCTTCATTCCTCCCATCCAGGTAGGTATAGGACGCGCGGGCCGAAAAATGCCTGTCAAAGACATAGCGGAACTCGGCTTCCACTCCGTCCAGCACCGCCTTGTCGATATTCCGGCAGGTATAGAAAAGATTCCGTCCCCGGCGGCCCAGGAACGTCGTTTCGATCCGGTCATGCACCGTATTATGGAAATACGTCAGACGGCCGCGTCCCCGGCCCCATTCGCCTTCGATGCCGATATCGAAGGTCCTCGATCTTTCTGCGTCCAGATCTTCATTTCCCACAAAGGAGATCCGCATCCCGCGGACAGAATGTTCCATATCCGCATACCGTTCAAAGATCGTCGGTATCCGGTACGCCAGGCCATAGTTCGTCCTGATCCTCAAATGAGGGTTCAGGACGCACGTGAGACCGGCACGGGGGGAGAGCTCGCTGCCGAAATCTTCAAAATGATCATAGCGGAGAGAAGGGACGAAAAAAAGCCGGTCCGAGAGCCGCCATTCATCCTGCCCGTAAAAAGCGTACGTATCATAAGAATCCTCACCAGAGGTTTTCGTCAGCCCGTAAGTCCGTTCTGTCCGGGTGGAGATGCCATGCCCGATCCGCGTCCCGCCGGCTTTCTGATGCCGGTACTCGCTGCCGAAGGTAAGGGTATGCCCGGCACTGGCGCGGTACGTATCCCGGGCATCCACGGTATACGTCTCATAGACCGCATGGTCGAAATCAACGGGGCTGCCGCCGCGGCTTTCCGTCCGGGAGGATTTGCCAAGACGATTATAAGAAGCCAGCACTTCATAATGATTTTTTCCGGAATCCCCATGGTATCGGATATAGTAATCGGAACGGTTGTCATCGAACCATTCCTGCGACGCCCCAAGAAATTCCCGATACTGTTCCCGCAGGAAAGAAGCCCCGAAATCGATCCCCTGGGTATTGGAAAACCGGTACTGTCCGTTCAGCGACAGGAACCGCTTCGGTCCGAACTGGTTCGAGTATCCGGCTGCATCGTCCGCCCGCACCCGCGTCACGTCAAAATTGACGCCAAGGGAAAGTTTGCCTTCCCGGCCCGTTGCAAAACCGCCGTACACGGAGCTTTCTCCGGATCCCGTGTCCACACCGGCGTAGGATCCGCCTTTTTCGGGGCGTTTCGTAAAGATCTGGATCACGCCGCCCATGGCATCGCTTCCATAGAGGGCGGAAGAGGCCCCTTTGACGATCTCGATGCGGTCGATCTCATGCAGGTTCAGGCGGTTCAGTTCATACCCGTTGATGGCTTCCGGAGAATCTTCGCCGGCCAGGCGGCGTCCATCCACCAGGATCAGCGTGCCTTTGTTCCCCATCCCCCGCATGGAAACCTGGCTCGTCACACGGGACGACTGCCCCTGCATGGAGGACGGAATCAGATTGAGTCCCGTCACATGCTGCAGGGCATCCCGCACCGTGACGGCACCCCATCTCCGGAAATCCTGCTGTGTCACGACTTCCGTATCCTGCGGGACAAGGGTCCGGTCCGACCGGGTCTTTGTAGCGGTAATGACAATTTCCTCGATGCCGTCGCCGGCCCGGGCACCTGCCTGCGGTGCGGCAAGCCCCAGGGAAGGCAAAAGGTACAGACAGCTCAGGACAGCGCCCGTCGCTTTGATGATATTTTCCCCACTCATGTTTCCCGTTCCTTTCAGATATGCATATTTCCATATACTCCTTAGTGTAACAGCCACGCGGCGGACATGCCACAGCAATTTTCAGCATGTTGGAACGGGCTGTCCCCGGTCATACGCGGCACCATCCCGGGACCGCCCGCCGCCCGGCGGACTGCCGGAGGCGGACATCTGCAATCCACAGTAGTCCCGCACGGAAAATACTGGTACAATAAGGACGTATCTACACAGGAGGGAAAGCATCATCCATGGACTGCAATGAATATCCTGTCCGGGCAGCAGGCCGCTGCCCGCTGCAAAAAGGACAGCGCTGCACCGGCAGCAGAAAGGCGGTGCAGCATGAAAAATGATTATCTCATCACCGAGAACCCGCTCCGGGCACTGTTTTTCTTTTCCCTGCCCATGATCGTCGGCAACTGCTTCCAGCAGACCTATACCATGGCGGATTCTGCCATCGTCGGCCGCTTTGTGGGAGAGCAGGCCCTCGCGGCCGTGGGCGCATCCTACGCCTTTACGAACATCTTCATCTGGATTGCCGTCGGCGGCGGCATCGGTGCCTCCGTCAAAGTCAGCCACTGCTTCGGAGCCGGACGGTACCGGGAACTGAAAGAAGTCCTGTACACGGCACTCCTTGCTTTCCTCGCCGCCAGCCTCGTCTTTGCCGCCTTCGGTCTTTTTTTCAGCCGGGACATCATGGAACTGCTCCGGACACCGGCTGAAGTACTGGATCTGGCGGAACTGTACCTGAACATCTATTTCCTGGGACTGCCCTTCCTCTTCATGTATTCCGTCCTGTCCGCCATGTTCAACGCCCTGGGCAAATCCCGCGTCCCCCTGTATTTCCTGATCTTCTCATCCGTCTTCAATGTCTGGCTCGACTGGATCCTGGTCACACACTGGCATCTGGGTGTGGCCGGTGTCGCCTGGGCCACGCTCATCGCCCAGGGGATCTCGGCCATCGGTTCCTTCGGCGTGCTGCTGCTGCAGCTGAAGCACCTGCCTTCGGCAAAGCCCCGGCTTTTCGTGCCGCAGGAACTCCTGCCCATGGCCAGGATCGCACTCCCATCCATCCTGCAGCAATCCACCGTTTCCATCGGCATGATGCTCGTCCAGTCCGTCGTCAACAGCTTCGGCGCAGAAGCACTGGCCGGATTTTCCGCCGCTATGCGCGTGGAGGGCCTCTGCGTCGTCCCCATGTCAGCCATCGGCAATGCCATGAGTCCCTACACGGCACAGAATCTGGGTGCCGGCCGCAGAAACCGCGTCCCCGGCGGTGTCAGGGCGGCCTTTTGCCTCGTGGCCCTTTTTGCCGTCCTGAACTGCCTGCTGCTGGAACTGGGAAGCCGGCCGCTGGCCGCATTCTTCCTGGGCAGCAGCGGCTCTGCTGCGGCGACCCGGACCGCCCTGGGGTATTTCCACTTCATGGGATTCTTCTTCTGTCTGATCGGCTTCAAGATGACCGTGGACGGTGTCCTGCGGGGCTCCGGCGATATGAAGATGTTCACCATCGCAAACCTCGTCAATCTGGGGATCCGCGTATCCATGGCCATGACCCTGGCCCCGCGCTATGGCATCCAGTTTGTCTGGTACGCCGTGCCCCTGGGCTGGCTCTCCAATCTCCTCCTGTCCGGATCGGAATACCTGAAACAGGTCCGGGCCGGCGCGTACCGCTGAACCGCCGGGACAAAGACGGATACCCGGCCCGTCCAGACGGGATTTCCGCATCCCCGCAGCGCGCATGGGTGCTGCAAAATTCCGCATTGCACGCCTGATTTTCCCTCCATCCCTCCGTTCCGTCATTTTATGCAAAAAAACCGCTTTTTTATGCCTCATTTCCCTTCTGATTCCAGAAAGATCTGTATAATAGAGACAGCAATACACTCATTCTGTTAAAAGGAGGGATCCGCACCTTATGCTGCTGTCAAGGCCGGGTTCAATTTGACCCATTTGGCCGGTTAAAAGTGACCCAATAAAACGGTAAATTCAATGTTTCTTCTGCCTTAGGGCCGGAAGTCCTTAAAGCCGGTTTTCCCAAGGCCGGGCT
>Ga0256406_1001820_pt1 | contig 32727 bp, 26 predicted proteins | sample RumenRJG_03DNA_FD_185986 | JGI IMG/M metagenome (GOLD analysis project Ga0256406, IMG submission 185986) | Bovine rumen microbial communities from Lethbridge, Alberta, Canada - RJG_03 | ecosystem: Host-associated > Mammals > Digestive system > Stomach > Rumen | place: Canada: Alberta | collected...
AGTCGGGGCGGGCTGTGGATTCAAACAAGAAATCTCAGGGCGGGCCTAAACGAGCGCAATTAAACAAACATTAGGAGTCAAGCAAAAACTCCACAATAAGTTGACACTATCTATGCCTTATCGTACCTTGACAAGCAATGCCTGCAATGCTAAACTTGTGAAAGTCAATAAAAAAAGACGAATTTTTTGTGAAATTGTGGAGTTTTTGGATGATATCAAGCCTGCTCATTCTCAGCATTATTATTCTCGAAAGCCTTATTCTCGGCCTTGAACTTATTATCGGCAGAGAGTAACGCTGAGAGTTGTGCTGTGATGTTAGAGCCGGAAGTTATTAAGACCGGACACAAGTATCGTAAGATACGGAATATGCATGTACAGTTCCTACGATCAGCAGATGAGGATCGTGGGACTTTTTTATAGGAAGGAGAATTACTGAATTGAAGTTAACAGGCGCGGAAATACTTATGGAATGCTTGCTGGAGCAGGAGACCGATGTCATTTTCGGATATCCGGGAGGCACCATACTGAATGTGTATGATGCCTTGGTGAAATACAAGGACAGGATACATCACTATCTCACTTCGCATGAGCAGGGCGCATCGCATGCGGCAGACGGATATGCAAGGAGCACCGGCAAGGTCGGCGTATGCTTTTCGACCTCGGGACCGGGAGCGACCAATCTTACGACGGGTGTTGCCACAGCATACATGGATTCATCTCCTGTGGTATTCATATCATGCAATGTCGCTGAGAATCTCATAGGAAAGGATTCTTTCCAGGAGGTAGACAGCACGGGAGTCATGCTCCCGATTACCAAGAGCAATTTCCAGGTAACCGATGTAAAAAGACTCGCAAGTACGGTTAGGAGAGCATTTGCCATCGCAAGAAGCGGAAGGCCGGGGCCCGTATTTATCGACATTCTCAAGAATGTGACGGCAGAGACGGCTGAATACGAGTTTATTCCTAAGAAAAAACATAAAGAGGTGGGCGCGCTTAAATCATTATATGCACGTGATGTAATCGATTTCTTCAAACCATCGATAGATGAAGAGGATGTCGATAAACTCGTTGAGATGATAAATGCATCCGAAAAGCCTATGCTTATCTGCGGAGGCGGTGTCGTAAGAGGCAGGGCTCACGAAGAGTTCAATAAGTTCTGCAATCTTATAGATGCTCCGACCGCAATTACGGTAATGGGAGGAGGCGGTATGAACGGCCGCAATCCTCATGTCACCGGGATGATTGGCATGCACGGCTCGCAGGCTTCCAATATAGGCGTAAACGACTGCGATCTCTTAATCGCTGTAGGATGCAGATTCTCGGATCGAGTTGCCCTCGATCCGGAAACATTCGCAGCACAGGCCAAGATAGTCCATATCGATATCGACAGATCTGAGATCAATAAAAATGTTCAGACCGACCACCACATAGTAGGTGATGCCAAGGAGGTCTTGAAGATGTTAAATGAGAGACTCACTCAGCAGGATCACACTGAATGGAAGAAATTCGTGTTCTCATATCCTACTGAGACAGTATATGAAGAGGGCGGTGACACCCTGACTCCAAAGCAGGTATGCGACACGATAGCAAGGTTGATGCCGGAAGACACCATCGTTGCAACTGATGTCGGTCAGCACCAGATGTGGTCCATACAGCATTTCCACTTTGATTACCCAGGACAGCTCATAACCTCAGGCGGCTTCGGTACCATGGGATTCGGACTGGGCGCTGCAATCGGATCCAGGGTGGGAAATCCTGACAAGACCGTAATACACATCGCAGGAGACGGAAGTTTCAGGATGAACTGCAACGAGCTTGCAACAGTTGAACATTACGGCATTCCGATTATCACATTCGTGTTTAACAATCAGACACTCGGAATGGTAAGGCAGTGGCAAAACCTTATTTACAAGAAGAACTTCTCCGAGACGAATCAGGACAGAGGTCCTGACTTCGTAAAACTCGCAGAAGCTTATGGACTTAAGGGACGACGTGTAAACAATCAAGCTGATCTCGCCGATGCCATCGAAGAGGCCAAGGCGAGCGGCTGCGGATACGTAATAGACTGTGTACTGGATATAGATGAGATGGTAAGACCGATGGTCGGAGGCGGCGATCACATTACCAATTTCATGAAGATATAGGAGGAAGATGCTATGGATAATATGACAGATGTCACGAGAAAGACCTTGGCTCTTCTGGTGGACAACGAGCCCGGAGTGCTGTCACAGATAGCAAGGCTCTTTTCCAGGAAGGGATATAACATAGAGGCCTTTGCGGCGGGACCGACGGAGAATCCGGGTGTCACACGTATCACTATAGACGTGCTGGCGGATGACCCACACACGGAGCTTCTCTGCAATCAGCTCAGGAAACTCTATCCGGTACATTCGGTCAAGAGGCTGAGCGTCGAGTCATCTCTCTATAGAGAACTCATGCTGGCCAAGGTGCGCGCAGAGTCGAGCGAACGCAGAAATGACATCATGCAGATTGCCAATATATTCAGGGCACAAATCATAGATGTTTCGACGGAGACGCTTACGATAGGAATTGCCGGAGATGCAGAGAAACTATCCGGACTTGAGAACATATTGAAGGAGTTCGATGTCATGGAAATCGCCAGGACAGGTGTCGTGGCAATTGAAAGAGGTAGTGCAACAATTAACGATAAATCAAAGGAAAGCGGGGAATTCAGTTATGGCAAAAATGTATTATGAGAAAGATTGTAATCTGGACGTACTCAAGGGAAAGAAAATCGCAGTAGTAGGATACGGTTCGCAGGGTCACGCCCATGCGCTCAACTTAAGAGACTCAGGCTGCGATGTAATCGTAGGACTCAGAAAGGGCGGTAAGTCCTGGGCGGTAGCCGAGAAAGACGGATTCGAGGTTTGCGAAGTAGCTGATGCTGCAAAGAAGGCAGATATCGTAATCATGCTCATTAACGATGAAATACAGGCTGCAGTATATAAAAACGAGATCGAACCTAATCTCTCAGCAGGAAACGCTCTTGCGTTTGCCCACGGTTTCAATATCCGCTACGGACAGATTGTGCCTCCTGAAGATGTTGACGTATTCATGGCAGCACCTAAGGGGCCGGGACACACAGTAAGAAGCCAGTATGTAGGCGGCAAGGGTGTGCCGTGTCTTGTAGCTGTTGAGCAGGATGCAAGTGGCAAGGCTATGGACATCGCTCTTGCATATATCGCAGGAATCGGCGGAGCAAGAGCCGGAATCCTCGAGACAACATTCAGAGAAGAGACTGAGACAGACCTCTTCGGTGAGCAGACAGTTCTCTGCGGCGGAGTGGTAGATCTGATGCAGTGCGGATTCGAAGTACTCGTCGAGGCAGGATATGATCCACAGAATGCATACTTCGAGTGCATACACGAACTCAAGCTCATCATCGACCTCGTAAACAAGGCCGGTGTATCGGGCATGAATTACTCTATTTCTGACACAGCCGAGTACGGCGAGTACGTATCCGGTCCTAGAGTATTCCCTCACGATGAGCTCAAGGCAAATATGAGAAAAGTGCTCGCAGACATCCAGGACGGATCATTTGCCGGCAGATGGATACAGGAGAATAAAAACGGACGTACATTCTTCAATTCAAAGAGAAACCAGCTGGCTCAGCACGAAATGGAAGTAGTCGGAAAAGAACTCAGAGAAGGAATGCTCTGGAAGAATGATTCGGATCTCGATACAGCATCCAACTAATTAAGAGGAAAGAATAGAAATGAAATCTGATAATGCAAAAAAAGGAGTGGATCGCGCCCCGAACAGGAGCCTTATGATGGCTGCGGGTCTGACTGAGGAAGAAATCAGTCGCCCGATAATCGGTGTGGTCAGCTCATATAACGAAATAGTGCCGGGTCACATACACCTCGATAAGATATCAGAGGCTGTAAAGGCGGGTGTCAGAGCGGCAGGGGGAACCCCTGTGATGTTTCCTGCAATTGCCGTATGCGACGGCATAGCAATGGGCCATATCGGCATGAAGTATTCTCTCGTTACGAGAGAACTAATTGCAGACTCGACTGAGTCAATGACTGTTGCTCATCAGCTGGATGGTCTGGTCATGGTACCTAATTGCGACAAGAATGTGCCGGGACTACTGATGGCGGCGGCAAGACTGAATATCCCTACGATATTCTGCGCAGGCGGCCCTATGCTGGCAGGACGTCTTCATTCCGGCAGAAACATCTGCCTCTCAGACATCTTCGAAGCAGTAGGCGCCTATCATGCAGGCACCCTCGATGATGCGGGTATGCAGGACTTTGTAGAGCAGACCTGCCCATCGTGCGGATCATGCTCGGGCATGTACACCGCAAATTCCATGAACTGCCTGACGGAGGCCATTGGCATGGCGCTTCGCGGAAACGGCACCATCCCTGCACCGTATTCCGCAAGGATAAGGCTGGCCAAGGAAACCGGCATGCAGATCATGAAGCTCGTGGAGAAGGATATAAAGCCGAGGGATATAATGACCAAGGCTGCATTCCACAATGCCGAGACGGTGGATATGGCGCTCGGATGCTCCACAAATACAATGCTGCACCTGCCGGCAATAGCACACGAGGCGGGAGTCGAGCTCGACTTCGATATGGCTAATGAGATAAGTGCGGTAACGCCTAATCTCTGCCACCTCGCGCCTGCGGGAGATACCTATATGGAAAACCTCGAAAATGCGGGCGGAGTTTATGCGGTCATGAAGGAACTCACCAAGGGCGGACTTTTGGATACATCGGTAATGACCGTGTCGGGAAAGACCATGGGTGAGAATATTGAAGCTGCTGCAAATCTCGATGAAGAGACAATCAGACCTTTCGATAATCCATACATGAAGACGGGAGGAATTGCCGTTCTCAAGGGCAATCTGGCACCTGACGGCTGCGTGGTAAAGCAGGCTGCTGTTAAGGAAGAGATGCTGCAACACGAAGGACCTGCAAGAGTATTCGATTCAGAAGAAGATGCCATAAAGGTCATCTATGAGGGAGGTATCAAGGCAGGAGATGTAGTAGTTATTCGCTACGAAGGCCCTAAGGGTGGTCCGGGTATGAGAGAGATGCTCAATCCGACATCTGCAATTGCAGGTATGGGACTTGATGACTCGGTTGCTCTTATCACGGACGGAAGGTTCTCAGGAGCTACAAGGGGAGCCTCTATAGGTCACGTAAGCCCTGAGGCTGCATCGGGCGGAAACATAGGACTCGTCCAGGACGGAGACATCATCGCGATAGATATACCCGGCAGAAAGATAGAACTAAAGGTATCCGATGCAGAGCTCGAAAAGAGACGAGCCGCATGGGTATGCCCTGAGCCAAAGATAAAGACCGGATATCTTTCAAGATATGCCAAGCTCGTAAGTTCGGCAGACAGAGGAGCCGTACTGGAATAATGACAAGGTTCCACTTGTGTGGAACAAAGGGAAGTATTAATGGAACAAGTAAGAATTTTTGATACCACGCTGCGTGACGGTGAGCAGTCACCGGGCTGCAGCATGAACTTAAGAGAGAAGATTGAAGTTGCCCGCTGCCTCGAGAAGATGCATGTAGACATTATTGAGGCGGGCTTTGCCATTGCATCACCGGGAGATTTCGAATCGGTTAAGACAATAGCAGAGACCATCAAGGGGTGCACGATTGCATCTCTGGCTCGTTCAAGTGAAAAGGACATAGATACCGCATGGGAGGCGGTAAAAGGCGCCGTAAGCCCTCGCATCCATGTCTTTATTGCGACATCACCGCTTCATATGGAGTACAAGCTTAAGAAGACTCCGGAGCAGGTGCTCGAGCAGGCGGGAGAAATGGTGGCATATGCTAAGAAGTATTGCTCGGATATCGAATTCTCCGCAGAGGATGCCACAAGATCCGAGCCTGAATTCCTGAAAAAGGTCGTAGAGCGTGCCATCGCAAGCGGTGCGACTACCATCAATATTCCGGACACCGTAGGATATACGACTCCGGAGGAGATGCATGCGCTTATTGCCGACATTAAGGGAAATGTTAAGGGCGCCGAGGACGTAGTATTCTCCGTGCACTGTCATAATGATCTCGGAATGGCTACGGCAAACGCTCTGGCAGGAGTGCTCGGAGGAGCGCGCCAGGTAGAGTGCACCATCAACGGCCTGGGTGAACGTGCCGGAAACACTTCTCTTGAAGAAATCGTAATGGCCATCAAGACCAGGCAGGATCTTACCGATCTTTGCACCGGTATAGATACCACTCAGATTCACAGGGCGTCACAGACCGTATATAACATCATCGGTCAGACTGCGCCTCTCAATAAGCCGATTGTGGGTAAGAACGCATTTGCCCACGAGTCCGGCATACATCAGCACGGAGTACTCGCAAACAAAAAGACTTATGAAATCATGACTCCTGAGTCTGTAGGCATCAAGTCCAATAATATGGTGCTCGGAAAGCATTCGGGACGTCATGCGGTAGGACAGAGACTGGAGGAACTCGGCTTTACTCTTACCAAAGAGGAGCTCGATCGCTGCTTCGAGGAATTCAAAATCGTATGCGATAAGAAAAAGAACATTACTGACGCTGACCTTGAGGCCATAGTTACTCATAACACAAATATTGTGTTCGAAGAGGAAGAGGCGGGCTACAAGCTGGATTGGTTCCAAATGTCCACTTCGAATTTTACGACTGCAACTTGCACCGTAAGCCTTGAAAAGGACGGAGAGAAAAAGGAAGATGTAGCGCTTGGTGACGGACCTATTGATGCAGCATATAATGCAATCGATGAAATCATACAGCCATCCGAGCACAGCTTCGATATCTTCAATATTCACTCTATTTCTGAGGGTAAGGACACACTCGGAGACGTAACGGTCAAGGTAAATGCCTATGACAGGACCTTTACCGGAAGAGGCCTTTCGACGGATATCATGGAGGCCAGCATAAACGCCTACCTCAAGGCGCTTAACCGCATGATCAGTTACGAAAAGAAGATGGAGGCCGTGCCTGCAAGCGAGAAGAGTAAAGGACGCATCAAGGCAACTGACGCTTCGGCTGAAAACGAAAAATAGAATTAAAGCAAAATAACAGATACAAAAGGAGAGCATTCTATGGGAATGACGATGACACAAAAGATACTTGCAGCCCACGCAGGGCTCCCTGAAGTAAAAGCGGGAGACCTGATCGAAGCCAAACTCGATGTGGTGCTCGGAAACGACGTTACCACACCTGTTGCAGTAGAGGTTTTCGAAAAAGCAGGCTTTGACAAGGTTTATGACAAGGAAAGAATCGTAATTACGCTTGACCACTACACTCCTTGCAAGGACATCAAGTCTGCAGAGCTTTGTGTGACGGCCAGAGAATTTGCCAAAAAACATGGCATCACACATCTCTATGATGTAGGTGAGGTCGGCATTGAGCATGCGCTTCTTCCTGAGCAGGGTCTAGTAGGACCGGGTGATTGCATCATCGGAGCTGATTCTCATACATGCACCTACGGAGCGCTCGGAGCATTTTCCACAGGAGTAGGCTCTACAGACATGGCTGCCGGCATGGCATCGGGACTCAACTGGTTCAAGGTGCCGCCTGCAATCAAGGTGGAACTCAAGGGAAAACTCCAACCACATGTTTCGGGTAAGGATGTAATACTTCATCTGATAGGGCTTATAGGTGTGGACGGAGCCCTTTACAAATCCCTCGAGTTTACGGGAGAGGGAGTGTCTGAACTATCCATGGATGACAGATTTACGATTGCCAATATGGCCATAGAAGCCGGCGGCAAGAACGGAATATTCCCTGTCGATGAGAAGACCGAAGAATACATAAAGGGCAGATTTAAGAGAGAGCCTAAGGTATATGAGGCTGACCCTGACGCAGAGTATGAGAGTGTTGTTGAAATCAATCTCTCAGAACTCAAGCCTACGGTATCCATGCCGCACCTGCCGTCTAATACCAAGACTGTGGATGAAGTGGCAGGTATGCCGATTCAGCAGGTTGTTATCGGGTCCTGCACCAACGGGCGTATGCAGGATATGAGGATTGCCGCATCCATACTGAGGGGTAAGAAAGTTGCAGACGGAGTGCGCTGCATAGTCATTCCGGCGACTCAACAGATATATCTCGATTGCCTTGAAGAAGGCATCATAAAGGACTTAATAGAAGCCGGATGTGCAGTCTCTGCTCCGACATGCGGGCCGTGCCTGGGAGGGCATATGGGTGTAATGGCGGACGGAGAACGCGCTGTATCTACAACAAACAGAAACTTCATAGGTCGCATGGGGCACACAGGAAGCGAAGTTATACTTGCAAGCCCGGCCGTAGCTGCGGCATCGGCCATTGCAGGCTGCATAGCAGCACCAAAAGAGTAGGGAAAGGAGGAATGAGATGAAAGGAAAAGTATGGAAATACGGTAATAACATAGATACCGACGTAATCATTCCGGCCAGATATCTTAATGATCCGGACCCTAAGGCCCTGGCAAGCCACTGCATGTGCGATATAGATGAGGGCTTCGCAGGAAGTGTACAAGAGGGAGACATAATGGTAGGCGGCTGGAACTTCGGCTGCGGATCATCCCGCGAGCATGCACCGGTATCTATTCAGGCCAGCGGAATAAGCTGCGTAATCGCTGCGAGCTTTGCCCGCATATTCTACAGGAACGCCATTAACATAGGCTTTCCGATTCTTGAGTGCCCTGAGGCTGCAGAGGCCATTAATGCGGGAGACATCGTATCCGTGGATACCAAGACAGGCGTCATCAAGGATGAGACCACGGGAGAGAGTTTCCAAGCCAAGCCTTTCCCTGAATTCATAGACAATATCATTGAAAAAGGAGGCCTTTTGGCCTATTTAAAGGATAAATAAAAGCAGCATTACTTACTCTTACTTGCTGATTCGATGTGAGTAAGTAAAAAATTGAGAAAAATGTTATTTCATTACTTACTCTAACTTGCTGATTCGATGTGAGTAAGTAAAAAATCGAGAAATATGTTATTTCATTACTTATTCTAGTTTGATATCAATTACTTAATAAGCAATGCGAAGGAATAAGCAGTGCGAAAGAGTAAGTAATGAGAAAGGAAGTATATGAAAAAAAGGATTGCGCTGGTGCCGGGAGACGGCATCGGACCTGAAATAATTGCGGATGCCGTAGAGGTGCTCGAGAAGGTTGCCGATAAATTCGGTCATGAATTCGAATTTACCGAATACGATGCCGGCGGATGCTCCATAGATAAGCACGGAGTGCCTCTGACTCAGGAGACAATAGACGGTTGCCTTGCATCGGACTCTGTGATGCTGGGTGCTGTGGGCGGTCCTAAGTGGGATGATGTGCCTAACAACCTTAGACCTGAGAAGGCTCTTCTGGCTCTGAGAAAGGAGCTAGGCCTTTATACGAATCTCAGACCTGCTAAGATACAGCCGGCTCTGAAAGACGCTTGCGTGCTGAGATCGGATATTACAGACAAGGGATTTGATCTCATGATAGTCCGTGAGCTTACGGGCGGCATATACTTCGGTGAGCGAGGCAGAAACGAAAGCGGAGACGCTGCGTACGATACCGAAAGTTACAGCGTGCATGAAATTGAAAGAAATGCAAGAAACGCATTTGAGATAGCAAGGAAGAGAAAGGGGCATGTCACCAGCGTAGAGAAGTCCAATGTGCTTGAGACTTCAAGGCTCTGGAAGGAGACAGTTCATCGCCTGCAGGAGGCTGAATATCCCGATGTAGTTCTTGATGATATGTACGTGGACAATGCCGCAATGCAGATAGTAAGAGATCCGTCATTCTTCGATGTAATAGTAACATCGAATATGTTCGGAGACATCCTGTCCGATGAGGCATCTCAGGTGACAGGCTCGATAGGGTTGCTCGCATCTGCATCCCTCGGAGATACTAAGAGGGGAATGTATGAGCCTATACATGGCTCCGCACCGGATATAGCAGGAACTGGCCTTGCAAATCCGATTGCTACCATACTCTCAGCCGCTATGATGCTGAGGTATTCGTTCGACCTCGGAAGGGAAGCTGACTGCATAGAAGAAGCTGTAAACAAGGTTCTCGAAGCAGGATGGAGAACGAAGGATATAGCGGTTCCGGGAGATGATAGCTGGCTTAGAGGCAGTGAGATGAAGGATAAGATACTCGAGATAATATAGGGGTAGAGATGACAGAAAGAGAGTTCATTTTTTACAGAGATGATCAGGATATGGACACAGAAGGCTTCCTTTGGGATTGGGAAGAGTCCCTCGAGTTCATTCGTGAAGGAGAGAATGCCGAAGGCTTGGCATCTGTTCTCGTAGCGTTTGCGAGCAAATTTGGTCTCAGCGGAAACCTATGGCAGCAGTGGCTGGCATACGTGCTGATGATGCATGAGAATCCTTTCACACTGGCGTCCGAACGGAGGACTGTTGAGGAAGATTCGACTATGCTGCAATTGGCCAAGAGAGATTTTGAAATCTTCATGGAATTAATGAATGCGGATATAGGCGCTATAGGTAGCAGCGATGAGAGATATATGCTCTCGCTTCTCAAAGACTACCGTCCACCTTACAAGGATGCTGCGTGCTGCAGGAGCGGAAAGATAATAGCAGCTCTTGCAGATAAACTGGCGGCTTCAAAGGATTCCGATGATTTTGCCGAAAACATATCTGCATACTATAAGGATCACGGAGCAGGTATATTCGGGCTCTATAGTGCGTTCAGAATCGCAGGTGACGACGAAGATTTTGAAATCGTTCCTGTTACCGATGCTAAGGATGTCGGATTCGATCAACTCGTGGGCTGCGATGACCAAACTGCGGTGCTTAGGGAAAACACCGAGGCATTTCTAAAAGGCCTTCCTGCCAACAATGTTCTTCTCTACGGGGACAGCGGCACAGGCAAATCCACCAGCATTCATGCTTTGATGCACGATTATGCGGATAGCGGCCTAAGGCTTGTAGAGATTACGAAGACAGACAGGTCCAAACTGCCTAAGGTGCTCTCGGAGATTAAGAAGAGAAATTACAAGTTCATTCTCTTCCTGGATGACCTCTCGTTCGAGGAAGATGAGAGCGACTACAAGGAGCTCAAAGCCATGCTCGAAGGTGCTCTTGAATCCGGAAAGGACAGAGTGCTCATATATGCAACTTCAAACCGCCGCCATCTGGTGCGCGAGGTCTGGAGGGACAGAAACGATATGGAGCATGACAATGATGTCCACAGATCGGACACGCTGGAAGAGAAACTTTCTCTTGCGAGCAGATTCGGAATTACGATTTATTACTCAAAACCTAATCAGGAAGAGTATTTGAAGATAGTTAAAACGCTGGCCGAAAGAAACTCAATAAAGATTTCAGACAAGGAACTGGAGGACTTGGCCAGGAAATGGGAAATCAAACACGGCGGAAGGAGCGGCCGTGCGGCGAAACAACTGATTGCTTGGCTTAAAGCGGAAGAGTCCGCAAAGTAAAATCACAAAGAAAAGGTAAAAAGGAAAAGGAAAATGAACGAGCAGTTAACACTGGATAAAGTCTATCAGGCGGCATATGCCCTAAAAGAGGTAGCGAGAAAAACAGACCTCATTTATTCTCCGCACTTCAGCGGTAAGAATGAGGTATATCTTAAGACAGAAAACCTACAGGTAACGGGTAGTTTTAAACTCAGAGGCGCATACTATAAAATAAGCACTCTCTCTGACAAAGAAAAAGAGGCGGGTATAGTAGCGTGCAGCGCGGGAAACCACGCTCAGGGCGTGGCTTTGGCCGCTCAACGCATGGGCATTAAGGCCACCATCTGCATGCCGGACGGTGCTCCTATAAGCAAAGTTGAGGCTACTAAGTCGTACGGAGCAAACGTTGCTCTGGTAAAGGGCACATACGATGATGCATACAAATACGCATGCAAGTTACAGGATGAGGAGCATGCGACATTTATTCATCCTTTCGACGATCCTGATGTAATAGCCGGGCAGGGTACTCTGGCACTTGAGATGCTCGACCAGCTCAAGAAAGTCGATGCCATAGTCGTTCCTGTCGGAGGAGGTGGCCTGATTAGCGGAGTTGCCTTTGTTGCTAAGAGCCTAAAGCCGAGCATAAAGGTATACGGAGTGCAGGCCAAGGAAGCTGCCAGCATGGCAGACAGTCTTAAGTACGACGAGCAGATTACGCTTAATACCGTAAATACTTTTGCCGACGGAATCGCCGTCAAGCATCCGGGAGACCTGACGTTCGAGCTTATCAAAGACTATGTGGACGATGTTCTGACTGTCACGGAAGATGAGATTGCCGTAGCCATACTTGCTCTTATCGAAAAGCAAAAACTGATTGCAGAGGGCGCAGGTGCGGTTGCGGTAGCGGCCATAATGGCGGATAAGATTCCGCTTGAGGGAAAGAACGTGGCTGTTCTAGTATCCGGAGGAAACATAGACGTAAACATACTCTCGAGAGTTATCACCAGGGGACTTGTGACAAGCGGACGTAATGCTACTCTGCAGATTGCCCTTGAGGATAAGCCGGGACAGCTCGTTGACGTTGCGACCATTATCGCATCATGCGGAGCCAATGTTACGGGAGTGCACTACGGGCATTCAGATCCGAATACGGCAGTAACAAGCTGCGTGCTTACGCTTGAGATAGAAACCAGAGATTTCGAACAGCTCGAGGAAATAAGAAAGACGCTGAGTGATCAGGGCTTCGAGTTGGTATAGATACAGGAGGAACAACAAATGGGATACACATTTCCGGTAGAAAGAACTAAAACACCTAAGGAAAAGCCGGACCAGCATGCGCTTGGATTCGGAAAGTATTATACGGACCACATGTTTATCATGGAGTACGACGAGGGAAAGGGATGGCATGACGGAAGAGTTGTGCCTTACGGCGACCTTATCATGGACCCTGCCGCAGTGACGCTTCACTACGGACAGATGACCTTTGAAGGCCTCAAAGCTTATAGAGATCCTAATGGAAACATCAATCTCTTCAGACCTGACATGAATGCAAAGCGCCTGATCAATTCCAACAAGCGCCTTTCGATACCGCCTATTGATGAAGACCTTTTCATCGATGCAGTTAAGGCAGTCGTAAAAGTTGATGAGGACTGGGTACCATCCGTTCCGGGAACATCGCTTTACATCCGTCCGTTCATTATCTCCCCTGAGGTGAGCATGGCGGTTCATCCTGCAAGCAGATATTGGTTTATGATTATTCTGACACCTGTTGCAGCATACTATGAAGGGAACGATAAGGAACTTCACGGAAGCCACATCTGGGTGGAGGAAGAATATATCAGAGCGGCAATCGGAGGCACGGGCTTTACAAAGTGCGGAGGTAATTACGCAGGTGCCATGATAGCATCATCCGAGGCTCAGAAACAGGGCTGCGATGAGGTGCTCTGGCTGGATGCCAAGGAGCATCGCTATGTAGAGGAAGTCGGCACATCCAATGCCTTCTTCAAGATTGACGGTACTGTCTACACATCGCCGCTTACAGGCTCGATACTTCCGGGTGTGACAAGAGACAGCACAATACAGCTTCTCAAAAAATGGGGATACGCTGTAGAGGAAAAACGCCTCGACATTAATGAGGTGCTCGATGCAGCCAAGAGCGGAGCACTTGAGGAAGCTTGGGCCACGGGAACGGCTTGTGTTATTTCACCGATAGGTCTTCTGAAATTCAGAGGAGAAGACCATCCTATCAATAACGAAAAAGTGGGAGAACTAAGTCAAAAACTATATGACTCTCTCTATGGTATGCAGACAGGCACAGTCGAGCCTGAGATTGATGGCTGGGTAGTAGCGATATAAATGCGAAAGAAGGTAATGCTATGAAGAAGAAAGTATTAAGCATCATAATAGCGCTTATGTTTGTCCTCATATTTGCGGGCTGTTCCAAGAGCGAGCCGGCAGAGAGCGAAGAAAACGTCGGCATGCCTAATCCATGGAGTGATGTGGCAAGTGCAGAGGAAGCCGCAAAAGGCGCGGGAATCGATAGTTTCTCCGCAGCAGAAGGAGTGGAGATAAGCCTCGGGACCGTAAAGCCTGAGGTCTACCGCTGCATGGACGGTATGGCAGAGGCCAAGATTCCGATTGCGGCCGTTGATATGACAATAAGAAAGGCTCGCCCAGAGACCGGTGAAAACGGGGACGTATCCGGAGACTACGGCGAATATAAACATGAGTGGACAAAGGAAATAGACGGCATGGAAGTAAAGTGTTTCGGCAACAGAGAAGGGGAGGCCACAAGATCTATTTGGACTTCCGGTGACTATTGCTACTCCATAGTTGCGTATGGTGCAGGGGGAGATGAGGACTTCGGCCTGTCGGAAGCAGATCTCGAGGCACTGGTGAAAGCGGTGAAGTAATCAAAACAATTATAAAAGTAAGAAAAAATGCGATTGTGAAATCGCATTTTTTAATCTCTTTTCTCATGAGTATTGCTACTTAGAAAACGACAGCTACTTTTCCGCATTTACCGCTTGCCATGAGAGCGTATGCCTCAGAGGCTTTCTCCAGAGGGAACTCATCTGTGATGAGATCTCCAGGGTGAATATCCCAGCGCGCGAGCCTCTCAACGAGATCCATCATCTTCCATGTGGAAGTTACCCATGAACCATAGACTGTCTTCTGTGAGTGCATCATATCCGGGCTCGGGTTGATGGAGAGGGTGTTTCCTTCTCCGACAAGTGCAATCCTGCCCCAGTCGCGCGCTGCTCGAATTGCCGTCTGGCGACCCGCGTCACTGGCAGAGCAGTCTATCGCTCTCTCAACACCTTTTCCGCCCGTAATAGCGAGTATTTCATCTACGGTGTTATCCGAAGGCTTGAACGCATAGTCTATAAGGCCGATTGACTTGGCCATCTCTATTCTGTAATCGTTCATCTCGACGCCGATAAGTTTGTCTGCGCCCATGGCCTTGGCGAGCATAAGCGTTGCCAAGCCGACAGGACCGAGTCCGACTACGAGTACAGCGTCATTTCCGCTGATGCCGATTTTCTCAAGTGCCTCGTATGCCGTTCCGAATCCGCATGCAATAGATGCGCCGTCTTTGAAAGTAAGCTCATCAGGAAGTGCAATCAGATCCTTTTCGTCGCAGAGTATGTAAGGTGCCATGCCTCCGTTTCTCTGCCAGCCGTATGCCTGACGCGAATCGGATGTGCAGGCTATCATATAACCCATCCTGCAGTTGTAGCAAAGTCCGCATCCCGATATGTGATATACGATGACTCTGTCACCTTCCTTAAACTGGCGACAGCCCGGACCTGCTTTTGCAACGACTCCGCTCGGCTCATGACCGGCAACCGTTCCCGGTGCATATCCCTCGGGACCTTTGCCGACATGCTCGCGATAAATTGCTCTTATATCCGAGCCGCAGATAGTGCTGGCCTTTGTTTCAACGAGCACCTGGCCGTATCCCGGCTCAGGAATCTCAAAATCCTTGAGTTCCACAGTGCTGTTGCCGGGAAGTATTGCTCCCTTCATTCTTCCGATTACAAGTTCTTTTAGTGCGTTGTTCTTGGCTTCCATCTCAAAACCCTCCGTGTAAATTAGTGTTATTTATCAAGGAATTCCATCACATACGGCAGGGCCGCTCCTATATTGATATTATGTGACGGCATCTTACTTATAAGAATGAAGTCATTTGCTTCTTCGAAAGGGCAGTCCCTATTGATTACTTCATACAGAACATCAAGGTCTTCTTCCTTTATATACGGTGCCAAATGACCGCCCAGTATAAAATCAACGTCATTTACGAGGTGAAGTGAACCGATAAGAGATCCAAGTGTCACAAGAAATGACTGCCATTTCTTTGACTCTGAAGTTCCCTTTTCTCTCACTTTCTTGAAGAACTCATCCTCATCCTCGTCTCCTATAAGAGCGCGCACAGAAAGCACGGTCTCGAAGCATCCGACTTTGCCGCAGTAGCACTCTTTTCCGTTTTTATCGAATTGGATATGCTCGAAGGTTGCGGAATGCCCGCTCTTACCTCTGGATACATCTCTGTCCAGTATGAGCGCTCCTCCGAGGTGCTCACTCAAGGATATATATATGGCATCATCTAGTTCAGGTGAAACCCATAGCTCGGACAAGGCAGCACCTTCCGGATCATGTATGAAAGTGCACTTGTATGGCAGATGCTTTGTGAAAACATCGATACTGACACCGGTGCAATTCATAATTTTTCCATAAACTATGGTGTTGCCGTCAGGAGATACGAGGCCCTGCATTGCTATGCCGACACCGAGTATTTTTTCTTTCGGCACATTGAGAGTATCAATAAAATCAACAACAGAATCGCTTACTTTTTTATAATAAGCATCAGTGTTATTATATTTTTGTTTGTGGATAACACGCTCGATCTGCTGAGCATAAAGGTCAATCGCAATTATCTTAATGTGTCTGCTTGTGAGCTCGACACCGATTGAAATGCGAAAGTCAGGGACGGCAGAATAGACTATTGCCTTGCGCCCGATTTGATCCGAATCCTGCTGACCGTCTTTGAAAATAAGGCCATCTTCCTCAAGATCGGCTATATTGGTGGCGACGGTAGGGCGGCTCAGACGAAGCTCTAGGGCTATCTCATTTTGAGATACTTTTTTATTACGATAAATATAATCGTAAATCTGATATCGATTATTTTTCTTAATCTGAATAGGTGTGATTTTCCTGGCCATATTCTGCTCCTCGATTTAGTCAAATCATTTTACATAATTAATATACCAAAAATATTCCATATTCAAAAGAGAAAAGGAAAATAAAAAAACTTGGTTAAAAAATAAACAACTGTTGACAGGTTAACAACTAGATATTAAAATGCATTTAACAAAACCATTTTACAAAATTAATTCATAAAATGCATTAGCAATTTAGTCAAGTTTTTAACAAAGGAGCAGATATGGGAATTGTTGAAAGAATGAGACTCGACGGCAAGAAGGGATTTGTTACAGGCGCTGCACGCGGAATAGGTAAGTGCACCGCTAAGGCATTTGCAGAAGCCGGAGCAGATGTAGCCATCGTTGATATGGACATCGAAGAAGCTAAGAAGACAGCAGAAGAGATCGCTGCAGCAACAGGACGCAAGGTAATCGCCGTCAGCTGTGATGTTACCGATGAGGAGCAGGTACAGAAGATGGTAGATACGGTTGTGTCGGAGCTTGGCGGTCTTGATTTTTGTCACGCCAATGCAGGTATCTGCATTAATGCCGCAGCTGATGAGATGACATATGCGCAGTGGAAGAAAAATATCGATGTAAATCTGAACAGCGTTTTCCTTACAGATACTATAGCCGGAAAATACATGCTGGCCAACGGAGGAGGCTCAATTATAAACACAGCTTCTATGTCGGCTCACATCGTAAACGTTCCACAGCCACAGTGTGCATACAACGCATCCAAGGCAGGAGTAATTCAGCTCACTAAGTCTCTCGCAATCGAATGGGCCAAGAGAGGCGTTCGTGTCAACAGCATCAGCCCGGGATATATCGGAACAGATCTTACACTCTCATCACCGACTCTGCAGCCGCTAATCGAGAAGTGGAATTCCATGGCACCGATGGGTCGTCTCGGAAAACCGGAAGAACTCGAATCCATTTGCGTATATCTCGCAGGAGACACTTCAACATTTACAACAGGAGCAGACTTCTCGCTTGACGGAGCATTCACCTGTTTCTAAATCGTTAAATTCGCCAAACGGCGTTATTTATAACAGACAGCAATATAAAGCTTATTAAAGGAAAAATGAAAGGAGATCCCAAAATGAAAAAGCGCATATTTGCAATTCTGTGTGTATTAACTCTCATGCTGACAATGTTTACTGCTTGTGTAAACAAGGGTGAAGATACAGCAAGTGACAGTGGTGATGCCGGTGCAGCTACTGAAACTGAAACTACAGACACAGCGAGCACCGAAGGAATCCAGGCAAGCCCTGAGTTCTATGCAAAGGCAGATCTCGGAGTCCTCAAGGACAAGAAGATCGGTATCACAATCCAGTCTCTTGAGAATGCTTACTGGGCAGGCGTTATGACAGCTCTTCAGGAAGTACTCGAGGCAAACGGAGCTAAGGTTACCATCGTAGCATGTGACGACAGTTCAGCTACACAGATCGGACAGATCGAGAACTTCGTATCTTCGAAGTGCGACCTGATCATGGTACACCCATCAGATGCAGCAGCAGTAGAGGATACATGTGCACAGGCACGTAATGCAGGCATCAAGGTTATGTGCTGGGATGATCCTATGACTAATACAGACGGTAACTGGATCCTTAACAACACAAATCTCGGAATCGAGATCGGAAAACTTACCGGAGCATTCATCAACGAGCACTACAGTGAAGACAACAAGGCTCAGGTAACAGTAATCGGATATCCGCAGACAACAATCCTCCTCGAGAGAGAAGAGGGTATCATGCAGGGTATGGAAGAAGTTGCAGGCGGCAAGTACGAAGTAGTTGCTAATCAGGCTGCTATCGATGCAAACGCTGCTCAGACAGCTATGGAGACAATCCTCCAGAAGAACCCTGACTGCAAGGTTGTAACAGGTATCGGCGCAGGCGCTATGATCGGTGCTGACGAAGCTCTTCAGATTCACACAGGCGGAAAGATTCCTGAGGACATGGGAGTATTCACAACCGACGTAACAAAGCAGCAGCTCGAGCAGCTTGCAGACCCTACATATCCGGCTAAGGGAATCATCGGATTCGAGGGTTCCGACGAAGATACAGCTAAGTCATGCGCATCGATGTTCGCATTCATCCTCAGTGATACACTTGAGCAGCAGAACGTATTCCGCGGAGTTGCTCCAATCACAGCAGACAACGTAGAAGCCATCAGCGCAGGCATGAAGTAAAAAAGAACCTAAATCAGCAAAGGAGCGTCCCTGCCGCTTAGCAGGGACGCTCTCCCATAGAGCGTACAGGAGGTACCTTATGAGTGAAGATTATGTTCTGGAACTGGAACACATCAGAAAGGAATATCCCGGAGTCATAGCGCTCAAGGATGTTACGCTCCAGCTCAGAAGAGGTGAAGTCCTCGGACTCATCGGAGAGAACGGAGCAGGCAAATCCACACTCATCAAGTGCTGCTCGGGAGCTGTAGTTCCTACGTCCGGAAAGATTAAAATCAACGGCAAGGAATACGATCGTATGACACCTCAGCTCGCGGCAGAAAACGGAATTGCCATTATTTATCAGGAATTCAATAACGTAGGAGAGCTGTCAGCCGCCGAAAACCTCTTCCTCGGAAGACCGATTAGAAAAGGTGCGGTAATAGACAGAAAGGCCATGGAAGAAGAAGCTGCAAAGGCTTTTGAACAACTGCAGATCAAGATTAATCCGAGAGAACTCGTCAAGAATCTGTCTGTAGGCTATCAGCAGATGATAGAAATTGCCAAGGCCATACAGCAGAACGCTCAGGTCCTCATCATGGATGAGCCGAGCGCACCGCTTACAAACAATGAAGTAGAGAATATGTTCAAGGTTGTAGAGCTGCTGAGAGAAAAGGGTGTTTCCATCATTTATATCTCTCACAGACTCGAAGAGATATTCAGACTTTCCGACAGAATTGAAGTCATCAGAGACGGAGAGTATGTAGATACTCTTATCACACCGGAAGCCACGGTCGATCAGCTCATCAAGATGATGGTAGGTCGTGAGATGACACAGAAGTTCCCGGAAAGAAAACCTTGTGTAGATAAAAGTAAAGTAGTTCTCGAGTTAAAGAATGTCTACGGCAACGGTGATGAGGATATGAGCCTCAAGATTCACGCCGGAGAAGTTCTCGGTCTCGGCGGTCTGGTAGGAGCAGGACGTACGGAACTTGCTGAGGTAATTTTCGGAGCTAAGCCTAAGACATCCGGTCAGATTTTCCTGAACGGAGAAGAGATTAATCCAAAGTCTCCGAGAGAGGCCATAGACCTCGGAATCGCCCTCGTACCGGAAGATCGTAAACGTCACGGAGCACTGCTGACCAACTCTATTAAGAACAATATCAATATGCCGATTTACAAGCGCATATCAAAGGCAAGTGTTATCGATTCTTCAAAGGAGAAGGCAACTGCCGAGAAGTACAGAGAAGAAATACAGATTAAGTGTCCGGGTATATATCAGCTTGTAAAGAACCTCTCGGGCGGTAATCAGCAGAAGGTTATCCTCGGCAAGTGGCTGGCGGCTGATTCTCAGCTCATCATATTCGATGAACCTACGAGAGGAATCGATGTAGGAGCTAAATACGAAATATACAAGCTCATTAACGATCTGGTTGAGTCAGGTCGAAGCGTACTGATGATCTCATCGGAGATGGAAGAACTTATCGGTATGTCTGACCGCATCATAGTGCTGGCAGAGCATCAGATGACAGGAGAACTTGAAAAAGAAGAGTTCAATGCAGACACAATTATGACAATGGCATCTGCAATAGTAGACCAAGCGGTCGAGCAGGGTAAGAAGGAGGCATCCTGATATGAAAAAACTAAGTGGTAATAATATATTAAAACAAAATGCGATTTGGATCGTATTTCTGATTGAGGTTATCATCTTCGCAATCGCCAGCGGTGGTACCTTCGTAACCGGAAACAACATCGTAAACATCGCGCGTCAGGTATCTTATTACGGAATAGCATCTATCGGAATGACTTTCGTAATCCTGATTGCCGGAATCGATCTCTCGATCGGTTCGATAATCACTCTGGTCAACGTCGTATGCGCATTCATGATGGTAAATGCCGGAATGAATATGTGGGTAGCTGTTCTTATATCCATAATAATTGCAACCCTCATAGGCGTACTGAACGGTGCCATGGTGGCAACGATAGGAATACCTGCACTTATAGCAACATTCGCAACTCAGACCATATTCGAGGGTGTATCATACCTCATTTCGGGAGGCCGTCCGATTGCCGGATTTGACTCCAACTTCGGACTCTTCGGTCGCTGGTCGATAGGACCTGTTCCGATTTGTGCGATTATCATGATAATCTGCTTTGCGATAGGTAGCTTCATTCTTAACAAATCATTCTTCGGTCGCTACTTCTATGCAATCGGAGGAAACGAGGAAGCCGCTGAACTTTCAGGAATCAGAGTTAACAGAGTTAAGTATCTGATCTATGCTCTCTCGGGACTCTTTGCTGGTCTTGCCGGAATAGTGCTCCTGTCACGTTCCGGATCCGCTCAGAGCACGGTAGGTAAGGGACTTGAGTTCGACGTAATCACATGCGTAGTACTCGGCGGAGTATCCGTAAACGGAGGAGTAGGGCGCATGTCAGGAGTAATCGCCGGTGTACTTATCATCGGATCTCTCACCAACGGAATGATACTCATGGATGTAAGTGAGTATACCCAGATGGTAGTAAAAGGTATCGTACTCGCTATAGCAGTAGGTATCGACTGCATGTCCAAGAAGAGACAGGCTGTATAACTGATAAAACGCTATACACTAACTTTTCATAATATATTCTCATAAAGCAGTGCGGCCCCAATCCCATTCAGTGGGCTTGGGGCCGTATTGCAAATACCTCTTAAAAATTTGTGAAGGAGAAAACAGATGAGTATGATGATGAAACAACAAGTAATGACTGAGCCGCATCGCATTGAATTCAGGGAGGTTCCCGTTCCTGAGGTCGGCCCGGAAGAATTACTTATAAAGATAAAGAAAATCGGCATCTGCGGTAGTGACATTCATGTCTTCCACGGAACTCATCCTTACACCTCATATCCTGTGACACAGGGACACGAAGTCTCGGGTCAGATTGTGGAAGTCGGAGAAAATGTAAGTGGCCTTAAGGTAGGGCAAAAGGTAACGATTGAACCTCAGATATTCTGCGGAAAGTGCCGACCTTGCCGGGACGGCAGATACAATACATGCGAAAACCTCCGCGTTATGGGGTTTCAGGCCACAGGTGCTGCAAGCGAGTATTTTGCAGTTGACGCATCTAAGGTTACGCTGCTGCCTGACAGTCTCACATACGCAGAGGGCGCGATGATAGAACCGCTCGCCGTTACGGTACATGCCGCAAGAAGGTTCCCTCATCTTGAAGGAGCAAATGCGGTTGTGCTCGGCTGCGGCCCTATCGGAATACTGCTTATTCAATCGCTTAAAGCATTTGGTGTATCTAAGGTGCTTGCAACGGATATTTCGGACAAGAGATTAGAGCTTGCAAAGAACTTGGGTGCAGACTACGCAGTTAATACTTTAAATAGAGATTATGCGACAGAACTTGAGGCCGCATTCGGCGCTGACAAAGCGGATGTTGCATACGAATGTGCCGGTACGGATATAACAATGGATCAGGCCATTCAAAACGCCCGCAAGGGTAGCATGATTGTCCTTGTCGCCGTATTCGGAAAGATGGCCAATATAGATCTGGCCAAGTTAAATGACTCTGAACTCGACCTCAACACATCCATGATGTACAGACACGAAGACTATGTAGATGCAATCAGATTTGTTGAGGAGGGAAAGATAAAGCTGGAGCCGCTCCAAAGTGCATTCTTTTCCATGGATGATTATCAGAAGGCATACGAATACATTGATAACAACAGGGAGACCACGATGAAGATTCTCATAGATGTGGACCCTTCAGATAAGTAGGGGGACATTCATGAAACTCAGCTACGACGGAATAAAGGACAAAGAATCGTGGGAGGCAACAGGAATAGAGGTGCCTACATATAATCCGGAGGAAGTTGCCGAAAGGACTAAGGAACATCCGATGTGGGTTCACTTCGGAATCGGAAATATATTCAGGCATTTTGTGGGCGGAATCTGTGATGAGCTTCTTGAAAAAGGTCTGATTGATCGCGGCATTAACTGCATAGAGACATTTGATTATGAAGTCGTCGACAAGATATATGATCCTTTTGATAATCTTGCGCTCAGCGTCACGCTTTATGCAGACGGAAGGCAGGACAAAAGAGTAATAGGAGCTTTCTCTGAGGCTGTAAAGTCGGACGGCAGCGATGGATCTGTCAGAAGAATAAAAGAGATAGCAGGGGAGTCCGGCCTACAGATGATGTCGTTTACCATAACGGAAAAAGGATATCTTCTGTTTGGTGATGAAGCAGAGAAGGGCCCTTGGAAGTCTGCTGGTGCAATGGGCTTGATAACATCAATGCTATATGAGCGCTTCTTATCCGGGGCTGCTCCGTTGGCACTGGTCTCGATGGATAATGTATCGAAAAACGGTGAGAAGCTCAGAGCATCCGTTACGGAAGTCGCTAAGCTATGGACGGAATCGGGCATGGTCGAAGATGGTTTTCTCGCTTATGTCACTGACAAAGAAAAGATTAGTTTTCCTCAGACCATGATAGATAAGATTACACCTCGTCCGTCTGAAATGATTGCAGACGAACTTGAAAAAGACGGTGTCGAAAACATGCAGCCCGTCATTACCTCGAAGAGGACCTATATTGCTCCTTTTGTTAATGCCGAGCATGCGCAGTATCTCGTAATAGAGGATGATTTTCCGAACGGCAGACCGCCGCTTGAAGAAGGACACGGTGTGTACATGACAAATGCGCATACTGTTGATTTATCGGAAAAAATGAAAGTGACGGCATGCCTGAATCCGGTGCACTCGGCAACGGGACCGCTGGGTGTAGTGCTCGGATACGACCTGTACGCTGACATGCTGCTCGAAGATGAACTCGTTATGAAGATGGCCAGGATGGTTGCATATGATGAAGGCATGCCTATGCTGGAAGATCCCGGGATTATATCTCCAAAGGCCTTTGCAGATGAACTGTTTACGGAAAGGTTTGTAAACAGATATCTCGGAGACACCAATCTCAGGCTATGCACTGATACATCAATGGGAGTCGGAGTAAGATTCGGCCACACCATCAAGGCATATGCGGACAAATACGGAAGTGCAGAACGGCTTGTGGCAATTCCGTTTGGAATAGCAGGCTGGCTGAGGTATTTGATGGGCGTAGACGATAACTGCAATTCCTACACTCTTGCACCGGATCCTATGGCAGAGAAGATAAACGGGCTTCTTTCGGATATAAGGATAGGAGATACAAACACATATAAGGGTCAGCTCAGAAGCATACTGTCTGATGAGGAGATGTTTGCAGCAGATCTCTATGAGGCCGGTATAGCTGATAAGATAGAGAAGATGTTTTGCGAGATGATTGCAGATACGGGGGCTGTGAGAGAAAGCCTCGAAAGATACATGGGATAATATCGGAGGAATAAGAATGGATTTCAAGAAAAGCGCACTCGGAATAGAATTCGGTTCAACCAGAATAAAAGCCGTGCTGCTGGATGAGGATCATAATCCTGTTGCAAGCGGCGGATATGAATGGGAGAACAAATTAGAAGACGGTATTTGGACATATTCTATGGAGGACGTTCATAAGGGAGCACAGGCCTGTTTTGCATCTCTCAGCAAGGATGTAAAGGATAAGTATGGTGCTGAACTCACTGAAGTCGGAGCCATCGGAATATCCGGAATGATGCACGGATATCTTCCTTTCGATAAGGACGGCCGCCAGCTAAGCAAATTCCGCACTTGGCGTAATACTATAACAGGTGAAGCAGCCGAAAAACTGACTGAGGAGCTAAACTTTAACATCCCTCAGCGCTGGAGCGTAGCCCATCTGTATCAGGAATACCTGAACGGTGAAACCTACCTCGGAGAGATTGACTTTATGACAACTCTGGCAGGTTATATACACTGGAAGCTTACGGGTGAAAGAGTAATGGGAGTAGGAGAAGCTTCCGGAATGTTCCCTATAGATTCGGAGAAATGCGACTACGATGAAGAAATGGTGCAGAAGTTTAATAAACTGACCGGACTTGATCTCAGGAGCATTTTCCCTGTAGTTCTTCCTGCAGGAGAAAACGCAGGAGTGTTGACGGAGGAAGGCGCGAGGTTCCTCGATCCTACGGGAACTCTGAAGGCCGGAATTCCGCTCTGCCCTTGCGAAGGTGATGCGGGAACAGGAATGGCCGCTACGAACTCGGTAAGAGTTTATACGGGTAACGTAAGTGCGGGTACTTCGGACTTCGCCATGATAGTTGTGGACCACCAGCTCGGAGTGTATCGCGAAGTGGATATGGTTACGACACCTGACGGTGCTGCAGTTGCCATGGTCCACTGCAATAACTGCACTACGGATATAAACGCATGGGTAAATCTCTTCGATGAGTTCTGTAATCTGATAGGTGTTCAGACAGATAAGGGTACATTGTTCACCAAACTGTTTGAATCTGCTCTCAAGGGAGATTATGATGCGGGCGGACTTCTGTCGTTTAACTATTATTCAGGTGAAGGCGTTACGGACTTCGATGAGGGAAGACCATTATTTGTACGTACACCGGATGCAGCGTTCAATCTATCCAACGTGATGAGAATGCACCTTATGTCGGCAATGGCCACTCTGAAGATAGGAATGGACCTGCTCATAGAAAAGGAAAATGTAAGAATAGATAAGCTGTACGGTCACGGAGGATTCTTTAAGACTCCTGAGGTGGGGCAGCGCATCCTGTCTGCAGCTATCGGAACTCCTGTTACTGTTATGGAGACTGCAGGGGAAGGCGGCGCATACGGAGTCGCGCTTCTTGCGGCTTACCTGATATGGAAGAATGAAGGAGAGAGTTTGCCGGACTATCTGGATAACCGAGTATTTGCGGGATCCGAAGGCAGCACAGTGCTGGCAGACGATGATGAGATTAATGGCTATGCCGACTTCATTAAATCGTATATAAGAGCCATTCCGCTCGAGAGAATGGCAATAGAGACCACATAACAGGTGGTAAATACGGGCTGAACTGCGGTTTATTCTGCAGAGCCGATAAAAGGGTTGTTGCTTCAATAAACCATCCAATTTTCACACACCACGGAAGCAAGACTCTTGAAAAGGGTATTGGGGATTAGAATATGTTATTTTAATCCCCTTTTCTCTATAATAGATATGATGGTTTATAAGGAGGCATCGGAATTAAAATGAAAGATGCATTAAAGGCGGAGTTTGAGAATAAATACGGAAATAATAGAGACGCTGTTTGCTCATTTGCACCCGGAAGAGTCAATCTCATAGGTGAACACACGGATTACAATGGGGGACATGTGTTTCCTTGTGCTCTTACACTGGGTACTTACATCATGGGCAGAAAGCGTGATGATAACAGGCTGAGGTTTTGCTCGCTCAATCGTAACAGCGATGAAGTAGTCGAATCGGACTTAAATGATTTGCATCCTCTCGCTGATAAGAGTTGGACAGCATATATTAAAGGTGTGATTTGGGCGCTTAAGGAGAAGGAAATGATTCTTCCTTGTGGCCTCGATCTGCTCGTGGGAGGTGACATCCCGGCAGGTGCAGGCCTTTCTTCATCAGCATCCCTTGAAGTTGCGACAGGAAGTCTTTTGCGCGAGCTCTACGGACTTAAACTCGATAATACAGAATTGGCTTTGATGGGAAAACGTGCTGAAAACGATTATGTCGGCATGAACTGCGGCATAATGGATCAGTTTGCCTCTGCGATGGGAAAGAAGGATCACGCAATTTACCTTGATACGGCGAGTCTGGATTACCGCTATGTACCTCTTGAGCTTAAGGATAGATTGATTGTAATTTCGAATACAAATAAAGAGCATGAGCTTGCATCTTCTGCATACAACGACAGGAGGAAGGAGTGCAGTGAAGCCTTGGAGATTCTAAAGGCTGAGTGTGAACTCAGGGGTAAGCATATTAAAGAACTCGGCGACTTAAGTGCTGAGGAATTCGATAATGTTAAAGATGTGCTCACAAATGATGTTCTGCTGAGAAGAGCTCGCCACGCAGTATATGAGAATGAACGCACACTCGAGGCTGTGAAAGCTCTCGAGCAAAGTGATATTGCAAGATTCGGAAAACTAATGAATGAATCACATGCATCCCTTAGAGATGACTTTGAAGTATCCTGCAGAGAACTTGATGTACTTGCAGAAACGGCACAGAGGTTAGAGGGCGTATACGGATCACGCATGACCGGAGGAGGTTTCGGAGGTTGCACGGTATCCGTAATCGATAAAGATTCATTGGAATCGTTCAAAAAAATTGTAGGTGAAGAGTATAAAAAGAAGATTGGCTATGACTGCAGCTTCTACACCGTCACTGCAGGGGAAGGCCCGTATACGGAGAAAGGGGACGTTTAGTATATGAGTAAGAAGTATGATGTGGTAGCTCTCGGAGAGCTGCTTATAGATTTTACGGATAACGGAAAGAGTGCCCAGGGTAATATGCTCATGGAAGCAAATCCGGGTGGTGCGCCGTGCAATGTGTTGGCCATGCTGAGAAAACTCGGAAAAAAATGTGCATTTATAGGCAAGGTAGGAGACGATATCTTCGGGCAGCTGCTAAAACAAACGATAGAAGAAGTCGGAATAGATAGCGAGGGACTCCTGATTGATCCTGATATAAGGACTACTCTGGCCTTTGTAAAGACATACGAGGACGGTGATAGGGATTTTTCGTTTTACAGAAATCCCGGAGCGGATATGATGCTGAGGGCCGATGAGCTGCCTTTGGATATGATAAGAAACACGAAGATATTTCACTTCGGCACACTGTCCATGACACACGAAGGTGTTCGAGAGGCAACTAAGAAGGCGGTATCTGTCGCAAAGGAAGCCGGTGCACTGATATCCTTCGATCCGAATCTGAGACCTCCGCTTTGGAGCGACCTTGATGAGGCGAAAAAGCAGATTGAGTGGGGTCTTTCTGAGTGCGATATTCTCAAAATTGCAGATAACGAGGGTGAGTTTCTGACAGGAGAAAAAGACCCAAAGAAAGCGGCTAAAATACTGCACGACAGATATCCGAATATAAAGATGTTTAACATTACGCTCGGGCCTGACGGCAGTTATCATGAGGACGGAGAGAACAGTGTCTTCGCAGAGGCATGTAAACTCGGCGGCACCATAGAGACTACAGGCGCAGGTGATGTGTTCTGCGCAAGTGTGCTGTATTACGTTCTTGAAAAAGGCGGCACGGATATGAGTGAAGAAGAGATAAAGACCATGCTCGCATTTGCCAATAAAGCGGCTTACCTGATTACAACCAGGAAAGGCGCTCTCAGAGTTATGCCGAATTTAAGCGAAATTAATTCAAAGTGATGTATAATTGGCTTAACTTGATAAAAGGAGCGAGCAGGATATATGAGAAAAAAATGCTATGTAATAGCGGACTTTCTTACCGACGGAAATAAAAAAGACATATCGGACACAGCTAAAGCTACGGGATTTGACGTAGCTTTTTTTGAGGATGCTGCAGAGGCTGACGGTAAGGGAAGCGATGCAGAGGTGTTATTTTCCGGTGAGGACGCAAATATCATAAAACAGATGCCGGAGCTTAAGTGGTGCCACACTGCTTTTGCCGGCATAGGAGCCTATGCGCAAAGCGGCGTGTTTGATTCGGGAGATGTGATTCTGACAAACAGCTCGGGCGCTTACGGCAGGACTATAAGCGAGCATATAATAATGGTCACTTTGATGTTGATGAAAAACATGACTTCATACAACAAGGTGATGGCGGCTCATGAGTGGGTACACGATTATCCCGTAAGGTCTATTGCGGACAGCAATATTGTTATAATAGGTACGGGAGATATAGGCAGCAATACCGCTCTTAAATTCAAGGCACTGGGCGCAAAAAAAGTGATAGGATTCAATAGAAGTGGGGCAAAGCCCGAAGAGTTTGATGTCGTTTACAGGCTCAGCGAGTTTGATAATCTGTTCAAAGATAAGAAGTTTGCAGACAGTGTGGATGTGCTAGTGCTATGTGTGCCGGGAACGTCGGAAAGCAAGGGGCTATTGAGCCGGGAGCGCATAGCGATGCTGCCTGAAAAGACTTATATAATTAATGTGGGACGCGGCATAACGATAGACCAGGACTCGCTGATTGAAGCCCTGAACAGCGGAAAGATAGCAGGGGCCGCACTCGATGTTGTGTATCCGGAGCCTCTGCCACCTGAGCATCCTCTTTGGACCGCAAAGAATACGATTATTACACCGCATATTTCGGGAGATATGGGTCTGCAGTATACTATAGATAAGACCATAGAATTCTTCTGCGAAAACCTGAAGAGATATTCTAATGGCGAACGGCTTATTAACATAGCAGATATAAAGAAGGGATATTAATATGAGCACTGATGATGCGAAGAGGAAGGAAAATACCAAGGGCGTTTTGCTGGCCATTGCGGCAGCTTTGGCTTCGATTACTATATATCATTTGATTGGCAAAGTGATTTCGGGAATGATTTCGGACGAGTTTGTGAGCACATTACTTTCGGAACTTGTCTTTACAATCTTGGCTTTTATTTCCGTGATGCTGCTGAAACAGAAGGATCTTTTTCACAGCGATCCCGCACTCTTCAAAAGCGGATGGAAGTCTGCGGGACTCCTTATCTTCATAATCGTAGCCTTCGGAGTCATGGGGCTGGCACAGCTTTTTGATGTTAAGATTACACCTGTTCAGTGGGCGCTGTTTATCGTTCAAGTTTTACTGGTGGGGGTTGCCGAGGAAATTCTCTTTCGAGGTTTGATCCAAAGAGCGTTTCACAGATTCTTTGGAGAGGACAGCATGGCAAATGTCTACAAGGCAATTGTATGCAGCGGAATTATCTTCGGGCTTGTACATCTGGTTAATATGGATAGGGGAAACCCGATGCTTGCATCAGTGCTCCAAGCGGGGGTGAACTGCTTCGCGGGCATTTACTACGGCGCTGTATTCTTCCGCACGGGAAAAAACATCAAATATCTTATAATCCTACATGCCTTGTACGATTACGTGGGGATGGTCTTTAACGGACGTTTGAAAGGAGAGTCAATAAACAGCATACTCAGTCCGGGAGGAGGTCCGCCGACGCTTCGTGCCGCCGCTGCAGGAATACTGGTGTGGGGAGGCATTTACCTGCTGTCTACTATCTTTATACTTAGGCCGAGCAAGGTAAAGCCACTCCTTACAAATACGGAAGAAGATAAATCAGTCATAGAGAATATCGAGATCGACGGCGCCTGATATGCCGTCGATTTTTCCGGAGGAGCTGGCCTGCCAGATGCGGTAAGGACCTTTATAATCGGTCTTATCTATATAGTGGGCAAGCCAGATAGGGCGGACATCAGTGTCCGTCCATATTTTTTCGAGATAATTCTTGCTGCCGTAGAGCATGGAATCATATCCCGCAGCCTCGATCTCTTCGGCAAATGCATCATACATCTTGTTGAGCCCGATAAAGCTCATCTCGTATGTCTGGAACTGACCGAAGTCCTCCCAGTCAAAAACGATAGGGAGCTCGAGCTCGGCTCCGTCCAACTGGTCTATTATCCACTTGGCTGCAGAGCGAGCCTCATCTTCCGTGTTGTCATAGCTGTAAAGATATATTCCTGTGTCAATGCCGGCTGCGCGTGCGCCTTCGAAGTTTTGTTTGAACCTTTTATCCATTGTGACCTTACCGTCTTCCGAATAACCGATTCTGATAATCACAAATTCGCAGCCTGCTTTTTTAACTTTCTCAAAATCTATATCATCCTGCCAATTGGAGACATCTATGCCGAAGTGCCTACCTTCTGCATCATTTTCTTTTACAAAGTCGGAGAATTCCCATCTCTCCGAACTGTCTTCATAAGGTACGATGGTTTCGACCACATGAACGGTGAAATCCCAATCTATGCTGTTTCCCGAAGCGTCGGTGACTGTAACATGAAGAGGGTAGTCACCGATTGTATTCGTATCCACATCCCCCTCATATTCAACGCTCGGCTTAGGGTCAGCATTATCACCGTATCCTATAACGTCGCTTATATTAAACTCTGTGCCTTTCTCTACAACGGCACCGTCCCCGCTCCATAGCATGATAGGATCCGTCTTGTCTTCTACACTGTACTTGAATGTGAATTCTTTGGTCGGGTTAAGAAGTCCTCCGAACATGGCCTTAGATGCCGTGCATACTATTTCCTTATCCCCGGTAGTGTCCGTTTCAAGGTAATCGTCGCTGCATGTGATATCACCGACTGAACTTTTAATGCAGTCTTTCATTGCGTGCTCATCACCGATTTCGGTCTTTAGGTTGTCGTATTTGAATTCCACCGAAAGAGAGTCCAAAGTGGTCTTATATGAATAATAGACTGCGCCCGGGATGGCGACTATGAGAAGGAGTATCAAAAGAAGCAGAACCTTTAAAGTTCTGCCTTTTTTGCTTTTCTTTTTAATACCCTGCTCTTTATATCTGTCTGATCTCATTATCTGTTATTGTCCGAGAGGTATCTCCACAACCTCGGCCATCTTGGCCAGGGTAGTCTCAATCTGGCCGGTGATTTCGTTAACCATGCGCTCGCTTATCTCATCACCCTTTTCTTCCTTGAGGGTCTCATAGAAGGACTCCTTGATGCCGGCGCTTATGGATTCCGTGCGTGAACTGAAAGCACCTTTAGGAATCAAGCGGCGCATAGGCTTAGGAATATCAGCCGAGAGAAGTGTCTCCTGCATCTTATCTTTTCCGAGGAAGAGCACGACGATAGATGCGATTATACCTATAAGCACGCCTTCCGGTCCTGCCATAAACGGTATGAGGTCTATGGTGGCAACGAGTATGGCCACAACTGCCGTGACTATAGAGTCGATGAGGAAGGTCATCTCCTCGACGGCAAATATGTTCTTGGCGTCTACCTTGATGTCGATGTCATCCGCGTTAAGGTAAGACTTCAGGCTGAGCGCTGTGTAAGGCACCCTATGCTTGATGCAGATAGGAACCGTCTGGGATTCGAGCTCTTCGATAACAGGCCTAAGCCACGAGGTTATAGGGCCTGCGAGAAGTTCTCTTGTCTCATCGGATCTCAGGAATGCAGCCACTTCTGTTTGCAGAACTCCATCGGTATCGGCAAGTCTCTTAATCTCTCCGGATCTCCATCTGTCAAAGACGGGAACTGCGACCTTTTCGACTATAGGGTCTACGAGGGTATCGACAGCATCCCTGTAGAGATTAGGAATGTGCTTGCTGACGATGTCTTCTATAGTGGTGGATGCTATGAGTTCATCAAGGTCCTCCTTGAATTCTCTGAGGTCCTCATCGATTCGTCCGCAGTATGAAAGCCCACGAGCTACGGAGAACTCCGGCTCTGTGGCGGATATTACTACCGAATCCGTAAATACACTGCTGCACCAATCCCTTATGGCAGGGAGTTTGCTGACTCCGCCTGTCAGGAATATGAGCTCAGGCTGAGCACCCGTAATATTCTTCTTTACATCCTCGAGCGACGAGATGAATACTTCGCGCCAGCTCTTGCGTCCTAGTTTATCTATCTTCTTGTTTACGAGTTTATCCGCTGTCTTTGCATCCATCTTGAGGACCAATTTGACCGGTCTGTCGTAGTGGAGGACTATGCTCTCCTGGCAGGAGTTCCTACTCCAGTACTCCTCGTCAGAGTAGTATTTCTCTTTGAGGCGCCTTGCGGCAAACTCGGCATATGTCTTCCATGGCTCACTCTTGTCGAATACGGATTGAATCTTTTTCTTATGCAGGCCCGATGATGCGACAGACTCTTCGAGAAGTATTTCATCCATGAGGCCGCCTCCGAGGACGACTTCACCTGCGGTCTGCATCTCAACTTCCTTGCCACCCATGATATATGCAAAGTCAGTGGTGGATGACCCGATGTCCACTACCAAGACAGGCCTGGAAAGAATGTCTACTCCGACCTGAAGATGCTTGGACTGGCAGGCGCTTACCATCGCGGCACGAGACTCGGAAATTATCTTTGCAGGAGGGTATCCCGCACTTTCAAAAATCTCTCTGTAATGC
>Ga0256406_1001821_pt1 | contig 32718 bp, 23 predicted proteins | sample RumenRJG_03DNA_FD_185986 | JGI IMG/M metagenome (GOLD analysis project Ga0256406, IMG submission 185986) | Bovine rumen microbial communities from Lethbridge, Alberta, Canada - RJG_03 | ecosystem: Host-associated > Mammals > Digestive system > Stomach > Rumen | place: Canada: Alberta | collected...
AAGGACGTTGCTTCAAGCAGAAAAATCAGCGTGGATTCGCTAAACGCATATGCTGACAATCTCATCACTTTTGATGCGACTGAAAACTATAAAAAGTACAAGTTGGTTGATGGATTACTATATACCGACGAAGTCAAGAAAGAAGTAAAGAAATTGTTGAAGATTGATGAAGACGAGCGCATCAATCAGCTAAGCATCGCTGATATGGAAAACGTAAAAGACAAAAAGCGCAGTGGTGAGGAAATCGCTATCTATTATGCATACGGAGATATTGTTGATGGGGATGCCCAAGGGATGCTTAGTGACGGACATGTCATTGATGCGCAAACAGTCTGCAAGGATATAGAAAGACTCATGAATGATGATGATGTCAAGGCGGTTGTTCTGCGTGTTAATTCTGGCGGTGGTAGCGCCTATGCATCGGAGCAGATTTGGCATCAAATAGAAATGCTGAAAAGGAAGAAGCCTGTCGTTGTCTCTATGGGTGGAGCGGCAGCATCGGGAGGCTATTACATCAGTTGCATAGCCAACTGGATTGTTGCAGAACCGACAACACTGACCGGAAGTATCGGAATCTTTGGCATGTTTCCTGACATGAGTGGACTCTTGACAGAGAAACTCGGCGTGAAATTCGATGAAGTCAAGACCAATAAACATGGAACATTCGGAACGAATGCACGTCCGTTCAGCTCGGAAGAAATGGCTTACCTCGAGAAATACATCGACAGAGGATATAAGCTCTTCCGCAGCCGGGTTGCCATGGGGCGTAAAATGTCTGAGGACGATGTTGAAAAGATTGCGCAAGGACATGTTTGGTTAGGCCAGGATGCCCTGAAGCACAAGCTCGTTGACCAGTTGGGCGGATTGGACGACGCTGTAAAGAAGGCCGCACAGTTGGCAAAACTTGACGAGTATTACACATATAGCTATCCTGCCGTTAAAGGCTGGTGGGAACAGCTGACCGCCGAAATGGCAGGTGGCAATTATCTTGACGAGCAAATGACCATGTTCCTGGGCGAATATTACAAGACATTCATGCTGCTCAAGACGATGAATCGCCAGAATGCCATCCAAGCACGCTTGCCTTTTAATATAAGTATCAAATAGACAACGATGTAACAAGACAACAATGGACGAGGGGTTCGTTAAAATCAACAAATGGCTATTGCCGTTCAGCTGGCTTTACGGAATCGGTGTGCGTATCCGAAACAAGCTTTTCGATTTCAATATCTTGAAGAGCAAGGTTTACGACATACCCGTCATTGCTGTTGGAAACATTTCGGTTGGTGGAACAGGAAAAACCCCTCATGTCGAATACCTCATACGATTATTAAAAAGCCAAGCCAAGGTTGCTGTTCTTAGTCGGGGATACAAGCGCAAGACGAAAGGGTTTGTGCTTGCCGATGAGACTTCCACAGTCAGAGATATCGGGGACGAACCTTTTCAGATGAAGCGGAAATTCCCGGACATTTATGTGGCTGTTGATGAAAAAAGATGTGACGGCATCGAACGATTGATTACTGACGAGCAGACAAAAGAAACTGACGTGATATTGCTTGATGATGCTTTCCAACATCGGTATGTAAAACCGGGAATCAATATTCTGCTTGTTGACTACCATCGTCAACTTATTCACGACAAGCTCTTGCCTGCTGGCAGCATGCGGGAACATAAGGAAGGGAAAAACCGTGCAGACATCGTGATTATCACAAAATGCCCGGAAAGCCTTCGCCCCATGGATTTCAGAGTCATCACAAAGGCGATGAACCTTTATCCGTATCAGACACTGCTGTTTACGACTATTGAATACGACAACCTTCAACCGATGTATTGCGGAGAAAGCCGTCCGTTGGATAGCATTGAACGAAACGAACACGTTCTTTTGCTCACAGGCATTGCATCTCCACAATATCTTATGAGAGATTTGGAGAAATACAGCAACCATATCACTCCCCTCTCGTTTGGAGACCACCATCAGTTCACGCCAAAGGATATCGAAAAAATCAATCAACAATTCGACGAACTGCCTTCTCCGAAACTCATCATCACAACGGAGAAAGACACAGTAAGGCTCTTAGGCATGGAAGGATTGAGCGACCAAGTTCGCCACCATATCTACACATTGCCGGTGCGCGTGAAATTCTTATTGGAACAAGAAGAAACATTTAACAATAAAATTACAAGTTATGTACACAAAAATTCAAGACACAGCATCCTGGTTAAAGCAAAGGATGACCACAAACCCAAAAATAGGAATCATTCTGGGGACGGGACTCGGACAATTAGCTTCAGAAATAACTGATACCTATGAGTTTGCATACGAAGAAATCCCCAACTTCCCACTCTCCACGGTAGAGGGACATGCGGGAAAGCTCATTTTTGGAAAGCTCGGCGATGTCGATGTACTTGCCATGCAGGGACGTTTCCATTTCTATGAAGGATATGGAATGCGAACCGTGACATTCCCCGTACGCGTAATGTATGAGCTGGGCATAGACACGTTGTTCGTTTCCAATGCAGCCGGAGGCATGAATCCCAAATTCAAGATTGGCGACATCATGATTATTGAAGACCATATCAACTTATTCCCGGAGCACCCACTGACAGGAAAGAATTTCCCGACAGGTCCGCGCTTCCCCGATATGCACGAGACTTACGACAAGCAACTGATTGAAAAGGCTAAAGAGATTGCGAAAGAAAAAGGCATACGGGTGGTTCAAGGCGTATATGTGGGAGTACAGGGACCAACGTTTGAAACACCTGCCGAATACAGGATGTATCGCATACTTGGTGGAGATGCTATCGGAATGAGTACCGTACCGGAGGTCATTGTTGCACATCATTGTGGAATCAAGACCTTCGGCATTAGCATCATTACCGACCTGGGCGGTTTCGATCCTCCTGTAGAGGTAAGCCATGAAGAGGTGCAGATTGCTGCCAACAAGGCACAACCCATTATGGCTGAACTCATTCGTGAGCTGGTTCAGCGCACATAATTGCAGTTTGCATGATACACCTCTTAAATAATTAAATGTAAGATATGGAGATTGCAAAACTCGGCGAATTTGGACTGATTGAGCACCTGACCAAAGACATAAAACCAAAGAATCAGGAGACGGTGTATGGTGTAGGCGATGATTGTGCTGTAATGCACTTCCCCGACAGGCAGGTTCTCGTTACTTCAGACATGCTTGTCGAAGGCATTCATTTTGACTTGACATATATTGGTCTTCAGCACCTCGGCTATAAAGCTGCCATGGTGAATATCAGCGATATCTTTGCCATGAATGGGACACCAAGTCAGATGCTTGTCAGCATTGCCTTGGGGAAACGTTTCACTGTTGAAGACATGGAAATGTTTTATGCGGGAATTAAACTTGCATGTGACAAATGGAACGTTGACTTGGTTGGAGGAGACACGACAAGCTCCTTGACAGGCATGACAATCAGCATCACCTGCATCGGACACGCAGAAAAAGATGCCATCGTCTATCGGAATGGCGCAAAAGATACTGACCTGATTTGCGTTTCCGGTGATCTCGGTGCATCGTATCTCGGACTTCAACTGCTTGAACGAGAGAAAAGAGTGTACTACATGCAAGTGGATGAGGCAAAGCAAAAGAATGACGAGAAGGCATTGAAGCTGTTAGAAAACTTCCAGCCTGACTTTGCTGGAAAGGAATATCTTCTTCAGCGCCAGCTGAAACCTGAAGCACGTGGCGACATCATCCAACAGCTGCGCGATGCTGAAATCGTACCGACTTCCATGATTGACATCAGCGACGGACTGAGCAGTGAGATTCTCCACATCTGCAAACTGAGCGGATGCGGCTGTCGTCTCTATGAAAAGAATCTCCCCATCGATTATCAGGCTGCAGCCATGGCTGAAGAACTCAACCTGAACGTTACGACCTGCGCACTGAATGGCGGCGAAGACTACGAGTTGCTTTTCACCGTTCCTATCGGCGATTACGAGAAAGTTGAGGGCATGAACGACGTCAGGGTTATCGGACACATTACCAAAAAGGAATTAGGCGCAATGCTCATAGCCAGAGACGGTAATGAGTTTGAACTGAAAGCACAAGGATGGAATCCATTGCAATGACAATATGAACGAGATGAACGGGAGGCTTCAATATAAGAAGTCTCCCGTTTTTTATGTTCATGAACCACATCAACGTGGCGCTGACTTTTTTCCATCTTGACACCCCACCTGTCATCTCGTCGTGACTGCATATTTATGCAATAGCAGGTTGTCTTTAGTGTGTTTTATAAACTCCTGAATTTCAACACGTTAGAATCGGCTTTCCAAAAGTGCCACTTTCGCACTCCAAAAGTGGCACTTTCAGGAGCTGAAAGGGGAACTTTTGCAAGCTAAAAGTGGCACTTTTGGAAAACGAAAGTTCAACTGCATATTTATACGCCCATTTCTGTATGTTTATGCAAGTGATTTCTCGTTGTTTCAAGAACCTTGCTCGCACCAAATCATGACGCCCGAAAACACTTGTATTGACAGCGCTTTATGACGAACACGCACTGTCATTTTTTTACCACATCTACAACATGCAGGGTTCCGTCTTCAACATAAAAACGCACGTCATAGCCGAATATGGGCATGCCATAGTTCTTTTTCAAGTCATGTTGGTAAGTCGGACGCGGATCTTGTGCAAGAACCTGAATCACGACGTTCTGTTCATCGGGCGTGAAAAAACGCCGCAATGATTCGGGGAAATCCACTTTCACTTCTTTCCATTCATGCGTGTCAACAAACCCGCTGCGCACTCCGGCGTGACAATCTGTGTAGGCGATATAGGGTTTGATGTCGTAAATCGGCGTCCCATCCATCAGGTCGGCACCCTTCACATAGATGACGGGAGGGTTCTTTCCGTCGAGCACAATCTTCTCTATGCGAACGGAAGACAAGCCTAAAGCATTCGGACGGAAAGGTGAACGCGTGGCAAAGACACCAAGCCGCTTATTGCCTCCCAACCGAGGTGGGCGGACAACAGGACTGTTCACTTCATGAGGATTGGCAGAGAATCCCCATATCAGCCAAAGATAATCGAAATCTTCCAAACCACGAATATAGTCGGCATTCCGAAACTTATCCTCAAATACTATTTGTCCGGGCAAATTCTCAACCACCCCACTCTGCTTTGGTATTCCAAACTTTGAACTGAAAGGCGATTTGAACGTAGCAATTTTTTGTAAAAGCATATTGTATTATAAATGAAAATGGAGTATGCCCTTTTGAAGACATACTCCATTTTTTCTTAGTCAAGCCATTTCACGTAACAGAAATCCTGACGATGTGGCAGTTTTTCATTCTTCGGATACATGCGCACGGCTGTCTTGAATGTTCCGGCATCGTCTGGTTCTATCTTACATTCAAACGTATAGAGATTTCCGTTCTTCCCAATCTTCTTGAACGGATGAACGCTATAGATGTGATTCGTACCGTCATTATCGGTATGCAACACGACATATTCCAAACCGATAGCATCATCCAGTCCCTGTTCGTCTATCACATATCTCAAGACATATTGGATTCCGGTTTCTGCTCCGGTTTCGGGTATAGTAGTTTCTTTCGACACCACATGTATGCCATCCCACTTTTCTGCCACGCTCTCTTTCCATGCCGCAATTTCTTTTGCCAGCTGATTATTGTTTGCAGAAAGTTCCTTGAAACGTGCAGCTTCTTTTACATAGAACTTGGAGAAATAGTCATCCAGTTGGCGTTTCATGGTATAATGCGGGGCAATCGTTGCTATTGAGTTCTTGATGACTTGAATCCATCCTTCACTGTAGCCTTTTTTGTTTTGAGCATAGTAAAGCGGAATTATCTCGTTTTCGAGCAGTCCATAGATGGTTGCAGCGTCTAACTGGTCTTGATATCCTTGGTTTTCATAGGTACGCTTTTCCGTCAAAGCCCAGCCGGCACCTTCACGATAGCCTTCCAGCCACCAACCGTCGAGAACCGAGAGGTTCACCACTCCGTTCATCTCTGCCTTCTCGCCTGACGTTCCTGATGCTTCAAGCGGGCGAGTCGGAGTATTCATCCAAATATCAACTCCGGAAACCAACCTGCGTGCCAAGCGGAAATCATAATCTTCGAGGAAAATGATTTTGCCCAAGAACTCCGGGCGCTGGCTTATTTCGAATATTTTCTTAATCAATCCCTGTCCAGCCCCGTCGGCAGGATGCGCTTTTCCTGAGAATATAAACTGTACGGGATGCTCCGGGTTGTTGACTATCCTTGACAAGCGCTCAAGGTCGGTAAACAGAAGGTGCGCACGCTTATAGGTGGCAAAACGACGGCAGAAACCTATCATCAACGCATTCGGATTTATCTTTTCCAGCAGCGAAACCACTCGCGACGGGTCGCCCTGATTCTTCAGCCATGTCTCACGGAACTTGTCACGTATATATTTGACAAGTTTCTCTTTTAACGTCATGCGCGTAGCCCATATCTCTTCGTCGGGAACTTCATAGATGGCATGCCAAATCTTCTCATTACTTTGGTCATTCATGAAGTTCTCATCGAAGTATTTACCATACAGCTGTCGCCATTCTGTTGCTGCCCAACTGGGGAAATGCACGCCGTTGGTCACATATCCCACATGATTCTCCTCCGGATAATATCCACTCCAAATGGGGGCAAACATCTTCTGGCTGACCCATCCATGTAGCTTGCTCACACCGTTCACTTCCTGACAGGTGTTGCACGCGAAGGTTGACATACAGAAGCGCTCTGTCTTGTCATCAGGATTCTCGCGTCCCATACCGACAAACTCATCCCAAGTAATGCCGAGCATTGCCGGATAACCACCCATGTATTTCCCAAAGAGCGATTCGTCAAAATAGTCATGACCGGCAGGAACCGGCGTGTGACAGGTGTAAAGCGAAGAGGCACGCACGAGTTCCATTGCCTGATTGAACGTAAGTCCCTCCTTCACATAATCACAGAGGCGCTGCAGATTGCATAGCGCAGCATGTCCCTCATTGCAATGATATATCTCTTTTTCGATACCGAGTTTCTTCAGTGTCAGCATACCTCCTATGCCTAAAAGAATCTCCTGCTTCAACCGATTCTCCCAGTCACCTCCGTAAAGTGTGTGCGTGATGGGACGGTCATATTCTGAATTCATCTCGTTGTCAGTATCAAGCAGATAGAGCGAGATGCGTCCGACATTCACCCTCCACACGTTGGCGTGCACATAATAGTTCATGTAAGGCACGTCCACCACCATCGGATTACCGTCAGAATCCATCTGTCGGACGATGGGCAAAGAGTTGAAATGCTGTGCCTCGTAGTTTGCTATCTGTTCGCCATCCATGCTCAGCGACTGCTTGAAATAGCCGAAGCGATACATAAAGCCGACGGCACACATATCCACATTGCTGTCGGATGCTTCCTTCAGATAGTCGCCTGCCAGCATGCCTAAGCCGCCAGAGTATATCTTCAAAACATGATTGAGTCCATATTCCATGCTGAAGTAAGCTACCGACGGACGTTTCTTGTTAGGCTTCACGGACATATATTTCTCAAATCGTCCATATACGTCTTTCACCTTTTTCATGATAGCCTTATCCTTAACGATTGCTTCCTTACGGTCGTAGTTCAAACGCTCCAGCAATAACACGGGATTATGATTCACCTCTTCATATAGCTTTTCATCAAGGCTCTTCCACAAATTACGAGCTTCATAATTCCAAGCCCACCACACGTTATGCGCCAACTCATCCAGGCACTTCAACTCCTCAGGAAGACGCGACTTCACTGTCAGCTCCTTCCATTGAGGCAAATTACTGCAATCTGTCTTAATTTTCATAACAATCTATTACCTATGTTTATATATCGGAAAGAATTCTCTCACACAAATCTGTGCCCAATTCTTTTCCCTCACGTTGTTAAAACGATGCAAAGTTACAAAAAAATCTACATTCTGAACGCTAATTACCTATCTTTTATTTATCTTTGCAGACATAAATACGTTTTAACTTGACACCCATGAAAAGACTTCATACCCTACTGATTGCAGTGTTAGTGGCATGTTGCGTGCATGCGCAGCATGATCAGAATCCGTTCCAGGCATCTCTTTACAATGAGCAAAATGAGATTAGCATGGAAATTGATTTAGTGAAAAAGAACATTCTTGTGCCTCAGCAGGAAGTGCTTGGTGAGGTTGCAGGATATATTTCCATAAAGAAAGATTTCCGCAAGTGGATTGTCATTGATGCTGAAATGATTCGTCCCAACACTGCCCAGCTTTCGGTTATCAACGACTATGGAAGCGAAGATTTCGTTGCCCTTCTTACTTTCAACCCCGACGGCTCTTACACATGGAAGCATCAATCAGGCAGTCCCATGAAGTTTGTTATCAACAAGAAGTGGAATAAGATGCCAGGCACCTTGTCATTCAAAAGGCAAGAGCCGAAAAAATAGGCACAAAAAAAAGAGAAATCCCAAACAGGATTTCCCTTTATTCAGCGGAGAGAGAGGGATTCGAACCCCCGGTGCCTCTCAGCACGACGGTTTTCAAGACCGTTGTAATCGACCACTCTACCATCTCTCCTTGCTTAAATGGTCTAAAAGCGGTTGCAAAGTTAATGTCTTTTTTGTTATCCCGCAAATTTTTCTTTTGTTTTTTTGCTTGTTTGCTGATTTTAGTTTAATTTCGCAACATGATTTATCCGCATGATTTCGAGGAAAAGATAGGCTTTAGGGAGATTAATCTCCTGCTGAAAGAGAATTGCCTCTCTTCGTTAGGGAGTGAATTGGTTGACAGCATAGCGATGTCGAAAGATGAGCGCATGATCAACGAGCAACTGAGTCAGATTGTCGAGTTCCGGCGCATTGAAGCGGGCATGGACAGTTTCCCGTTGCAGTATCTCTTTGACGTTCGTGAGGGTGTCAGCCGACTGCGCGTGGAAGGCACCTACATGGAAGCCGAAGAGGTTTTTAATCTCCGGCGCTCATTAGATACAATCAATCAATGTGTTGTCTTTCTGAACCGGCGCGAAGATGCTGACGACGGTCCCTTTTCCTATCCTACGCTGCAACGGCTCACGGAGGGCATCCGTTCCTTCTCGGGCATCGTGAAGCGATGCGACCAGATTGTGGACAGATTTGGAAAGATTCACGACAACGCATCTCCCGAACTATTGACGATTCGGAGAAATCTGTCTAAGGCTGAAAGTTCCGTCGCACGTACATTATATAAGATATTACATGCCGCGCAGAGTGAGGGCGTCGTGGAGAAAGATGTCTCTCCCACCCTTCGTGACGGTCGCCTGGTTATTCCCGTCGCCTCTGCATTGAAGCGGAAAATCGGCGGTATCGTTTACGACGAGTCGGCAACGGGAAAGACCGTTTATGTGGAGCCGACTGAAGTGGTGGAAGCAAACAACCGCATACGGGAGTTAGAGAATGAGGAGCGTCGTGAAATCATGCGCATATTGATTGAGTTCTCTTCAGACATACGCCCGCATGTTGATGAAATCCTCTCTGCCTACCACTTCCTTGCTGCGATTGACTTTATACGGGCGAAAGCGCATTTGGCTTTGGCGATGGATGCTTACGAACCCACTGTTGGACAGACTCCGGAGATTGACTGGATAGAGGCTCGCCACCCGCTCCTCGAACGCTCGCTGAAAAGGCAAAACAAAAAGATAGTTCCACTCGAAATCACTCTAAAGAAAGAACAGCATATCCTTATCATAAGCGGTCCTAACGCCGGAGGAAAATCTGTTTGCCTGAAGACGGTCGGACTGCTGCAATACATGCTGCAATGCGGATTGTCCATTCCTGTCAGCTATCGCTCAAAGACGGGCGTGTTCGACGAGATTATGATTGACATTGGTGACGAACAGAATATCGAAAACGACCTGAGTACCTATTCCAGCCATTTGCTCAACATGAAAAACATGCTCAAGCGTGGCAACAGTCGCACGCTCTTGCTGATTGACGAGTTTGGCGGTGGCACCGAGCCGCGCATCGGAGCGGCTATAGCGGAAAGTATATTGAAGCAGTTCTGCCTGAAAAAAGTCTTTGCCGTGATAACGACCCACTACCAGAACCTTAAGCAATACGCTGATATTCAGGATGGTGTCACGAACGGCGCCATGCTCTACGATAGACACGAGATGCGCCCCTTGTTCCAACTTGAAATCGGAAAACCAGGAAGTTCGTTCGCCGTCGAAATAGCCCGGAAGATTGGCATTCCGGAAGAGGTCATCAAAGATGCTTCGGACATCGTCGGGTCGGAATATATCCAAAGCGACAAATATCTTCAGGACATCGTTCGTGACAAGCGCTATTGGGAAAACAAGCGAAAGAACATCCATCTGCGCGAAAAGGAACTTGAGGGCATCATCAGCCAGTATGAGAAAGCGATGGCTGAGCTGAAAGAAAACCGGAAGGACGTGTTGAGAAAAGCCAAGGAACAGGCGGAAGAACTGCTTACTGAAAGCAACCGAAAGATAGAGAACACCATTCGTGAGATACGCGAAAAGCAAGCGGAAAAGGAAAACACGCAACGGCTGAGACAGGAGCTTGAGACATTCAAACAGGAAGTGGCTTCTTTCGAAAAAGACGATGGCGACAAGTCCATCGAGCGTAAGATGCGACAGATTGTTGAGCGACAGGAACGACGCAGCAAACGGAAAGAAAACAAGAAGAAGGAACAAGCGGCAATGTCGCAGAAAGCACCGAAAGAGAATGCGGAAAAACGGGAACTGGAGGTGGGCGACTCCGTTCGTATCAAAGGAAATCAGACGGTCGGCATCATCGAAAGTATAGACCGCAACATGGCGGTGATTGTTTTTGGCAACATGCGCACAAAGATGGATGTCGGGCGACTGGAACTTGCAAAGGAGAACAAGCAGCAACAGCTCAGCACAGCGCCTCAAACGATTCGGAAAACGCTGGAAGACATCAACAAACGGAAACTGAATTTCAAGCAAGACATCGATGTGCGGGGCATGCGCGGCGAGGAAGCCGTCACGGCTGTCACCTATTTTATAGACGATGCCATCATCATCGGGATGCCACGCGTGCGTATCCTGCATGGAACGGGCAATGGTATCTTGCGGCAACTGATTCGCAACTATCTTGCCACGGTGCCCAACGTTTCCGGCTTCCGCGACGAGCATGTGCAGTTCGGAGGCGCCGGTATCACGGTGGTAGATATAAAAGTTTGAGTGTAGCATGAAACGGATAGCAGTCATCGGAGGCGGAGCAGCAGGCTTCTTCTTTGCCATCAACCTCAAGGAAATGGCTCCCGACGCCCACGTCACCATCTTTGAGAAAGGGAAACGGGTCTTGAGAAAAGTGGAGATTTCCGGCGGCGGACGCTGCAACTGCACCAACACATTCGCACACGTAAAAGACCTCTCTGCCGTTTATCCACGGGGACACCGCCTCATGAAACGCCTGTTTAACGTCTTTAACCAACACGATGCCATGCAGTGGTTCGAGAGACACGGCGTGAAACTGACCATACAGCCTGACGACTGCGTGTTTCCTGCCTCGCAAGACGCGCACACCATCATCGATTGCTTTCTCCGACTGGCACGCCAACACGACATCAACATCGTCTGCAATAGCAAGATTTCTTCACTCGACGAGCTGGACGAGTTCGACGACGTGCTTGTCACAACGGGTGGTGCGGCACAGCCAAAAAGCCTTGAATGGCTGCAAAGAGAAGGAATTGAGACGCAACCTGCACTCCCGTCACTCTACACACTGAAAATCGACGATAACGCCCTGCACGAACTGATGGGAACGGTCGCAAACAGTGTGACTGCATTCATTCCCGGAACGGGCATCAAGTCGGAAGACACACTCCTCATCACGCACTGGGGAATGAGCGGACCTGCCATCCTCAAACTGTCAAGCCATGCCGCCCCACTCCTTCATAGCAGGAATTTTCAATCCCCACTCGGAGTCAATTGGTGCAACCTGCCAGACATGGAAGTGATGCGTCTGTTAAAGGAAACGGCTGCGCAAAATCCGAAGAAGAGCATCGCGTCATTCAGCCCCATCAACATTCCGCAGCGCCTCTGGCGATATTTAGTGGGAAAGACATTGAACGACAGTGACCGCAGGTGGTGCGACATTGGAAAGAAAGATTTATCCCGACTTGTCAACACGCTGACGAACGACCACTATCAGGTGACAGGGAGAGGCACACACAAGGACGAATTCGTGACCTGTGGAGGAATTGCCTTGTCGGCTATTCACCCGAATACGCTCGAAAGCCGCGTGCGTCCACACCTGTATTTCGCAGGAGAGGTGCTCGACATCGACGGCATCACTGGCGGCTTCAACTTCCAGGCGGCATGGACAACGGCATACGTCGTGGCTAAGCACCTCGCATCAGAATGACCCGCATCGGGCTTTTTTTGAGTCACTCCCCTACCCATTTCCAGAGCAATCTATTTTAACATTTCACGTCATTTTAGTTGCATGACGACAACTAAAACGAACGTTTGGGAAATGTGTGTTGAACGAAAATTTCGCCAAACTTGCCAAATTTGACTCTCCGAGTGAAAAAAATGAGTTTTTTGAACGAATTTTTAAGGCGTTGAAAATGAACATTTTAGAAAAAACGCCTGTTTTTTCGTTTTCTGAAAGTTGAACTTTCAGCATGCAAAAGTTCAACTTTCACCACCCAAAAGTGTAACTTTCATCGGCTAAAAGTGCAAGTTTTTCAGAAGGATGCGGAATATTCGTCGGTTAAAAATGCAACTTTTGGGCAACAAGCGCATATTTTTCTTATACTCATTCGATTTATCCGACAAGACGCTTCCTAAACGAATACGACCTTTGTAAAGTTTTCTGCCTTAAAATTCTTTTCCTTTTAACTTAATTGCCGGCTAAATGTGAAAACCGTTTTTTGATAGTTTCTGAGGACAAAAAAATCCGATTTAAGACCTCTGCGCAAGTGAAAACCTGCAAGCAGCGTCTTAAATCAGACGGTTAGTCAATCAGCTGACAGCAATTTTAGTGCTGAGCTTCGAAGTCTTTCATGCACTGAACGAGTGCCTCGCAGCCTTCGATGGTCATGGCGTTGTAGGTACTTGCACGGAATCCGCCTACACTGCGGTGTCCCTTGATACCAACCATGCCACGCTCTGTAGCGAAGTCGAAGAACGGTTTCTCGAGTTCAGCATATTCGTCGTTCATCACGAAGCAGATGTTCATCAGTGAACGGTCTTCCTTCTCAACTGTTCCGCGGAAGAGCTTGTTGCGGTCGATTTCGTTGTAAACGATTTCTGCACGCTGCTGAGCCAACTTGTCCATAGCCTTCAAGCCACCCTGCTCCTTGATCCAGCGCAGGTTCTGCATAGCGCAATAGATAGGAACAACAGGAGGTGTGTTGAACATAGAACCTTTATCTACGTGTGTGCGGTAGTCGAGCATCGTAGGAATCTCGCGCGGAGCACGTCCGAGAACATCGTTCTTCACGATGACAACAGTCACACCTGCCATAGAGAGGTTCTTCTGTGCACCTGCATAGATAGCGTCATACTTAGACACGTCAACCGGACGGCTGAAGATGTCTGACGACATATCGGCGATGAGACGCACGGGAACGTCGAGGTCTTTGCGGATTTCAGTTCCGTAGATGGTGTTGTTGGTTGTGATGTGCAGATAGTCAACGTCTGTCGGGCATGTCCAATCCTTCGGAATGAATGTGTAGTTGGCGTCAGCTGAAGAAGCTACTTCCACTACCTCGCCGAAGAGTTTTGCCTCTTTCATGGCTTTCTTAGCCCACACACCCGTGTTGAGATAAGCGGCTTTCTTGATGAGGAAGTTGTAAGGAATCATGCAGAATTCCAGAGAGGCACCACCACCCAGGAAGAGAACAGAGTATCCTTCAGGAACTTCGAGCAGCTCTTTTACCAAAGCTTCTGCTTCGTCAATAACAGCCTGAAAGTCTTTTGAACGATGGCTGATTTCTGCAATTGACAATCCCATACCGTTGAAATCGAGAATTGCCTCAGCTGTTTTCTCAATGACCGTGCGATTCAAGATGCAAGGTCCTGCTGTAAAATTGTACTTTTTCATAAAACTAAATTAAGATTTTATTAATAATGTGTTTTCATACTCTTCTAAAACGCTGCGAAATTACATTTTTATTTCCAAACCCACAAATATTTAGCGGTTATTTTATCGCTTCACCGCAAAAAACGCCTTTGCCCGTGTCTCCTACTTACATTTTGTCACGTATTTGTTAAAAAGATACGTGGAAACATTCCGCACAGCGTGCCGGTCAGCGCATCCGCAGCTTGTTGATTTCATCAAACTCCTCACCCATGTTCAGGTTCAGGTATATCGTATATAGCACTGGGCGCCACTTTCTCTGTCGCTGAGGCGCCAAAGTGCGGTAGCGCTCCATGTAAGGGCGACTCTTTTCGTAGAGTTCACGTATCTTTCGGTGCACGGCACGGGAGTATTGGGACTTCTTGTCCAGCTCGATTGCCTGCGTGAAATATGCCAATCCCAGATTGTAATAGGCATCGGCAAGACTGTCGTTTTCAGCTATCAACTCCTTGCAGATAGCGATGCACTCATTGAATTTTCCTGTATTGAGCAACACCGTGCTCTTGGCAAAACGATAGATGGAGTTCAGGCTGTCTATGGACAGCGCCTTGTCGATGATTTTCATTGCCTCATCCATCTCCCCTCTCCTGTTGTAATAATCTGTCAGACGGGGGAAGAAATAGGGAAATTCAGGGCTGTGCTCAAAACCCTTTAGCAAGGTGGCGACATAGTTGGCTGTATCTTTCTGTGACAGATAAGTCTCAGCAACGTATTGATAGACGAAATCGATGTGCACCGTATCTTGCAAAGCGAGTTCCTCGTGTGCAAAGACGAGTTCCGGTTTCTTCAGCTTGTATCCACAATACAATGCCCCATAAGCCGCTTTGGGCATGATGCTGTCGCTATTTTGATAATCATAGCCCTCAAATAGCGGCTGCGTGGCACAATCGAGGTAGGTTTTATAGAACTGATAAGCCCGCGAAAAGTCCTGTTTCTGGATGTAATATCCACCGCCATTATACAAATTCGGGCGATAGATATTGAGGAATTCTGCATGTTTGGCACGATATTTCGGCTTGACCTCCCCTTTCTTGTCAGGCAGCATGTCCAAACTATCCATTGCCTCCAAGATGTGAAACATTTTGTAGGTATGGGTGAACAACGCCGCCGTATCGTATTTCTGTTTGAGATAGAGTTTTTCGTTTCCTTGTTCATACTGTTTTTTCACCGCCTCAAACTGTATCAGACGAATCTTCATGTTGCCACGGTTGGCAGAATCAGCCAACAGGTCGTTCATCAGTTTTTCGGCTTTGTCGAAATCTTTTCCACTTTTAAGGTAGGTGCGCGCCTGTGCCATCACTTTTTTCTGTGCCGACAGACACGTAGGAAAAAGTAAGCCCAAACAGAGAAAAAGTATGATCCGTCTCATTGTCTCTACCTATAAATGATAGGGGAATCCTGTTGCAAGAGACTCCCCTATCATCTGTTCAAAATAGTTTTTATTTAGTATATGTCTCTGCTTCTTTCGTGCGCTCATCATTTGCACCATACAGACGATAGTAGCATCTGTAGAGCGGATAAGCCCACTTTGACTTCTCGCGTGCAGGATCTACGCGACGTGCATTTTCCAAATGCGTCTTAGCCTCTTCGAAGAGAGGAAGAATCTGTGCTTCAGCTGCAGGAGCCAGACGACCGGTCTTGCCCAAAGCGCGCTCCTCTGCCTGTGTGGCACGGTCAAGGAGACAAGCACCAATCCAAGTGAGAATCTGTGCGTTCTCCGGCTGCTTCTTCAGCGCCTTGTGGAAGTGACCGATAGCTTCGTCCAGTTTCTGGTCGATCATGGCACTCTGACCACGCATCGCCCATACGGTGAAGTTGTCAGGATCTGCTGCAAGTTTTTCAGCGAAAATAGCATCCTGCTTATCGTTCATACCCATCTGCGAATACATAATAGCGAGGCTCTCGAAAACGATATCGTTGTTTTTGTCAGCTGCGTAGAGTCCTTCCAATGTATTGATATAGTTCAGAGAGTCTTCCTTTGTCTTCAGGTTCTCCTGTGCCACGGCAATCTTCAGGTTCAAAGCATCCTTACCGCGCTCAGGGTCATTAAGTGCGATGGTCGCATATTTGTCCACGTTTGCCATATCCTTGAGCTGATAAGCGAACACGGCTGCGTAGAATGCAATCTGTGTCAGGTTGGCGTCCTGAGCCTTGTCGAACGACTTGAACAGAGGTGCGTCTGCAGAATCCACATAACGTGCGAGATACTCAAATCCTTTCTTCAAATCATCTTTTTCCTGATAATAGATTCCACCATTGATGAGGTTTATTCGCTGCGGATAGAGTCTGTCCTTATTGGCTTCGAACTTAGGCTTAATCTTACCCTTCGCATTGGGCATGTTGTCGAATTGATTGCAGAGCAAACCTGCGTCGATAGCTGCATTAGATGCATCATAGAATCCCAAAGTGTCGAAAGGAACGTTTTCCTTCTTCAAGTCGTTAGATGCCATAATCTCTTGCTCTGCCTGAATCTTCTCAAGAGCAAGGTCAACCACCTTGTTATAACATTTCGCTTTCTGCTCTGCATTCATCCCGTTCAGGTTTGAATTCAGAAGATTAAGAGCCTCCTTGTAGTCTTTCAGTTTGAGAATCTGCTTTACTACATCGTCTTGTGCAAAGGCTGTTGAGGCGGTTACCGCCATCAAGAGCATCATCACTAATTTTTTCATAATCATTATTTTTAAAAGGTTTATAATCTAATTAACGAACACTTATTCTTTTTCTGATATTTCACTATCATTATTTTCGGTGTTTGATTCATCCGTTGCCGGTGTGGCGGTCGTGTCGCGCTGGATGTCTTCTTTCTTTTGAGTCCATTGTGCACGGCTCTCTTCCTCGACCATCGCTTCCAGCTCGGAACTCATCACCTTGCATACACTAGCTATGACGTCGTTTTTCTTAGAAAGATTAATCAGGCGCACACCTTGCGTGGCACGTCCCATCACACGACAGTCGGAAACGGCAAGACGGATAGTGATACCGCTCTTGTTGATGATCATCAGGTCATTGTCGTCTGTCACGTTCTTGATAGAAACGAGTCGTCCGGTCTTTTCGGTGATGTTCAATGTCTTCACACCCTTAGCTCCACGGTTGGTCTTCCGGTAATCCTCAACCTGAGAGCGTTTACCATAACCGTTCTCACTGACAACCATGATGGTTTCATTCTCCTTGTTGCCGGCTACAATCATACCTACCACCTCATCGTCGCCTCCGTCAATCTTCATACCGCGGACACCTGTTGATACGCGTCCCATCGTGCGAACGGCATTCTCGTCGAAACGAACGGCACGACCGTTACGGTTGGCAAGAATCAGTTCGTTCTGACCATTGGTGAGGCGAACATCTACAACTTCGTCTCCTTCCAGCACGTTAATGGCGTTTACACCATTCGTGCGCGGACGGCTATATGCTTCCAGACAGGTCTTCTTCACAACACCTTTCTTGGTTGCGAATACCACATAATGGGTGTTGAGGAATTCCTTATCGTTCAATCCGCGCAGACGGAGGAAGGCATTCACGGCGTCGTCCGGTGCGATGTTGAGCAGATTCTGTATCGCACGACCTTTCGATGACTTGTCACCTTCAGGGATTTCATAGCACTTGAGCCAATAGCAACGTCCTTTTTTCGTGAAGAACAGCATCGTCTGATGCATCGTTGCCGGATAGATGTATTCCGTGAAATCCTGGTCACGCGTCTTAGCTCCGGTAGAACCGACACCACCACGTGCCTGCTCACGGAACTCGCTCAGCGGTGTACGCTTGATATATCCGAGATGGCTCACCGTGATAACGACAGGATCATTGGGATAGAAATCCTCTGGATTGAATTCCTCGCTCGAATATTTGATTTCCGTGCGACGGGGATCTCCATATTTCTCCTTCACCTCCTGCAATTCGTCTTTCATCACTTTCTTGCAAAGTTCCGGATCGTCAAGAATCGACTGCAAATAAGCAATCAACTTCTCCAGTTCCTCAAATTCCTCATGCAACTGATCAATGCGGAGTCCTGTCAACTGCGCAAGGCGCATGTCAACGATGGCTTTCGACTGCAATTCGTCAAGGTCGAAACGTTTTTCCAGATTGCGCTGGGCATCGGACGGTGTCTTCGACGCACGAATGATGCGCACCACTTCGTCAATATTGTCGCAAGCAATAATCAGACCTTCCAGAATATGTGCACGCTCCTGCGCTTTCTTCAGGTCGAACTTAGTACGACGGATGGTTACATCATGACGATGTTCAACGAAATACTTAACGCATTCTTTCAATGTAAGAAGGCGCGGACGACCTTTTACCAAAGCGATGCAATTCACTGAGAACGAGCTTTGTAGAGCAGTCATCTTGAAGAGTTTGTTCAGGATTACGTTGGCGTTGGCGTCGCGTTTCACGTCCACAACGATTCGCATACCCTGACGTCCTGTTTCATCGTTCACATTGGAAATACCGTCAATCTTGCCATCTTTCACAAGTTCGGCGATATATTCTATCAACTGCTGTTTGTTGACTCCATAAGGAATTTCCGTAACAACAATCTTGTCGTGTGTCTCATGACTTTCAATTTCAGCCTTGGCACGCATTACTATCCTGCCACGACCTGTCTCATAAGCGTCTTTTACGCCCTGTATTCCATAGATATATGCACCTGTCGGGAAATCCGGAGCAGGGATGTATTGCATCAGTCCGTCTGTATCGATGTCGGGATTGTCAATATAAGCACAGCAACCGTCAATCACTTCGCCCAAATTGTGAGTGGGAATGTTGGTTGCCATTCCGACAGCAATACCATTACCGCCATTCACCAGCAGATTAGGCACCTTTGTGGGCATCACGCTCGGCTCTGTCAACGTGTCGTCGAAGTTGCTCACCATATCGACGGTGTCTTTCTCCAAGTCGTCCATGATATGCTCACCCATTCTCGACAAGCGGCACTCTGTGTAACGCATTGCTGCAGGTGAGTCACCATCGACTGAACCAAAGTTTCCTTGTCCGTCAACCAGTGTGTAGCGCATATTCCACTCTTGTGCCATACGCACCAGTGCTCCATACACCGATGAATCGCCGTGCGGGTGATACTTACCTAACACATCACCAACGACACGTGCACACTTCTTATAAGGCTTGTCGCTCGTATTGCCCAAACCGTTCATTCCGTAAAGAATACGGCGGTGAACCGGCTTGAATCCGTCACGCACATCAGGAAGTGCACGAGCCACAATCACCGACATACTATAGTCGATGTATGACGACTTCATTTCTTCCTCGATGTTGATCTTAATAATTCGATCTTGATCAAATGTCTGATTTTCGTCCATTATTTTTTATTGTTTAATACATTCGTTTTTTCAGGAAAATCGCCAGAAATGCCATTTATTTTCATTCTGAGCGATTTTAGGTCTGATTTCAAGGGTCAAAATTACAACAAAAAATCGATTCCTAAAAGCAAAACAGAGAAAATATTCGAAAATTTAAAGTTTATTAGAAATCAAATATGGAAAATGGCAGGAATACTATTATTTTTCTGAAGGAAGCAACTCCGAAAGCGTCCGCCTCCGCGTTGTCAGCAGGCTGGTGAGCCACTGCTTATCTTCTTTGGACATTTCCGGCAGACTCACCTGCTCCACAAACACAGAATCCTGTTCTGACAGATTGACTGTGGTCGCTATGGGAAACACGAGAAGGGCAGCCTTCTCCTGCATCTCTTGTGACAACGTATCTGGCAGAAAAGCCTGAAGGTTATCTGTCAATGTCACCGTCTTCATCTCTGTCCAGTTGGGAAGACCTATCTGTACAATGCTTTCAGAGATACCTGCCACCAAAGTCTTGACGGCACACAATCGTGTTTCACCCGCATCGGTCTTGAAAAGTTTCAACTCCACGCACGTCGTCTTCCCCATGACCGCCCGCAAATAGTCATCCGTGATTCTTTCCAATTGGCAAGTTCCCTTCAGCAGGTTGTCCGTCTTCTCGGGCAATCCTTCCTCCACAGCCTCCAACATCCTGACACGCATGCTTTCGGTCAGGTAAGGAGCATATTGCTCTGGCATGGACAGCCACACGTCACGCATGGTCTTTTGTGCGTAAAGACTCATCATGCCCGACAGCAGGCATAACATTATTAATATATATCGTCTGGTCATGTTACTCTCTTTTTCCATGCAATATTAACCATTTTCTTTGACATTGACAACATTTTCTCCGTTTTTTATCCTACGATAACTGGAAAAATTTGGTAAATAGAAAAATTGTATTAATTTTGCAGCATGATATTCTATTTCTCCGGAACGGGAAATACACGTTGGGCTGCGCAGAAAATCAGCGAGGCAACCGGCGAGAGACTGTTTTTCATACCTGATATGAAAAAGGAAAGTTGTGTATGGTCGCCCGAGAAGGATGAACGCATCGGCTTTTGCTTTCCCGTACACGGATGGCGACCGCCGAAAAATGTCCGCAGTTTCATTGAGAGACTGACGATTGAGCATGCCGACAAGCATTACTGCTATGCACTATGCACCGCCGGCGACAACATCGGGGAGACAATGCGGATTTTCGAACAGGATCTGGCTGAGCGGAACATCCATTTAGATGCCAAGTTCTCACTCATCATGCCAGAGTCATACGTGGGACTGCCATTCATGGATGTGGACACACCGCAAAAAGAAGCAGCGAAAAAAGCTACAGCCAGTGTTGAACTGGAGAGATGTATCCAAGAGATTATCGAAAGGAAGAGAAGTGCAGAGCGGCTTGTCATTGGCAATTGGCCTCGCATCAACAGCCGTGTGCTGGGAGGATTTTTCATTAAATATCTCATCACGGACAAGAAGTTCCGTGTGGAAGAGCAGCGCTGCACGAAATGTGGTACATGTGTCTCCGTCTGCCCTGTCAGGAACATGGACGGCGGGAAAGGACACCTCCCTGCATGGAAACATACCGGCGACTGCCTGACGTGTTTCGCATGTTACCATCACTGCCCGCAACACGCTATCGAATTTGGCAGACAAACAAAGAAAAAAGGACAATATTATTATAAAAACGCAAACAAATGAACACGATGAAAAAGATATTCATAATTTTGTGCTTGCTGACGATTGCAATCAGCAACTATGCCTCAAAGGTATATCCGTTTCCTGTCACTGTTACTCAGAAAGACGGGACACAACTTACGATTATCGGGCATGGAGATGTGGACTGCCACTGGTTTACGACACTTGACGGAGTGCTCCTCTACCAAGACGGAACAGATTACTATGTTGCAAGAGTTGATTCTAATGGCGAACTCGCTTCCACGAACATTCTTGCCCATAACTCTGACAAGCGCAGCCAAGCTGAACACATCGCTGCCAATGCGCAGAACAAAGAACTGTTTATGAGCGGAGTGGCGAAGACTAAAAAGAAAAACGCCATGCGCCGTGAACCTGTCTCTGGGACAAGGCTATTCCCACACACCGGCACACCACGTGTACTTGTTGTATTGGCTGAGTTCAGCGACACGACATTCTCACTCCCCAACCCTAAAAAGTCTTTCAACCAATACCTGAACAGTTCAAGTCGCTCACATGAAGACTATGGAAACAGCGAACACAGGAACATGGGAAGCGTGAAGCAATATTTCACCGACGTCAGCTTCGGAAACTTCTCACCACAATTCGACATTTACGGACCGGTAAAACTGCCAAAAGGTATGGCGACTTACGGAGCAGGAAGAAACGACCGGATGGATCTCTTCATTCCCGCCGTCTGCAACGCTATTAACGACAGTGTCAACTTCGCTGATTACGACCAAAACGGTGACGGCTATGTTGACCTTATCTACGTCATCTATGCAGGCTATGGTGCCAACACTGGAGGCAATTCAGAAAGTTGTATCTGGCCGAAATCAGGAGGACAATCTTTTTCTGGAACTTATGACGGGAAAAGCATTTACAGGTATGGTGTAAACTGCGAACTGATAGCCAATCCGACTGCATTTTCCGAACCTCCATACAAGCGCATCAACTCTATCGGCATCTTCTGCCACGAGTTCTCACACTGTCTGGGACTCCCCGACTTCTATCCAGCCCACAACACCAACGCACAAATAGACAATCAGGGAATGGAATACTGGAGCCTGATGGACAACGGCGAATACCTCCGCAATGGTTACTATCCGCCAGCATATACAGCCTGGGAGCGCGAGGCGATGGGATGGTTCACTATCGATATGCTCCAGTCGGATGCCGACATAGAGATGATTCCCATTGACGCTGGAGGAAAAGCATATCGGATCATGAACGACAATGACGCTTCAGGAAAGGAGTATTTCATTCTTGAAAACATTCAATATTATCAATGGAATGGCGGACATTTCGGCAAAGGACTGGTGGTGAACCATGTAAGTTACGACAGCAACGCATTCTCGCTTGCATCCAATTCCGTGAACGATGTCGTTGGAAAGCCAAAGATGACAATTGTACCTGCCGATGGTATTCTCGGCTCATCCTATAAGATTGGCAAGACTGCTTCATGGGCAACAGCTGCAGACGGCAAAGCCACTCAAGCTGACTACAACAGCCAGCATGCTGGCGACCCGTTCCCTGGAACGACTAACATGACGGAACTTAATGACACACTCAATTTCACGAACTTCAAGGTTTACAAAGGAACAAAGATTAACAAGGCACTGGCAAACATCCAGGAAAACAGCGGTGTCATCAGTTTCAAGTATATCCACGATTTCGATGATCACGTGACAGGCATCAACACCATCACGACTCAAACGACGGTTTCCGACGGGCGCATCTATACCATTGACGGGCGGTTCGTCGGAACAAAACTGGAGAATCTGCCAAAAGGAATTTATATCCAGAACAAGAAGAAAGTCATTGTTCCATAAGGTAATGGTCTGTTGATAAGTGAAACAAAAAACTCTGCGATGATTGAAGTCGCAGAGTTTTTTTATTATAGATTTCTCGCAAACTACCCTAAAATCTGTTCCGGGCGCTCTACAAAGCATGTTGCCCCATGCGCTTCCAGGAAAGGACGGTCGCGGAATCCCCATAGCACACTGATACAGGGAATTCCGGCATTTCGAGCGGTTTCGATATCCACCTCGCTGTCGCCCACATACACAGCCGAACTTTTGTCGGCATGCAACTGTGAGAGGGCTTCAAGCACGGTGTCAGGTGCAGGCTTCTTACGAATGTCTGCCCGTTCACCGATGGCTACCTCTACTTGCTGTGCGAAGAAATGACGGCATAGCTGCTGCGTGGCTGCATAGAATTTATTGCTGACAACGGCAATTTTCTTGTTTCTGCGTCTCAGTTCATCCAACATCTGGATGACACCCGGATATGGCTGGGTGGTATCAAGGCTATGAACCAGATAATGCGCACGGAATTTCTGCTCCACCTCATCCACCAAAGGGTTTTGCGCACCGCCTTCCACGGCACGCTCTATCAACTTGCGGGCGCCGTTACCCAAGAACCTGCGGATGTCGTCCGTAGAATGCGTCTTCAGGTTCAGTTCCCGCAAAGCATGGTTGACACTTGCTGCTAAATCGTCCAACGTGTTGAGCAGCGTGCCGTCCAAGTCGAAGATATAGGTCTCGAATGTTTCTTTCATGACTGATTCCTAAATCGAAATGCCAAGCAAGCACCACGTCGTCATGCGTTGATGCTGTCGCGATACCACTCAAAAAGTTTCACAACTCCATCTTCGATTTCCACCTGATGCTTCCATCCGAGACGATGAAGTTGAGAGACATCTATCAACTTCCGGGGCGTACCATCAGGCTTGCTCGCATCAAACTCCACCTCACCTTCAAACCCGACAGCCTTGACGACCAATTCGGAGAGTTGGCGGATAGTGAGTTCTTTTCCCGTTCCCACGTTGATGTGGCAGTTGCGAATCTCCCCCAAGGCAGGGATCGCTCCTCCCCTGCCCGCCGAATTGTCACGATCGACAGCGCCATCGGCTGCCGTTCCGTAAAAGACGGAGGAATACTTTTCGATTCCGATGATGTCACTGAAGTTCACGTTCAGCAACACATGGACGCTTGCGTCTGCCATGTCCTCGCTCCAGAGGAACTCACGAAGGGGACTGCCCGTGCCCCACAGAACCACCTTATTATTATATATGCCGTATTTCGCCAGCACATCTAAGATTGCTTGCTCATCCTGCTCGCCCGTGACACCTTCCACTGGGCGCTTGTTCAGGTCGCGTCGGATGGCATCCCAGTTGCCGTCATGTATGAGTTTTGCGAGATAAATCTTTCGCATCATGGCAGGCATGACGTGGCTGTTTTCCAGATGGAAGTTGTCATTCGGACCGTAAAGATTGGTCGGCATCACAGCGATATAGTTCGTTCCGTATTGCAGATTGTAGCTTTCGCACATCTTCAAACCGGCAATCTTTGCAATGGCATACGGTTCGTTGCTGTATTCCAACGGCGAAGTCAGCAGCGCATCCTCACTCATCGGCTGCTGCGCACTCTTCGGATAGATGCAGGTACTGCCCAGGAAAAGTAATTTTTTCACGCCATGGGCGTAGGCTTCGCTGATGACATTGCACTGCATTTTCATGTTCTGCATGATGAAGTCGGCACGATAGAGCCAGTTTGCCATTATGCCTCCCACGAAAGCTGCTGCCAAGACAACGGCATCGGGTTTTTCCTCATCGAAGAACTTCCGCACGGCATCGGCATTTGTCAAATCCAGTTCCGCATGGGTCTTGCCCACGAGATTGTGATATCCCCGCTTTTGGAGATTCTTCCAGATGGCAGAGCCGACAAGTCCGCGGTGTCCTGCCACGTAGATTTTACTATTCGTGTCTAACATCAGTCTTCAATTTGTGCTTTCAAGTGCAATTTCTTCACAAACCGCATGTCGTGTTCGACCATGATTTTCACCAATTCGGGGAACGTGGTCTTGCGCGGATTCCATCCCAACACTTCTTTTGCCTTCGTCGGATCACCGAGCAATTGGTCAACCTCTGCCGGACGGAAATATTTAGGATCGACCTCTACCAGTGCTTTTCCCGTAGCCTTGTCGTATCCTTTTTCGTCAACGCCCTCACCTTTCCATTCCAGTTCGATGCCCACTTCATGGAACGCCAGTGTTGCGAACTCGCGCACCGTATGATATTCGCCTGTTGCAATGACGAAATCATCGGGTTGCGGTTGCTGCAATATCAGCCACATACACTCCACGTAATCCTTCGCATATCCCCAGTCGCGCAACGAGTTGAGATTACCCAGATAGAGTTTGTCCTGAAATCCTTGTGCGATGCGGGCAGCAGCAAGTGTAATCTTACGGGTCACGAACGTCTCGCCACGGCGCTCACTCTCGTGATTGAAGAGGATGCCGTTGCAGCAATACATATCGTATGACTCACGATAGTTTTTCATAATCCAATAGCCATAGAGTTTGGCTACGGCATAGGGAGAGCGAGGATAGAAAGGCGTTGTCTCTTTCTGTGGCACTTCCTGCACCTTTCCGTACAACTCCGATGTCGAGGCCTGGTAGATGCGGCACTCTTTCTCCAATCCGCAGATTCTGACAGCCTCCAGCAGTCGCAACACGCCTACTGCATCGGCGTCGGCGGTATATTCAGGCACATCGAAAGAGACTTTCACATGGCTCTGCGCTGCCAGGTTGTAGATTTCCGTCGGCTTGGTCTCACCGATAATCCGGATAAGCGACGAGGAATCGGTAATGTCTGCCCAATGAAGGTCCACCAGTCGTTTCTGCTTCATGTCGCGCACCCACTCATCCAGATAGAGATGCTCTATGCGGGCGGTGTTAAACGACGATGAGCGTCTGAGCAAACCGTGTACTTCATACCCTTTTTCCAACAAAAACTCAGCAAGATAGGAACCGTCTTGTCCCGTGATACCGCTGATCAGTGCTACTTTTCTTTCCATAGTTATATCTTGTTTATTTTGTTTCTTCTGAATATTGTTTGATTTTCTGCTCTTCCGACAATTTGCAGATCAGAAGCGTATTGTCCTTTTCCGCAACGATATAGCCGTCCAGTCCCTGCACAACCACCTTTTTTTCTTCCGTAGCATGTATGATGCAGTTCTTGGTATCGAAAACAGAAATGTTTGGTCCGATGACGCTGTTGCCATGCATGTCGTGCTTGGTCTGCGCGAGCAGTGAGCCCCACGTGCCTAAATCGCTCCAACCGAAGTCTGCCGGACAAACGAACATCTCTTCTGCCTTTTCCATGATGGCGTAATCGACGCTGATATTTTCGCATTCGGGATAGCGGCTGTCCAAGACGGCTTGTTCCTCCGGAGTTCCATAGACACCGGAGATATCTTCGAAAAGTTTTGCCAATGTCGGCTGATACATACGATAGGCATTGACAATTGTCCGCACGTTCCAGATGAAAATACCGGCATTCCAGAAATAATTCCTGTTCTGTATGTATTGCTGGGCTGTTTCCAAATCAGGCTTTTCCCTGAAAGAATCCACCCGGAATATCTCCTTGTTGCGCACTGAGCTTGAACCGAGATCGGCTTGTATGTATCCATATCCTGTTTCCGGGCGCGTCGGCTTCATTCCCAGCGTCAGCATGGCATCGCTCTCACTGCAAAATGCCAGACATTGGGTGATGACGCGCTTGAACTCAGGAACATCCATCACGATGTGGTCACTCGGAGCCACCACGATATTTGCATGCGAGTCAGAAGCCTTGATGCGCCAGCTGGCATAAGCGATACAGGGTGCCGTGTTTCTTCTGCAAGGCTCGCAGAGCACATTCTCTGCGGGAACTTCGGGCAGTTGCTGACGAACGATGTCGGCATATTTCTGATTGGTCAATATCCAGATGTGCTCCGGTGCACAGATGCCGGAAAACCTGTCAAACGTCAATTGGAGCAAAGAGCGCCCCACGCCCAGCACATCAATAAACTGTTTGGGATAGTCTTCTGTGCTCATTGGCCAGAAGCGGCTGCCGACGCCTCCTGCCATAATAACAAGGTGATTGTTTGATAATGCCATGATTGTTCAAATAACAGATGATGTGAATTTTTCGCAAAGATAATAATATTTCTTGAAATAAGTAACTTTATTTGCAAAAAGGTTAATAAATCAACATAAAAATAGTGTTCGTTAACAGACTCACCGCATCTATTCCGCCGGAGTGTCCTGCGCGTCGAAGTCTATTTTCAGCTGAGCGGTTGCCGATGACGAGGGATTCAGACGGTAAACACCGCGCCTATACATTTCGACAAGCGAGTTTTTATTTTTCACATTCCGTCTGATGTACGTCCTGACTTTGTTATACACTTGCGTGTAGTCAGACGCTTCAAAGAGCGAGTTACACGAGTTGTGCACGTGTTTCGCTATCTTATGTAGCGGAAGCCCTTGTTCGCCAGCCTCAGCCAATACTTTCAATATTTCTTTCTCGTAGGTCGTCAAACCACTTGCCTCTTTTAATAAATAAAAGGGCGGTACCACGATGATACCGTCCTTTTATCATTCATTTTTTGCTTAAGCCAACGTAATCTTGCCTGCCTCGTCCTTCACTTTTCCTTCTTTCAGGAGCCATCCTGTTCCGAGGAGGACTTCTTCTTTCGTGATGTTTGCGGCTTTAGCGATTTCGCTGACTGTCAGAGCTTTCTTCGCGGTAGCCAGTGCCTGATATACGTCACCAGCCTTGAATCCGACATTCTCTGAGTTGATTACAGTCTTCACGGCTTTCTTTTCTGCTACCTTCTTCACTGCTGCTTTCTTAGGTGCAGCGGCAGTTTTAGCCGGAGCCTTCTTTGCGGTAGCCTTTTTTGTTGCTTTCTTTTCTGCCATAATCTTGTTATTACATTAAATCATCAATGGTCAAAAATCATATTCTAACCGCTGCAAAGTTAGTGATTCTCACGATAATAGCTATTCTTCCCGACCATTTATTTCCGATTTCGTTACTTTTCTTGATGTATATCAACTTTCAGCATCAACTCGTCCAGCTGCTTGTCGTCGAGTTCTGAAGGTGCATCGAGCATCACGTCGCGCCCCGAATTATTCTTCGGGAAGGCTATGCAGTCGCGAATCGAGTCAAGCCCTGCCAGAATCGACACGAAACGGTCCAGTCCGAAAGCGATGCCGCCATGTGGGGGCGCGCCGTACTTAAAGGCGTTGATGAGGAATCCGAATTGTGCCATTGCCTTTTCGGGAGTGAATCCGAGTATGCGGAACATCTTCTCTTGCAACTTGCCGTCGTGGATACGCAGACTTCCTCCACCGAGTTCGACACCGTTGCACACGAAGTCGTATGCCTTTGCTCTGACTTTCTCGGGATGGTCTTCCAACAAGGGAATATCATCCGGGTTGGGCATCGTGAACGGATGGTGGGTTGACATCAGGCGCTGCTCTTCATCGCTCCATTCAAACAGCGGGAAGTCAACAATCCACAGGCATTCAAACTTGTTCTTGTCGCGCAAGCCAAGTCTGTCGCCCATTTCCAGACGGAGGGTGCTCAGCTGGACGCGTGTCTTATTGGCATTCTCGCCACTCATCACCAGCACGAGGTCACCGTCTTTGGCGCCCACTTTGGTTTTCAGATTTGCCCAAACGTCGGGAGTATAGAACTTATCGATGCTTGTCTTGACGGTGCCGTCTTCATTGTACTTCACATAGACCAATCCCTTTGCTCCCACCTGCGGACGCTTCACGAAATCGGTCTGTTCGTCCAGCTGCTTGCGGCTGTAATTGGCACATCCCGGCACGCAGATACCGCCAATATATGCGGCATCGTTGAACACGGGGAACGTGCCTGTTCCTTTCAGCACGTCGTCAAGTTCCACGAACTCCATGCCGAAGCGCAGGTCGGGCTTGTCGCTTCCATAAAGCCGCATGGCATCGTGCCACGTCATCTGCGGAAGTTTCTCGGGAAGTTCCACGCCCAACACCTCCTTGAACAGGTGGCGAGACATGCCTTCAAAGATGTCGAGCACGTCTTCCTGGTCAACGAAACTCATCTCACAGTCAATCTGTGTGAACTCCGGCTGACGGTCGGCACGCAGGTCTTCGTCACGGAAACACTTGGCTATCTGGAAGTAGCGGTCGAAACCGCTGACCATCAGCAGCTGCTTGAGTGTCTGCGGACTTTGCGGCAAGGCATAGAACTGTCCGGGATTCATGCGCGAAGGAACGACAAAGTCTCTTGCTCCCTCGGGTGTGGAACCTATCAGGATAGGTGTTTCCACCTCAATGAAGTTTTGCGCATCCAGGAAGTTGCGGATGAGAATCGTCATGCGGTGGCGCAGTTCCAGATTGGAACGGACGGGAGTGCGCCGCAAATCCAGATAGCGATATTTCATGCGTATGTCATCACCGCCATCCGTCTGGTCCTCGATGGTGAACGGAGGTGTCATGCTCTCGCTGAGCACGTTCAGTTTCGCCACCTTTATCTCGATGTCGCCCGTCGGAATATTCTTGTTCTTGTTTTCGCGCTCGGAAACTTCTCCACAAACCTGCACGCAAAATTCGCGTCCCAGCTTGTTGGCGCTGTCACAAAGTTCCTTGTCCGTCGCCTCATTGAATACCAATTGCGTCAAGCCATAGCGGTCGCGGAGGTCAACGAAAGTCATTCCTCCCATCTTTCTGACACGCTGAACCCATCCAGCAAGCGTCACTTGCTTGCCTACGTCTGAAATGCGGATTTCACCGCACGTATTTGTTCTATACATATCTACACTTACTTGAAAAACAATGCAAAGTTAGGCTAAAAACGGGAGATAACAAAATAAAAGCGTGTTTTTTCGCATTTTCACACCTTCCGGCAAGGAAATTACACGAACCCGAATTCAACGGAAAAGACCACCCAAGCGCACCCTGCATAAACATACGGAAAAGGTAGTATAAATATGCAGTTGAACTTTCACTTTCCAAAAGTTGAACTTTTGCACGCTGAAAGTTGAACTTTTGCGTCCTCAAAGTTGAACTTTTGCAAGCTAAAAGTTCAACTTTTGGAAATCACTACTTAACGCATTGAAATCCAAATACTTACAAAACACTCTCCAACCGCCCCGCCCCTGCATAAATATACAAAAGCAGCAATCCGCCGAGACTCTCGGAGAGAGAATCCCGGCGGATAGGTCTGTAAATACAATCATCTGTGAGATTCGGGGGGGCTTCGGCGAGAAAATCTTTATCAGGAAAATCGCTTTTCCTTGTAAGGCTGCCTCTGCCCTATTCTCCGGTGCTATAAGTCAAAGTGATACTTCACGCCTGCGATGAACCATGCACCCGGCTGGGGCACATTCCCGTAGTCCACATACTTCGCACCGAAGAGGTTGTTCGCTTCTATGAAGAAACTGTAGGTCGGCTTTTCCCACGCCATCCGGCAATCGACCACCGAATAGCCCTTATATTCCTGCACCACGCCATTGACATCGGTATAGGTTCCCGCACGGTCCTGAAAGCGGTAGTTCACTCCGACGGTGAACGACCTGAAGGGGTTCAGGCTGACGTTTGCCACCAGTTTGTGGCGCAGATACTCGAGCGTTGATTGCGTCTTCACATTCTCCCGCACATCGTCTTTGTCCTCATTCAGGTAGGTATAGGCAACGGTGAGGTTTCTCAGCACCGCACGTCCGGAAAGGATATGGCGGAAATCGAAATGAAACGTCGTCTCGAATCCCACCGTGTTCACTTTCGTATAGTTGACGCTCTCCCACACGGGGTCGTCGGCAGACGTGTCCATCACCCAGTCAATCATGTTCCTGCAACGGTGATGGAAGAGGCTGGCTGATGCCGTCAGGAAGGGCGAGAGATACTTCACGCCCGCCTCGTAGGCATTCAGTTCTTCCGCCTTCAGATATTTATCCGCCTTATGTCCGCCCACGCTGTAGTAGAGTTCCGTAAACGACGGCATACGGAGCGAGGTGTTGTAGGAGGCATACAGCTTCCAGTTGTCTCCAATACGCACAGAGGCATCGATGCCCGGATAGAACGTGAAGGGCATCTTGTTCCATGTGTTCTTCACCAACACAAACCCTGCCGACAGCGTGAAAGAGCGCAGCAGCAGGTTATGCTCGGCACTGAAACTGATGTTCGAGCGGTTCAGTCCGAAGAGATAGTCGCGCCCGGTGCCATGAATGCGAACCGGCTTGTCGAGCGGTTCGCCCAAGTTTCCGCTCACAATGTCTTCGTTCCGAAACTCCGCACCGACAGCCGTGCGCCCGAATTGCCAGTCGAAATAGGCGTTCAGATGGGCACCCAGCACGTCCGTGCGGTGATAATTGAACGGGACGTTGTCTTCAGAGCCGCGTATCAACTCAAAGCGGTCGTGGTTCCTGTTCCAATATACCGACGGCTGCAGGTGGAACCTCCCCCAATCAAACTCAGCCTTCAGCGCCGTATAGAGCTTGGTGGTCTTTTCATATTGCTCATCGAAGCGGGCACTGTAGAACGTGTTGGCTCCGAAACCTTTCACGCTCATGCCGGCATGCCAGTTCAGTCGCATCTGCCCAGCATCGTAACGACCCTGATAAAACAGCTTTCCACCCGCATAGTCAGCATTCAGGCTTCCGGCTTTCGAACGGCTATAACCGTCGCTGCGCGTCACGTTTCCGCTGAACTGATTGTTCCACTTGGCACCCGCAGTCAGATTGATGCGGCCGCCTGCCGACAAGTAGCCGTAACTGCCGCCCTCCGCATGCAAATCCACACTCCCCTTCTCCGGCATCCTCGTCACCACATTGATGGCTCCGAGCAGCGACGAAGCGCCATAGACCCTGCCAGCCGGTCCTTCCAAAACCTCAATCCGCTCTATCTCGCTCAAATCGACGGGCAGGTCGAAAGCGTTGTGTCCCGTTTGCGGGTCGCAGATATTGATGCCATTGAGAAAAACAGCTATCTGCTCCTGCGTACCTCCACGAATGCTGATGTCCGTCTGAGAGCCGATAGCACCTCTCTGACGGACATCTATTCCTGACACATATTTCAGCAAATCATTGACACTTTGCACTGGGGCACAGTTAATCTGTTCCCTGTCCAGCACAGTTACGATGCGCGCCGCCTGTCCTGTGGACAGCGGAGCACGCGAGCCCTTCACGTCAATATCCTCAAGGCTGATTTCCCAAGTGGCTTGGCGAACGGTATCGCTCTTCAACTGCATCGTGCTCATACCACTTGCCGAGGCATGAGTCAGCGTTGCGACACTGAGCGCACCAATCAGTACCTCACGTCCCAAGCAGTTGAACAGCGAATAGCCCTTGCGCTGAAAGCACTTGAACCTGACAGGGCACTCGCGCATGTTGAACTTCGACTTATACATTATTATATTATATAGATAATCAAATCATATTTCGTTTTTACCCATCTCCGGCTTCATCAGTAACCCCCCATGCCGCCAAAGACCCGGCAAAGTTACGATTTAGCGAGTGAAAAAGCAAATTTATTTGCATTTTTCTGAGCGTTAGTAATTTGGGCATCAGCCAAAGTTACGATTAAGTGAGAACAATACAAAATAAAAACACAGTTTTATTTTTATTGTCGAGCGCAAGTAACTTATTTAAAGTTACTCTAAGTTTGCGATATAAAAGAAAAAAGCACAATAATTTTGCTTAATAAGGTCAGTTGCCTTACCTTTGTTGTAAAAAGGAGGAACCGGCCTGCTGGAGAGGGAAA
>Ga0256406_1001822_pt1 | contig 32714 bp, 21 predicted proteins | sample RumenRJG_03DNA_FD_185986 | JGI IMG/M metagenome (GOLD analysis project Ga0256406, IMG submission 185986) | Bovine rumen microbial communities from Lethbridge, Alberta, Canada - RJG_03 | ecosystem: Host-associated > Mammals > Digestive system > Stomach > Rumen | place: Canada: Alberta | collected...
TATCATGTGCGATGGAGGCTCATGTCAAGAACACCGTGGAATAAATGCGACCGAGTTTCATCAACCATTGATCAGCTGTAACACTGATCAGGAAATATGTTTACACAAAATACTTGACACAATCTTTTTCTCCGATGGGTGGGTCAGTTTTGAACGTTAATCCTGGGTCAGTTTTAAGTGTAAATCAATAACGGGTGGCGGCGATTGTAATAAAGGAGAGAAGCGGACTACTTAAGCGGCAAAGGAGATTGTATACTCATAGAAAAAGATGGTCAGAAATGACCGGACAGGATCGCAGAACCGAGTGATGGATAAACTACTGGAAAGGAGGAAAGGCAGGATGGAACTATTCACAACCATTAGAAACCGGGCCGCGATTGTACGTTTTCTTGAGGAATGCACCGGGCTTCTTGCCGATTACGCGGGAGCGCCGACCTTCAACTACATGGTGGGGGAATACACGGTCCTCCGGAACGGACATATCCGGGTTGCTGATGACAAAGCAGATGCCGGACTCATTGGGAAACTTAAAGAAAGCGGGCTTGTTACCGATGGGAACACAGGTGCTGGCAGAGGAATCGAGGCAGGAATTTCCGATGATGTTTCAGCCCGGGTAAATCTCATCTACATGATTTCCTCGAAGAGCGTGCTGATCAACAAGGCCATCGAAGAGTCGAATGCCTTCTTTGTATCGAGCACGCTGATTCGCACTCTAAAAAAAGAAAATCCGGCAAATCTCTCCGAGCTTCAGACGGTGCTGATGCAGTACGGCGGAAAGAAGGTGCTCCGGGGAATCGTCTTTTCTTCAACGAAAGTGCTTTTCACCGGATTTCCGGAGAACAGGGCGGAGGATGAATTGGCAGCGTATCGGGATTTTGCAGCAGGAATGGTGAAAGCCAGTGAAAAGGCCGCATGGGTAAAAGCAGACCCTGTGAAGACTGCGAATGAACGGTACACTTTCCGAAGCTGGATGAATAGCATTGGCATGGGTGGAAAGGAACATGCTGACACCCGACGCATTCTGCTGCAGCGGCTTAGCGGGAACACGGCCTTCCGGACAGAAGAACAGAGGGAAAAGGCCCTGAGCGTTCGCCGGAAGAAAAAGGAACAGGAAAAGGCCCTGAGCCTTGATCGGAAGAGTAAGGAGGTGGAAAAGCATGAGCCTGCAACAGAGCCAGACTTTGTTGTCCTCGGATCATGTGATCGTCATTCCCCACATGGAGCAGCCTAAGGACGAGCGTATCAGAGCCGCAGTGTACTGCCGGGTATCCGGTAAGCACGAAGACCAAGCGTATTCGCTGGACAACCAGATCAGGCATTACATGGAAACTGTGGGGGCGGACCCAAGATATGAACTGGTCGAGATCTACTACGACTTCGGTATCTCGGGTTTTAAGTCAGCACGTCCCGGGTTCCGGCGGATGCTGGAAGAGTCGAAGGGCGGGAAATATGAACTGGTCATTACCAAGTCCATCACCCGGTTTGCCCGGAACACCGGGATCGTATTGGATGCGACCAGGTTTCTGAAAGAGCGCGGCATCGGGGTGTACTTCGAGCTTCAGGGGATCAACACGATGGGACAGGGCGGCGAGCTTCTCATGACTTTATTTGCCGCATTCGGGCAGGCAGAGAGTGAGGCAAACCGGATCGGCACCAGGATGGCTATCCAGCGGAAAGCAAGAGAGCAGAAACCGATCCAGCAGATTCAGCGGGTATTCGGTTACACGAAGAATGCGGACGGCGAGATCGTGCCGGATGAGGATGCAAACCGTGTGCGGGAGATCTTTGAGATGGCTGCCGACGGATTTCGAGTGGGAGAGATTACGAACTACCTGAACGGGGAAGGGATGCGAACAAAGAACGGCGCCATATTCTACAGGACGACGGTGGTCAGAATGCTCCGAAACGAGGAATACAAAGGTGATTTCGTCCAGTTCCGGCACTTCGTGGATGAGCGCCGAAAGGAGAGGAAGAACACCGGAGAGCAGGCCATGATTTACTACACAGAGAGTCATCCCGCCATTGTGACGAATGAACTCTGGGAGACTGCACAGAAGGCGATTGACATACGTCTACAGCCAAAGAAGGAGCAGGAGAAAAAGTATCCGCTCGAAGATTTTCCTTATCGACATCAGCTCTTCTGCGCCAAATGCGGGCACCGGCTGATGCGGTCTTACACCGGAGGGAGGAACCGCTGGATCTGTTCAGGAAAAGAGAGATTCAGCCGTTCCTTCTGCTCCGGTGTTTCCATCCCTGATGAGGAGGTAAAGGGCTGGGGAGACTTTAGCGAGGATCGGTACATCAGCGAAACGACCGACCGGGGAAGGGTAGCTGGTTTCACTTATGAGGACGGTAAGAGCTGGAACAAAGGCCACACAAAGAAACGTCACAGCTACCATGCTCCGGCGTTGACGGTAGAAAATTATTCCTACAAAGACCGGATCTTCTGTAAATACTGCGGAGGGAGGCTCCGGCGCATCCTTGGACATCAGAGATACGTGTTCTGGATCTGCAACACCATGAGCCGGTATGGCAAGGATGTCTGCAAGGGCGTCAGGGTTCCGGATGAGATGCTGTAATCCCTGCGAGAGGATCCCGGTATTGTCTACATCGGAAAGGAGATCATAGATGGCAAAGAGCGTTACGGTTATTCCCGCAAACCAGATAAAAAATTCTTCTGAGGATACAAAGAAAGAGATCCGGGTAGCCGCTTACTGCCGGGTGTCGACGGAGCAGGAAGAGCAGTTGGGATCCTTCGAGAACCAGATCAGCTACTACACGGAACTGATTAAGAACAATCCGGACTGGGTGATGGCCGGGATTTTCTCGGATGAGGGAATTTCCGGTACCGGCACGAAGAAGCGTCAGGGATTCCAGAACCTTATCAAGGCCTGCCGCGAGGGAAAGGTGGATCGTGTGATAACAAAATCCATATCCCGATTCGCCCGCAACACTGCTGACTGTCTGCATTATTCAAGAGAGCTGAAAGATCTCGGCATCCCCATATATTTCGAGAAGAAAAAGATAGACACAATGGCAGCCTCGGGCGAACTGCTTTTTACGATCCTGTCATCCCTTGCTCAGGAGGAGAGCCGGAACATTTCGGAGAACACGACATGGGGGATCCGTTCAAAGTTCAAACAGGGTGTGCCGATGATCAACACCGAGCGTTTCATGGGATATGACAAGGATGAGAACGGGCAGCTTGTGATCAATCCGGAGCAGGCGAAGGTGGTAGAGAAGATCTTCCAGAGGTTTCTGGAAGGCTGGACACCGGAAGAAATTGCACAGAATCTGCGTGAGAAGAACATCCCGGGTGTGACGGGCAAGGCTGCATGGAAAGCGAATACCATACGGCGCATGCTGCAAAACGAAAAGTACAAGGGAGATCTTCTGATGCAGAAGACGTACACCGTTGATTTCCTTTCCAAAAAGATGGTGGATAACAACGGAGAGAGGGACCAGTATTATGTGCAGGGGAATCACAAGCCTATCATTTCTCCGGATGACTGGGAGGCTGCTCAGTACGAACTGAAACGCAGAGAGGGCTTTATGGAGAGCCATGGCATCAGGGAAATCAGCTCGAAGGTTGGGACGGCATTTTTCAGCAAGGTATTTTGCGCAAGCTGCGGAGCAAGGTTCATTCGGAAAAACTGGACCGGCATCAAGGAGCCGTTCTGGAAATGCTTCCATGCAGAGAAGGCACAGGGTAAAACCTGCAAAGCAGAGAACGTGAAGGAGTCGGTGCTGCAGGAGGCTGTGGTGATCGTATGGAACAGCATTGTTGAAAATCGGGATCAGCAAATGAACCACTGGCAGAAGATGCAGATGTCAGAGAATCCTCTTGACCGGCTTCGGGGAAAGCAGATGATTGAGCTTACAAGAGAAGGAAGGCTCGACTTCGAGGTTCCGGAGCTCACAAGGATGGTGCTTCAGGAAATCACAGTCCACAGCCCAACGAGCTTTACGATCACATTGCTGGATGGGACAGTGAAGAACGTAAGGCTATGAGATGACACGAAAGTGACCCTGCCGATGATGGCGGGGGTTTTTCATACCATTTTTTCAGAGGCTGATTTTGGTCATTCATGGTATACTGCTTTTATATATTGGGTATTGCCTATGCGGAAAGATTTTTACTGCAGGGAGGAACACGACAGAAGAAAGGTGTGAACATGGAGAAGTATGCAGCAGTATACAGGATAATATCAATGTTTATCGGATACATGAGCGGATGTATACTCACCGCTGAAATTGTAACTCGCCGCCTTACAGGAAAGCCGTGCAGAGATCTTGGAACAACGGGAAATCCGGGAATGGCAAATGTTATGGCGCACCTCGGATTTGTACCGGGAATCCTTGTTCTTGCCGGTGATTTAGCAAAGACGGTGCTTGCAGTGGCGGTGTCCATGATCTTTTTTCACGGCACCGGACACATTATCGTGTATTACACGGCCCTCGGAACAACACTTGGGCACAACTACCCGTTCTGGCAGCGCTTTCATGGCGGCAAAGGGGTAGCTACCTCATGTGCTGGATATTTCCTCTGCAATCCGGTAACCGGACTTATCTCAATGGTTTTAGGCATGCTTGTGGTGTTTGCAACCGGATATCTGGGACTTGGAGCTATCGTCATCGCATTGTCTTTTGTTCCGTTTGCCTTCGCTACCGACGGCGCAGAAGCAGGAATGGTTGCCATTGCCCTGGCAATTCTGATGCTGATCAAACATTTTCCGGCGGTTCGTGGTATTGCCAAAGGGACGACCGAGAAAGTGGATGTACTCGGAGCTATAAAAAGAAAATTGTAGGGACATAAGGTATCAGATGGTATTATCATAGTTTCTTGTGGCAAACGGTAACTATAATGAAATTCTCGGAAAAATATCAGAAGAGCGAAGAAAACTCGTTGGAAGGGAGCTTGATCGTTGGCGAGTGTTCCAGGATTTTCACGCTCTGTGGCCGCCAATTTGCCGGTTTCTCTTGAGTTGGTTTGCTCCTTCGAGCAGGTTATTCCCCTTGAATACAGCGTTCATTCCGTACTTTTGGCGGACCAGTGCCATAGCCCCCTGGAGTTTTCTTTCTTTGTCAAGTGCACGATAATCGGTAAAAAAGTCCAACTGGTAGCAACCGTCATCGGACGTCGTCTTGTCCGCACAGACACCAAGTCTGCGGTACAGGAGCCGGTGGTCCGTTTTCTGATCGAAAGAGGAGAGGAGCGCGCGGACTACTGTTTGAAAGCTGTTTGTCTTCTCACGCATTCTTACGGTTCCATTGCTGTGCTTCGGGTGAAGGCGGTCGTAAAAGTCAGGAACAATGGGGCCTTCATAATTCGGACATTCCTCGAGACTTTTGTAATCATAGGACACCCACCAGGTGAAGCTTCTGGCAACCGTGTTGTGAGCAAACATATCGGAACAGAGCATCTCGACCATTTCCCGGAGGACATTGCGTGCCTCCTTGTATCTGTAAGGGCTTGGAAGAACCTGTCCCTGAGAGAGAGATGAGGAGTCGGAGTGGTAATGCTTGATATCCCACATTGTGACCGGTTCGATTCCGAAGGCGTGGTCAATGAGGATCTCGCCGTCGATTCCGAATGTCTTATAAAACCATTCCTCGTCCCATTGTGCCCGCTCTGCAATATCACCCATCGTGAAGAGGCAGTTCCGTTCGAAGGTGCGGGCCTTTCCGGGGCCGATCATCCAGAAGTCCGTGAGGGGTCGGTGATCCCAGAGAAGGTACTGGTAGCTGTCTTCATTGAGCTCTGCAATCCGGACGCCGTCTTTGTCGGCGGGGGCGTGCTTTGCTACAATGTCCATCGCGACCTTTGCGAGGTAGAGGTTGGTTCCGATGCCGACGGTTGCGGTGATTCCGGTGGCGTGGAGGATATCCCGAATGATTGTCATGGCCATGATATGCGCAGGGTGTGTGCAGGTTCTGTCTGCTTCGGATTGATACAGGTGCAGATACGGTGTCGAATCAATGAACGACTCATCAATGGAATAAACGTGCACATCCTCCGGCGCGGCATAGCGGAGGATGATAGAATAAATCCGGGCGCTGACCTTCTCATAGAGCGCCATCCGGGGAACAGCGATTTCGTAGGATACCTTTGTGCGATGGGATCGTTCATAATCCTGTATCGCCCGTTTCGCTTCGAATAACCGGGGCCTTCCGGGAACGCCGATCGCCTTGAGGGCTGGAGAGACGGCGAGGCAGATTGTCTGATCGGAACGGGTTTCATCTGCCACGAGAAGGCGGGCTTTGAGCGGATCGTATCCTCTGGCGACGCATTCGACGGAGGCGTAGAAGGATTTCATGTCGATAGCAATATAGATATGTGTGTCTTCCACGCATCATCACCTCACTGAAAAAAATTCCGAACAGAACATATGTTCGGTGCAAAAGTAAAAAAAATAAAAAGCCTGCCTGAGATCGGAGAAAGCCGGGCGAAGTCATTCCGCTTTCTCCACCACCAAATCGGTCAGTGCTTGCGTGACAATCCCTGCAGAATCTGCATCCGGATTTATCCAGTCGTCAATCGCATCGCCCGGAAGAATTACCGGCATCCGGTCATGGATTCTGGCAAGTGCTTCGCATGGCTCTCGGGTGAGCACGGTGAAGACCGGATATTTCAGGCCCCGTTCTTCCTCAATCCGGTACAGTCCGGCAAGGTAGGTCACAGTAGCGTTCCGTGGCTGTATGGTGTACTTATCCCCGGTTCTGACTTTTCCGTCCGGACGCCTTATATGTTCCCATTCAAAGTAATAGGATGCCGGCACAATACAGCGATGGCGATTCCAATCATCAGTAAAGGTCTGTTTCTCTTTTGCGGATTCTACTCTGGCGTTGACAACCGGATGGTTGATCCCCTTGACATGATATCCCCATACCATGGGGAACACAGCCGGCATTCCATTTCGTCCCGGTGCGATCACCGTTGTCATGTCGGTCGGGCGGATTTCTCCTTCTGTTTTGAATTCTCTGCCGAGGCTGCTGACCATCTTTGCTTTCAGAGGTGAGTGATTGGCTGCCTCAATATATGGCCGGAGTTCCGGCGATAGTTCCAGATAAAAACGTGTGCACATATTCCTTTCGCTTTCCGGGTATACTTCTATTCGTTTCCCTGTGGCTGCAGCTGGTTGACAAGAAAATGACAGGGAAGTCGTTGCCATTCGTTCCATACAGGGAAGTCGTTGCCATTCGTTCCACAATGATATAATAACTCGAATCGGCATGTCCCGCAAGCGGAGCACCATGGCAGGTATCAGTCATGTGACGCTTTCCTGCTGAAATTCAATGTCATTTATCTCATCGAAGCGGATCGTAAGGCCGTTTATTCTCAGCGTTTCCGTTTCCGGATTAATTCTGCAGACGGCTCCGCTGGCTATTTCATATCTTCCGCGGATCGGATCAGAGGCCATGGACGTCGCAGTTACTCCGTCGGAAAAGATTTCATATCCTCTGCGAAGCGGATCAGATGCCTCGTTGTCTTCAACGGTACAGGGAACAAAGTATCTGATTTTCACGGCTTTGTGATAAGATTGCAACCGGTTGAGCTTTCGATTCAGCTCGTTCTCGTCCATTCGATTGTGCTCCACATACAGAATCTCTTTCCGGGCAATTGCTTCATCGAAACCGTCCAGGGCATCAAACGGCGCAAACTGCTTCGCCCGGTGTGTATGGTCCATCGGAATATGCCTGCGCCAGAAGTCGCTGTATTTCTGATGCCGGGGACGTCCCAGGAGGTGGACTTTCTCGTATTTAAAACCGACTGGCATTTTCATTGCTCCGATTGCTCTATTTGTGGTCATATTGTTTCCTTTCCTTTCTCTGCCAGCTCTGTGATATCGTCCATTGTGAAGAGGTGAAGAGACAGTTGCATTTGAAGCTACGGGCGTGGTCTTTGTCAGCAGGGTGTTCTTTGCTGCAAGAGATAATGGATTCTTTCTAAGAGGATAACAAATGAGGTGTACAAAAAAAGGAACTTAGGTATCTCCGTGATGCAATTTATGTAGATTTATGTGGATCGGAACAATTTGACCATTGAAAGATCAGGATGTATATTGATAGAAATATAGAAAAATTGAGGGGAGAGCACGCAATCGTGTTTCAGAGGTGAGAAAATGGATAGAGACGGATCGGGGAGACGGGGAAGAAGTAAAGGAAGAAAAAAAATCAGAAAGTCAAAGGCGATAGAGTATGACATCAGATAAAGTTCAAAATTATAGTACGCAGATGAGTCTGCTGGAAGATATTCCGGCGCCATATGCGGTGTTCCGGGCAGTCTTTGATTCCTCGCATGAGCGGGTAGTGAATACGCGGTACGTGTGTGTCAATGATGCGTATTGCCAGATGTCGGGGCATCAGAAAGAGGAACTGATTGATCACGAGTTTCTGGAGCTGTATCCTTCCGGCAAGGTCTGGTTTCCTTATTGTGAGAAGGCATTGGAATGCAGAACGGCAGTGCACGCGTGCTTTTATTCGGAAGAAGCGAGGCACTGGCTGGATTTTACAGTGGGTCCTGCTTCCGGACCGGACACCGTTGCATTCGTTTTCACGAATGTCGATGAGGCCATGCTGAAGAACCGGCGTGAAAAAAATACCGGACGTATCATTCTGCTTATCTCAAAGCTTCTGAATAATGGAGAAGGTTTTGAAACAAGCATGAATCATGCGCTGGAACAGCTCAGTGAGTTTATTCATCCGGAGCGTCTGTATGTTCTGGAAACCGATGGAAAGACGGCCAGCAATACCTTTGAGTGGTGCGCAGAAGGAGTTACACCGGAGATTCATACCTTGCAGAATCTGAGCTATGATGAATATCTCGGGGGATGGGAGAAATATCTCAAAAAGAGTTCGAGTGTAGTCATCGCAGATATCGAGGAGCTCAAGGCAGATGATCCTCTGGACTATGAGAATCTGAAACGGCAGGGAATCCATCGGCTGGCAGCTGCGCCGTTTTATGACAATGGAAAGCTGATCGGATATCTTGGCGCGGATAACTATGAGCAGAGTGACCTTGTGAATACCCAGGCAGTTTTGAATTCTATTTCATACTTTATCGGCGCCAAGATCGTCAACCACCGGCTGATGGAAGACCTCGATCGGTTGAGCAGAAGGGATAGCTTGACCGGTGTGTACAATCGGAATGCAATGATTGAGAGGATGAGCCAGCTCGCAAAGTGGAAGATTCCGACCGGCCTTGTCTATGCAGATGTGAATAAGCTGAAGTTTATCAATGATACAGGGGGACATGAAGCGGGAGATAAGGCGCTGCGGAGTTCTGCGGAGATGCTGGTCTCTCAGTTTGGAAAGAAAAATGTATACCGGGCTGGCGGGGATGAGTTCGTGGTAATTATTCCGGAAGCAGGAGAGGAAGAATTCAGCGCGAAGTACGAAGCCCTTTTGGTAAAACGGAGTGAACAGTATCCCAATCTGTTCTCTTCCGGAGCATACTGGTGTACTGACAGCAGCAGGATTGAAGAGGCTTTGCGGATTGCGGATCAGCAGATGTATGAGCAGAAGAGACATTTCTATTCGACAGGAATGTGGAGGAACGAATAACAGAATAGAGAAGATCGTGGATGGGATCCGTACCGTGAAGCTTCCGGATGGAAATCATGTCACCTGCTCGGTGGGATGCGTACGAGTCAGAGAGGGACAGAGCTTTAAGTCTGTATATAAACAGGCAGATGACGCCTTGTATGAGGCAAAAAAGAATGGAAGAGACAGGATCTGCACGGTGGAATGAAAGGAGACGGAAATCGAATGAAAACCTACGAGTTTTCCGCTGATACAAGGTCTTTTATAGAAAATATACCGATTCCGATCGCTGTGTACCAATATGTTGATGAGCAGATCAAGCCGCTCCTGGTTTCAAAGGCTTATCTTGAGCTGTTCGGGTATAGCAGCTGTGAGGAAGCTGTTTATAGTCTCGCGACAGATCTGTATCGAAATGTGCATCCGGATGACATTCCCAGGATGGAACAGTATTCGTACAGTTTTGCAACGCAAAAGGATGACTATGATATTGTTTTTCGAAACAAGCGGGAGGATCAGTCGGAGTATCATCTGATTCACGGAACGGGCAAGCACATTACGGTTGATGGCGCAAGCATGGCTTTTATTACCTATACCGACGAGACATCGGATGCGGGCAGTGATCAAATGGTGAAGGCAGTGCTTGCAACGTTGTCCGGGAAGGATTCTTCAATCGGAAGTGCGGAATTCACAAAGCATTATGACAGTCTGACAGGGCTTCAGAATACAGAACGTTTTCTCGAGTATTCTCTAACAGGAATCGAGAAAATCAGGGAAAGCGGTCAGACCCCTGTCGTTATGTACTTTGATCTTTGCGGGCTGAAGAAATACAACAGCAGATATGGGCTGCATGCAGGGGACAGACAGATCTGCGCTCTCGCAGAGTTGATCGGGACATACTTCGGAAGGGATAGAGCATCCCGTTTTGAAAGTGACCATTTTGTTGTATATGCGGAAGAGGATGGGATTGAATCAAAGCTCCGTGCGCTATTTTCAGAGATGAAGAAGGCGGGCAGCGGGAATAATCTGGCCGTTAAGACAGGAATTTATAAATTCGAAAATGACAGTGAAAGACTGACGGATGCCTGCACCAGAGCCAGGCTTGCGTGCGAATCAATCTCTCAGACAACAACCTCTGTATATGTATGGTTTGATAACAGCATTCAGGAACATACCGCTCTGAAATTTCACATCATGAGGAATTTTGAAAAGGCCTTGAAAAGCGGGTGGATTCAGGTTTACTATCAGCCGATTATCCGCAGCATGACGAAAACGGTGTGCAACTGTGAGGCGCTGGTGAGGTGGACAGATCCCGTGTACGGGATGATATCGCCGAATGCGTTTATTCCTGTCCTGGAGGAGAGCGGGCAGATCTACAGGATGGATCTGTACGTCTTTGAGCAGGTGTGCAGGGACTACTTGCAGATGGAGAAAAGCGGAGTCAGTCCGATCCCGGTATCCGTGAATTTGTCGAGGAAGGATTTTATGTATGACGACCTTCCGGATTCGATCGACAGGATTTCACAAAAGTATGGCGTGCCGAGAGAGTTCACAAATCTGGAGATTACAGAGAGCTTTTTTGTAAGAAATATCGACAAAGTGGATCGGTTTATCCATCGATTCCACCAGATCGGTTATAAGGTGTGGATGGATGATTTCGGGTCAGGATATTCGTCGCTTGGTGTTTTAAAAAAGTATTCATTTGATGAGCTGAAGCTTGACATGTCGTTTCTCCAGGATTTTGATGAAAAGTCCAGGCAGATTATTACGTCTATTGTGCGGATGGCGAAAAAGCTGAAAGTTTCTACGCTGGCGGAAGGTGTGGAGACAGAAGAACAGTTTCTTTTTCTAAGAGAGATCGGATGCGAAAAGATACAAGGTTATTATTTTGCAAAGCCTATGCCAATGGAAAGCCTTACTCCTTATTTTAGGAGTATGGATCTCGTTCCAGAACCGCCCAGGTGGAGAGCCTATTTTACGAAGCTGAGTCGAATTGACTATCTGACAGATAAGCCTCTGTGCGTTGTGGATGACGACGGCGTCAATCTAAAGATTCTTTTTACCAACGAGGCCTACAGGGAAATTCTGTGCAGGGATCATGTCTGCGACATAAAAGACTGGGAACGTAAGATGAACACGCCGGGGGATCCGATTCACGTTTTCCACAGACAGTATGCCGATCAGCAGCTGAGAAAGCAGGAGGGGCCGCAAACCACGGCGTATCCTTCCGGGGATCACTATATGATGCTGACAGGGTCCGTGGCGGCGGTACAGGATGAGCATTTTCTATATACCGTCCAGATTCAGTATGTGGAAATAAACGTCAGTGATTTCCGGCAGGTCAGAATGGAAACGATGAGCGATTTGTATTATATGTGCAACGATATCGCCATCTACGATTTAGAAAATGACACGGTGGAGGGTATCAAATCGTCTCTGTCTGATCAGCCGATGGGCGTGGGCGTCAAATTGAAGAATGTGTCTTCGGTGATCAATGCCTGGAAATTGAATTATTGTTACCTGCCGGATCAGGATCGGTTTGCGGAATTCATGGAGATTTCTACGATGCAATCTCGCCTGGAGAACAGCAAGAGCGGGGCACTTTCGGGAATATTCCGGAGCATGACTGCATCGGGAGAATATCGATGGTTTGTTCATGTTATTGTTCCTGTGCAGAGATCGGATTTTAAAAAAGCTCTGCACATAACTCTCAAGTCAGGGCTGGATGAATCCGATATCATCCGTATCGCTTCTTCGATCAGTGATGTCATATCCGGGCAGAAGAGCGTCGGAATCACAGCAGAGGTGCTCTGGAAAAACATGGTCCTGAATGCAAAACGCATGTATTTTTGGAAAGATGCGGACAGGAGGTTTGTCGGTGCAAGCGAGAGCTTCCTGAAATATTTCGGCTTTCATTCCGATAAGGAAATCATTGGAAAAACAGATGAGGATCTCGGCTGGCATATTGATCCGGAGCCTTTCAAAAAGGAAGAAGAAGAAATACTGAGTTCCGGCAAGAAAATTTATCTGAGAAAAGGAAACTGTATTGTTCACGGCACAAACCGGGAAATTATCGCGAGCAAAATCCCGATCTATCGCGATGGCAGGATCATGGGCATTCTGGGTACTGTGACTGACGCAGAAGAGGCGCAGAAATTCTTTGGCGCAGAAATAAAGCTCTCCTCTACAGATCCGGTTACCGGGCTGTCGAATGCGCGCGGGGTGTCGGACAGCATCTATTCTTATCTTGTCGAGTACTGGCGTACCGGTAATGAATTCGCGCTGATTGAGGTATATGTCCCCGAATATTGTGAGATCGTAAAGCTTTACGGAAATAGTGCGGGAGATAATCTGCTGCGGAAAATCGGCGGGATTCTGAAAGACTGCGGCGGGACAAACTGTGTGATCGGAAGAGGCCAGGAAAGCTACTTCCAATTGCTGATGAAGTATGAGGATAAGGAAGAGGTAAGAAATGTTTGCAGAAAGATCCGGTCGGGTATAGAGTCTGTGAGAAAAGCCGGTCAGTGGAGCGGAAACTGCAGCGTCGTGATCAACGCTTCCTTTACAGACGACAGCAGCAAATATCGAAAACCATTTACGCACGGTCTTGCCGGGATCATCCTGAACAGCAAGGATAACGAAGAACTCTAAGAGAAGAGGTCGCTATCGCGACGTTTGCCGCACACGAATCCTTCGCATTCGGATGCGGCTCACTGTTCGCGCAAATCAAAAAATTACAGGGGCGGAGGAAATGGCTGCCCCTGTATTAGTATGCGAAAAATGTCAGATCCCGACGTTGTCGATGTAGTTCTTCAGGAAGACAACCATCTGTCCCCGTTTGCAGTTCGTATTGGGACTGAACTTGCCTTCACCGGTTCCGTTTGTGATGTGATTATCCTTTGCCCAGGCTATCGCGCGTGCATAGACGTTATTGGCGGAAACATCTGAGAAAGCGGCCTCTGATGTTACCTCGGGTCTTCCCGCCAGGTTGTAGAGGAACTGAACCATCTGTGCTCTGGTGCACGGGCTCTTCGGGCTGAATTTTCCGTTGCCTGTGCCGGAGGTCACTCCATTCTCAGCTGCCCACGAAACTGCATTTGCGAAGTAATCGTTGGAGGAGACATCCTTAAAGGAACTGGATGTCGAGAAGGAAGGCTTGCCCTTCATGTTATAAAGGAACTGTACCATCTGTCCGCGATAGCAGTCGGTGTCCGGGGCAAATTGATTATCTCCGACGCCATTTGTGATGCCCTTCTCGCGCGCCCAGTACACGGAATCAAAGTAATAGTTGTTCAGGTTTATTACATCTTTGAACAGCGTCCCTGTCAGATAATCGGAGTAGCTAACGATTCTGTCACGATACTGCTTTGTAGTATAGGCCTCCGATCCGCCGGTCCAGTGAAAGGCCTGTCCCATCGTAACACCGTAAGGATTGGATCCGAGATCCGTAATGGCAAAACCAGTCGTACCATAGGACGGATCAATGATGTTCAGATAATGACCGATCTTATTCGGATCGGTGATTCCGGATTCATATGCGGCCTTTTCCTGATCATACCAGCCGGAGAAGGGATCGGGCATTCCCCAGGCAAGGTTTTCTCCCATATTGAACTGCTTCGCGTGCGCAATGTTGTCCTTGGACCAGTTGACATCCGCTTCCTCACAGGCCATCAGGTAATCGGTTACCTTGAGAGCGGAAAGTCCGTGCTTTGCACGGAGGTCATTGCACTCGTCGATGAATTGCAGACTCGGGTACATGTAGTTCATATCGGTGGCGTCGCCGTAGGCACCCGGTGTGGTGAATGATGCGTACTGGCTCTGGAAGATGGCACTTATGGCATCATAGGAATGATAGTAATCAAACAGTCCGACGGAACCAAGCAGAAGTCTCGCAGACGCAAGTCTGGCAGGCTTTGCCTCTTCGGGAGTGCCTTCCGGATAGAGCTCAGCTTCGCGGATTGCTGTCTCCGATTCATTGCCCGTTCCGGAAGAATAGCCGGAATTCGAATCGGAAGCATTGCCGGAATCTGCGGGATTTCCGGTCCCGAGGATCGTAATGTCGAGGCCGGTAGATCCGGGCGCGCTGCCGAGATCGAGATCGGCCGCCTGTACATTCACCGCACTCATAGCGATTGACAGGGCAAGAGCTGCAACAACCATTTTTCGTTTCATATAATCTCCCTCACTTCCCAGATGCTAAAGCATAATTCCTGAATGATATACGACTACAAGAATTTTATCACAAAAATAGAACAAGGGAAGGTGTTTCGCAGATTGTAATACAATTATAATCTTTTGAAATCGTAAAGTGAAAACATTGTGACATATGGACAAATAGAGAGATATAGAAGGATATAGAGACATATGCATATTGAGAGATAGGAGAATATAGTGATAAATGCATTTAGAGACATATAGAAGCATATAAAGTGTTGAGAGAATGATTACCAAATTATAAAAAATATAAAATTTCTGTCAAACTGCCTGTCATTGTTGACGAATCTTATTTTTTGGCGTATGCTTGGCATATAAAAATGACTGGCGGTCATTTATACGGAGGTATATGCCATGTATTATAGCAGTGGAAATTATGAAGCATTTGCAAAACCTGAGAAACCTGAAGGAATCGAGAAGAAACATGCGTACATTGTAGGAACTGGCCTCGGCGGACTTTCCGCTGCATGCTATTTGATCCGTGATGCGCAGATGCCGGGCGAGAACATCACCCTGTTCGAGTCACTTCCGCTCGCGGGAGGTTCGTGCGATGGTTTTCATGATCCGCAGAAGGGTTACATCATGCGCGGCGGCCGTGAGATGGACAATCACTTTGAGTGTATGTGGGATTTGTTCCGTTCGATTCCGTCGATCGTCAATCCCGGGGAGACTATTTTTTCCGAGTACTATAAGCTGAATAAAGAGGATCCGAACTATTCGCTCTGCCGTGTGACGGAGAAGCAGGGGCAGGACGCGCATACAGACCGGAAGTATGATCTGAACAAAAACGCAGAGAAGCAGCTGATGAAGCTGATGTTTGCCAGTGATAAGGAGCTTGAAGATAAGACGATCGACGATATGTTCGACGAGGATTTTTACAAGACAAACTTCTGGATCTACTGGCAGACCATGTTTGCGTTTGAAAAATGGCACAGTGCTCTCGAGATGAAGAAGTACATGCAGCGTTATGTTCATCACATTGATGGACTGCCGGATCTGAGCGCACTCCGCTTCACTCGGTACAATCAGTATGAGTCTATGATTCTTCCGATGGTAAAGTATATTCAGGATGCCGGCGGGGTGATTGCGTACAACACCCAGGTGACAAATATTGTCTGTGACTGCAAACCGGCGAAGAAACAGGCCGTCAGACTGGAATATACACAGGACGGGGAAGAGAAGGCTATTGATCTGACCGAGGATGATCTGGTCTTTGTGACGAACGGATCGCAAGGGGATGGTTCTGCTTACGGCGATCAGACGCATGCGCCGGAGGTGAATATTGTGAACGGACAGGGCCCGTCCGTTGAGCTGTGGAAGAAGCTGGCTGCGCAGGATGACGCCTTTGGACATCCGGACGTATTTTTCCGCGATATTAAGGAAACGAGCTGGGAATCCTGGACGGTGGACACCTCAAACAAGGAGATTTTGGAGGCAATCGAGAAAATCTGTCACCGGGATCCGCTTTCGGGAAAGGTCGTAACCGGAGGAATTGTCACGGCGAAGGATTCCAGCTGGCTGATCAGCTGGACAATCAACCGGCAGGGACAGTTCCAGGATCAGCCGGATGATCACTGCCTGATCTGGGTTTACGGACTGAACTGCTGGGATGATTGCGGCGATTATGTGCAGAAGCCGATGTTCCTGTGCAGCGGTCGTGAGCTTTGCGCGGAGTGGCTGTATCATATCGGAATTCCCGTGGAGCATATTGACGAGCTTGCGGACAAGGAGTGCAATACTACACCTTGCATGATGCCCTACGTAACGAGCTTCTTTGAGCCGAGAAAGTACGGAGACCGTCCGCTCGTTGTGCCGGAGGGATCCGTAAACCTGGCATTTCTGGGACAGTATGCGGAGACGCCGCGCGACACGGTATTTACAACAGAGTACTCGATTCGTACCGGAATGGAGGCGGTTTATACCCTGTGCAAGGTAGACCGTGGCGTCCCGGAGGTCTGGGGTTCTATCTATGATATTCGTGATCTGATCACAGCAGGTGTGAAGATGAACGATGGCAAGATGATCAAGGACTGGCCAATCGCGGCAGGGGAGAAGGCTGCAATTATGGGAGCCCTCAAGCTTGCGCACAACACCGATCTGGAAACCCTTCTGATCCGGCTTGGAGCGGCGGAGGAGAAGGATTTTGAACCGGTGATTGACAAGAAGAAGGCGGCCGCAGCGGTAGAAGAAGCAAAGAGCAGCGGAGTCACGAAAGCTGTCGGTGCGGTAGCTGCGGTTGTGGCAGGTGTGGCGGCACTGAAACATATGAAGAAGAAATAAGATAAGAAACGAAGAAATAAGATAAGAAACGAAGAAATAAGATAAGACTGAATACCTGTGAAGTCATGGCGCAGTTTTCTGCGCGCAGCAGTATTCTATTAATTACAAGTTTGTTGCCCTTCAGCAGCATGTTCTTCCCGTATTGATTCGGATGGAGAGCATGACATGCTGGAGGGTTTTCTTTTGCAGGAGAAGCCTGGTGGGCATACCGGTAGAGCAGGCAGACAGGTTACCATTCAAAAACGGTTCCAGACAAATATATCGGTACAGTAGGGACGGACGATACCATACGGAAGGCAGGAGAAGTGAATCTACCGGTCTTATCGCTTACGGGTCAGTGGTTCGGCCCCTGTTTACCAGAGTTCAAGGGAAGCGTAATCACAAAATTGGAGAGAGAGAACAAATAAGCGGTCATTCCTTCATCGCTCTTTTGGGCGAGAAGAACAAGTCGGCCGTTATATGGTCTGCTCTGGAGCTCCATCGGAAAATCTATGGTGGTGCTTTTCCCACTGATCTTTTGTATATTCTCTGTGAGAGCGGTTGCAAATACGCTGTCTTTTTTTATGGAGTACTGTTTTTGTGTGTCGATGGCTTTGGATTCCCATAATAATTGATGCATGGCATCATTGATACGCAGCAACGTGAGGCTCTGATCCGGGTACTGTACAAGGACGGCTCTGGCAAATAACAGCGGATGCGTGTGTGTATCCAGGGAAAAACGTTCTCTATTTGAGATATTATTCAGAAGATTGACCTCAGCAGCCTTCTGATAGAACTGATCGGTAGTCTCATTGGTCAGATTGCGTATAAAGGAAGAAGCAAGAAGCGCATGCAGAGGCATCGGTCTGCTGAAGTAGAAGCCCTGAATGAAATTCACACCCCATTGCTGCGCATACCAGAGCTGTTCCTGGGGTTCGACGCCCTCAGCGATCAGAAGGCTGTTGGTCTCGTGGCAAAGGTCGATAATGCTCTGGATGATAATCTTGGTTCGGGGGCTTGCGATATCGGCAAAGAAGGACTGATCAATCTTAACGCCCTGAACCTTATAATTATGGAAGGCGGAGAGAGAGGACTGGCCTACGCCGAAATCATCCATCCACACACGATAGCCGCGTTCGTTAAGAACTTTCAGAGATTCATGGATCAGATCTGTTTCTGCAAAGGCGGACTCTGTGATTTCAAATTGAATCTGTTCTCTGGGAATCTGATACCGGGATACAATACGATCAATCTTCTCCGGCATATCCATGATCTTAAAGTCGGTCTGTGACAAATTGACATTGACAAACAGTTTCGATGGAAACTGGTCTCTGTGTTTCTGCAGATCCCTGCATACCTGTTCCAGAAGATTGAGATCAAGACGGTAAGCTTCACAGCTTTCCTCGAGGTAAGGAATGTAATTCCCGGGCGGAATGGTTCCCTTTTCCGGATCGATCCAGCGGCTCAAGGCTTCAAATCCGCAGGTTGTACCGGAGAGAGAGCCGACGATCGGCTGATAATAAGGAACGAAGGATCCTGCTTCCAGTGCATTTATGAAATGGTTGTGCACAAACGTCTCTTTGGCGCGCTGCTGATCGAGTGCTTCATCATAGACACGGAGATAGGTGTCACTCCTGGCGGCATCATTTGCCTTGTCCGAGGCGTACCTGGCGTTATACATACCTGTGAGAAAATCGGTTGGCCGGTCGCCGGAGCCGTGATGGTAGACGCCTGCCCGGACAATCACCATCCGTCGGCTCTCCAGGCCGGATACATCATTCTGTATTTTTCGAATCTGCTGTGTGAATTCCGGGTCCGGAAGGGTGGAAAAAAGCACAAAATGATCGATTTCCCGATGGATCAGGAGAGAATCCGGGAAATATTGCTGGATTGTCCGGATGATCGATTCCAGAAGCAGCTCACCATTGCGGTAACCGATGGACTCATTGATTTCTGCGTAGCGGTTGACGTTCAGGTAGGCAATCGACCATTCCTTTTGGGACATCAGGCGCTTATCAAAGATCTTTACCGCGTCATCCAGACTTTTCAGGTTATCTGCTGCGGACGGCTGTTCCGCCATTGGCATTGGTGAGGTGAAACTGTAAGGGGAGAGACTCCCGCTCATTTTTCCCGGCCCTTTATTCTTCGACTGATAGAGAAAGTTGTCGGCAGTTTTGATCAGCATGCGCAGATCGGTTTCCGTGTGAGGAATGCCGCTGCAGTATCCGATGCTGCAGGAAATCGCACGTTCCGTCCGGCTTGCGCTGCAGAAGCGCTGAAACTGTTCGAGCTTCTGATGGAACAGACGGGCATTATCCTTGGAAATCACAAGAAATTCGTCTCCGCCATATCGATAGCAGCTGTCCTCATACCCATGGAAAGCCTTTTTAAGTTTTTGACCTGTGAGTGTCAGTATCTGGTCGCCATATTCATGCCCAAAGGTGTCGTTGTACTTCTTGAAGGAATCTAAATCCATCAAGGCTACACAGAGCTTTTGATTGATAAAGGTTGCAAAATCGTTCCGAAGAGCGGAGCGGTTTAACAGACCGGTCAGTCCGTCGGTCCGGCTCTCGGCGTAAAAGAGATCTTTTTTATTCTCAAGGGAGAAAAGAGCGGCCTCCGTGCGAAGAAAAGAAAGCCAGCGGACCCAGTTCACAAACCCGCAGATGATGTGCAGCGCAACGATATCCACGAGGTCCTGCCAGGCAAGGGCCCGGTGAAAGGAAGCCAGGACAACAAGCAACGCCGTGACATTAAAGAGAGCATTCCGGATAAAGGTGCGAAGATCCGAGTTCGGCACAAGATAGACGATTGACGTGACCAGGATATATTCAAAGAAAAAGCTGCTGCCTTTCTGCGTGGTGTAGAACGTCAGGTTCGCCAGGATCATATTCACAGACATAAATACGTAACAGGTCAGCTTTCCGGCTCCCCGTTTTATTTCTACGGGGGATTGCTTCATGGCGTAAAGAAGCAGACGGATGAAAATGAGATTCGTCAGAAAAATCAGGGTATAAACGAAGGTGGCATTGATCCCGGAAAGGACATACCCTTTTCCGAATGGAGCAAAAGTTCCAACGCCTCCGATGAAGGAAAGGATACAGAGAAGAATGCCTGCGGCTATACAGAAGATGATGTTGCTGGTTAAAAAATCAGCCTGCAGCCGCGGGTCGTCAGTGGAAAGATTTAATTCCCCTTTTGTAACAATATTAGAAAATCTGTGATAAATCGAATCGCTGTGGGTCTTCATAAAGAGTCTCCGATCATAGATTAGCTTTAACTATTATATCATCTCCGGGGGAAAGTGTGGTAAGTTTATGTTCGCTTTAAAGGGTGAATATACGGCTCGTGGATAAAGAATTGTGGATATAGGGTTGGGGGTTGCTCAATGGAGAAAATACGTTTATTATATTTTGTATAGTGTTTTTAGAGAGAACTCTTGCAGAGGAGCAAGGGTAAGAGAGAATAAGGGCACGGAATATGCGAGAGAAAATAGATTTGTTATTTCATACACTGAAGACAGGGATTTTTCCGGACATTTCGCAGAACGTGAAGAATGAAATTATCCGTGATAATATCTATCGCCTGAAGAAAATTTCAGCTGCGGTTACGGCGGTTGAGATTGTGATTCTGACCTTGTTTTGTATCCATTATCAGGCCGCGGTGTTGTCTTATTGGCGGAGTATCGTCAGTGCCGTGATCTGTGTTCTGGTCAGTATATATATCACCGTACATATGACAAGAATTTCGCGGGATGATGCCTATATGAACAAGCACCTGATTCGCGAAAATGCGATTATCATCGTCTATTATAGCATACTGGTTTTCTGGGGGATGGCGGCATCGCTGCGCCATTACGTCTCCGGGGAGCAGATGCTGACCTTTTTTATCGTGGAAATTGTGTTTACCTGCTTCGTTACGATGCCTCCACTGGCGAGCATCGTATTGATTTTGTCGGCACACGCCGTTTTCTTCCTTCTCCTGGAATTGGAAGACGGAGCGGCGAAAATCAGTTTTTTGAACTATCTGGCGCTGGCTCTGCTCCTTTGTGCCGGTATGATTACCCGTTATCACGTCGAAGTCAGGCAGATCCGACAGCGCTTTGAGGTAGAGAAGCTGAATAAAAAGCTGGAGATTCTGTCCCTGACCGACTCGCTGACCGGCATTGGAAACCGGCTGTCCGTCCGCACGGCTTTTCGGAATTATGTCGGGAGCCAGGTGGCTGTGATGATGGCGGATGTCGATTATTTTAAACGTTATAATGATGAGGCGGGGCATGATGCAGGAGATCAGGTGCTGGTCTGCGTGGCGTCATTGCTTACCCGGTATTTTCCGAAGGAATGCTGCTTCCGTTATGGAGGCGACGAGTTTCTGGTTCTTATGAAAACGGATGATGCGGCCGAGTTTCAACACCGCATGGACCGCTGGCTGAAGGCGATTTCTTCCGTTTCCCTGCCCGGCATTTCCATTCCGCTCCGGTGCAGCGCCGGGTTCGTGGTGGAACGGGCAGAAAGCAAGGAGGAGCTGCGGGAGCTGGTGCATAAGGCAGACAGAGAGCTTTATCAGGTCAAGAAAACGCATCACAGGGGTGTACGCGGGAGACAGTGAACAAAGGATTCAAAAAAAAGAGCACCTCTGACAGGATTACCATGTAGAATGGATCTGGCAGGGGTGTTCTTTTTATATGCTTTTTGTTTTGAGTTTTTGTTTTATATGTTTTCTGTAATGAGGCTTCGGTTTATACGTTATCTGAAATGAGGCTCCAGTTTATACGTTTTCTGTTAGCAGGCTTCGATTTGCACGGTTTTCTGTCAGGAGTCTCCGTTCAGGGAATCCCGGATTGCTTCTGCGAGACTTGTCAGGTCGTCTTCCTGTTCTTCCTTCATCGAGGAGGCGAGGGACAGTCTCTCGTTCAGGATGGTCATGTCTTTGAGCTCGTTGTTCAGGAAGTCCTGCATGAGATCGCCGGACTTGCATGCCCAGGAGCCGTTTTCGATGATGGCGAAGGTGCGGTTCTGGAGATTCAGCGCCTTCATATCCATCAGATAATTGTGCATCACGGGATAGATGCCGAGGTTATAGGTGACCGAAGCCAGCACGATGTGACTGACACGGAAGGTCTCGGAGATCAGGTAGGATACGTGTGTGTTCGACACATCGTATACGACCGTATTTGTGACGCCCAGTTCCGCCAGTTTTGCGGCGAGGGCCTGCGCCGCTGCCTCGGTGTTGCCGTACATGGATGCATAGCAGATCATGACGGCCTTTTCTTCCGGCTCATAGGTGCTCCAGTGCTGATATTTGTCCAGCAGATAATCAAAATCACTGCGCCACACCAGTCCGTGAAGCGGACAGATGTATTTGATCTGCGGAAGAAGAGGAGCAGCCTTCTTCAGAAGCTTCTGGATGTGCGGCCCGTATTTTCCAACGATATTGGTGAGATAGCGGCGGGACTCATCAATCCAGTCGCGGTCGTAATTGACCTCGTCGTTGAAGAGCTTTCCGTCCAGGGCGATAAAGGACCCAAAGGCGTCCGCCGAGAAGAGAACACCGTTGGTGGTGTCAAAGGTGACCATGGCCTCGGGCCAGTGCACCATCTGCGCCTGTACGAATGCGACGGTGTGATCCCCGAAGCAGGCGGTGTCGCCTTCCTTCACCTCGATGGTTTCATGTCCGTCGGTGTGGAAGCCGAACTGATGCATCAGCATGAAGCCCTTCTCTGTGCAGTAGATTTTGCATTCCGGATAGCGGAGCAGTACTTCCTGAAGGGATGCGGCATGGTCCGGTTCCAGATGATTCACAACCAGAACGTCCAGCTTTGCACCGTCCAGAAGATACTCGATGTTCTCCAGCATCTGGCGGCATGCCGACCAGTCTACAGTGTCGAAAAGCACGTTCTGCTTATCCTTCAGCAGATAGGCGTTATAGCTGACTCCTCGCGGAATTGGATGAATATTCTCAAACAGATGGGTGCGGTGATCATTTGCGCCGACCCACCACAGATTGTCAGTCACCTGTCTTACACAATGCATATGGTTTCCTCCCGATATTGATCTGTTGTTGATCCGATTGCACTTTTGGGCTTATTTTGTACGGTTTCGCTTTTGGTACGGTTTTGCTTATTGAAGTTGCTTGTATACACTTTTCGCATTTGAAAAAAGAGTACAACCGGATGTTGTTTATAAAACGGTATATGTCTGTATGAATGAGAGCTTCCCTGTAAATGAGGGCTTCCCTGTAAATGAGAGCTTCTTTGTAAATGAGAGTCTCTTTGTTTTTCGGAAGCTGTCGTTTACTCGACTTTGGTGAAGTTCGCCTTCGGCTCTGCGCATTCCGGACATACCCAGTCTTCCGGAAGCTTTTCGAAGAGGGTGCCGGGCTTGATCTCGGCTGCCGGGTCTCCGATGGCCGCGTCATATTCGTATCCGCAGCCGTCACAGACATAGAGGCTGTACGGCGGTTTCATCTTCTTTGGCTGTGCGCGTTTGATCTTCTTCATCGGCGGAGCGGGTTTCTTCTCACCGGTATCGAGCGCTTTCGTAAGCAGAGGAAGGATCTCATTGACGTCTCCGACAATGCCGTAGTCGCAGTTCTTGAAGATCGGCGCATTCGGGTTCTTGTTGATCGCGACGATGGTAGAGGCTTCGCGAATTCCCTTCAGGTGCTGTACAGCTCCGGAAATGCCGCACGCGATGTACAGGTTGCCGGAGAATTTCTGACCGGACATACCCACGTAGCGGTTGAGCGGCACATAGTGAAGGGTTTCCGCTACCGGACGGGAGGAGCCGATCGCCGCGCCTGCGGCTGCCGCGAGATCTTCGATCAGCTTCATGTTCTCTTTGGGTCCGATGCCTTTGCCGGCGGATACCACACGCTCTGCCTTCGCGATCGGGGTGTCCTTCGGGATGCCGACCGTGAAGTCGTAGCCGTCCTTCTTCAGATCCTTTACCAGCTCGTCGACCCGTTCCTGGGCGGAGCCGTCCTTGAGGATTTTCTTCCTGCGTGCGCCGGTGACATTGGGCTGCTGCTGGAAGAGCGGGGCAGAGGCCTCCTTCGGAGCCTTTCCGAGGATGGCGGTGGAAATGACGAGACGCTGGATCTCGTTTGTGCCCTCATAGATGGTCGTGATCTTCGCGTCGCGGTAAAATCTCTCGACATCCATGCCCTTCAGGTAGCCGTTGCCGCCGTGAATCTGAAGTGCCTCGTCGCAGACCTGTACGGCCGTGTCGGAGGCGTACTGCTTCGCCATAGCGGCCTCCATCGCATAAGGCTCATGCGCCTGCTTGAGTTCCGCGGCGCTGTAGACGAGCATGCGGGACGCGCGGATCTTGGTAGCCATGTCAGCAATCTTGAAGGAGATGGCCTGCTGGAAAGCGATCGGCTTGTGGAACTGTACGCGCTCCTTGGAATAAGCAACCGCGCTCTCAAACGCGCCCTGGGAGATGCCGAGAGCCTGCGCGGCGATACCGATACGTCCGCCGTCGAGCGTGTTCATGGCAATCTTGAAGCCCTGTCCCTCCTGTCCGAGGAGATTTTCCTTCGGGACCTTCACATCATTGAAGAGAAGCTGAGCGGTCGCCGAGGAGCGGATACCGAGCTTGTCATAGTGATCGCCGAATTCGAATCCGGGCATGCCTTTTTCCACGATAAAGGCGCTGATGCCTCTGGATCCGATGCCCGGTGTGGTCAGGGCAAAAATAACGTAGATATCGGCTTCGCCGCCGTTGGTGATGAAGATCTTCTCACCGTTCAGCAGGTAATAGTCGCCCTGCAGCACCGCGGTGGTCTCTGTGCCGCCCGCATCCGAACCGGCATTGGGCTCGGTCAGGCCGAAGGCGCCGAGCTTCTCACCCTTTGCGAGAGGAACGAGATATTTCTGCTTCTGTTCCTCGGTTCCGTAAGCGGCGATGGGCCAGGTGCCGAGAGAGGTGTGCGCGGAGAGAATAACGCCTACGCCGGCGTCAACGCGCGAGAGCTCCTCTACGGCGATGGCATAGCTCGTTACATCAAGCCCTGCGCCGCCGTATTCCTTCGGGTAGGGAAGTCCCATGATGCCAAGATCGGCCATCTTGCGCACGACCTCTGAGGGGAAGATATTTCCCTTGTCCCATTCGAAAGAGAACGGTTTGATTTCGGCTTCGGCAAAGGCGCGGACCTTCGCGCGGAGCTCCTCCTGTTTCTGTGTGGTTGCATAGTTCATAAACGTGCCTCCTTTTCCTGTATACTTTAAATCTTCCTTATCTGTTGATATCCCTTAACCGGGATGATGCGTTGCGCTTTGTCGGTATGCAGTTCTCTGTTTGCTCTTTCTTTCTATCTTAAATGAGTGATATTCTATCTCGAATGAACGATATCGGGATGTATGGGTTCTGTTGACCTTGAGCGGTATCGGGATGTATGGGCTCTGTTGACCTTGAACGATGTCGGGATGGATGGACTCTATTAACCGGATGGATTCGGTTATGACGAGGCATCCTCGTTTTCCAGTAGGTCCAGGATCGATTGCTTCTCAAGCTCCTGATCCAGCTTCTGCTGGATTTCGCACAGCCTGGAATGAATGGTGCATTTCCTGCAATTCTTTTCAGACCATGTGCAGGTATAATCCGGGCTCATACAGTCGGAGATATAGGAGTCGGATTCCGTGATTCGGATGACATCTAGAAGGGTGATGCTTCCGAGATCGCCGGCAAGCTCCGTACCTCCGTTGACGCCCCGCACGCTCTTCACAAGACCCGCATCTGTAAGCCTTCGCAGAATCTTATACGCAAACTGCTGCGGAACGGCTTCGCTCTCGCATAGCTCCTTGACATTGTGCCGTTTCCCGTCCGCCAGAGCGCGGAGAATTCGTAAAGCGTAGTCAGTTTCCCGGGTGATCAGCATCGGCTTTCTTCCTTTTCTCTGTGAGAATCTGTCGTTTCTTATTCATACCTTCTTCTCCATATCGTCTTTTTCATATCTTCTTGATGCCTTTCGTCAGATAATTTCTTGTATTACTCAAAAGATTTTATGGAATTTACAAGATAACTGTAATATACTGGACAAACTTAGTCAACAATAGAATGGACGAGAATTACAAATTCGTGAATAATCAATGATTAATGTCTGATAAAATTGTGCAGAATACTGAAAAAAGAGACTGGCATTGATTTGTAATGCGAATTGGAAGCTGGGGATTACCCTTCGATGAGCATAGATTCGTTAATCAAGGTGTTTTGGGTGTTGCGAAAATCAACGAAAATTTGACGTGAGGTATCTTTGTTGCTATTATAAAAATGTAATATTCTCGTTATATTTTTTATGATTATGCGTCACACGTGTGCATTGTGCTAAGCCATGCAGGTGCCTCGTTCTGAGCCGGAACTAACAGTTTTCTCTTAAAAATGGCTCATAATTACTATGCCACAATAAGGCTCCTCCCACGACCTAAAGGTGTTGGGTTTCCGCCTATGGCAACGACAGGGTTTTAATTATGAAGAAAAAAAAGAAATGGTCTGATTCGGAGAAAAATAAGGTCGGAGGAAGGCGCAAGTCTTTCCGTGGCGCTGCTGTTTTTTCTGGTATGCGCAATTGTCGGATCTGTGATTCTGGCCGCCGCAGCCTCCTCGATGGGACGTATGAAGAATCTGTCCTCAACGGAAAGGGATAAAGAGGCCGTGTACTCGACGGCAAGGCTTGTAGTGCGGCGCATGGCGGGGAAGAATCTGGCGGACGACAAAATTCTCCCACAGGTTCTGGGGCTTACTTCCAACAAGGATGACGACAAAAATGAGGATAACGAGGTTGTCTGCAATGCAAATGAGAATACCCTGACGACGAGTACTCAGTTTTCTTTCTATCGCAGAGTAAATGGAGACGGAACCTATGTTGACTCGGCACCTACAGGTGGAGCGGGAGAAACGACAGAGGATTCGAATCGCTCACAGGCAGTAACTTCGGATTATCTGAACGGCAGGCTTCCGGGTTCACCGTTTGCAAATCTGAAAAATAATTTGAGTACTAAGAACCTGAACCTCACCGGATATGAGATCGTCCGCGCGGGAGAGATCATCGATGGTTTCTGGAATGATTATGTTCTTGAAGATGATGGCAAGCTGGGGCAGGCTACGAAAGATCCCGGATTTTCCCAGGAGAATGCTTACCAATGGGTTGGGGATCATGTCCCGGGCAATCATACGTGGATGTACGGTCACACAGACTCGCTCGACAGCTCTTGGAAAAGCAGTTCAAATACTTCGTTTAAAAAAGAGTCATATATTTTGAACGTTAATACAGGAAAAGATAATGAAGCTATAAAAGTCTGTGTGGATTTTTACATGGACAAGAATCTGAACATCGAAGCGCAGATTTATTCTTATAAGGCAGATAAGAGCGGAAAACAGACATCCACGTTTAAGAATGCATCGGCAAGATGTCTGGTGAAGATCCCCGCGAACGGCGGAGAACTTCAGTACACGCAGGATACGAATACAGAAGAAGCTTCGAGTAGAAAAAAGGCTCAGAGTACAGAAGAGGCCCAGAGTACGGATCCTACGGATGATTCGATCACCTACAGGGTAACCATTACGAGAAGTGTCACCCTGAGCGGATTCGGCTGGGGCAACGCAAAGGTTTACACCGGTTCTGCGATTTCTGCGCAGAATCCGACTGGATTATAAGAAAACAAGCGTTCTTTTTTGAAAATTGACTGTGTTAGTCAGAAAGAGAGTATTTTTCGAAAACCGGGCGGTATTATCAGAAAGAGAGTATTTTTCGGAAACCGGATAAATTAGTAGATGATGGGTATTTTTATAAACCGGCAGTTAGAAAAGGACAGTGAAAAGAATGCAGAAAATACACCGAGGCATACAAGATAGGAAGATACAACAAGGGCATAGGGGGATGCAAAATCGGGTTCGGGCGAAGCTCGGCTCAAACGCAGGTGAGAGTCTGACGGAGACATTGGTCGCGGTTCTGATCGTGTCGCTGGCGTCTATTCTCCTGGTGACGATGGTGCAGGCTTCCCGTCGGGTGGTCACAAGGTCGGGATCCGCCTACTCCGACTACATCAGTGAGCACAATGATCTGGCGGTAGAAGGCAGCAGTCAGGGCAGCGGGTCAGGGGAGGATATTACCTTTTCACCAGTTGAAGGTGGGAATTCATCTGACAATAGTCTGTCCGGGATCAAAGAACATGTAACCGTCAAAACGGAAAAAAATGGAAATACGGTGTTTTTTCCAGCAGACAGTTAAGCCCGCTGATACAGAAAGCGCCGGGAGAGAGCAGAAACGGATATGAGACGCAGACGAGGTTATTCTACGAATGGCAATCGAATAAGATCACAGAAGGGCTTCTCGCTCACAGAGATGCTTGTGACCGTGCTGCTGATGTCCCTCGCGACACTGGCGATTGCAGCGGGGGTCACAGCGGCGGTGCGCACCTATCGGAGCATGACGCTGAAGGCAGAGGCGCAGACTCTTCTCGGCACAGCAATTGCCGCCGTGGACGATGATTTTGCCTCGGCGGATCTGACCACACTCACAATCGGAGGGGATGGAAATGAGGCTTCCTTCTTTTCCGGGAACCGCGGATATGACGTACATATTCACAATGATGGCGATACGATTTATATGACGGATGCGCAGATGCGTTCATCCGGCTCTTCTACGAGCAAATCAACTTCGGCGGATGGCGCGATTCCGATTGTCACGAAACAGACGCGAACACAGAATCTGAAGCTTCAGATCAAGGAGATTTCCATTACTCCGTCTGCAGCGGAGACTTCCGGGAGCAATCCCTATTTCACCTATACCATTTCTGTCCTGCACGGAGATTCCGTGGTGGAGTCGAAGACGGTAAAAACCGCAGTGATCGCAGGATACCCGACAGGCACGGGAAGCGGAGCGGATGCGGGCAAATAAAGCAGACCGGCTGGAGCAGTTTTTTTCATCGAGGATGACAGAGCATGAGAATCAATGGTTTTCCAGATCATCAGGATCATAGAGATAAAAGGGCGGATCTTGTGTGCCCGGACAAAAAGAAAACGGCACGGGAGAGAGCCCGGAGAGGATTTACGCTGGCAGAGATGCTGATTACGGTTGCAATCATCGGCATTCTGGCAGCTTTTGGCTTTGTGGCGGTCATCCGCTATCAGAAGTCCCTCAAACAGACCGAGCTCGACGACACCGCGCGGGAGATTTTTGTTGCGGCGCAGAATCACATGACCGTATCCAGAGCAAGCGGAAACTGGGACACCTATGTCGCGGAGGCGGAAAATCAGCCGGGGAGTGTTGCAAAGAAGCTTGGTAATGCAATGGGAGCCGGCGCTCAGGATTCGTCAGGGCCGTCGGATTATGATGGAAGCTTAGGTTCTTGGAACGCTGCTTGGGCGGATGGAAAGCTTGATAAGGATGAAGCGCACGATTTTCGTTATGTGACGGTCAGCGCTGACGACACGAACGATTCGGGTATCTTGTCCATGATTCTTCCGGACGATGCCATTGACGAGACTCTTCGTGGAAACGGAAATATTATCATCGAATATGACTCGGAGACGGCGACTGTCTACGGCGTCTGGTACTGCAAGCCTGCAGATCTGAAGAAGGCAACGTATACAAATACAACCGGAACCAGTCCGCAATCTATTATCACATCCATTGCAAATACAGAAGCGTATAAAAATGAAAATCGTACCAGCAAATCCTATCGCATGAAGAGTGATCCGATGGTGGGATACTACGGTGGTGGTACGTCTTCCGTGAAGAAAGGCGAAGCGACAGAGGACAGCATCAGCGCGATCATCGAAAACGATGACCGGCTGATGCTTCAGGTCGCTGTGCCCGAGCAGGAAAAATCCGATTCCGAAGCCACGCAGAGAAAATATACGGTCAAGGCGACTGTGACCGGACAGACCAGCGGAAACTCCAGGGAAATTACACTTGGAAAATCAGACGGCATAGCTGCTGCTGACAAGAGCGGTCTGAAGGGGGTTATCAGTCAAACTACCAAAAAAAATAAATATCGCTTGTATTTTTATACGCTGGACAGCGTGACTGACGGAGCAGAAGGTCATTTTGCCAGCCAGTTCTGCAATTCTGCATCGACGGAAAAGCCTCTTATCCCGGGAGAAAATCTCACAATTACCGTACGGCTGGTCTATGACGATGGAACGGATGAATCCGGAACAGGAAATAAGAAAATTTTGTCTGCTGGAAGAGCAGGAAAATCGGTGACGTTGTCCTGCAACAGTCTGTTAGCGAATGGTTCCAATAGTGGGAAGGACACCAATACTGCCGGGATCGCCTATGGGCGGCATCTGCAGAACCTCAGTACGGTCGTTTCCGGCGTGAACGCGAGCGGGAATTCCGGAGCGCAGGTTTCAGGTTCCGACTCAAATTCTTCCGCAATAATCACAAGCGCAAAAATGCTGAAGGATCTTGACTGGTCTCGCATGACAATCCGCTTTCTAAGCAACGAAGCGATCCCAAGAACCTCGACCGGTACTTCAAACGGCGGTGGTACGGGAACCGCTTCCTATTCGGTTTCCTCTTACAAGAGTGAATGGAATACGAGTTCGGTTTCTACATCAGGATCAACATCAGCAGCAACTTCCGTGCTTACTGCTGCCGGGAACTTCTACAGTATCTCGAATTCTGCCCTGACGTCTTTGAACGGAAACGGGTTTGCAATCTCCAACCTTAAGCTTGGTGCCGCTTCGGATCAGAACACTTCCGGTTCGGGAACAGCTGCCGCTGCCGGGAATAATGGATCGAAAGGCAGCACCTACGCGGGACTCTTTGGCTATATCAATGCTGGCACCGGTACAGCAGACGGAAGCAAAATGGAAATTTAGCGTCTTACGCTGAAGAATCCGACAGCTGAGAAGGCTTCCTATGCCGAGTTTGTCGTTGGAAAAACGAGCCGGGTGACTGCGATCCACAATGTAATGGTCACAGCAGATACTGCGCTTAATCTCAAGGCAGATCAGGCGGCAGGCGGCATCGTGGGTCATGCAGCCAGTACCGGTACGAGCATTCGGTACTCCAAGGTTTTGTCCGGGAAAACATTGACAATTGCTGCAAATTCGGATAGCAGCTCAAATTCTACAAGTTCGACTATCGGTTCAGCTGCAGGTGGAATCCTCGGAAGTCAGATCGGAAGTCAAATCGAAAGAAAAACAGGGACAGCAGGCACCGGGACAGGTCTGTCTATTGAGAACTGTGCCGTTTCGATCACTAGAAAAGAAAGCAGTACTTCAGCAAATAGCGGCAGCACAGGTAATGACGGCGAATCTCTGAAAATTATCGGTGGTTCCTTTGCAGGCGGTGTTCTTGGCTATTGTGCGGGAAGCAAACCGGGAAGTAGCACGGGGAATGCTTCCGGAATCAATTCGTCCTATACTGGAGCGGTAAAGATCAACGACTGCAATGTATTCGGCGTGGGGAATCTGGACCTTGTTTCAGCAAAAGATGCTGCGGCGGGACTCGCTGCGTACATCAGTACAAGCGGAAATCTGGATGTAGAGAATAGCGCGGCATCGGTATATGTCGCAGATTCCGATGCACAGGCAAACGCTGTCAGTGACGGCTTCGGCGGGCTCATCGGTTGCCTGAACAGCACAGGATCAAATAGTACCATATCCAAATGCTACGTCGGCGGAAGAACAGCAGAGGGGAAATATAAAGAAAGCATTAATGACGATGCTACGCAGGGACGGTATAACATCCGTGGGAATGGCTATGTCGGAGGATTCATCGGACAGATTGCAGGCAGCAATTCTCTTAAGATAGAAAACTGCTTTACCACAGCTTCTGCGTATTCCGGGAGTACTGCAAATGCAACTGACGGGAATGGTGCGGGAACAAATGCACAGGCTGGAAACTTTATTGCAAACAGCGCAAATTCGAATTTGTCCGTAACATCCTGTTATGCAACGGGCCTTACAAACGGGACGGTATTTGTCGGTGAAAACAGCAGCAGTTCGTTTCCAAAAACAGAGAACAATTACTATCTTTCCGGTGTGAATAAGGCAAAACTCACCGGTGCAAATGTGAAAGGTGCAAAAGTCGGAGAAGCCGGTACTCCTTTTGCAGAACAGACAGCAAAAGTAAAACCAAATAAATATGATGCAAGCCTCAAGGGGGATTATCCGTACCAGATGACCTCCGGGCAGTCTGTGTATTACGGTGACTGGGTAGTTCCGAAGAATACTCAGGAAATTGATGGAAGCTTCGGAATTCTGTACTACGAGATCGTGCAGCATGGTGATAAGGCAAACGCCACCAAGAGTGCTTATTATCATGGATTTGTAGGAAATGCAGTTCCCGGAGGCAATGTTTCTAATGACTCCTATAAAGAAATCAGTACAAGAACACCCTTAAGCGATACGCTATCTCCAGGCGAATTAAACGATCATGGACTTCTGGCAGCACCGGAGGGAGGAGAGTATGTAACTGAGGATGGTTATATTCTGCTTGTATCAGATGAATGTCAGGATGAGCTGTTCAGAATTGGATGGGAGGAAGATGGTGGTTCAGACAGAAATACAATAAAAGGTTTAATAAATGATAGGATTTTAATACAATATGACGCCATCACAGGATAGTGTAAAATATCTTGTGTAAACGATAGTTCCTCAGGTATGGAAAAGGGAACCGATTTCCTGTAAAGTGTTAAGCACCACACAAAACACAGCAGAGAAAGGGGTTCCCTCTATGTCACAGCT